>OGLE01000998.1_pt1 | contig 24955 bp, 10 predicted proteins | sample 1572671 | NCBI WGS metagenome assembly OGLE01 (sample SAMEA2581923, study PRJEB24529) | metagenome | biome: Human gut stool | place: China | collected 2011 | reverse complement strand
TTTGGGATATATGGACCAAGATGGTTTGGCCGTTGGTTCGGATTTATCACGTTATTCTGCCCGCATTAATGTCAGCAGTAAAATTAAGCCTTGGGCAGAAATCGGTGTAACATCCACAATGTCAGTCAATGAGCAAAACACCCCTCCGGGCGGTGGAGGTGGTTCATCACCTTTAACCAATGCTTTTTTTGTCCCTAATGCTATCTCGCTCTATAAATTGGATAATGATTTTAATAAAATCTATGATGAAAAAGGCAATCCTGTTTATAACTATGTGAACCCTGTGTTCAATGACATGAACACACTGGCTTTTTCGAAAATGGATATCTACAATACTAAAACGCATCGGGCATTAATTAGTCCATTTATTGATTTGAATATTTTCGGTGTACATTGGCGTAACAGTTTCTCTTATGACTATACCAATATGGATGAAATGCGTTGGTATAATCCAGAACATGGTAATGGTGCGGCAGTAGATGGACGATTAAGCAAATATGCTATTAGTGACATCACATCCACATTTACCAGTACGTTGAATTATGCTTTTTCTTTGTTTAATGATCATCATATTGGTTTGCTGGCCGGTTATGAAGCATATAAGAACACTTATTCCATGCTTCATGCCCATGCTACAGGTTTTTCTAATAGTGAAATGATTGAATTAAGTATGGCCTCTACTCCTTATGAAACTAAATCAAAGAAAGATCACGAGCGTATGCAATCATTTTTCGGGCGCATAAACTATGATTATTTAAACAAATACTTTCTTTCATTCAGTATTCGTACCGATGGCTCCTCACGGTTTGCACCTGGACATCGTTGGGGAACGTTCTGGTCTATCGGTGGCAACTGGCGTATCAGTGAAGAGAATTTTTTTAAAGGTATTGAATGGGTTGATGATTTAAAATTACGTGCCAGTTATGGAACTTCAGGTAACAAACAATCTGATTATTTGTATGGCTTCCAAGGCTTATATGATACAGGAAACAATTACAATGGTCAAAATGGCATTACACACTTGCAAATTCCTAATGATGAATTATCATGGGAAAAGTCTAAAAATTTTAATGTAGGTATTGATTTTGGAATATTTGGATGTTTGAATGGTAGTATTGAATATTACAATAAAACTTCAGATGCCTTATTACTTGAAAAACCATTGGCGCCCTCAACCGGATTTGAAAATGCTATATCAAACCTAGGTGGTATGCGTAATCAAGGTATAGAAATTGATTTGCATTCAACAAATATCAATACGAAAGATTTCACTTGGACAACGGACTTTAATATTGCTTTTAACAATAATAAAATAACATCTTATCCTCAAAAAGAAGAAGTGGTTGGCACCAAAATTCGGACTGTAGGCTATAGTATCTATGAATTCTATATGCAAGAATGGGCTGGTGTAGACCCCGTTAATGGAGACCCACTGTGGTATATGGATGTAACTGATGATAAAGGCAACCCTACAGGAGAACGTACCACAACCAATACATACTCTAAAGCTACAAAATATAAATTAGGGTCTGCACTTCCTTCAGCAACCGGAGGTTTGACTAATACTGTTTCATGGAAAGGTGTAGATTTCTCATTCATGTTTACTTACGGATTTGGAGGTAAGATATATGATGTATATGAGGAAAATTTATTAAATGATGGAAATAAGACTGGATATCAGTTGATAACAGAACAAGCAGATAGTTGGACACCGGAAAACACAAATGCTTCCAATCCAAAATTTATTCCAAATAATTCCAATACTTCTAATGGAAGATCAAGTCGTTATCTACATAATGCAGATTTCATTAAGTTAAAGAATATCAGTTTAGGTTATTCACTACCCAAATCACTGATCAAAAAAATTCTATTACAGAATGTACGTATCTATGTCAGTGCAGACAACTTGATAACTTGGAATTTGGATAAAAAATTCAAAAGTTATGATGTAGAATTAGGTGGTGTTGATGGTTTGCTTGATGGAGGCGGTACAGTTCCATTGGCGAGAACATTTACTGCGGGAATTAATCTAACTTTCTAACTTATAAACCAGATATATATGAAAAAAATATCCTATATTTTTGCTTCTATACTGTTGACTGCTTCATTAAGCGGCTGCAATGATTTTTTGGATGTAACTCCTTCTGACCAGTATTCAGATGCAAGTGTTTTCACTAGTACTGAAGGAGCACAGCAGGTGTTAATTGGTGCTTATGACTGGTTTACTAATGGCCATTACGCTCATTATACCAATCAATATATTTTCTTTATGCCTGATGTGATGGCTGATGATGCAATGGTAAACAGTACAGGTAACTATAATCGTTTTGTTTCACCTTATCAATACTCTATTACTCCAAGCAGTACTTATTCTGTGGATCCTTGGATTGGTTGCTATAGCTTAATTGATAACTGTAATGCTATTTTAGATAATTTAGAAACATTACCGGAAAGTAGTGAACGTAATCGTATTGAAGGAGAGTCTTTGGCATTGCGTACCTATGCATATCACTATTTGATTAGAATGTATGCAAAACCTGTTAATAAATATCCTGATAATCCAGGAGTTATTCTTCGTTTAACATCTTCAACTACAGACATACCTCGCTCTACGGTAAAAGATTGCTATGTTCAAATGGTGAATGATATTGAAAAGGCTTGTACTTTATTGACAGGTACATCCTCTTCTTCAAAATGTTACATAACAGAACAGGCAGCTCATGGAATTGCTGCTAGAATTTATTTAGACTTAGGCGATTACACTAATGGAACGTCACATGCAAACAAAGCTTTATCAGAAATTACATTGATGTCAAAAGCTGATTATAAAAACAAGTTCTGTGAAAATAACACTGAAACAATATGGTATTTTACATGTACCTCTACTGACAAGCAATCATTCTTATCGTTGCCAGCATTTTGGTACTATTGTGACCAAGATTCTACTTATGTAAAAGACGGGTACAGTTCTCTAGGTGTTGCAAAAGAGTTGATTGATATTTTTGATGATACAGATATCCGTAAAACTTTATTTGTAAAGATAGATGGCAAATATTACAAACGCAATGGCAGCTATGTCACATGCAAAATTAACAGCCGGAAGAATGACGATAGCGATGGAACAAAAGGCTCTGGTACAGTAGCTTTCGCTGAAGGTGATTATAATATGATGCGTGGTTCTGAAATGTATTTAATTATAGCTGAACTAGCCGCTGATAATAATCATGAAGATGAAGCCTTAGCTGCTTTGAATAAAGTGAGGGAAGCACGCGGTATAAATGCATATTCAGGCACAGGTGATGTTTTAAAAACAGAGATACAGAATGAACGTCGTCGTGAACTTTTTGCTGAAGGTCACCGTTTATTTGATCTTAAGCGCAGAGATTTACCAATGGACCGTTCAAATTTAACATTGGATTGGAGCAGAGTCGGATTGATTCCTGCCGGTTCAGACAAATTAGAAATGCCCATACCTCAAGATGAAATTGATGCGAACGGTGCGTTAACAATAGCAGACCAGAATCCTGCATATAAATAACTAATATACAGCAAATATTGTTATTCGGTACTAAGGAAAGAACTGATATTTTCATTTAAATTGAGAATATCAGTTCTTTTATAATATATAGTCAAAATATATTTAAAACAAAAATGAAGTAAACACTTTATTTCAGTAGAATAAAGGTAGAAAATTATTTCTTTTATACTTCTCAAACAATTTATATAGCAGAAAAACAGGTAAAGCGAAGAAATACTTTTGTGTTGATTGTCAATTATTTACATAAACAATTAGTTCCGCAAAGACTTTGGTAGTTTCCTTTATCGGAATGGCTACACAAGAAGTGCCAGTTAAAGCAAACTTGAATATTGTATTAAAGTCTGATACAGAACAGCTTGAAGAGGTAATGGTGGTGGCTTATGGTACAGCGAAAAAATCTGCATTTACAGGTTCGGCTGCTACTATAAAAAATGAAAAAATAGCGACGAGACAAACTTCAAATGTGACAAATGCTTTGGCGGGTCAAGTAGCCGGAGTACAAACTACGAGTAATAATGGTCAGCCGGGCAAAGATGCTGAAGTGCGTATTCGTGGTATTGGATCTATATCGGCTAGTAACAAGCCTTTGTATGTGGTAGATGGAGTTCCGTATGATGGTGAAATTTCTGCTATCAGTACTTCTGATATAGAATCAATGACAGTGTTGAAAGATGCTGCTTCTAATGCTCTGTATGGTGCACGTGGTGCTAATGGTGTAATCTTGATTACTACCAAGCGTGGTAAAAGTGGGGAAGCCCGTGTTACTTTTGACGCTAAATGGGGTGTGAATAAACGTGGAGTACCTAATTATGAAACAATTACGGATCCGGCTACATTCTATGAATTAAACTATTCTTCTATTTATAATGCCGATTTGAAAGGATATGCGGCAGCCGGAGATTTGGCTAAAGCTAATGCGTACGCTAATCAAGCAATGCTTTCTTCTACATATTTGGGATATCAGGTGTATTCCATTCCTCAAGGACAGCAACTGATCGGTATGGATGGCAAATTGAATCCTAATGCGACATTAGGTTATTCTGATGGTACATATTATTATACTCCGGATAATTGGTCGGATGAAATTTTTGAAAATAACCTGCGTCAAGAGTATAATTTAAGTATCAGCGGTGCGACTGAAAAAATGAATTATTATATGTCGGCCGGCTATTTGGATGATAAGGGAATTGTTCCTAACTCTGGTTTCCAACGTTATTCTGCACGTTTGAAAGCTGACTATCAAGTGAAGCCTTGGCTGAAGATGGGAGGAAATGTATCATTTACTCATTATGATAGCCGTGAACAGGATACTGAGGGTGGTACATCAAATGCAAACATCTTTTATGCATCAAATATAATGGGAGCCATTTATCCTATGTATGTTCGTGATGCACAGGGCAATATTATGGTAGATAATCGAGGTTTCCTTCGTTATGATTATGGAAAGCCAGGACAAGATTCAAATGGTAGCCGTAATACGATTCCTAATGCAAATCCGTTGGCAAGTTATATGCTGGATAAAATGAAATATTCGGGTGATGTGGTTAGTGGAAAATGGTCTGCTGATATTGATATTTGGAATGGAATCAAGGCAAAAGTGAATATAGGTGTTGATGTAAATAATGTGCGTGCTACAGAGATGGTTAACCCCTTCTACGGACAGTATTCTGAAACTAGCGGAGTCGGAGGTTTGATCAGTGTAGCTAGTGAGCGTACATTTAGTGTAAATCAGCAGTATTTGTTGACATACAACAAAACATTTAATGATGTTCATAATGTGGATATTTTGGCCGGACATGAAAGTTATGACTATAAATATCAATATTTGTACGGACAACGTGAGAAATTGTATGATCCGAATGTTCCTGAATTAGGCAATGGTATTATGAACCAGAGCAATAATTCATATTCTCGTAATTATGCAACAGAAGGATGGCTGTTCCGTGCACAATATGACTATGATGGACGGTATTTTGTTTCAGCTTCTTTCCGTCGTGATGCTTCTTCTTGTTTTCACCCGGATAATCGTTGGGGTAACTTCTGGTCTGTAGGAGCTGGATGGTTATTAAGCAAAGAGAAATTCTTGGAAAACCAGTCTTGGATTGATATGTTGAAATTTAAAATCAGCTATGGTTTGCAAGGTAATGATAACTTGATGTTCCAAGGTGGTTTGTACCGTAACTACTATCCGTATCAAGACCAGTATACATTGGCAAACAGTAATGGCGATTTTTCAACTTCTCTATATTATAAAGGTAATAAGGAAATTACTTGGGAAACTTCACACAGCTTTAATACTGGATTTGATTTCGCTTTTTGGGGTGGTAAGTTAGGTGGTTCTGTTGAGTACTTCTCACGTAAAACAACCGATATGCTTTATTTCAAACCGGTAGCAGCTTCAATGGGTTATTCCCGTTTTCCTGAGAATGTGGGGTCAATGGTAAACCGTGGGGTTGAATTGGACTTGTATTCCAATATAATTGAAAACAAGAATTTTTCCTGGAATGTAAACTTTAATCTTACACATTTTAAGAATAAAGTCTTGGAATTATCTCCAGAACTGAATGGACAATTGATTGACGGTGCCCGGATTTATCGTGAAGACGAGTCTATGTACCAGCTTTATTTACCTAAATATGTAGGTGTGGATTCTGAAACAGGAGAGAGTCTGTGGGCGCTGGTGACTCCGGATGAGAATGGTAATACAGTTACGAAATCTTATTCTGTCGCTTCTGAAAACAGATTCGCATCAGGTGATATTCTACCTAAAGTTTATGGTGGTTTTGGAACAAGTGTTACAGCCTATGGCTTTGATCTCTCTGTTTCGTTTGCATACCAGCTTGGTGGACGTATTCTGGACTATACTTATCAAGGATTGATGGATGTGGCAGCCACAGGTAGTGCTTTGCATAAAGATATGTTAAAAGCATGGACTCCTGAAAATAAAAATACGGATGTTCCTCGTATGAATATTAATGACCAATATACGAACAGATTAACAGATCGTTTCTTGACTAGTTCGGACTATTTAAGCTTGCAGAATATTACATTGGGTTATACTTTGCCGAAGAGTCTGACACGTAAAATGCAGATTGACGGTGTCCGTGTATTCTTTGTTGCAGATAATGTGGCTTTGCTGACAGTTCGCAAAGGGTTGGACCCACGTCAAGGTTATGTGGCTGCTGACAATGTATATTCACCTATCCGCACAATTTCCGGAGGTATATCTTTAAATTTCTAATTTAGCAACCCATTTTTAAGAATATGAAATTGTCAAATAAATATATAGCATTTGCAAGTGTCGCTTTATTAATGGCATCTTGCGATTTGGATAAATTTCCTGAAGGAGATTACATATCTGAAGAACAGAAAGAAGATATAATCAATGGCAGACCTAATTTGATAACTGCTGAAGTGAACGCTATGGCAGCCAAATTAAATACTTTTGGTACGATTTCAGATGATGCCACTACTTATCATAATGACTATGGTATTCCTGCGGTATCTATGATATTGGAATCAGGAGGGCAGGACTTGGTTGCATTGGTTAATGGATATAACTGGTTTAATACATCTCAGAATTATAGTGACAGAGTATACGATAGTTCAAGCGATGAATTGATTTGGAAAACGTTCTATAATCACTTGAAAGCTGCAAACAATGTATTGAAATTGATAGCGGCAGATACGGAAAATTCTTCTTTGAAGGTTTATCGTGGCCAAGCTTTAGCTGCTCGTGCTTATGACTATCTGAACTTGGTTCAAATTTATCAGTTTACTTATGCAGGTCATGAAAATAGCCTGGCAGTACCTATTGTTACAGAAACAATGACTGATGAAGATATGCAGAATAATCCGCGTGCAACTGTACAGCAGGTGTATGACCAGATTATGAGTGACCTGAATACGGCTGCTGATTTATTGACCGGGTATGATAATGGCTCAAACAAAGATCAGATTGATGAGGCAGTAGTTTACGGATTGCGTGCTCGTGCTAATCTGTTAATGCAAAAATGGGCGGATGCAGCTAAAGATGCAGAACGTGCCATTGCTGGCGGTACACCTCAGACTTTAGCCCAGGTATCTACTCCTACCTTTAATTCAGCATCGGCAAGTTCATGGTTATGGGGAGTGATGATTACGCCTGATAATGATGTTGTCCAGACAGGTATTATCAACTGGCCTTCGCACTTGTGCTCTTTTACCGGGAACGGTTATACTTCAGGAGTGCCTGATGGATATAGAAAGGTGAATTCTGCATTATATGATTTAATACCCGAAACAGATATCCGTAAACAATGGTTCTTGTCTCCGGATAATAAATCTTCATTGATTGATAATGAGCAGATTGAGGGTACTTCCATCGTTGAATATTTTGGTTTGACTCCGTATGTAAATACAAAGTTCGGAGCTTATCAAAGTATATTTGGTAACACAACCAATGCGTCAGACTGGCCTTTGATGCGTGTTGAAGAAATGTATCTGATAAAGGCTGAGGCAGAAGCCATGGGTGGTAATCTGAGTGGCGGAAAGAGTACATTGGAAAATTTTGTACGGACATATCGGGATCCTTCCTTTACAAGTAAAGCTAATTCGGCACAGGATTTTCAGGATGAGGTTTGGTTGCAGCGTCGTATGGAACTTTGGGGAGAAGGTTTCTCACTGTTCGATATCCTACGCTTGAAAAAGCCGGTGGTTCGTAAGAATACGAATTATGACCCGTCTGTACAATATAATTCAGCAGCAGAAGCGCAGATCCTGATCTATCGGATTCCGCAATGTGAAATGGAAACCAATTCCGGAATCAGTGACACTGATAACAATCCGGCTGCTCCACAACCACAACTATAGGGAATAACTGTAATAAAAAAGAGGATGACGTTCAACGTTCATCCTCTTTTTTTGTTATATTTGTCGCGAACTTATTTAGATTGATAGATAAATGAAAGAATTTGTAATTTCTGAAGCACAGGTTGAAACTGCCATCTTAGTTGGTTTGATTACTCAGACACAAGATGAGCGTAAGACCAAGGAGTATTTGGATGAGTTGGAGTTCTTGGCCGAAACGGCCGGAGCAACAGTGGTGAAAAGGTTTACTCAGAAACTGCCTGCTGCCAATTCCGTGACTTATGTCGGTAAAGGAAAGCTGGAAGAAATCAAGGAATATATTCATCAGGAAGAGGAAAATGAGCGTGAAGTCGGAATGGTGATTTTTGATGATGAACTTTCTGCCAAGCAGATACGTAATATAGAAGCTGAACTGAAAGTGAAGATTTTGGACCGTACTTCGCTGATTCTGGATATTTTTGCCATGCGGGCTCAAACTGCAAATGCTAAAACACAAGTGGAGCTGGCCCAATATAAGTATATGCTGCCTCGTCTGCAACGTTTGTGGACTCACTTGGAGCGTCAGGGAGGTGGATCCGGTGCCGGTGGAGGTAAAGGCTCTGTGGGATTACGTGGGCCGGGTGAAACTCAGTTGGAAATGGACCGTCGTATCATTTTGAATCGTATGTCATTGTTGAAAGAACGGTTGGCTGAAATTGATAAACAGAAGTCCACTCAACGTAAAAACCGTGGGCGTATGATACGTGTAGCTTTGGTAGGGTATACCAATGTGGGAAAATCTACTTTAATGAATTTGCTTTCAAAAAGCGAGGTCTTTGCTGAAAATAAACTTTTTGCAACATTGGACACCACAGTACGCAAAGTGATTATTGAGAATCTGCCATTTCTGCTTACAGATACCGTAGGATTTATCCGTAAATTACCAACGGATTTGGTTGATTCCTTTAAATCAACTTTGGACGAAGTGCGTGAAGCAGATCTGCTGATTCATGTGGTGGATATTTCTCATCCGGATTTTGAGGAACAAATTTCTGTGGTTGATAAAACGATTGCTGACTTGGGGGCAGGTGGAAAGCCTACCATGATTGTTTTTAACAAGATAGATGCTTATACCTATATAGAGAAAGCAGAGGATGATTTGACTCCTAAAACCAGGGAGAATATTACATTGGAAGAACTGATGAAGACATGGATGGCAAAATTGAATGATAATTGTATCTTCATTTCTGCCAGAGAGAAAATAAATATGGATGAATTGAAGACTATTATATATAATAAGGTGCGCGAGCTACACGTACAGAAGTATCCTTATAACGATTTTCTTTATCAAACCTATGATGAAGAATAAATACATATAGAAGATGAAAACTTATCGTTCACTTACACAAGAAGAAATACAACAATTAAAAGAGAGATCATGCACTGCGGTTGATTGGGATGAAATTGAAGTAGTAGAGAACTTTAAGACGGACTATATTTATCATACCCGTTTTTCCGGAAAGGTCAGATTGGGGGTCTTTGAAGATGAGTTTACGTTGGCAGGTGGTATGCGTAAACATTCCGGATTGTATCATGCGACCTTGCATAATGTAACGGTGGGCGATAATTGTTGTATTGAGAATATAAAGAACTATATAGCCAACTATATCATTGGGGATTATGCATTTATAGAGAATGTAGATATCATTCTGGTAGATGGCCGGAGCAAGTTTGGGAATGGCGTTGAAGTAGCTGTATTGAATGAAACGGGTGGACGTGAAGTGCCTATTCATGATCGTTTGTCAGCGCATCAGGCCTATATTCTGGCATTGTACCGTCATCGTCCTGAATTGATTTGCCGGATGAAAGCCATTATTGACCGGTATGCTGAAGAGAATGCTTCGGATACAGGTACTATTGGCCACCATGTTACCATTGTTGATGCGGGATATATAAAGAATGTACGAATAGGTGATTATTGTAAGATAGAAGGGGCGGGACGATTGAAAAACGGTAGCTTGAACAGTAATGAGCAAGCGCCTATTCATATCGGCTATGGAGTGGTATGCGATGATTTTATTATATCAAGCGGATCCAATGTGGAAGATGGAACTATGTTGACCCGTTGCTTTATCAGCCAGGCATGTCATTTGGGACATAACTATTCTGCATCTGATTCTTTGTTTTTCAGTAATTGTCAAGAAGAGAACGGTGAGGCATGTGCCATTTTTGCCGGACCCTTTACGGTGACTCATCATAAGTCTACTTTGCTGATTGCCGGAATGTTCTCTTTTATGAATGCGGGTTCCGGCTCTAATCAAAGCAACCATATGTATAAATTAGGTCCGATTCATCAGGGGGCTATGGAGCGTGGGGCGAAGACTACTTCCGATTCTTATATTTTATGGCCCGCACGTGTAGGTGCATTTTCTTTGGTTATGGGGCGTCATGTGAATCATGCCGATACTTCTAATCTGCCTTTTTCTTATCTGATAGAGCAGCAAAATACCACTTATCTGGTGCCAGGGGTGAATTTGCGGAGTGTAGGTACGATTCGGGATGCTCAAAAGTGGCCTAAACGTGACAAACGTAAAGATCCGAACCGTTTGGATCAGATTAATTATAACCTGTTGAGTCCCTATACTATTCAGAAAATGATGAAAGGGCGTAGTATTCTGAAAGAATTACGTAAAGTATCCGGAGAAACTTCAGAAACTTACTCTTACCAAAGTGCGAAAATTAAGAATTCTTCTTTAAATAATGGCATTCGTTTTTATGAAACGGCTATTCATAAATTTTTGGGTAATTCATTAATCAAGCGTTTGGAAGAGGTTCGTTTTAGCAGTGATGAGGAAATCCGTACCCGGTTGATTCCTGATACAGAGATAGGGACAGGAGAATGGGTGGATATTTCCGGATTGATCGCTCCTAAAAGTGAAATAGAGAAGTTGATGGCAGATATAGAATCTGGAATCCTGACTAATGTGGATCAGATTCATGACCGTTTTGTTGAGATGCATCGTAATTATTATACATACGAGTGGACATGGGCGTATGGGAAGATGCTTGAGTTTTATAATCTGCGTTCCGATGAAATAACGGCAAAGGATGTTATTGCTATCGTGAAGAAGTGGCAGGAGGCTGTTGTCGGATTGGATAAAATGGTCTATGCCGATGCGAAAAAGGAATTTTCTTTGTCTGCTATGACGGGGTTCGGTGCAGATGGATCACGTGAAGAAATGGAGCAGGATTTTGAACAGGTGCGTGGGGTATTTGAAAGTAATCCGTTTGTGACAGCGGTATTGCAGCATATTGAAGCGAAAACAGCGTTGGGTAACGAGTTGATAGAACGGATTGCTTCTATATGATATTTTTGATGAGAGTATCCAGACTAAGATGAACCTTCGGAAAAGTTACAGATGGTAGTTACATATAAAAAGAGCCGTATGAATGCTGGAGTAGTCATACGGCTCTTGCTATTGGATGACATTTGAGCTTGTTTGGATACTTCCTTTTTATTTTTTTACCACAGGTAGTATAACTCTGCTTGCAGCTCCTTGCTGATGATAAATTTTGATCTTTTGTTTCATCACAAAATCTTCTACCGTACAATGATAGGTATCAATAAACCTTTGTGGATTGCGGTCAATAATGGGGAACCAGGAACTTTGAATTTGAATCATCAGTCTGTGTCCCGGCAGGAATGTGTGTGCCACATCATACAGTGTGTAATTAACCGGAGTTATTTCTTCCGGTTTGAAAGGCAGGGGATTGTCGAATCCCTTACGGAAGCGTCCTCTGAATAATTCGCCACGAATCATCAGCTGGTACCCACTCATTGGGTAGTCACTCTTTAAATAACTGCGTGCAGTTTTGGAATATTCAAATTTTTCAGGATATACATCAATTACTTTCACCATAAAATCAGCGTCAGTACTACTGATGGCAGTCATTAATTCCACTTCTATAGGACCGGCCAATGTTAATGTATCACATAGCGGCTCCGTCATGAAAGTAATGACATCGGGACGTGAAGTAGCAAAGCGTTGGTCATCTACCATGAATTCTTTTGTCCGGTAAGTGGTAGGGTTTGCCGTATAGGGTACCGGACGTGACATATCTGAAATATATTCTGAATAAGACTTTTGTTCTGCCGGTGCTTGTGTGGATACTGATCCGTTTTTATGTATATAATAAGGTGTACCGGCAGTCTTTTGTACAGGCCATTCGTCGTATGTTTTCCATTCGTTTTCACCTGTATGGAATATATTTACTTTATGCTTGGGCTTTTCTCCCTTTCCTTCCAGGAAATATCGGAAAAAAGGATATTCTATTTTGTCCATGTAATAAGCCGAAGTGCTTTTACCGAAATACAGATTACCGAAACCTTGGAACCCGCGTACTGTCCATGCTCCATGCCACCAAGGACCGAATGTCAGATATAAATCTGTGTCCGGTGATTGCTCTTTGATGGCTTTATAAAGATTCCAGGCTCCGTAACAGTCTTCGGAGTCATACAGTCCACCTACCACCAATATGGCTGGCTTCAAGTTATAACAGGAGGTGCGTGCATCGCGCTCTTTCCAGAAATCATCGAAATCAGGATGGTTTTTGATATCATTCCACAATGTCTGTGTGGTATCACGTACCAGGTCGTCTACATTCTTAAAGGTACCGAGTGCCAGAAAATCTGTGTAAACATCATTCTTTACAATTTGGTTCATCACTCCTTTTCCCATGTGGCGTCCTTCCAGTCTGGGAAGGAAATTAGTGGTTTGCAGCAAGGTGAAGGCTCCGTTGTGATGACGGTCATCTCCACGGAACCAGTCGGTGACGGGAGCTTGCGGAGAAACAGCTTTCAAAGCCGGATGATTGGAGGAGGCTGTCATAGTGGCATAAAAACCATCATAACTGATTCCCCATGTTCCTACATTTCCGTTATTATATGTGTTGTGAATCAACCATTCTATGGTATCGTATGTGTCCGTAGCTTCGTCTATATTCTTTTTATCTTTCTTACCCTTTTTGTTTTTGTTGAGAGGGCGTACTTGGATAAATATTCCTTCACTCTTATGTCGTCCACGTACATCTTGGAAGACGATAATATATCGGTGCTCTATATAGTTTTTCAGATTAGTTCTGAAATGACGGTCAAATCCTTCTCCGTATGGGGAACAAGAGTAAGGGCTGCGGTGCATCAGGATAGGATGCTGCCTGCTGTTGTCTTTCGGTTCGTAGACAGCGGTGTAAAGCTTGATTCCGTCACGCATGGGAATCATGACTTCCCGTTTTGTGTAGATTTCCTTCAGTTTGAGTTCGATACTGTCCGGTTGGTTTTTTGCTTGGGTTTGTGTCCATCCTCGAGGGATGAGAAAGCATAACAGTAATGAAGTAATAAATAAGAATTTGCCTAATCTTTTCATGTATAATGTGATGTTATTTTAATGAGTTGGCAAAGGTAAGGACATTCCTTGAAAGTTTTCACGCTAATTAAGGAAAAATTTCGATAATAGTTACTACCTTTGTCACACTAATAACTTTTAACTAAAATAAGTATCAATATGGCAACACCTCCGTTCCATTATCAGCACATGTTCCCGTTGGGACCTGATAAAACCGAGTATTATTTGCTGACTAAAGATTATGTGTCAGTAAGTGAGTTTGAAGGAAAACCTATCTTGAAGATTGAAAAAGAAGGTCTGACTGCTATGGCTAACGCTGCTTTCCGTGATGTTTCTTTCTTGCTTCGCCGTTCACACAATGAACAGGTTGCTAAGATTCTGAGTGATCCCGAAGCCAGTGATAACGATAAGTATGTAGCATTGACTTTCTTGCGTAATGCGGAAGTTTCAGCTAAAGGCAAATTACCTCTTTGTCAAGATACGGGTACTGCTATTATCCATGGTGAGAAAGGTCAGCAGGTATGGACCGGCTATTGTGATGAAGAAGCCCTTTCCTTGGGAGTTTATAAGACTTATACGGAAGAAAATCTTCGTTATTCTCAGAATGCTCCTTTGACTATGTACGATGAGGTGAACACCAAATGTAACCTGCCTGCACAAATTGATTTGGAAGCTACTGAAGGTATGGAATACAAGTTCCTTTGTGTGACTAAAGGTGGTGGTTCGGCGAACAAGACCTATTTATATCAGGAAACGAAAGCTGTATTGAATCCGGCTACATTGGTTCCTTTCCTTGTTGAAAAAATGAAGACTTTGGGTACGGCTGCTTGTCCTCCTTATCATATTGCATTTGTAATCGGTGGTACATCGGCAGAGAAGAACTTGCTGACTGTTAAGCTAGCTTCTACTCACTATTATGACGAGTTGCCTACTACCGGTAATGAATACGGGCGTGCTTTCCGCGATGTGGAACTGGAAAAACAAGTATTGGAAGAAGCTTATAAGATTGGCTTGGGTGCACAGTTTGGTGGTAAGTATATGGCTCACGATGTCCGCATCATCCGCTTGCCTCGTCACGGTGCTTCTTGTCCTATCGGTCTGGGCGTTTCCTGTTCTGCTGACCGTAATATAAAATGTAAGATCAATAAAGATGGTATCTGGATTGAAAAGATGGATGATAAACCGGGTGAGCTGATTCCGGCAGAACTCCGTGAAGCCGGTGAAGGCGATGTGGTTAAGATTGATTTGAACCAACCGATGGCGGATATCCTGAAAGAATTGACCAAGTATCCGGTAGCTACCCGTCTGTCATTGAACGGAACCATTATTGTAGGTCGCGATATCGCTCATGCTAAATTGAAAGAGCGTTTGGATCGTGGCGAAGATTTGCCGCAGTATATCAAAGATCATCCTATCTATTATGCCGGTCCGGCAAAGACTCCGGAAGGTATGGCTTGTGGTTCTATGGGCCCCACTACAGCAGGACGTATGGACCCGTATGTGGATTTGTTCCAGTCACATGGCGGTAGCATGATAATGTTGGCAAAAGGTAATCGTAGCCAGCAGGTAACGGATGCTTGTAAGAAGTATGGCGGTTTCTATCTGGGCTCTATTGGTGGTCCGGCTGCTATCCTTGCTCAGAATAATATCAAGAGCATTGAGTGTGTGGAATATCCGGAATTGGGTATGGAAGCTATCTGGAAAATTGAAGTGGAAGATTTTCCGGCATTCATTTTGGTGGACGATAAAGGTAATGACTTCTTCAAGCAGTTGAAGCCGCGTTGCCTTGGAAATTGTAAATAATTAAATTATTCCGTAATAATACTAATACAGCCTTCCTCCCTTTAAAGGCGAGGGGGCTGTTCTGTTTTTTATTTAATTGGTGTTATCCGTTACCTTAATAATATGATGAAAAAACTACGATTGTTGTTTGTGCTGTTATGGATGACAAGCAACTTATTTTCTTCTCCTGTTACAGGATTATTAGAGCGCATCGACAAAGGAGCTTCCTCCAAATTTATTATTGAACGTCAGAAATCGGAAACTGATTTTTTTGAACTCGATCAGAAAGGTGATAAAGTAATTATCCGGGGTAATGACTATGTAAATATTGCTACCGGATTGAATTGGTATTTGAAATATTATGCAGGCATACATCTTTCTTGGAATGGAATGACTGCAAAACTGCCTGCTGTTTTGCCCCCTGTGACTAAAAAGGAACGGCATGAAACGGATCTGCCCTATCGTTATGATCTGAATTATTGTACTTTCTCTTATTCCATGGCTTTTTGGGACTGGGAGCGTTGGGAAAAGGAGATAGATTGGATGGCGCTTCACGGTATCAATCTTTCCCTGGCATTGACAGGGACTGAGTCGGTTTGGAGAAATGTACTTCTAAAACTGGGATATACTAAGGATGAAATTAATGAATTTGTAGCCGGACCGGGTTTTACAGCTTGGTGGTTGATGAATAATCTGGAAGGGTGGGGAGGACCTAATCCTGAAAGTTGGTATACCCGTCAGGAAAAACTTCAGAAGAAGATTGTAAAAAGAATGCGTGAATATGGCATCGAACCTGTGTTGCCGGGATATTGTGGCATGGTTCCTCATAATGCAAAGGAGAAATTAGGATTGAATGTTGCTGATCCCGGATTTTGGTGCAGCTATCATCGTCCTGCCTTTTTACAGCCGGAGGATGAACGCTTTGAAGAAATCTCTGCTTTGTATTATAGAGAACTGACAAAACTGTATGGAAAAACAGGTTTTTACGCTATTGATCCGTTTCATGAAGGGGGAAGTACTCAAGGAGTAAATTTGGATGCAGCCGGTAAAGCCATCATGAAAGCCATGAAAAAAACAAATCCGGATGCTGTGTGGGTGGCTCAGGCATGGCAGGACAATCCTCGTACTCCGATGATAGAGCATCTGGAAGCAGGAGACCTGTTAGTCTTGGACTTGCATAGCGAATGCCGTCCGCAATGGGGGGACCCGGCGTCAGAGTGGTGTCGTAAAGGAGGATACGGGCAGCATGAGTGGGTGTACTGCATGTTGTTGAATTTTGGTGGTAACATTGGGCTTCATGGTAAAATGGATGCGCTGATTGATGGCTTTTATGACGCGAAAGCAGATGTTCATGCCGGAAGGACATTGCGTGGAGTAGGGATGACTCCGGAAGGTATTGAGAACAATCCGGTTATGTATGAGCTGGTGATGGAATTGCCATGGCGTGAACATCGGTTTACTCGTGATGAGTGGTTGAAAGGATACGTATATGCTCGTTATGGGGTAGAGGATGAGGCTTTGCAACAAGTTTGGGATTTATTAGGTAACGGTATTTATAATAGTCCCAAGGAGAAAATACAACAGGGAACGCATGAGTCGGTATTCTGCGCTCGTCCGGGGTTGGATGTATATCAGGTATCCAGTTGGTCGGAGATGAAAGAATACTATAATCCGCAGGATGTGATAGAGGCTGCCCGACTGATGGTTTCTGTGGCTGATAAATATCAGGGTAATAATAATTTTGAATTCGATTTGGTGGATGTGCTCCGGCAGGCATTGGCAGAAAAGGGGCGTTTGATGCAAAAAGTGGTAACGGCTGCGTTCCGGGCAGGAGACAAGCAAGTATTTGAGTTGGCTTCACAGCATTTTCTGCATCTTATTCTATTGCAAGACCAGTTGCTGGGTACCCGGAAAGAATTCAAGGTTGGAACTTGGATTGAAGCGGCACGTTCAGCAGGACAGACCCAGGAAGAAAAAGCATTATACGAATGGAATGCACGTGTTCAGATTACTACATGGGGAAATCGTGTAGCGGCAGATCAAGGCGGACTTCGTGATTATGCTCATAAAGAATGGAATGGCATTTTGAAAGATTTCTATTTTATGAGATGGAAGGCTTATTTTGATTATTTAGCTTGTGTCCTGGATGGAAAGCAACCGGAGGAACTTGATTTTTATACCTTGGAAGAAGCATGGACTAAAGAAACAGGATTCTATTCCTCAATTCCTGAAGGAAATACTGTGGTAGTAGCTAAAAACATTTTTGAAGAAGTTTTTTAAATGTTCTTTCTACTATGGATAACTTAAGACTTTCATAGGTTATAAGGCTTGATTATGGGTTCAGAACCGATGGGTATGAAACTATGATAACTTTATTCACGGTAGGGGGTGGATTGAATTTACCCCTTACGGTGAATGAAAGTTATGGAAACAGATAGCGTGTGGAAAATGCTTATTTCTTCTTCTCGGATGTCTGTTTCCAGATACGTACCATATAGAATGCGCAATGTGTGAACGCAAAGGCGAACGAAATAGCGAGCAATGTCTTGTCTTCTTCCCAGCCTACTGTCTGTTGATGCCACAATCCTGTAATAACTGAAAGTACAGACAGGGCGATTCCTGTCATATTCAATATGGTGAGTCCTTTGCGTCGTTTTACGTTATGCTCCAGCTTGCTGTGTTTTACTCCATAGCAGGCATAAACATCCAGACCTATCAGCATCCATAATACCAATCGGATCCAAGTGTCAGCCGGAAGAAACAACATCATACAAAGGCAGGTAAGGATGCCCAGAATCGGTACCGTGGGAACAAAAGGAGTTTTAAAGGCACGATGTACGTCAGGCATACTTTTACGCACGATCAATACTGCCGCGCAAACCAATGTGAAGGCGAATAAGGTACCTATACTGGTCATTTCTCCGGCTACACGTGCCGGAACAAATGCTGCCAGCCCTCCTACAATGACCATGAATAACAAATTACTGTGTGCCGGTGTCCGGTATTTCTCGTGAATCTTTGAAAAGAAAGGAGGCAACAGTCCGTCGCGGCTCATACTTAGAAATACACGGCTTTGTCCTAGCAAAGTTACCATAATAACCGAGCAGTAACCAAACAGGATAGCCAGTACGATGGCCCGGTTCAACCACGGATAATCCGGATGAATTACTCCTGTGGCATCTGCATGTCCCATGTGGTCAATCGCTACGGCAACAGGTGCGATACCTTGTTGTCCTGCAAAGTCAGAATAATGGGCAACTCCCGTCATTACGTAAGCAAACACCATATAAAGAATGGTGCAAATCAGCAGGGAACCTAGAATGCCGACGGGCATATCCCGTTTCGGATTTTTTGTTTCCTGAGCGGCTGTACTTACGGCATCAAAACCAAGAAAGGCGAAAAATACAATCGCTGCTCCACGCAATACACCCGAGAATCCGAACTCGCCTAAAGTACCAGTATTGGCAGGGATATAAGGAACATAATTCTCTGCATTAATGTATTTCCATCCTAATACAACGAAAATAAGAATCACTGCCACTTTCAGGAACACAATGAAGCCGTTAAAGATAGAACTTCCTTCTGTTCCACGAATCAGAAAAATACTCATCAGCACTACAATCAGTGCGGCCGGTATATTCACAATACCTCCGTCCCAGGGACAAGCAGCAAGTGCATGGGGGATATTTATCCCCACTCCTTCCAGAAAAACAACGAGATATCTGCTCCAGCTGATACTGACGGTAGTAGCGGCAACAGTATATTCCAATACTAGATCCCAGCCGATAATCCATGCTATAAGTTCGCCCATTGTAGCATATGAGTATGTATAAGCACTACCTGCTACAGGTATCATGGAAGCAAACTCGGCATAACATAAACCGGCAAAGCAACAACCTATTGCCGCTATGGCGAAAGATAAAGTAATGGCAGGCCCTGTGTATCCTGCGGCTACTGTTCCGGTGATGGAGAATAATCCGGCACCGATGATAACACCTACTCCTAATGCGATCAAGCTCCATGGTCCCAAGACTCTTTTCAGGGTCTTGTTTCCAGATTCATTGGCTTCGGCTTGTAATGCAGCAAAAGGCTTCTTGATAAATAATCCCATATCTTTTTACAACATATTTAGTGATAATTGTGTGCAAAGGTACGGATAACTGCCCTGAATTACAAGCTATAAGTAAAGGCTATAACGATTATTCGAGATATTTCGTTATTCTTCCACTTAGTTGGAGCAGGGAAATTTCACAGACTTTGGTGTTATATTCAGCAGACAAAATACGTTCTTCCGCATCAAGCAGGCTCTTTTGGGCTTCACGCATCTCGATACCGGAGAGATCTCCCAACAGATAACGTTCTTTGGCTATTTCATGGTTTTCACGGGCGGCAACCAGATTCTGGCGTTCCAAATTTAATAAACGTAAATTATTGCGATAGGCCTGCCACAGATTGCTTAAATCCGCTTTCAAGCCCAATTCCAGCTGTTCTCTTTCCAGTTGCGAGTTACGTATTTGCAGGCTGGCATTGCGCTTTTCACGGCGACGGTTACCATCCCATAGGTTAATGCCTACGGTAATTCCTCCGTTTAGTCCCCAATTGCTTCTCCGGCTGGTGGCGTTTGTTTCATATTTGTTGAATGTATAGCCATAACCGGCGTTCAATTTCACATAGGGATAATTACGGGATAGAACCTGACGGTAATCCAATTGGGCAATTGTTGTATTTTGATCAGCTTTCAGCAGGTTGGCATTCGTCTTGAGGGTGGATTCCCATAATTCATCGTAATTCAGCGCATCATTCACTGTTATAATGGAGTCATTGACACGTAGCGGTCGGTTGACTTCCTGTACGGCCATTAACTCGTTCAGGTTGATACGTGAGGTAACCACCAGTTCCTGTTGTTTCATATATTGTGCACTGTCTGCATTGAAGTCCACTTTGGCTTGTTGATAATCCAGCCGGGAAAAATTACCGATATGGTATCGTTCTTCTACAATGCGCAGGCGTTCTTTGGATAAAGACACAGCGTAAAGGAAGTTCTTCAGACGTATTTCCTGTTGTACATAATTATAGTATTCGGCAGTGAGTCCCGCTATGAAGTCTTCAAGGGTAATACGCGTGTTGGTTTCTCCCTGGCGTTCCAGTTCCTTCAGTTTTTTGTAGGTGGTGCTGATATTGAATCCGTCGAACAGAGTCCAGTTTACATCCAGTCCGGCCTTTAAGGTTTGGTCGTAGATGTTTCGTTCACTGGCTGTAGTGCCTGTACTTCTACTCTTGGTATCCGTATTGTCCAACGTTCCTGTATATCCGGCAGACAAATCAACAGTCGGCAGATAACCGGCATTTGCTAATGTGGCATTGTTATGGCTGATCTGTTCTTCATTACGGGTGATACGTATGGAATAATTGTTTGCAAGTCCTTCCTCCAGACATTTTTTCAGCGTATAAGGATATTGCGCATAGGTGGAAGCCACCCATGCAGTACAGATACATAAAGTTATAATGATTCGTTTCATACAATTTCTGTTTTAACGTTTCGGTTGGTAGATATATAACTATAAATAGCCGGTACGATATACATGGTCAGGAAAGTAGATACTAACATTCCTCCCACAACAGCCGTACCCATGGCGATACGTTGGTTGGCGCCTTCTCCTGTTGCGAATGCCAGCGGGATCAAGCCTAATACGGTAGAGGCACTTGTCATGAGAATAGGGCGCAAGCGTTGCAAAGCGGCATCCCGTATGGCCTGCATCTTGTTTTCACCGGATTCTTGTTTCTGATTGGCAAATTCCACAATCAAGATACCATTCTTTGCTACCAGACCAATCAGCATAATAATACCGATCTGGCTGAATATGTTCATGGTAATGCCACCGGCATACATGAAAATCAGTGCTCCTGCAATGGCCAGAGGAACGGTAAGCATGATGATGAAAGGGTCCTTGAAACTTTCGAACTGTGCCGCCAGAATAAGATAGATAAGTATCAATGCCAGAATGAAAGCAAACATCAGGCTGGATGAACTTTCCCGATAGTCTTTGGAGTCTCCCGACAAGGCGGTACGGAAAGTTTCGTCCAAAGTCTGGGCGGCGATTTTATCCATTTCTTCCAAGCCTTGTCCGATGGTCTTTCCGTCTGCCAGTCCGGCAGATACGGTAGCGGAAATAAAACGGTTGTAGTGGTACAATTTAGGAGGAGCTACGGATTCTACAAATTCTACCAGATTGTCCAATTGAATCATTTCCCCTTTGTCGCTTCGTATGTAAATAGATTTGATATTGGCCGGTGTATTACGTTGTTGGCGGTTTATCTGACCCAAAATCTCATATTGTTTTCCATTCATATAAAAATAGCCCATACGTTGTCCGCTGAGACCGTATTGCAGTGTTTCGGCTATATCACGCACGGTGGCTCCCATTGTACCTGCCTTATCACGGTTAATATTCACTCTCATTTCCGGGCTGCTGAACTTCAGGTCCACGTCCGCCATCTGGAAAGTAGGGTTATCATATACTTTGCTTAAAAAAGCCGGTAATACTTTCTCCAGTTTTTCTATACTGACAGCTTGTAGTACATATTGTACGGGCATACTTCCTCTCCGTCCGCCGAAAGAAGACTGTTGTTGCACAAAGGCACGTGCTTTCGTCTTGTTGCGGATGGCCTGTGAGATACGTTCGGCAACTTCCATCTGGGTGTAATCACGATCTTTGATATCTTTCAATGTGATACGTATATTTCCACTGCCACTGGAAACACGTGCGGTTACAGATTCGGCATCAGGTATAATAGAATCTACCAGATTGTTGATATCTTCCGTATAATCACGGATGTATTCATAGCTGGCCCCTTCGGCTGCACGGGTATTGATACTTATTTGCGACCGGTCTTCCATCGGAGCCATTTCAGCGGGTATCTGGACCCAAAGTACTCCGATGGCTATCAACATAATCACTGTAACAGGTATTGCCCATATGCGTCTTTTAAGAAAAGCGTTCAGTGAACGGGCATATATGCGGTTCATACCTTCAAAGAAAGGCTCTGTCTTTTGGTAGAACCATCCCTGTTTTTCCCGTTTTATCAATAGCTTGGTTGCCAGCATAGGGGTGAACGTTAATGCGGCAAAGGAAGAAATGATGACCGAACCTGCCACAACGAAACTGAACTCACGGAACAGACGTCCGCTGGTTCCTTCCATAAATACGATGGGCAGGAACACTGCCACCAAGGTGATAGTGGTGGAGATAACAGCGAAGAAAATTTCTTTTGCCCCTTCTATTCCTGCTTCGAACGGACGCATACCTCGTTCTATGCGGATATAGATATTTTCTGTCATAACGATGGCGTCATCCACTACCAAACCTACGGACAATACCACCGCCAGCATGGTCAGCACATTGATGGAGAAACCTGCTATGTACATCACAAAGAAAGCTCCGATCAATGAAACCGGAATCACAATGCAGGGAATCAGTGTCACGCGCCAGTCGCGCAAGAACAGGAAAATGATGATGATAACCAGTACGAACGCTTCATACACCGTACTTTTTACTTCATCAATGGAAGCGCGGATAAACTTAGTGTTGTCAAAGCCATAGCTGTATTTCACATCGTCGGGCAAGTCCTTCTTCATCTGCTCCATACGCTGGTATACGGCATCGGCGATTTCGATATGGTTGGCACCGGGTTGTGGAATGACAACGACACCTACCATCGGCACTCCGTTCATTTTCATGTAACTCTTGATATCTGCCGGACCTAGTTCGGCGTAACCGATATCGCTGAAACGGACCACTCTTCCGCCTACTTCTTTTAATATGATGTTATTGAATTCTTTAGCGGTGTGCATTTGTCCCATGGTGCGTAAGGTCAATTCTACGGTATTACCTTCAATGCTGCCCGAGGGGAGTTCTATATTTTCATTGGTTATCGCGTTCTTTACATCTACCGGAGTAATACCATATCCTGCCATCTTGGTGGGGTCGAGCCATAGGCGCATGGAATAACGTTTTTCTCCCCAAATAGATACGCTGCTTACATCCGAAATGGTTTGCAGTTGTTCTTTTACGGTCAAGTCTGCTATTTCACTCAGTTCCAACAGAGAGCGGCTGTCACTTTGGATAGCTACCATCAGGATAGGCGTTGCATCGGCATCAGCCTTGGATACAGTAGGAGGGTCACAGTCGCGTGGCAGGTAACGTTGTGCGCGGGACACTTTGTCGCGTACGTCATTGGCGGCAGTTTCCAAATCGACGGATAATTCAAATTCCACTGTGATACGGCATTGCCCTTGTTGGCTGACACTGGACAAAGAACGGATTCCCGGAATACCGTTGATGTTTTGTTCCAAAGGCTCGGTTATCTGATTCTCGATTACATCGGCATTGGCACCCGAGTAACTACAGGTAACAGAGATGATTGGATTATCTACCGAAGGATATTCGCGGACTCCCAATGTATTGTAACCGATCAGTCCGAAAAGTAATATGATGATGGTAAGCACGGTGGCAAGCACAGGTCTACGGATACTAAGTTCGGAAATATTCATAAAAGTATTTTTTTAGTTGTTAGTTAATGGCCTGAAGTTCCACAGGCATTCCCTTACGTAATTGCAGTGTACCCGATGTCAGGATGGTATCACCCACAGACAATCCTCGTACAATCTGTACTTCGGCTTCGGTACGGAGTCCTATAATAACATCTACAGGGTCTGCAACTCCGCTACGATAAACAAATACTTTATTTTTACCCATTTCGGGGACAATCGCTTCGGATGGAATCGCTATCGCATCTTCTATTTCTTTTTGTTTTAATTGAATATCTGCATATCTGCCTGCCAGCAGTTCGCCGTTGCGGTTGGGGTAGATGGCACGGATGTTCAATGAATGGGTTTCCATATCTATACTGGATTCGGTTGCATAAACCTGTGCATGATAGGTATCCAGTTTTCCTTCTACTTTGAACTCCAGATTAGTCCCTTTTTTAATTTCCCGGGCATAACGTTCCGGTACAGCGAACTCTACTTTCAATGGAGTCACTTTGGTCAGTTTGGCTACTACAGTGGTGGGGGAGGCGTATGCTCCCGTACTGACCTGCCTCAATCCGATGATACCGTCGAATGGTGCGCGGAGTTCGGTCATGTCAATGTTGGCTTTGATATTTTCGATATCAGCGTTAAGGGTGGCAAGTTCGGTTTTTACCTGTTCGTATGCTTCTTTACTGACGGCATCCCGTTTCAATAAGGCATTTTGACGGAATACACGGTCTTCAGCCAATGGTATTTGTGCTTCCAGGCGCTTTAACTGGGCTTGTAGCTGCCGGTCGTTTACTTTGGCAAGTAATTCTCCCCGTTTTACCAATGTGCCTTCTGTGAAAAAAATATCGGTGATCTTTCCGGAGGTTT
>OGLE01000976.1_pt1 | contig 25321 bp, 18 predicted proteins | sample 1572671 | NCBI WGS metagenome assembly OGLE01 (sample SAMEA2581923, study PRJEB24529) | metagenome | biome: Human gut stool | place: China | collected 2011 | reverse complement strand
ATACTCCCATACGGGTTCGATTCCCGTTGCCGGCATTAAGTTAATATACAGCATGTAGAAGAAAAAAATATTTCATACCACAGGCTGTATAGTTGATTAAAGACAGACCTCTAAGTAGATTAATACAGAGGTCTGTTTTTTTTAATATCTGTGATATATAAGTATGATATGGCAGAAAATATAAAATATCTTTTGCTGCTTACATTATACCTGCGTGATAAACTATGGTTGATACAATATATATATTAGTGTACAATTATCAGTATTGTTTATAGGGGGAAGTATATGATTGAACTTGACGGAATGCTGTCTGTTATTATGCCGGCATACAACGAAGAAAAACTTATATATTCAAGTATAATGAAAACTTTGGATATAGTTTCCTCGTTTGTAAAAGATATAGAGATAATTGCAGTTAATGATGGAAGTAAGGATAACACAAAGTCCGAGATTATAAGGGCACAGAAAGAGGATAAGAGAGTAAGACTGGTGACCTCTGATAAAAACAGGGGAAAGGGTAATGCAATAATAGCAGGAGTATCGCAGGCAAACGGAAAATATATAGCATTCGTAGATGCGGATTTAGAGCTTAACCCATCACAGCTTGAAGGATATCTTAACAAGATGCTTACCGACAATGTGGATGTGGTTATAGGCTGCAAGTTCCATAAGGATTCAAAGCTTAAATATCCATTTAAAAGAAAAGTCATAAGCATGTGCTATTATATAATGCTTCTTTTACTGTTTCATCTGAATGTCAAGGATACACAGACGGGACTTAAGGTGTTTAAGGCAGAGGCTATAAAACCGGTAGGGCATCTTATAAGGACATCCGGCTTTGCGTATGACATAGAGCTTCTTGTTGCAGTTCACAGAAGAGGCTTCAAGATAGCACAGATGCCGGTAGAAGTAGTTTTCGTAAGAGAAAAAGACTCAAACAGGATTGGAATAAAAGATTGTATAAGAGCTTTTAACGATACCTGGGCAATATTCTACCGCGTCTACTTTAAACATTACTATGACGATGCCAGGGTCAGAAAGTGAAAAGCCGTTCGTGCTTGCACGAAAAGGCTTTTAACCTTCAGACCCGCCCAAACATGAGAAAGGAGCGAGGTTATGTATGATTATTTAATAGTTGGTGCCGGTCTGTACGGCGCAGTATTTGCAAGACAGGCAGCAGATGCCGGAAAAAAAGTACTTGTAATAGATAAAAGAGATCACATAGCAGGTAACGTATATACAGAAAAGATAGAGGGAATAAATGTACATAGGTATGGAGCCCATATATTCCACACTAATAATAAAAGGGTATGGGAATATCTTAACAGATTCACAGAATTCAACAGATTCACGAATTCACCTGTGGCTAATTATAATGGTGAGCTATATTCACTTCCATTTAACATGTATACATTTAATAAAATGTGGGGTGTTGTTACACCAGATGAAGCACGTAAGATGATAGAAAAACAGAAACAGGCAGCAGGCATAAGTAATCCGCACAATCTTGAAGAACAGGCAATAAGCCTTGTTGGAACAGATATATATGAGAAGCTTATAAAGGGCTATACAATGAAGCAGTGGGGAAGACCTTGCACAGAGCTCCCTGCATTTATTATAAAAAGACTTCCAGTTAGATTTACATTTGATAATAATTATTTTAATGCACTTTATCAGGGTATTCCAATAGGTGGATATACAAGAATGGTTGAAAATATGCTTGATGGAATAGAGGTAAGACTGTCAACAGATTATCTTAAAGAAAAAGAAGAGCTGGATAAGCTTGCATCAAATGTTGTGTATACAGGACCGATAGATGAATATTTTGGCTATAAGCTTGGGACACTTGAGTACAGAAGTGTACGTTTTGAAACAGAAGTGCTGGATATGCCTAACTACCAGGGCAATGCAGCGGTTAATTATACTGATGAAAAGAGTCCTTATACAAGAATAATAGAACACAAATGGTTTGAGTTCGGTAAGGATGAGAATGGAAATGAGCTGCCTAAAACAGTTATAAGCAGGGAGTACAGTTCTGAATGGAAGCCGGGGGATGACCCTTATTATCCTGTCAATGATGAGAAGAACAGTTTGCTTTATGCTGAATATAAGAAGCTTGCAGAAGAACTGGATGGAGTTATATTTGGCGGAAGACTTGGCGAATATAAGTATTATGATATGGATGCTGTTGTGGCAGCGGCACTTGATAAGGCAGAAGAACGTCTGTAAAAGAATAGTAAGACAGAATATATGTTGACAATGGTTTTGTATGTATTTATGAATAATTATTATATCTTTACATAAACTATATCCTAGATTATAAATGCAGCTATGTATAAAAGCATATGCAGCAGATAGGAGAAGGTTTATGACAGCAAATAAAGGAATTAATTGGAAAAGGCTGATACTGGCGTTGGTTGTGAGTCTGGGAGCAGGTGTTATATCCTGGCTTCTTACTGGGAATTCAATGGAGATGTATAAAAATCTTCATAAGCCCATACTCTCGCCACCAGGTCAGCTTTTTCCTGTTGTATGGACAATACTTTTTGTACTTATGGGGATAGCCTCATATATAGTGTGTGAAACAAGGGATGATGAAAGGACAGAAGCTCTTGTATTATATGGAGTACAGCTTTTTGTGAATATAGGCTGGTCTGTAATATTTTTTAAGTTTAAAGCATTATGGCTGGCTTTTATATGGCTGATGCTTTTGTGGGTGCTTATAATATTTACAATATGGCGTTTCTTTCATGTTAACAGGGCCGCAGCATGGCTTATGGTTCCATATCTGTTATGGGTCACATTTGCCGCATATCTTAACGTTACAATTGCAATAATTAATTAAACACTAATTGAAAAGTGTAAGTGCATGTGCTAAAATATGTTAATTGTAGACTAGAGGTGTATATGGTGAATATTGTGTCATTATATACAGAATACGAAAAAGAGGAATGAAAAGTGAATAAAGCAAAAGAACTATTAAACAAACTAAAAGAATTCGTTTCACTTCATAAGGTTGTCTGCCTGTCAGCAGCAGGGGCGGTATGTGCAGTGACCGTTACAGGTATCGTTGTTGCAGTAGTGCTTGGAAATCACTCAAAGGCTGATACAGTGGCTGGTGTAGAAACGGCACAGGAAGAAACTATGCAGACTATAGTTATGGCTACAGTTGAAGAAGTTACAGAGGAAACTACAGCACAGACTGAGGCGGAAGAGGAAACAGAAACAGATGTGATAGAAACAGATTCATCACTTGAGTTTGAATATGATGGTAAGAAAATAGTCATAAGTGCAGATAAGCCGGTTGAGCTTATACCAGAAGAGGACCTTGCAGATAAGATTAAAGAAGATGACTCGACAACTGAAATAGGCGGCGATGTAGAAGTTGACGAACCTGATTCAGGTAACAGTAAAGTGAACGATACAGCAAAGGATTATGATATTATAGTTGATAATCCTGATAAAACAGTTACAGCAGGCGAGGAATATGCACCACTTGCTGGCGTAAGGATTGATGAGCTTTATAATTCATCAGCACCTATTGGATTTACTATAACAGATGAAGCGGGTAATGTGGTTGCTTCGATGACAGGTGATGAGGTTAAGAATTATGGTGGTAATCCTGAGGATATAAAGGTTACACTTGAGAATGCAGGAAACTACAAGGTTCATTATGAATATACAGCACCAGGCATGACAGTAACAGAAACAGTTCATGGAATTGATGTGTCACACTGGCAGAACGATGCTGGCGGAATTGACTGGGGTGCTGTTGCAGATGCTGGTTATAAGTTTGCCATGATTAAGGTAGCAGGAAGATCTATAGGTGATGATGGTAATCTGTATGAGGACAATTATTTCAGATACAATATAGAGCAGGCAACAGCTAATGGCATCAAGGTAGGAGTATACTTCTTCTCACAGGCATTAAGTGTCCAGGAGGCATATGAAGAGGCATCATATACTCTTAATCTTATAAAGGACTATAACATAACATATCCTGTAGCCTTCGACTGGGAGACATCAAGCGGCTACAGAACATGTGACAGACTTAACAAAGATGAGCTTACAAGCATATGTGAAGCGTTCTGCGATACAGTAAAGAGCCATGGATACCAGCCTATGATATATATGAGTAAGAATGACTGGGTAAATAAGGTTCACACAAACAAACTTACATCAAAGTATAATGTATGGCTTGCATGGTATTTCTATAAGTATTATAACAGTCCAAGTAACAGATTGTATGAAGATGGTGATGAAGTTCCAGATCTTAGCTTTGGATATAATATATGGCAGTACACAAGTACAGCAAATATCCCAGGAATTAATGGTGCATGTGATATGAATGTTGCATTTGCTACAACATATAAGTCGGGTGACACTAAAACGAAGGATATAACAATCAGGGTTGAAAAGAAAAAAGGAGAGCCTGAAACTACTGCACCAGACAAGGGCAATACAACAGAAACAACAACCGGTACTACATCAGGAACAACCGGTGCAGCAGAAACGTCAGGAACAACAGCTGCTAACAATGCAGAAACAGCAGCTCCTGTACAGTAAACTGCTAAACAGGTTTCTGTGGTAACGTAAAATATAAGTAATTAATAATAAAAGCTGATTCTTAAAAACGATGGTTAAAGATTCAGCTTTTATTTTATGTTTGTTAGAAGGTTTCGCAGGAAATTCAAAAAGAGTTAACATATTGTTAACAATTAATAAGCCTGACAATGATATAATCAGCTGTAATGCTTTGTAATGAATATAAAACTAACAAATAAAGGAAACGAGGCGTGGTATGAAAAAGTTATGGCCACACATTAGATGCGTAATATTTATATGTGTGCTTGCGGCAGTTATATGTGTATGTGACTATCTGTTTGCAGAAAGTGGATATATAAGGTTCATATTTAACCAGGTTAAAGCTGAAAATGCAGGAACGGATAATGGATATGATACAATAATTCTTGGAGCATCCCATACAAGATGCAGTATAGATACAAGCAGTATAGACGAAAAGCTGGGAGTGAATTCATTTAATATGGGTATTCCTGGTGAAACGGTTGATGATATGTATTATGTTTTAAAGTCTGTATGCAAGGATAATGACGTTAAAAAAATAGTTATAGATGTTGACTATTATTACTGGATGAATGGACAATCACAGAATCATTTTTCAAGGTCGTTTATATATCAGCAGATAAAGGATCCGCAGATTAAAGCAGAATATTTGTGGAAGAACAAGTCTTATCTGGATATAAGAAATGTATTTTCAAGAAGGCTTACATGGAAATGCACTTTGAATAAGGCAAAGACCAATATTGAGTTAAAGAAAACGGAAGAATATAAAAACTATGATATGTCAGCAGGACTTGATAAGGATGGATATTTTGCTACAGCAGGTGGACCTTATATGGGAAAGGGCTTCTGCTATAGATACAGGATAAATGAAGTTCCGGGAAATCCTGAATATACACAGACAATGAAAAGAAATGCCAACAAGGAGCTTGATAAGACTGTTATAGCACAGTTTGAGCAGCTGGTTGAGTATTGCAGGGAAAACAACATACAGATAGTATGTGTAGAATCGCCTATAACACCAGATGCATTCAGGGATGCAGAGGTTGATAAGGCAGTTACGAAGCTTAAAGCACTCTTTGACAGCTATGGAATAGCCTATTATGATTTTAATAAGGCACTTATGTCAGTACTTCCAAGAGATGATTCTGCATATGTGGATGCAGAAGGCCATATGTATGGAGAGCTTGCACAAAGCTATTCAAAGCTTCTTGCAGATGTTCTTTACGAGGATGCACAGGGAACGCTGGATGAGAGCAGATATTTTTACGATTCATATGAGAGTATGTATAACTCTATGGTACAGGATTATGAGGATGCCACAGGACTTGAATGGAAGTCATATTAGATTGGTGTCCTATGATATAAAGAATGGAGAGCAGTATGTCTTTTACAACATTTGAATTCTTTCTGTTTGCGCTTATGGCGCTGGTTGTATATTATATCATACCCCAAAAGGTGCGATGGGTATGGCTGCTTATATTAAGCTACATGTATTATTTTTCATATCATGTTACAACAGTATGGATGATGATACTGACTACAGCTGTTACATATACAGGTGGAATATTACTTGGAAAGCTTAATAGTGAAAAGCCGGATAAGGATGCAGACAGAGAGACAAAGAAAGCATTTAAAAAGGATATAACTAACAAAAAAAAGAAGGTCGTGTTATGTGTGATTCTTCTTTCTTTCGGAGTGCTTGCAGTATGTAAGTACACTAACTTTATGATAGGTAATATCAACGGGATATTATCTGCATTTGGAAGTTCGGAAAGATTAAGTGTTCTTAAGCTTACACTTCCGCTCGGTATATCGTTTTATACATTCCAGTCAGTAAGTTATGTTGTTGATGTATACAGGGGAAAGCATGAGCCACAGAAGAATTTCTTTAAGTATGCGTTGTTTGTATCGTTTTTCCCTCAGCTTCTTCAGGGACCTATCGGCCGATATGAAAGGCTTGGTGAACAGCTGTATGAGGGACATGCCTACGACCTTAAAAATATACAGTTTGGTTTACAGAGAATACTATGGGGCATGCTTAAGAAGATGGTGCTTGCTGACAGGGTAAATGCAGCAGTAACGCTTATATTTAACAACTACTGGAATTATGGGGGCTGGATTAACGTTTTTGGTGTGATTCTTTACAGTATCCAGCTGTATGCAGATTTCTCAGGTGGTATTGATATTACAATTGGTGTTGCACAGATGTTTGGCATCACCATGGATGAGAATTTCAGACAGCCATATTTTTCGCGTTCTATAAGTGAATTCTGGAGAAGATGGCATATAACACTTGGTACGTGGATGAAGGATTATATATTCTATCCATTTTCCTTATCAAGATGTATGAATAAGTTCGGCAAATGGTGTAAGAAAACATTTGGAAATAATGTTGGAAAGCTTCTGCCAGTAAGTCTTGCCAATCTGCTTGTGTTTTTTATAGTAGGTATATGGCATGGAGCCGCGTGGAAATATATAATGTATGGCATGTACAATGGTGTTATCATAGCAGCAAGCGGCATGCTTGCACCAGTGTATGCAAGGATACACGAGAGCTTACACATTAATCCTAAAAGCTGGTGGTACCAGGTGTTCTGTATTATAAGAACATTTATACTTGTTAATATAGGTTTTTACTTTGATATGGCACCGGATCTTCATGCAGCGAATGTCATGCTTTTAGATACAGTGACTAAAGCACATTTGTCACAGATATCAATGGCAACAGTTAAGGCAGTTGGCCTTACGGCACAGGATCTTATTATAGTTGCAGCTGGCTGTATAATAATATTTGTTGTAAGTGTTCTTAAGGAAAAGGGTATTAAAATAAGAGAGACGGTAGCATCAAGGAACATTGTACTCAGGTGGTTCATATATATAGTATTTATAATGTTTATACTTATATATGGAAGCACAAGTACTACCTCAGATTTTATATATGCTAATTTCTAGCTATGATATCATCTTATCGTCGGATTCATAGATATCAGTTATTAAGCTGTGGCTATGTGGGAAGGTTTTCTGCATGGTCGCGGCTTTTAATATTTCCTGGTGGGATTATTGATATTTCCCGATGGTGTTAGTGATAGTGACAATTATGTAACAAGGTGTTATAATAACGGGATGGTAAGTAAAAAGTAAGTTATGAGTTTTATTATATTAAAATAGGGAGATATGTATGAATAATAAACAGGATAAAGAACTTGTTCAGCTTATACAGGATGTTGTAGATGGTAAGGTGCAGAAAAAGGAGTTGTGCAATAAGATATATAAAGAAGTATATGCACTCTCATATCCAGTATATAAGGATGAAGCAAAGAGTACAACACAGGCTAAAAAAGCTCTTATTCAGGTATGCAGTAAGATAAATGGTATAGATCTGACGAAAAATATTCATAAACAGATTGCAGTTATCGTATCAACATATTTTTTTGTAAATGCAGTAGACGAGAATTCAAAGGAATTAAGTGAAAAAACAGATATTAAAGAATATAAGTTCTCAAAAATACGTGAAGATGAAGAGCTCCTTATGTATATGAAGAAAAAGGCAAATGCATTCAGAAGTCCTTCGGTGTTTGATGAGGAGGATGAAAAGTTAAAATCTTTAGATTCTGTACAGATGGCACTTGTAGAGTTATATGCATATGAGATGCAGTCGGTAGATGCTATTGAGAGAATGACAGATGTTGACAGCTCATATATTGGAAGCTGGATAGCACAGATTAAGCTTATACTGTCAGGAGAGGCAGCTGTTTTAGAAAACACAGCTGATGAAGCTAAGTCAGCTGTTGCAAATGATAATATTTCAGATGAGATATATGAAGATGCATATGAAAATTCAGACGATGATAAAGAACAGTATGATGAATCGGATGATGAGTCAGAAGAATACAGCAATGAATATGATGAGCAGGAGGCTGTAAGCTCTGTATACCAGAAAAGACACAGACAACATGAAAATGCTGTTACCCTATTTATAAGAAGATTGTTCCCAGCACTTTCATTGCCTGCCAGAATGGCAATGTCATGGATTGCAGGATGTATAGTTGTTATTGCTCTTGTTTCTGTATTGTTTGTATCTGTTATAGCTGGAAAGAATAATAAGAAAAAAGTTAATAAAGATTATGATTATCGTGACATGCAGTATTATACAACAAAACAGCCAACAACAAAGCAGACAGGCACAACAGCTGGCAGCACTACTGCTGGACAGACAGAAGAAGGAAATACGACAGAAAACAATACTGCACAGACTGAAAGAAGAGAGAATACACGGGAAGAAACACAGAGAGAGACTACAAGAAATAACGAAGAATCAAGGGAGCAGCAGGAAGAAAGCTCTGTAGAAGAACAGCCAACAGAGGAACCAACAGAGGAACAAACAGAGCAGCAAACAACAGAGGAACAAACAGAGCAGCAAACAGAGAAAACAACAGAGCAGCAAACAACAGAGGAACAGACTACAGAAGAGAAAACAACTGCAGAAGAAAAGACAACCTCTGATTCAGACGATGATAAACAAGACAGACCAATTTCAAACGAAAATAGTGATAATAATTAATTAGTATATTTTGGGAGGGACATTTATATGAAGTGTGTTATCCTGGCAGGCGGCAGTGGCGATAGTTTATGGCCATTGTCCAGAAAAAATTATCCTAAGCAGTTTATGAATTTTAAAGAAGGACGTTCATTGCTTCAGGAAACGGTTGTGAGAAATATGCCATATTGTGATGAATTTATAATAGTAACTAATGAGGCATATAAAAATATAGTAAATGGACAGATGAAGGCATTCCAGAGTCTAAGGTACAGACTGATTCTTGAGGGAACAGCAAAAGGAACAGCAGCAGCGATTATACTTGGAACTATGTTTGCTAATCCTACGGAATTCGTGCTTATAGTTAATTCAGATAATTTTATAGATGGAGAAGGCTATAAGGATGCCATAATAAGCGCCAAGGATATGGCTAAGTCAGGTGTAATAGCAGTAATTGGTGTGAAACCTGAATACCAGGCAAAGAATCTCGGATATATATTAAGGGATAACTGTGATGTGTGCAGGCTCATACCACAGGTCGATTTTGATAGCTGTTCATCAGAAATATCTGATTGTTACTCTTATGATGAGGGATATCTGTGGAACAGCGGAATGCTTGTATTTCGAGCTGGAGATATGATAAATATCGTAAGAAAAGAGCAGCCTGAGCTTTATGGAACATGCAGAACAGCCAAAAGAAAGGTTCCAGCAATAAGAAGGGCAATCCGTTTTTCAGAGAATATTATGAAGGATATTCCTAGTGGAAGCATAGAATCACTTGTGCTTAAGGATTGTGATAAGCTTAAGGTTGTTGAAGCTGATATAACATGGAAAGATATAGACAACGTATGTGATATAGAGCAACAGCATACAGAGGGTAAGCTTGATTATATAATTAAGAATGACTGCAGTAACGTATCAGTTATTAACAACGCACAAAGAAAGCTTGTAGTAGCTAATGACCTTAGAGATATGGTTGTTGTTAATACAGAGGATGCAGTGTATATATCATCCCAGAAGTCTGCTGATAATATAAAAGAAATAGTAAAAGATAATATGAATCAGTATGAGACATATTTTGATTATAACAGAATATCATACAGGGAATGGGGTATTCATGAGCTTCTTAACTATTCAAAGGGCTATAAGGTCAAGAAGGTAACGGTATTTCCAGGTATGATGATGAATCTGCACCAGCATGAGTTAAGAGCAGAATACTGGTCTGTAGTTGAAGGAACTGCGACTATAACGCTGGGAACTGAAACAAAGGATTATCATAAATATGAGAGTGTCTTTGTGCCAGTAGGAACTAAGCACAGGGTAGCTAACAAAACAGATAAGAATGTAGTTATCATAGAGGTAGGAATAGGTGATTCCATACTCGAAAATGATCTTGTAAAGATATATGGATATGAAACAGGTAATAATGAGGGTAACTACGTAAGGTCAGATAGCAGTCCTATAGTAAAGTTAGATCCAGCCTTCAAGGATAACCTGTGGGGTGGAACAAAGATAAGAGATGTCTTTGGAAAGAAATGTGACTATGATGTTATAGGCGAGAGCTGGGAGCTTTCTGCACATCCAGATGGTCAGAGCCGTATAGCAGATGGCTATTATAAGGGCATGCTTTTTAATGATTATCTGACTATTATAGGGAAAGAGGCACTTGGATGGAAATGCCAGGCGCAGGACAGATTTCCTGTTCTTATCAAGTTTATAGATGCAAAGCAGGCACTTTCTATACAGATTCATCCAGATGATGAATATGCGCTTGAGAATGAAAATGAATATGGAAAGAATGAGATGTGGTATGTGCTTGATGCCGAACCAGGTGCATATCTGTATTGTGGACTGTCAAGGGATTCATCAAGGGAAGAGATAGAAGAACGTATAAAAAATAACACAATAACAGAAATTCTTAACAGGATTGATGTCAAAAAGGGCGATGTTGTTATGGTTAAGGCTGGAACAATACATGCCATAGGTGCTGGTATATTCATATGTGAAATACAGCAGAATTCTAACTGCACATATCGAATGTATGATTATGACAGAAGAGATAAGTTTGGTAATCCACGTGAGCTTCACGTTGCCAAGTCACTTGATGTTGTGAATCCTGTTAAGTATGTAAGAGATAACAAATGCAATGTAATGCTTACACATAATGAACATTATATGGCAAAAAGACTTGTACAATGTAAGTACTTTGAGGTAATTAAATACGAGGTTGAGGACGAGGCGAAAATACCAGTTGATGAGGCATCCTTTGTATCAGTTATAGTAGTTGAGGGAGAAGGAACTATTATGACAGATGATTATGATAAGGAGATGAAGTTTAAGGCTGGTGAGAGCTTCTTTATAAGTGCAGGCAAGAGAAATATCATAGTAAATGGTAAGTCTACCTGTATAGTAACTCACGTATAAACATGAATGGAGATATATATGAATAACAGTTCTGATAATAAAGGAAAAAAGATACTGGGTTATCTGTTTCCGGGATTGATAACACTACTTGTTATGTTAATAGTTCTTGTGGCTAAGGGTATATGGCCCTTTGGAAGCAGCAGAATAGACCTTTTTGATAATATGCAGCAGGTGGCACCTTTGTATGCACATCTGTGGGATGCCATGCATGGTGATGCCAGTATATGGTTTGACTGGTATACAGGACTTGGAACGAATGTGTCTATGAGTATGTCAGCATTCTCTATGATAAGCCCATTCAATCTGTTTTTATATCTTTGTCCAAGAGATTATATACTTGAATTTATATCAGTGCTTACTGTTATAAAAACATTTGTCATGTCAGTTACAATGTATGCTTTTATTAATAAAAGATATAACTCACTGTCATATAACATAAAGGCGTTGTTTGCAGTAGCATATGCTTTCTGCGGATATGTTTTGCTGTATGCATCATGCTTCACACCATGGATGGATATAGTTGCACTGTTTCCACTTCTTATGATGGCACTTGATATTATGGAAAAGACAGGAAAGAAGCTTTTTTATATCATCATGGTAGCAGTTATGTTCATAATCAATTATTATCTTGCTGCTATGTCACTTGTATATATTCTTCTCGTTGGCGGTATGTATCTTATATTCATGTGTGATAAGAAGGAAAGACGAGGGAAGGCGTGGAATGTAGGCATTGGCACATTCACAGGAATTGCTCTTTCAGCATTTATGCTTATACCAGTATTTGCACAGCTTTCACAGTCACAAAGAACTGGTAATACAGAGTCGCTTGTAAGCCAGTATTTTTCATGGATATCTAATCCTACCTTCAGAAGCTTCAGCCTCGGTGAGTTTGAGAGAATAATGATGTTTTATGGCATGGGATTATTCTTCGTGATAATATTTACAGGAATCCACAGAAGCATGAAAGCAGTGGGATATAAGAATGATGAAGCTGCAAGAAGATTTAACTGGTATGCCATATCGCTTATAGCTATCATTATGGTACAGGCAATAGCGGAAGGTACTAACATTATGTGGCATTTCGGCTCATATAATGGTTATACATTAAGAAATGGTTATATTATAGCATTTACACTTATATGTCTTTCCTGTGCATATGCAGATAAGGTGCTGGTAAATGACTGTATTAAGAAAAAGAAGGCTGTTATACAGGCAGTGGTAACTGTTATTATATGTGCAGTTATGGCAGTGATATATGATAAACTTCCAGTGAATTCATATGTAGCAGCATTTGTATTCTTTATTGCGGTATTTGCAGTTATGCTTGTAATACACATTATAGGTGTAACAGTTATGAAGAATGGTTATAAGGTAAGTATTGTCATAAGTCTTGTGGCAGTTGAAGTGTTCATAGGAGCATTTGCCATGACAGGACCACCTAAGTTTTACACATATGCGCCATATCAGTATGGTGACTATGTGCAGCTTGCAGTTAATGCAACGAATAATCTTGGTATAAGCTCATCACCTGTAGACAGAGTGACGAATCCTGATTTAAGTATGAATGCGAACTATCCGCTTGTTATGAAGAGAGGTTCACTTTCAAGCTTTACAGCAGCACTTCAGAAGAATACACAAAAAGAAACTGTAAGATGGGGACATTCAAAGTATTTTCTCTGGGCGCTTGATTCAGGCGGAACAGTATTTTCAGATGCACTTATACACGTAACAGAAGCGGTTAATATTAATAAGTTAGACAGTTCATTGTATACATTGGAGAAGGAAGGAACAGAAGATAACGAATATGATCTGTACAAGGCTAATTATCAGCTTCCTTTTGCGATGGTTACAAGCAGCAGGTTAGCATCAATAGATTTTAGCAAAGATTTTACAAAGCTCTCAGAAGTGAGCCAGCAAAACAGCACAGAATCCGGATATAACTGGAACACAACAGCCAGGGACTGGATATATCTTCATAATCTTATGTACAGTGCCTTAAGTGGTGATTCAGATAAGCTTGTAACAGAGTATGGAAAGCTTTCAGGTACAGGAACATACGAGGTAAGTGCAGCACAGACAGCAGATATAAATAAAATCTCTGATAATACAACACCAGATAAGTCAACACAGACAACGCATGTTGTACAGACCTATAAGGATAAGATAAGTGGAAAAGCAGCAGTGTATATGAGTGTTGCAGATTGTAATATAGGAACATCGGATGCTAATGTTTCTAATCTGTTCAGAAGCCTTACAATAAAAGTTAATGGAAAGCAGATAGATATACCAACTATAGGTAATGTAAGTAATAAGTATTATGCAACTGATTATAATAATGGACTTATATATATTGGCACTTTTGAAAATGAGGATGTTACCGTTGAACTTGATTATGCAAGACCACTTGATAATAATGGTGAGGTGTCAGTTGGAAACTACATATTTACTATGGGTGGTATTGACCTTGATAAACTTGATTCTTTATGTAAGAAGTATGAGAATAGGCAGAGTGAGGTTACATACACAAACAATTCGGTTACTGTAAAGGTTAATGGAAGCAGCACAGATGATTATGTTATGGTTCCTATAATAAAGAGTGATAACTGGACAGTGACAGTGAATGGTGAAAAACGCGAAACTAAAGATATTGCAGGAATGTTTACAGGAGTTTCTGTTAATAGTGGCGAAAATGAGATAGTATTTACATTTAAGCCGGCTGCTAAGGATAAAGGATTGCTCATATCTGTTCTTGTACTTATAGCTATGATTGCCATTATGGTTGTTGATCATTATAAGAATATAAGAATACCGGGATGGATGCAGGCATGTGCAAGTGGTGTGTATATGGCTATTATAGTAGTACTTGCAGTGCTTATGTTTGCAATACCTCTTGTTGCAAGTATAATAGTTAATATAAGATACGTATTGGGGATATAAATGTTTTCAGTATTTATAGAGCACTATAAGAATAATGAAAAGCTCAGACTTTTTACTAAAATAATAGTTGTTTGGTTGTTATCACGCCTTGTAATGTGGGCTATGGTTCCAGTCATGAATCTTGTGGCAGATACACCACATAACCTGTTGTATTATATGAATCCATGGGATGCAGAATGGTATAAGGAGCTGGCGGAGGAAGGATATAAGCTTCCAAGGTCTTCAGGCATGGCTAACTGGGCTTTTTTTCCGCTGTATCCTATGGTGTGTGCCCTGATTAGGATTATTACAGGTGGATATATAAACACATATGCTATTGGCATGCTGGTGTCTAACATATGCATAATAATTGCAGTATATTATGCTGTTAGATTCGCATGGCTGGAGCTTGATACAGATAAGTATGACAGAGTGGATATAGAAAATATAATCATATTTCTGATGTTTGCAGGACCATGTGCAGTATATTATGGTTCTATGTATACCGAAAGCCTGTTTACTATGTGTGTTGTGCTGTGTTTCTATAACACAAAGAAAAAAAACTATATGATGGCAGGAGTGTCTGCAGCATTTGCAAGTGCAACCAGAATAGTAGGCTGTACATTGATAGTTGTGTTACTTACAGATATGTATGTTTCTATGTATAAGCAGCATAGAGATGAGGAAAGAAGGATTGTGGCAGCTATAAAAGCATTTATAAAAGATGTTATATCAGATGCAGGAAAGCTGTTGGCACTTGCTATATGTCCTTTGGGAATATTTGTTTATATGACATTTTTAAGAGACTTTTGTGGAGATGCATGGGCTTTTTATCATGTGCAGAAGGCGTGGAGGACGCAGAAGCTGTTTCCTGTTATCGGAGTACTTATTAAATCATGTACTGGCAGGCTTGGAGAGATGTCAGATGTTAAGCAGATAAACGGAATTATACTTGGCTGGCTGTGTGTTTTTACATTGTTGTTGTATGTGATCATGCTGGTAAGGAAACATTATGCTTGTGGTATATTTGGCATAATTGCACTTATGATACCGCTTACTTCAAGTGTCATGAGTACATTAAGATTCATAGTTGGTTCATTTGTTGTATATATAGGGATTACAGAAGCCCTGCTTTTAACAGGCAGAAATACAAGGCGTTTTATTATGGTACTTCTTGCAGCTGCAGAGGTTATATGTATATCGGCATGGTATTTCTGGGATGGACTGCTTATGTAACGTTAAAGCTGAATAGTAATGTACAAAAACACGCATTGTGTATACTTTGTGAAAATACTTGCGAACTTTACATAAAGGTATTATAATTAACACGCTTTTTAGAATTACTATTATTGTATAAAGTAATCATGTATAAGATGAATGTGACTGCACATTACTTTGCAGATGAATAAGCTACAGAATGTTATAGATATCAGAAGGAGAAAAATATGTTATCAGTAGTTGTACCTACATTTAATGAGGGAAAGAATATTAGAAATCTGGTGACACAGATAAATGATGCACTTAAGGGGATAGATTACGAAATATTGTTTGTAGATGATAGTAAAGATAATACACCAGAGGTTATTATGGAGGTTGCCAAAGACTTCCCACAGGTAAGGATGGAACACAGAACAGGAGAAACTGGTCTTGCGACAGCTGTTCTTCGCGGCTTTGAGCTTGCAAAGGGTGATTATATGGCTTGTATGGATGCTGATCTGCAGCATCCACCAGTTGTACTTAAATATATGTATAAGGCTATGGAAAGCGGAGCGGATTTTTGTATACCAAGCCGTCTTATACCAGGTGGAGATGATGGTGGACTTAACTGGTACAGAAAGTTCGTATCTGGAACAGCTCGAAAGATAGGACAGTGGATGCTTCCTTGTTTAAGACAGATATCTGACCCTACAAGTGGTCTTTTTATGTTCAGGCGTGAAGTTATAGCACATGCAGACCTTCAGCCTATAGGATGGAAGATTATGGTTGAAGTCCTTGCTATGGGTTCATATAAGAAGGTTATTGAGATACCTTATAAGTTCCAGCAAAGAACAGAGGGCGAATCAAAGCTTTCAGGCAAGGTTACGCTTGAATACCTTAAGCAGCTTAAGGATCTTAGAAAGAGATACAACAAGGCTAACAAGTATGAAGTTGAAATCTGGTCAACAGAGAGGATGATGGCAGAATAATGGGAAAGTATTTTGGCACTGATGGATTCCGTGGAGAAGCGAATGTTACACTTACAGTAGATCATGCATTTAAGGTTGGAAGATTCCTTGGATGGTTTTATGGTAAGGAAAAGGAAGATGGAAAAGCTAAGATTGTTATTGGTAAGGATACAAGAAGAAGCAGCTATATGTTTGAGTATTCTCTTGTTGCAGGACTTACAGCATCAGGAGCAGACGTTTATCTTCTGCATGTAACAACAACACCAAGTGTTGCCTATGTAACAAGAACAGAGGATTTTGATTGCGGTATTATGATATCAGCAAGCCACAATCCTTTCTATGACAATGGTATTAAACTCATCAACAGCAAAGGCGAAAAGATGAGAGAAGATGTTATAGGCGAAATAGAAAAGTATCTTGATGGTGAGATGGGAGATATCCCATATGCCACAAAGGAACAGATAGGCTGTACGGTAGATCATACAGCAGGACGTAACAGATATATGGGATATCTTATGAGTCTTGCCATATATTCCTTTAAGGGAATGCGTATAGGTCTTGATGCATCTAACGGAAGTGCATGGACACTGGCTAAAGCTGTGTTTGATGCACTTGGAGCCAAGACTTATGTTATCAATGCAAGCCCTGATGGAACTAACATCAATGCTAACTGTGGTTCTACACATATTGAAGGCTTATGTGATCTTGTAAAGAGAGAGCATCTTGATGCAGGCTTTGCTTTTGATGGTGATGCTGACAGATGTCTTTGTGTAGATGAGAATGGTGATGTTATAACAGGAGACCATATCCTTTATATATATGGATGTTATATGAAGGAGAGAGGAAAGCTTATAGATAATACTGTTGTAACAACAGTTATGTCGAACTTTGGTCTTTATAAGGCTTTCGATGCTGCGGGTATTGATTATGAAAAGACTAAGGTTGGAGATAAGTATGTATATGAGTGTATGTCACAGAATGGATACCGTCTTGGTGGTGAACAGTCTGGACATATCATATTCAGCAAGTATGCAACAACAGGTGATGGTATCATAACAGCACTTAAGATGATGGAGGTTATGATAGCAAAGAAAAAGTCATTAGCACAGCTTGCAGCACCACTTCACATATATCCACAGGTGCTTAAGAATGTACGTGTATATGATAAGCCTACAGCACAGAACGATGAGGATGTTAAGGCAGCAGTAGAAAGAGTGGCAGATACACTTGGTGAGAATGGACGTATACTTGTAAGAGAGAGTGGTACGGAGCCTGTCATAAGAGTTATGGTTGAGGCCGGAACTCATGATGAGTGTGAAAAGTATGTGGATCAGGTTATAGATGTTATTAAGAGTAAAGGATATGTCGCTGACTGATTATTGAAGCTATAAAAATATTAATAAATATAAGCATAAAGGAATCTCCTTGTTAATAAGATATTATTAGTCTTATTAACAAGGGGATTTTTTTATGTCTCGATTATGTGGATATAATACTAAGGATGCAAAGCAATCTGTGGATAAGTATACATCAAAAGAATATTTCTGTGCTTTAAAAGGATACATATACATATTACCTGCAATATTATGCATCATAGTTTTAAGCATCATGACTATGACTGGCTGCAGTAAGAATGAGTCAAAAGAGCATGAGGTGATTGATTATACAGTAGTAGAGAATGAAGATCTTCCGGCAGAGCTAAAGAAGCTTATAGATAACAAAAAAACAAATACATTAAGAATGACATATACAACGAAAGATTATACATATGTTGTTGCAGGTTTTGGAACCAAGGAAACATCAGGATATAGCATTAAGGTAAATGATGTCTATAAGAGTGGTAACGCTATATATGCTGATTTTACACTTATGGGACCTGCGGAAAATGAGCCTGTTAATGAAGTGCCAACAACTCCATACATAGTATTAAAATATGAAAAAAGGGATGAGACAGTGGTGTTTAGGATGTAGCATGACATATATATTCAGATTTTCTATGATAGATACGGCTGCCTGTAATGTGAATAAGTAAGATTATGGATTAATAAGGAATACAAGGGATAATCAAGGCATAGAATGATAGTAGAATCGAGTGGATCCGCTTTAATAAAGCAGTTCACTGTCAGCAAACATTGATATCAGGAGGTATATGAGTTGGAGCTTAAATATGACAATATTCATGAATATACTATAAAATGCTCTAATACAACGCAGATAACACTGGATGATGATTATAATGTACCAGACAGTAAGACGGATATAGACAGTATAATAAAGGATTTTGGATTGGTTGTGACTGATGGCGTAAGGGTTAATCAGGATAAAGCACAGGTGGAGGGTAATCTGAAATATGCCGTGCTATATATAGGTAAAGGACAGGAGGGAGGCAGACTTATACCGGTAAGACTGGATGGAAGCCTGCATTTTGTGGAGAATGTGAATCTGTCATGTGATGCATCCGATACAGATGTGACATGTAAAGCATACATAGAAGACCTCACAATTAAACCTGTTAACTCAAGAAAGATAAGTGTTAAAGCGATAGTAAGTATCACAGTTACCTGTGAAGAGATAAAAAATGCAAAAGTCGCAGCACAGATATCAGAAGATGAAGGATGTAAGCCGCAGCTTCTTTTCAAGGATTATGAGTATGCACAGATGGATGTCAATATGCGTGACAATCTAAGAATTAAGGAGAGTATGTCATTGCCAAACGGAAAAACAGATATATCAGAGCTTGTATGGGATGATGTTGATGTAAGAAATGTGAGTACGCGGATGACAGAAGATGGGTTAAGCGTAAGCGGAGAACTGAGTGTATTTATAATGTATATTGGAAATGATGCTACGGGCTCTGTTCAATGGTATGAGACAGCAGTTCCATTTACAGGGATAATAGATGTGAGTGGTGCCGACCCTGACAGCATATGTTATGTAGGCTTTAATATGACGGGGAAAAATATCGATGTAAAACCTGATTATGATGGGAATAACAGGGATATAGCAGTAGAACTTGTACTTGATATGGATATCCGCTCATATAAAGACAGTAAAAAGACAGCGTTGTGGGATATATATGTTCCGTTAGGAACAATGAATAAAAAACAGTCAGATGTACATCTTAAGAAGCTTCTTATAAGAAACAATACAAAGTGCAGAGTTTCTGATAACATAAAGCTGGCAGATTATATTAACCTTCTGCAGATAGTGAATGCAACTGCCAGAGTCCAGATAGATGACTATGAATGTGTTCCAGAGGGCATAGAAGTAAGAGGTGCAGTTATGGTAAATGTATGTTACATAACATCTGATGATAATGCACCTATGGGCAGCGTAAATTCTGTTATACCTTACACCGGGGTCGTAGCAGTTAAGGAGTATGATAAAGAGAATATAGAATATCAGATAAGACCATGCATAGAACAGCTTACAGCATCTATGGGAAGTAATGCAAAGATAGAGGTGAAGGCAGTAGTATCACTGGATGCCATATGCTTTGAACCGGTAGATTTTCCTACCATAGATGAGTGTGAGTACATACCAACAGATGAAGAGTATTATGCTTCACTGCCTTCCATGGTAGGATATATATCTGATGGCAGATGCAGCATGTGGGATATAGCAAAGAAATATAATACTACCTGTGATGCAATAAGAAGTGACAATGAGAAGGCTGAAAGATTATCTGACAGTGATGTTGTACCATGCGGTACAAGGCTGCTGCTGATAAAAGAGAGCATGCAGGAGCAGAAATAAACAATAAATATAAGCCAGATAAAATATGTATGCACATAAGTAAATGTGTGGCATATTTTATCTGGCTTTATCAGCTTATTGTATTAAGTTATATTATGCTTCTGTGGAATCTGTTTTTTTGGAAGAGAAGTACTTATCAAACTTATCCATAACAGCATTGTAAGTGTTCTTAGATATATCAGGTAGTTCTTTACCCCATGTTTTAGTAGCTTCCTTGAAGCCTTTTTCTACAGCTTCCTTCATAGCTTTCATCTTTTCTTCGTCATCACCAGCAAGAGCCTGTGCAAAATCAAAGATTCTATCTGATGTCTGTTTAACACCCCAGTAGCCATCCTCAGATATATCTTCCTTTGCTTTGGCAATAGTATCAGCATCTGCTGTAAAATTCCCACTTGCAAGCACCTTCCACATATCATCAGCAGTTCCTATAGTTATACCCTGCTTCTTAAACATATTAGTAACAAGTGACTGAAGCTGTTGTAATCGGTTATCAGAGTCAGCTTTAAGCTTTGCTATGAGTTCTGGATTAGCAGCCTTGCTTTTTACAGAAGATACAGATGTTTTATCAGATACGTTTGAAGCTTCATATGTGGCAGCAACATCTGTATTCTTAGAAGCTGTTGTATTGTCTATGTCTTTAGCAGCAGTCTTTTTACCAGAAACTGCCTCGTAACCTGTGTAATAAGAATTAACTCCGTTTAATCCCATATTATTCCTCCATTCTAACCATCATTAGTGATTGTGAATTAAATTATGTAAATAAGGTAACAGCCATCCATGGTTTTTGTTATATTTAATATATCGGCTGGTCTGGCGGAAAATTAATAGCTGCAAATATTATATATTCTCCTGATTTCTCCTATATTTATTTGGCGATATACCTTTGGTTCTGCGGAATGCATCTCCAAAATAGTTGCTGTCGTTAAAGCCACATTCAAAAGCAATTGTGGTTATTGATTTATTCGTGTTAAGAAGCAGTTCGCAGGCGTGTTTTATTCGGACATTAATAATATACTCCTTGAAACCAAAACCAGTTACACTTTTAAATTTTTTAGAAAGATATGAACGGCTCAGGTTGAATTGCTTTGCCATGTCTTCAAGAACAAGCTTTTCGCTGTAGTGGTTGTATATATAAGTGGCAACCTCCTGCATAATCTGGTTGTCTACATCGATTTCTTTTATAACATTTTCCTCATACTGTTTGCATCTTGCGATGAAGAGTATAAGCTCAGCCAGAGCCACACTTACGAAGCCGGGTGATAGAGGATCCTGCCCTTCATTTTCAAATATAAGCTTATCAAGAAGCTTTTCTATATAATCCCTTCTTTTTTCAGGTATAGTTATAACACCAGTCTGCATGACATCGGATACAATATCAGTTCCAACGACGTTACTCAGCCAGTCAGTAACAGATGTTTTAAAACTTATAACGATACGTTCGTTGATACCTTTTCCTGTATAATCAGTTTTATGTATGGTTCCAGCTGGGACTATGACTATATCACCCTTGCTGAACTTATATATATTATGGCTTAGAAATGCCGTACATTCCCCCTTTGCCAGATAGAACAGTTCATGAAATGGATGGGAATGTGGTTCCTTCATCTTACATGCTGAACGTTTAATTTTTTTGATTTCAAAATTCTTTTGCATATCCTGTAACATAGTAGTCCTCATTTCTGCACATAAAATCGAAAACGTACAAATAATCTGTAATTTGTATTGAATATAAATATTAATTAGTAGAAATTACTGCTTTTTATGCTAACATATATATTAGAAAAAATAAAGAGTAAATTACGAAATAATGAGCGCAAAAGAAAAGGAAGCGGCTGCGAAGCAGGACGAAAAAGCGCGCAGCGCGGGCTCGTGAGTGTATGGGAAAGAGAGGCAGAAAACATGGCAAGACCAATAAGTGACAGTAAAAGAGAGATGATTCTTAATGGTAATCTTGTAAGGGCAATACTTACGCTGGCAATACCTGTTATGCTTAACAGTTTTATACAGTCAATGTATAATCTTACGGATACCTTCTGGCTTGGAAAGATAGGAACAACAAGCCAGGCAGCGATAACGCTTGTTTCGCCTTTTCAGAATATACTTATTAATTTCGGAGCTGGCATAACAACAGCGGGTGCCATTCTTATATCACAGTATCTTGGTGCAAGGGAAGATAAACAGGCAAATTCTATGGCTAACCATATATGTATAACGTCACTAGGGTTTTCGGTTGTATGTGCGTGCATATGCTGGTTATGTTCATCAGGTCTTGTAAGATGGCTTGGAGCGGAAGGTGATATATATAATTATGGACTTACATATTTAAGAATAGTAGTTATGGATTTACCATTTCTTTTTATGATTAATCTGTATTCTGCGGTAAAGCAGGCACAGGGAGATACTGTAAGACCATTACTGCTTAATATACTTGGTGTTTCGATTAATCTCATACTTGATCCACTTTTCTTAGTTGTACTTAAGTGGGGTATAGGTGGTGCAGCATTTGCAACACTTATAGCCAAAATTCCAAGTGCAGTTATAGGAGTAGTTGCCCTTACTGGAAAGAACCAGCTTGTGCGTATTAACTTCAGGGGCTTCAGGTTTGATAAAAGCAAGGTTATGTCTATCTTAAAGATAGGTCTGCCTACAGCTATAGGAGGAAGTACAATGCAGTTTGGTTTCCTTCTTATGACTAAGAATGTCAATGTGTATGGAGCAACTGCGATGACAGCATATGGCATAGGTAACAAGATAAACAGTATCATAACCATGCCGGCTAATGGTATCGGTTCTGCCATATCAACTATCGTTGGTCAGAATATGGGTGCTGGCAATGTAAAAAGGACTGATAAATCATATCATATAGCGCTTAGAATAGGGGCGATATTCCTGTTTGTATGTGGCATGATTCTTTCAAGAAGAGTTATTGCAGAGCCTATGGTCAGATTCTTTACAACTGATGAGCATGTAGTACCACTTGCAACAGATTTCTTATCTATCATGGCAATGTGCTGTTGGACAAATGCGTTTTATAATGTTACACAGGGACTGTTTCAGGGCTGTGGGCATACTATGATAACTATGGCAGTAGATGCAACACGTATCTGGATATTCAGATTCCTAACCTTATGGGTATGCTCCCATGTGCTTGGAATGGGGGTAGAGAGCGTGTGGTATGCGGTTGTAGTAAGTAATGCTACATCGGCTGTAATACTATATATACTTTACTGGACAGGTATCTGGAAGAAGTCAACCATTAAGATTGAAAAAACTAAGAATTCAGATGTTGAAGCTTCAGGTGCTGATGTTAACGAAGCAGTTTGATATATTTATTTAATGCTTACACGATTTTATATCTTTATACATTCCCGAAACTGGCCAATAAGTTCTGGTTCCGGGAATTTTTATACATATTATGACTGGCTTTAAGCAGTGCGTTAAAAAGCAACTGTTTGCAACAATTTACGTATAATTTGGCTCATTGTACTTGCTTTCATACAATATGTTTTATATAATGATATGAGTATGAAAGGTGATTTTGACACTAATACTTGTATAAAACTGGAGATAAAAGATATGGATTCAATTAGACTTAAGGCGAGAGCCAAGATTAATCTAGGTCTTGATGTATTGGGTAAAAGGGAGAATGGGTATCATGATGTCAGAATGGTTATGCAGACTGTTGGAATATATGACAGGCTTATAATCACAAAGATTCCCGAAGATGAGATAAGGATTAACATTAATCTTAAGTTTCTTCCTGTTAATGAAAACAATCTGATATACAAGGCTTACAAGCTTATGAAGGATGAGTATGGATTTAGCGGTGGTATAGATGTAGACCTTAACAAGTTCATTCCTATAGCAGCAGGAATGGCAGGTGGAAGTACAGATGCTGCGTCAACGATGTTTGCAATTAACAGACTCTTTGAACTTGGTTTATCCAACGAAGAGCTTATGAAACAGGGGGTTAAGATAGGTGCAGATGTTCCATACTGCATTATGAGAGGAACAGCACTTGCAGAAGGAATAGGAGAGAAACTTACAAAGCTTTCACCTATGCCACATTGTCATATAGTGGTTGCCAAGCCACCTATCAACGTTTCAACAAAAATGGTGTATGAAAGTCTAGATGCGGGGGCTATAACGAAGCATCCAGATATAGATGCTATTATTGAAGCTATTAACGAAGGAGATGTTAAGAAGGTAGCAGAGCGTATGGGGAATGTGCTTGAGGATGTTACAGTGCCTATGTATCCTGTTATTGCCAAGATTAAAAACGATATGATAAGCCAGGGGGCGTATAATGCCATGATGAGTGGAAGCGGTCCTACAGTGTTTGGCATATTTCCTGATGAGCAGACAGCACTTAAATGCAAAGAATACCTAAAGGCACAGGAGGATGCAAGGCAGGTATATATAACAGAAACATTTTAAGTATAGGGATTGTGTATATTAGAAAATATATGATGTCATAAGAAAACCGGAAGTTTACTAATATAGAGATATACATATGGAGGATTAGAAGATGAAAGGCGAATTAAAGATGGATGTTAATGAGTACCTTCCATTAAGAGATGTTGTTTTCAATACATTAAGACAGGCTATTCTTACCGGAGAGATGGAGCCTGGTGAAAGGCTTATGGAGATACAGCTTGCTAACAAGCTTGGTGTAAGCCGTACGCCTATAAGAGAGGCTATAAGAAAGCTTGAGCTTGAAGGACTTGTTATTATGATACCAAGAAAGGGCGCAGAGGTTGCCCATATAACTGTTAAAGACATGAGGGATGTTCTTGAAGTACGTTCAGCACTTGAGGAGCTTGCAGCAACACTTGCATGTAAAAATGTTACAGCAGAATACATAGAAGAGTTGAAAACAGCTAACAGGGTGTTTGAAGCGGCTATAGTATCAAAGGATGTGGTAGCGATAGTAAATGCT
>OGLE01000974.1_pt1 | contig 25395 bp, 22 predicted proteins | sample 1572671 | NCBI WGS metagenome assembly OGLE01 (sample SAMEA2581923, study PRJEB24529) | metagenome | biome: Human gut stool | place: China | collected 2011 | reverse complement strand
AAACACTGGCTTTTTTAAGCAACTCGATTTATTCAAACTCAATCGTTCCAGGTGGCTTGCTCGTCAAATCGTAAAATACTCGATTGACCCCACGCACCTCGTTTATAATTCGGCTCATGACTGTCTGTAGCACTGCGAATGGAATCTCGGCACTCTCGGCTGTCATAAAATCTATAGTGTTTACGGCACGCAGTGCAACTGCGTAATCGTAGGTTCTCTCGTCACCCATAACGCCGACTGAACGCATGTTAGTGAGAGCTGCGAAATACTGGTTCGGCATCCATGCCGGAGCTTCACCGTTTGCCTTCTTGTATTCGGCTACTGCCTTATCAACCTCTTCACGATAGATGAAATCTGCATCCTGAACGATACGTACCTTGTCAGCCGTTACTTCACCGATAATTCGGATTCCAAGACCCGGACCCGGGAATGGCTGGCGGAATACGAGATTTTCAGGAATTCCAAGCTCAAGACCAGCTTTTCTTACCTCATCCTTGAAAAGGTTGCGGAGAGGTTCAATAATTTCCTTGAAATCAACGAAATCAGGAAGACCGCCTACGTTGTGGTGAGACTTGATTACGGCTGATTCGCCGCCGAGTCCGCTTTCAACAACGTCAGGGTAAATTGTGCCCTGAGCAAGGAAATCAACAGCACCGATTTTCTTTGCCTCTTCCTCAAATACACGAATAAATTCCTCACCTATAATCTTTCTCTTTGCTTCGGGTTCTGTGACTCCCGCAAGCTTTGAGTAATATCTTTCCTGAGCATTTACTCTTATAAAGTTAAGGTCAAACTGACCATTTGGACCAAATACGCCCTCAACTTCATCACCTTCGTTTTTACGCAAAAGACCGTGGTCTACGAATACACATGTAAGCTGTTTTCCGATTGCTCTTGAGAGAAGTCCGGCCGCAACAGATGAATCAACACCACCTGAAAGAGCAAGTAAAACCTTGCCGTCGCCGACTTTTTCACGGATTTCCTTAATCGTATTTTCAACAAATGCGTCCATTTTCCATGTTCCAGAACAACCGCACACGCCGCGTACAAAATTATGAAGCATCTTTGTACCTTCCTGTGTATGAAGAACTTCCGGGTGGAACTGAATTGCATAGAGATTCTTTTCCTTGCACTCAGCAGCTGCGACAGGACAGTCTGCTGTGTGGGCGATAATCTTAAATCCCGGTGCAACCTGTGAAATATAATCAAAATGACTCATCCACACGATAGTCTTTTCTGAAACATCTCCAAATAAAGCACTGCTCTTATCCACAAATGTCTCTGTCTTTCCGTACTCACGCACAGGTGCCTTTTCAACCTTTCCGCCAAGAACATGCTGCATAAGCTGTGCCCCGTAACAAAGTCCGAGTACCGGTACTCCGAGTTCAAATAATTCCTTTGTGCATGTAGGCGAACCCTCTTCATAACAACTGTTTGGACCACCTGTAAGGATAATTCCCTTAGGATTCATGGCCTTTATCTGCTCAAGAGGTGTCTTGTAAGAATAAATCTCACAATATACATTACATTCACGGACACGACGTGCAACAAGCTGGTTGTACTGTCCGCCAAAGTCTATAACAATAACCTTTTCCTGATTCATATTGTCCCTTTCATATATTGTTTTTCCTAAACCACAAAACACGTATTGCGTGTTCCGACAGTTTCACGGCAGTTGCCAAGTTACAGTGTATACACGAACTTTGCACTCCTTTAATTATTATAGTAAAGTCCGTCGGCAATGACAAGCCACTTTGTAAATAAACTTACAAAAAATCATTTAACTGCGATGTTTTTTTATAATGACGCAACTATTGATGCTGCCAAAAATGCCGCACATGCCAATATAGCGATTATCTTTATGACTTTCATGCTGTTCCTGCATTTTATATTTTTTCTTAAATAAGACAATACTCCCGTAGAATAAAAAACTGCGACAATCAATGCACCCATAGCCAGTCCGAACGAAGTTCCCATAAGATAATCATAAACAGGCATGTTATTTTCCGTTCCCAGATTCAGCATCACAAAACCGACAATAATCGAACACAGCCCTACGATACTTATAATTCTGAGTCTTTTAAGTAAAATGCCCTTTTCGTTCTCCGCATAATCCGCAACAAGTTTCAATGTCTCTTTTTCTTCACTGTTCATAATCTCGCTTTTCCTTTCCCCGTCAATAATTTCCCTGATGTCAACATTGTAAAAATCCGCAAGTTCAACCAAAAGACTCAAATCGGGCATATTGCTTCCCGTTTCCCATCTCGAAACAGTCCTTGACGATACATTGAACTGTTCCGCAAGCTGTTCCTGCGTAAGGTTCTTTTCCCTTCTTAATATTTTAAGAAACGAGCCTATATTTTTTTGATTCATACTGCTGCCTCCTTTCATTGACAGGTTATATCATCTGTACCGGAATAAACACGACACAAAACGAGAAATGCCGTATTTTCACCTATAGACACACTATGTCCTGCTTAATTTCCCTCAAGAAACTTATCAACAAACTTCCTCATTCCGGCAAACTTTTCCACAGTGTCCGGTCTGTCCGACTTAAAATCCAGCATTTTATACACATAACCCTGCTCCTTTACAATTTTAAGGCTCACTGGATATACCAGTTCAAAAATAAGCGAAATGTGTCCGACAATATTATCCACAACACTTTTTTTAAGCGACCTGAGTACAGTCTGTTTTGCATAAAAACATTCAAGCACTTCATCTGTTATCACACTGTTTCGTATCTCTTCTGTCGTTGCATTATAAATTGTCTCAAGAGGCACATCTACATTAACCTTTAAAATATCGATTTTGTCTGCGTCACGAAGAATATTACAAAACATTTCTTCACGTTTGGAAAGCCCATCAGCAATCCTGAACTTATTATGCTGTCTGATAGCAAGCTCAAGCAAATCACTGCCGTTTTTCTCTACATATCCTTCGGCAAATTTATTAATTATGCGAGGAGCATTTTTCACAACAGTATCGTTGACTGGTTCACACATAGGCTTTTTTATTGCATACACAGTACCCTGGGCGGAAGTTACACAAACTTTATCTTTTCTGTCAGGGTCAAAAAGAATATCCGCACCAAGCTCGGCATGGTCAACTGACATTCCATCATTAAAAGTTCCAAAACATCTTATCTGTTCAAATCTTCCAATATCATGCAGCATGCCCAGAAGCCATGCAACGTCCTTATCTTCACCAGTAAGCCCTACAGAATCGGCAATTTTTTCACAAAGTGCAGCAACTCTGTAAGTGTGGTCAATTTTTAGTTTAATCTTTCCATCCGACGGGTCATAATAATGCACATATCCGGCAAATGCGTTAAGCACAGCCTTTCTGTTAATCACAGGCTTGTTAATACTGTCAACAATATCGGCAATTTCCGTCAAATCATTGCACACGCAGTACGTCAGTTTTCTTATCTCATCATCAATCGCTATCGTGTCAGGCACATGAATAACTCTCATTCCCGCCGCATGACCTGCCTTAATTCCGTTGATACTATCCTCTACAACAATCGCATTTTCAGGTTTTACACCTATTGCATCTGCCGCAAGCAGAAATATATCAGGTTCGGGTTTCCCATGCTCAACCTCATTGCCATACACGACCGCATCAAGATAATCCGACACACCTATATCGCGGAGTGTTTTTTCGGCACTGACACGCCTTGTTGAAGTTGCAACCGCACATTTCAAATTATTTGCTTTAATATACTCAAATATTTCCTTAACACCTTTTTTAACAGGAAGACCTTCCTTTTCCCTTATCTTGTAAATATGCTCTGTACGAAGCTTTTTTGTCTCCCAATAATCAGCTTTTCCGTCAAAATAATCATCAAACATTTTACGGTTAAGCTCATCGGGTGCTCCCTTAAAACTGTCGATAAGCCACATAGGCATGTCTATGCCTTGTTTTTTTGCTGCCCACTTCCAGCCCTCATTTGACTGTCTTTCGGAATCGACCAAAACTCCGTCCATATCAAAAATAATTCCATCAACCATACTTATTTTTCTCCAAAATATTTTCTGTATATCTGTATATATATCTGCTGCCCTATATAAATCCATCAGGTATTCAAACTACCTGATGTCACAATCAAAATGCCGCCTACTTTTCCAGATATTTTTTTACATACTGTCCCGTGTAAGATTCTTTAACCTTGACAATCTCCTCAGGCGTGCCCTTTGCGATAACAGTACCGCCTCTCGCACCGCCTTCCGGTCCCATGTCGATAATATAATCTGCAGTCTTTATTACATCAAGATTATGCTCGATAACAACGACCGTATTACCGCCCTCCGCGAGCTTATGAAGAATATCAACCAGTTTATGCACATCCGCAAAATGAAGTCCTGTTGTAGGCTCATCAAGAATATAAATAGTCTTTCCTGTGCTTCTCTTTGAAAGCTCTGTCGCCAGCTTTATTCTTTGTGCCTCACCACCCGAAAGTTCAGTAGAAGGCTGTCCGAGCTTTACATAAGAAAGTCCGACATCATTGAGAGTTTCAATTTTTCTTTTAATTGACGGAACATTTTCAAAGAATTCAACTGCATCTTCAACTGTCATATCAAGCACGTCATATATGCTCTTGCCTTTATACTTAACCTCAAGCGTTTCACGGTTGTAACGCTTGCCGCCGCAGACTTCACAAGGCACGTACACATCAGGAAGAAAATGCATCTCAATCTTAATAATACCGTCACCCGAACATGCTTCACATCTTCCGCCCTTGACATTAAAACTAAATCTTCCTTTTTTGTATCCTCGCTCTTTTGCATCCGATGTTGCGGCAAACAAATCCCTTATCATATCAAATACGCCTGTATATGTCGCAGGATTTGACCTCGGAGTACGTCCGATTGGCGACTGGTCTATATCAATAACCTTATCAAGCTGTTCCACTCCGTCTATTCCGTCGTGTTTTCCCGGGATACATCTTGCCCTGTTAAGTTCCTTTGCAAGGTGCTTGTAAAGAATCTCATTTACAAGTGAGCTCTTTCCTGAACCTGATACACCCGTAACACATGTAAATACGCCAAGTGGAATATCAACATCAATATTTTTAAGATTATTTTCCCTTGCACCTCTCACCTTAATCCAGCCTGTCGGTTTGCGTCTTTTTGCAGGAACAGGAATCTTAATTCTTCCGCTCAGATATGCTCCGGTAATTGATTCCTTACACTTCATAATCTGTTCGGCAGTTCCCGTTGCAACAACCTGTCCACCATTCCTGCCGGCACCGGGACCGATATCCACAATATAGTCTGCAGCATACATAGTATCCTCATCATGTTCAACAACGATGACCGAATTGCCTAAGTCTCTTAAATGTTCAAGCGTCTTTAAAAGCTTGTCATTATCTCTCTGATGAAGACCAATACTTGGCTCATCAAGAATATATGCAACACCTACAAGCCCCGAACCAATCTGGGTTGCAAGTCTGATTCTTTGTGCCTCACCGCCCGAAAGCGTACCTGTTGCCCTGGAAAGAGAAAGATAATCAAGTCCTACATCCATAAGGAACTGTATTCTTGACCTTATCTCCTTTAAAATCTGGCTGCCTATGGCAAGTTGTCTTTCTGAAAGCTTCATATTCTGAAGAAAATCCTGCAAATCAAGAATCGGCATATTGGTAATCTCATAAATATTCTTATCAGCAACCGTAACAGCAAGCGATGTCGGTTTTAATCTCTGTCCCTTACATGACGCACACGGAGTAATTCTCATAAATTCTTCATACTGCTGCTTAGATGCCTCTGAAGCTGTCTCCCTGTAACGTTTTGCAACATTCCTTACAAGTCCCTCAAATGCAATATCATATACACCCTCACCTCGCTGGCCTCTGTAATAAACCTTAACGCTGTGACCTTTGGTTCCGTTGATAATAATATCTTTAATCTCGTCCGGATAATCCTTAAATGGTGTTGAAAGGCTGAAATTATACTCATCTGCAAGTGCTTTCATAATCGCTCTTGAAAAACTTCCCTCATCTGTTACAGACTGCCAGCCCATAACAACAATGGCACCCTCATCAATACTAAGTCTCTCATCGGGTATCATAAGCTCGGCGTCAAATTCCATCTTATATCCAAGGCCAAAACAATCAGGACACGCACCAAAAGGATTATTGAAAGAAAAGCTTCTCGGCTCAATCTCATCAATACTTATCTCACAGTCCGGGCATGCAAAGCTCTGGCTGAAGTTTATCGGCTTTCCGCCGATAACATCAACAGTCATTATTCCATCAGCAAGCTTCAATGTCGTCTCAATCGAATCAGTAAGTCTTTTTTCGATTCCCTCTCTTATAGAAAGACGGTCAACAACTATCTCAATATTATGTTTTTTATTCTTATCAAGTTTAATCTCGTCTATCAGCTCATACATGCTTCCATCAACCATAACACGAACATATCCACTCTTTTTAGCCTGCTCAAAAAGTTTAACATACTCACCTTTTCTTCCTCTTACAACAGGAGCAAGAAGCTGAATCTTTGTCCTTTCGGGAAGTCCCATAATAACATCAACCATCTGGTCCACAGTCTGTTTCTTAATCTCTCTTCCACACTTAGGGCAATGCGGAATACCCACTCTTGCATACAAAAGCCTGAAATAATCATATATCTCTGTAACAGTTCCGACTGTAGAACGTGGATTTCTGTTAGTAGATTTCTGATCAATAGAAATCGCCGGTGAAAGTCCCTCTATACTTTCAACATTAGGCTTTTCCATCTGACCGAGGAACTGTCTGGCATATGAAGAAAGCGACTCCATATATCTTCTCTGTCCTTCAGCATAAATAGTATCAAATGCAAGCGAAGACTTACCTGAACCTGAAAGTCCTGTAAGCACAACAAGCTCATTTCTTGGTATATCAACAGATACATTTTTAAGGTTATGCTCATTAGCTCCCTTAATCCTTATAAACTGCCTGTAATCTCCTTTTTTCATCATTTACCTCTTTCACTTCGTCTCATATAAAAACTTATTAACTTCAATCATCTTATCCCTGAGAACTGCTGCCTCCTCAAAGTTAAGCTCTGCCGCAGCCTTGTGCATATTCTTCTCAATCTGCTTCTTAACCTTTTCAAGTTCTTTGCGGCTCATAGACTCATAATCTTTCTCAAGAGTCTCACCATTGCCGGATGATGCATCTGCTGCCTTGGAAATGCTTATCAGATCCCTCACAGCCTTCTTTATAGTCTGAGGAGTTATTCCATGCTCTTCATTATACTCCTGCTGAATCTGACGTCTTCTTTCCGTCTCGGAAATCGCTTTTTCCATTGATTCCGTAATCTTATCGGCATACATAATAACATGTCCCTCACTGTTACGTGCAGCTCGTCCGATTGTCTGGATAAGCGATGTCTCCGTCCTTAAAAATCCTTCCTTATCGGCATCAAGAATAGCAACAAGTGTAATCTCAGGAATATCAAGACCTTCTCGTAAAAGGTTAATACCAACAAGCACGTCAAACGCATCCATTCGCATATCACGTATAATCTTCTGCCTTTCAAGCGTATCAATGTCGGCATGAAGATACTTGACACGTATTCCAAGCTCTTTAAGATAATCTGTCAAATCCTCTGCCATACGTTTAGTAAGCGTTGTGACAAGAATCTTATTATGTTTCTTAGTCTCCTTGTTAATCTCCGAAACAAGGTCATCAATCTGCCCTTCAATAGGACGTACAAAAATCTCAGGATCCAGAAGTCCTGTAGGACGTATAATCTGCTCCGCCCTTAAAAGTTCATGCTCTTCCTCATAGACAGATGGTGTTGCCGAAACAAACAACATCTGCGAAATCTTATTCTCAAATTCAGTAAAATTAAGCGGTCTGTTATCCTTAGCAGATGGAAGCCTGAAACCATAATCTACAAGAGTTGTCTTTCTTGACTGGTCGCCGGCATACATTCCTCTTATCTGTGGAATCGTTATGTGTGACTCATCAACTATAATAAGAAAATCATCCGGAAAATAATCCATAAGTGTATATGGCGGAACCCCTGCCGGAAGCCCAGCAAGATGTCTTGAATAATTCTCAATTCCCGAGCAGAAACCGGTCTCCTGCATCATCTCTATATCAAAATTAGTTCTCTCCTCAATTCTCTGTGCCTCAACAAGCTTATCTTCGCTCTTAAAATAAGCAATTCTCTCCTTCAGTTCTTCCTTAATATTCTCAATTGCTGCCGCCATCTTTTCCTTATCAACAACATAATGTGAATTCGGGAAAATCGCAATATGTTCAAGCTCTGACTTGACTTCTCCAGTCAAAGAATCAATCTCAGATATTCTGTCAACTTCATCACCAAAAAATTCAATTCTTACAGCCTCTCCACTTGATGCTGCCGGATAAACCTCAACAACATCGCCACGCACACGGAAAGTTCCTCGTTTAAAATCCTGGTCTCCCCTCATATATTGAATATCAACAAGCTTTCTTATGACATCGTCTCTGTCCTTCTCCATGCCGGGACGCAGGGAAATAACCATATTCTGGTAATCAATAGGTGCACCGAGTCCGTATATGCACGATACAGAAGCCACAATAATAACATCCTTTCTTTCAGAAAGTGCGGCTGTTGCTGAATGCCTTAACTTATCAATCTCATCATTAATAGAAGAATCCTTAGCTATATAAGTATCGCTCTGTGGCACATAAGCCTCGGGCTGATAATAATCGTAATACGAAACAAAATATTCAACAGCATTATTTGGAAAAAATTCCTTCATCTCGCTGTAAAGCTGTGCAGCAAGTGTCTTATTATGTGAAATAATAAGCGTAGGCTTCTGCACTTTCTCAATAATATTAGCCATTGTAAAAGTCTTTCCCGAACCGGTTACACCGACAAGCGTCTCAAACTGATTGCCCTCAAGAAATCCATCTGAAAGCTTCTTAATTGCCTGTGGCTGGTCGCCGGTCGGCTTATATTCAGATACCAACTCAAAATGATTCATACTGTTCTCCTGATTAAGATTAAACTATGTGATATATCTAAAATAATAAACTATTCCTAGTATGTTACCACTATAGTATATCATTCAAAATAAAAAAAGTACAGAACAAATCGAATATTTGTTCTGTACTTTTAAAACTCTTAATTCATTTTTCCTTTAATATAGTTGACAGCTGCCTCATACTGGACGTCACTTACAGCATCATCCGGAAGCGTAACCTCAATATCAGGTGTAACGCCATTTCCGTGAATATCCTGTCCCTTAGGAGTAAAATATTTGGCAATCGTATACTTTACAGCACTTCCGTCTGTCAGCGGCTGTATTGTCTGGACAATACCTTTACCGAATGTCTTTGTTCCGATAATCGCACCTTTTCCGTAATCCTGAACCGCACCGGCAAATATCTCTGAAGCACTCGCACTATCCTCATTTACAAGAACTGCAAGAGGAACTTTAAGTTCATTGCTGTTGCTTCCCTTATATTCCTTACGTGTTCCGCTCTTAGTCTCTGTATACACAATCAATCCATCCGGAAGAAGCCCATCAAGAATATCAACAACGCTGTTTAAAAGTCCACCAGGATTTGAACGTATATCAATTATAAGTCCGCTCATTCCCTGCTGCTGCAAATCTTCTAATGCTTCTTTAAACTGCTTTGTCGTAACTTCATCAAACTGCGAAATTATAATATATCCAATATTATCATCCATCATTTTATGGTCAACAGTCTTTACATTTACCTCTGCTCTTTCAACTGTAAAGGTAAGTGTCTGTGAACCCCTTCTTATTTCAAGATTAACAGTTGTTCCTTTATCCCCCTTTATAAGTGCAACTGCGGATGATAAATCCATATCAGTTATATCTGTTCCGTCAACTTTCACAACGCAGTCGCCCTTCCTTATTCCCGCTTTGTATGCCGGAGCATCCTCATATGGGTCTGCGATAAGAATCGAACCATCCTCATTTTTCTGGCATACAGCACCTATTCCATAGAACTTGCCGCTTGTCGATTCAAGGATTGCCTTATATTCATCAGGAGTATAATAAACTGTATATTTATCGCCATAGGAATCAAGAAAAGCCTTGTAAATATAATTTTCAGCCTTTTCATCATCTGTTCCACCAAAATAAAAATTCCTGTCAAGAAGCGAATCAATTGCATTAAGCTTACCCTCAACATCACTTCCTATTCCATCTGAATCATCAGTTGAAGTCTGCTGCACATACACCTCTCCATTTGCACCAAAATGAAGATATCCTTTTCTCTCAAAAATCCCAGCTGTAATTCCCACAACAGAAACCGTTGCGAAAACTCCTGCAAGAATGCCAGCCACAAGCCCTTTGCCAAACTTTGACTTATTTTTATTTTTTTCTCTCCTATACGATGCATACGCATTATTTAAATCATTGTTCTGCTGATTTGAATTGTCCATATTATCCATCTGTTTTCGCCTTTCAAAAAACTTAAATCAGAACAAATCCGTATTAAGACCCGTTCTGATTTATGTATAAAAAATATGTCTTTCTACCTTAAATATCCCCAAGGATTAACATATGTACCGCCATAACGCACACTGAAATGAAGATGTGCCCCTGTCGATTCACCTGTCGAACCCATCAGAGCTATTGTATCTCCTCTGTTTACTGTCTGGCCTACAGAGACAAGGAACTGTGAACAGTGCATATAAATAGAATAAAGTCCGTTGCCATGGTCTATCCAGAGCCAGTTACCCGCTGACCAGTTATACTCAGCTCTTACAACTCTTCCTCCGTCAGCCGCATAAATATGATCTCCCCATACGCCCGGCGTAGTTGCTCCTATATCAATTCCAATATGCGGATTGTTTCTTCCATCAGTATCGCCATAATCAGAAGTTATTCTTCTTGATATTGTAGGCCATAGAAATACTCCCGTACTTGGAATACCTGTGCTTCCGCCACTATTTCCGCCATTATTATTGTTGTTATTTCTGTTCTGTTCCTCAAGCTCGCGTTCAATACGCTCTATCTCACTCGTAAGTCCGCTGATATCACTAGAAAGTTCCGTTTCCTGTGCCTTTGAGGATGCTATGAGACTGTTATAATTGGCAAGTTCGCTCTCTTTTTCAGCCTGCATCTGTGCAAGCTCATCACGCTGTGATTCAAGCTGTGACTGTGTATCAGCAAGCTCAGTATAATCATCCTCGAGCTGCTGTTTTGCCTCAGCTATATACTTAATAGTCTCTTCATATTTTGTGAGCATATCCCTGTCATATGACGAAATTTTTGTAACATACTCGGCACGGTTTAACATTTCACCCATACTCTCAGATGTAAGAATCAAAGCAAGATAGCTCTCTTCATTATGTTCGTACATAAATTTAATTCTTAACTTCATCATCTCGTACTGGCTTGCTGCATCTTCCTGTGCCGCCTCAAGATTCTGTGTTGTCTCATCAATCTGTGTATTCAGATCTTCCATCTTTATCTGAAGTTCATACAGACTGCCATTAAGTTCTGACATCTGTGCGTCAAGTATTGCCATATATTCTTTTGTATCTTGTGCACTGGCCTTATATTCGTCCATTTTCTTTTGAACATCTTTTCTTTGCTGTTCCTTATCTTCTTTTTCCTGTTTTACGTCATCAAGGTCAGAAGCCGCGACCTTTTTTGCCGCAAACAATCCGTTAGACAAAGCCATAACAGAAGATGCACATAATGCAAGGCACAGCAATGTAGCAACAAATTTTAAAATTGTCGTTTTTTTCATACGGTGCCTCTCCTTTCCCAATACCATCCGATAACGGCACATTTTTTTAACATTTTTCAAACCGGCATTTTATACATTGGCATGCTTACGTACCGCAAAGAAGCTTCCGAGGAAACCAATGCCGATTCCGAGGCATATTGCCACAGGTGCAAGAACTCTGAAAACATCTGACATCGGCATAAATGCAAGAATATTGCTGAGAATTGAAAATTTACCAAGAACGTAGCTGATAACCTTCTGATAAATATAGCTCAGAATAACAAGCGGAATTACTGAACCGATAATTCCGATTGTAATACCCTCAACAAAAAATGGAGCATTTACAAATCCATCAGTTGCACCAATAAATTTCATAATTGAAATCTCGTCTTTACGAACTGTAATACCAATAACAATTGTATTCGTAATAAGGAAAATTGATACTGCAAGAAGTATGATAATAATTGCTGCAGCAACATATCCTACAAGCTTTGCTGCACTTGCAAGGCTGCTCGCAGTAACCTCTGAACGGTTTACCTGTCTTACGCCGTCAAGATTCTCAAGATATGTTACAAGTGTACCCTGCATGCTTGCATCGCTGAGATATACCTCATAAGATGCAGAGTTGGCAAGAGGGTTATCATTCTTAAATCCTAATGCAAGTTCAGGATATTCCTTAAAATATTCTGTCTTGAATTTAGCCCATGCCTCTTCAGCAGATGTGTAATGTACTGAAGAAACTTCAACTCTTTTTGAAATAGTATCACCGAGCTGCTTAATCTGTGTCTCTGAAAGTCCCTCGTCAAAGAAAACCGTAACACAGACTTCATTTTCAGCCTTTTTAACCATATACTGGAAATTCATTACAAGTGAATACAAAATACCAAAAAGAAATATACATGCCGCTATTGTTGCTATTGAAGCAAGTGAAAACAGACGGTTGCGGTATATGTTCTTGAGACCGTCTTTTATATGATAAAATAATGACCTAATCTTCATAGAAATAACCACCCTTTTCCAAATCGCTTATAATCTTACCTTCACTCATTGTGATAGTTCTCTTCTTCATCTGCTGCACAATTTCCATGTTATGTGTAACAACAAGGACAGTCGTGCCAAGCTTGTTAGCCTGATTAAGAATCTTCATAATCTCGGCAGAATTGGCAGGGTCAAGGTTACCTGTCGGCTCATCACATAAAAGGATAGCCGGTCTGTTTACAAGAGCTCTTGCGATTGCAACTCTCTGCTGCTCGCCGCCTGAAAGCTCATTCGGATAAGCCTTATATTTGTCGAGAAGCCCAACCATTGAGAGCATAGAAAGGACACGGCTCTTAATCTGTCTTGACGGAGCTTCTACAACCTTCATTGCAAATGCAATATTTTCATAAACATTTCTATCCGGAAGAAGCCTGAAATCCTGGAACACAACACCTATGTCCCTTCTGAGATAAGGAAGCTTCTTTCTTGTGATTTTGTTAAGATATTTCTTGTTAATATATATCTTTCCTGTTGTCGGATCTAACTCTTTAAGCAGAAGCTTTATAAGAGTTGATTTACCCGAACCGCTTTTACCTACTATAAATACAAACTCACCCTTCTGAACATGCAGGTTAATACCATTTAAGGCAGGTGTACCGGATGAGTATGTCTTTGTGACATTTTCTAAGATTATCATCAGTAATCTCCTCCATTAAAATGTATCTTTACTTTCCATATACTTCATATATTTCACAACCATAAGTGCAATCTTGAATGTAATCGCATCATCAAATACACGCAAATCAAGACCTGTGCTCTTCTGGAGCTTATCAAGTCTGTATACAAGCGTATTTCTGTGAATATAAAGCTGTCTTGATGTCTCTGAAACATTCAGGCTGTTCTCAAAGAACTTGTTAATTGTTGACAATGTTTCATCATCAAAATCGTCAGGCGACTTACCGCCGAATATTTCCCTTATAAACATCTGACAAAGTGGTATCGGAAGCTGATAAATAAGACGTCCGATTCCAAGTCTGCTATAAGCAACCACATTCTTGTTGCTGTAGAAAATCTTGCCTACATCGAGAGCCATCTTAGCTTCTTTATAAGAACGCGAAACCTCTCTTATATCACCCACAATAGTACCATATGCAATATGTGCTGAACTCATTGCCTCAGTATTGAGCATGTCAATAATAACCTGTGCGGTCTTGTCGAGTTCTTCATATGTCTCATTGCCTTTAACTTCCTTAACAAGAATTATACTCTTCTCATCAACTGCTGTAATAAAATCATGCACTTTTCCCGCAAATAAAGTTCTTACTATCTCAAGTGCATTAGTATCTTTTTCGTGTTTCGTCTCAATTATATAAACAACACGCTTAACATCCGTCTCAATATGTAACTTTTCTGCTCTTGTATACATATCTACACGCAAGAGATTATCTAGAAGAAGATTCTTTATAAAATTATCTTTATCGAATCTTTCCTTATAAGCCACCAAGAGATTCTGAATCTGAAATGTCGCAAGCTTACCAAGCATATAAACATCATCGCTTGTTCCCTTTGCAAGAAGAATATATTCAAGATTCTGTTCGTCTATAACTTTAAAAAACTGGTAGCCGTTTACAACCTGGCTCTCTGCCGGCGAATCCATAAATGTCAATGCATCTGCAACACAGCCTTGAACATCATCAAATGTCTTAGCCGCAATCTTGCCGTCTGAATCTATAACGCACAAATCCACCCGTGATATTGCTTTAAGTCCATCAACAGTTGTCTGTAATATTTGATTTGATATCATAGTGAACACCCTTTCGCTTTTAGTCCTTTTTAGGTCCTTGTTTTATTGTAATGCAAAATGACGAAAAAAAAAAGAGGAAATGCATAATTTCTATACATTTCCTCAAAAATTACATCATTATTCCATTCAAAAAACCCAAAACCAAATGATATTGGCTTATTAACTCAATTAGTGAGTGATAATCTGCTCTGTCTCTTTATCAAATACATGAAGTCTTGAAATATCCATAGCAAACTTAACAACATCACCAGGACGAGCTGTTGTACGTGGGTTAACCTTAGCTGTACATGTTGTATCAGCAATATCATAGTGAAGGTTAACTTCAGCACCAAGTAATTCATATACCTTAACTGTAGCTTCAAATGTTGTAGCTGAATGCTTTGTGATGAATTCTTCATCATCCTTGATATCCTCTGGACGGATACCAGCAACAACTGTCTTACCAACATAACCACCATCAATGATAGGTTTGCTCTTATCAGCTGGTAAAGCGATAGAAACTGTATCACTAAGCTTTAATGTTACACTTGAACCATTGCCTACTACTTCAGCATCAACAAGGTTCATCTGTGGAGAACCAATGAAACCAGCAACGAAGATGTTGTTTGGTGTGTTGTAAAGATTCTGCGGTGTATCAACCTGCTGGATAATACCATCTTTAAGAACTACGATTCTTGTACCAAGTGTCATAGCCTCTGTCTGGTCATGTGTAACGTAGATGATTGTTGTCTGTAATCTCTGGTGAAGCTTAGAAATCTCAACACGCATCTGTACTCTTAACTTAGCATCAAGGTTTGAAAGTGGCTCATCCATAAGGAATACCTTAGGGCTACGAACAATTGCACGACCCATGGCAACACGCTGTCTCTGACCACCTGAAAGAGCCTTTGGCTTACGATCAAGAAGATGTTCGATATCAAGAATCTTAGCTGCTTCATGAACTGCCTTATCAATATCAGCCTTTGGTACTTTTCTTAACTTAAGACCAAATGCCATGTTATCATATACTGTCATATGTGGATACAAAGCGTAGTTCTGGAAAACCATGGCGATATCTCTATCCTTAGGTTCTACATCATTAACGAGTTTGTCGCCAATCCAAAGCTCACCTGAGCTGATTTCCTCAAGACCAGCGATCATACGAAGAGTTGTTGACTTACCACAACCAGAAGGTCCAACGAAGATGATGAACTCCTGATCAGCGATTTCAAGATTAAAATCCTTAACAGCAACGAAACCGTTAGGATATACTTTACATACATTCTTAAGTGATAAACTTGCCATTCTTAAAAATCCTCCTAAATTAAATAGGTGCAAAATAATGTGTCATAATATAATAGAAAAACATCAGTTATGTATATCTTTGCACTCTTATTGTGCCTTCAGCTTACGCACGGCACTTTTTTGATGTAACAATCATACAATAATTTGATAATAAAAGCCATATCTCAATTTCACAAATATATGTCTCGTTTTTTTTGCAAATTTACTACATGTGCTTATTTCATGTGAATTTTTCACAAAACGCCGGCACAATTCTGCACTATTTTAACCATAAAATTAGCGTTTATAATAGTTATAACAATTTTTCTGCCGTTTTTTCAAAAAATGTGTTGCATTATTACAACAATTGTACTATAATCAATACATAAACAAAAACAAGTTACATTATTTTAATATTTGGAGGCTGATTGATATGGATATAGCTTCATTGTCAATAGCACAAAGCACTATTAATGTTGCCAGTGATGTTCAAGTCGCTGTTTTAGGTAAGAGTCTTGACACCATGGAGACTTTAGGTGATGGGATGAAGAAGATGTTGGAATCTTCCGTTACTCCTCATCTCGGACAGAATATTGATTATTTAGTTTAATTCGTTTTTTCTTATATTTTTCCTTTCTCATTTTCTTTTCAGTGGATTTATCCACGAAACAAAAAGCTTACCGGGTAATCAACCGGTAAGCTTTTTGTTTTATATTTTCATATAGTATTGTCAAACCATCATGGTAAGTCTTGTTATTATTTCAGTAAATATCATATAACCAAATGCAAGAACCAATGTAATTATAAGTGGTATTGTAACAAACTTCTCTCCGTTTCTTCTCACATGTCTTAACTCAAAATCACGTCTGATAAATCCGGCTTTTCCGTTTCTCTCGGCAAGCTTTTTTAATATAAGTATCGAAAGTGCCAGAAATCCCATTGCAATCGCTCCAAGTACAATCACCTGAATAATCGTTGCAATAAACATGCTTCCCGATGAAAGCTGCTGTGTCTGTCCTGCCATCGCATTTACATCAACACCGGCGAGCGATAAAATCTTCATTACAGTAATTGAATAAGTATTTACAGCAAAGTGTGCTATCATTGATGACCACATAGAGCCTGTTACCTCGACAAGAAATGCAAACATAACTCCAATTACAAAAGCATAACAGAGCTGATTAATATTAAGATGTGTAACACCAAAAAGCAGACCACTTAACAGTGCTGCTCCACAGATTCCGTTTTTCCTGTATGAATGATAAATAAGTCCCCTGAATATAAACTCCTCTACAACAGGCGGTATGACTGCAAGAAGAATTATCTGTATTATAAACGGATATGAAGTAAGGTCAGAAACCGCATCATTCATATAATTTGTTGATATAAACTGTGTAAGTACATTGATAAACAAAACCACAGGAATAAGTGTATATCCGAATACAAGTGAAAGAAATGCATCTAACGGCTTAATTTTTCTATATGGAATACACTTATATATATTTATCTTATTGATAAATACATAGATAAATGCCGGAATAAGCAGTATTGCCTGACTTATAAGGCACTGTCCCCAGTAAGGCAGGTCAATCCCCGTCGTTCCTATCACCAGTCCGGCAGCCATTGAGCCAGCCACATAAAATGCAAGAAAACACGCAAAAAATATATTAATTCTTTTACACATATGCCGTAAAAATCCCCTTCTGCATTAACTTTTTTGCATTTTACTTAAATGCTATAGCCTCTACCTCTAAAAGAACATCCTTTGGAAGTCGTGCAACTTCAACACATGAACGAGCAGGGAATGGTTCTTTGAAATATTTTTTATAAATCTCATTGATAGTTCCGAAATCATTCATTTCTTTAATAAATACTGTTGTCTTAATGATATTCTCAACCTTTGAACCTGATTCTTCAACAAGATTACAAAGGTTCTTAAAAGCCTGCTCTGCCTGTGCTTCAACACCTTCTGCAATATTGCCTGTTGCAGGGTCTACAGGAATAACGCCTGATGTATAAACCATACCATTAACTTCGATTGCCTGTGAATAAGGTCCGATTGCTGCCGGTGCCTTATCTGTACTGATAACTTTCTGCATAAAATCCTCCTTGTTTTGCGAAGCAAAATGCGACTGCCCCATGCAGGAGCAGAGGATTTAGCCTCCTTGTTTTGCGAATTACTAAAATGCATTATACCATTTATTTCATATTAATTGAAGTCTCATTTATAACAATTTTTCCTTCTTTAAGAAGTCTGCCTACCGCACGCTTAAAAGCATTTTTACTCATCTGGAAATGTTCTTTTATTATTTCAGGTGATGCTTTGTCTGTAAACGGAAGACTTCCGCCATTATTTTTAATTGCTTCATATATAATAGAAGAATCTTCATCCATCTGGATATATGCTTTCTGTTTAAGGCTTATTGTAAGTTTCCCGTCTTCTCTTACCTTTGAAACTCTTCCGTATATTATGTCACCTATGTTAATTTTTCCGAACACTTCATTTTTAGGAATCATTCCAAAATATTTGTTATCTATGGCAACATAAACACCATAATCAGGGTTTATCTCAATAACTGTACCGCTTACAGCACTATCCTTCACATAGTTCTGTGCATTTGTAAGATAATCATATACTCTCATTGTTGCGGCAAGTCTGCTGCTCTTATCTATATATAATGCCACAAGACATTCATCGCCCTCCTGGACATGTTTTGTCTGTTCCTTAAACGGCATAAATAAATCTTTCTCAAGACCCCAGTCAAGAAAAGCTCCTATTTTGCTGACCTGCGAAACTTTAAGAACCGCGAGCTGGCCAAGCTGCACCTTAGGAGTCTTTGTCGTGGCAATAAGTCTGTCACTTGAATCCCTGTATACAAAAACAGTAAGTGCATCCCCGGCTTCTATATCTTCAGGAACCATTTTCTTTGGAAGAAGCACCTTATCTTCCTCAGTTCCAAGATAAACGCCAAAATCAACTTTTTTAACTACATTAAGACATTGTGTCTTTCCTAATTCTATCATATAATCTCTCCATTTCTTAAATAAACGGGTGTCATACAAGCACGGATTTCGGCTCGCTGTCAGCATAAAAAAAGCCCTCGCATATATGCGAGGGTAAGCTGGGCTTGAGGGACTCGAACCCCCAGAATGCTGGAATCAGAATCCAGTGCCTTACCATTTGGCGAAAGCCCAATATCGTGACGACATATGGTATTATATCTGATGTTTTTACAAAATGCAAGTGTTTTTTTGAAATTTTTTAAATTTTTTTTACAACACTAAATGCAATAAGTACAACGCCCGAAAATATCAGCCTTTAAGCCTTACCGTACCATCCGCATCTGTACCAAGATTTGCCGGCTCAACGAAATATGTATATTGCTCAAGGACAACTTCCTTTTTCATATCATCTATCGCTTTGTCTATATCATCCTGATTAAACTTAACAGATTTTTCTGTAAAGTCAAAACCATTATTCTTTTTTATATTAAACAGTTTCTCAGGGTCAGAAAACTTAGGTGCATTGTTTCTGCTGTTATGATTATCAGCAAAATCCCCCGGCATACTATTGCTGTTATCTGAAATTCCATTGCTTCCAGAATCTATACTGCCGTTTTCTTTCACAACATTCAGTTTATCGCTGCCATCAATACTGTTTATATACATCTGAGAACCATGCTGATTTATTCCATATATTGCCATAGTATGCATCTCCTTTCCCAATTATGCCATAGTCATCTGTAATCACTTTATATATCGGATTATATAAAAAAACTTTAACCTCATATTAAGACTTTTTTCTACATTTTTCAAATAAAAGTATTACTTTCGTACCATAAGTACAGGAAAGCCCTCTTTATAGTCTTTTATTATAAATGGATGTGTTTTGGCATAATCATAAATAACATCGCCAAGTCCATCATCAACGAGCTTTTGCAGCTCATCTGACGGTTCTTTTCCGATTGACGGACATGTAGGCGTAAGTGCAATTACATACTCATCGTCTTTTTTCATTATTCTTAAAGGCCATATTTTACAGTCAAATGGCTTATCTTCGTATGACAACGTACATCCTTTGTCCGGGTCAAGGAAAAAACATGGTACTTCCTCATTTTCATCATCTGTATTATATGAGTCCTGAAGATGCATCCTTCCATATTTGCCATTGTCATCATTCATATCAAACTGATAACTGCCCTGGCTTTCAAGTTTTTCAACTGTATTTTCCGGAAAAAGCGGTGTCTCCCACAGACTGCATCTTCTGAATGAACAGCAGAACTTACATTTTGCACATGTCGATTTTTCTAGAACTTTTGATAACATGATATTCTCCCTTCCGCTTGTGTACGAATTATCTTAACAATTTTACTCCGTTTAAAAGCTTTATTTTTCAACTGCACTGTATTTTTTCAGCATTATTTTAGGCCTGTAAGACAGCTTTGCCTTACGCAATCCCTCAATTCCTATATCTTCCTCCCTGTTAAGCCATGTCACGCCGTCAAGTTTTTCGGAAAAAAGCTTATTGATGGCTGCATATCCGCCATTTAATGCATACTCACCAACTGCTTTTTCAAAATGGACATCAACAGTATTTTCATTTATTTTTGACGCAATAGTCATGGCACAAGGGCTGTCATTAACATATATTATTCCGCCTATAAGCCCAAGTTCTTCAAAGTTTTCCAAAGCTTCCTTTATAGCCTTGTACTCAGCCAGCTGTGATGCATCCTCATCCTGCAGATGCTCGTAATACCACGCATCCGCAACTTTCTGTGCATCATAAATATTACATGCACCAATCTCATAGTATTTATAATCAGGATACGTCCTTACAAATTTTGAAAAATGGTTTTTCTTCTTATGGAATGCTTTTCCCGAAAGCGAAGCCAGTTCGCTTCTCAGATATATATAATCACTGTCCCCGGCATCACTGCTGTAGCAGAAACGTGCCGGCATGGCATTTTCAAGAACTTCTTTTTGTTCTTCTGTGACAAATGCAAACTGCAGGCGTTCACCACACTCTTTTGCATCCTTTCCTATCTCGGCGAGTGCCTTTGCGACATCACCTTTTCCAAGCGGAAATGTATAACCACATCTTGCACCTTTTCCAGAATACTTTCTTATTATAAAATCTTTATAACGGCTTATCTTTGTACTATATTTATTGCGAAGCAGATAGATATTGGCAAATGAAGCGTCACTTGCCATTGTGCCTGACACAGCAATACAGCTGTTTATCCAGTCTTCATCTTCCGCCTCCGGTATAGACCATTCAAGCATAAATAATCCTCATTTTCTTATTTTTTGTTCATCGCCTGTATTAATTAACGGCGATATTGTAACACACTGATGTTTCAAGTACAATGTATTACTATAATGAAATTTTTATAAAGTAATCTATTTTTAAGTTGACCGCAGTATCTATATCCTCTAAAATAATTTTAGTGTTTTTGCATATTGCATGGTAAAGAAATGGAGGATTTTAACAATATTATGAACAAAAAAAATATATCTTTTATTCTGGCAGGCTTTTTACTGCTGACTCTTCAATTCAACGTAAAAATCGGTTCTGTTTACATTGATATTTTTAACGACATACTTGCAGCTGTGCTTATTACAGCCGGTGCATTTCCACTGGGCGGCCGCAATGTCATATTCAAAAAATTTCGTATCTTATCTGTTGTAAGCATCATTTTTATAATTCTGGGACAGGTAATTAATTTCCTTATGGTTATCATGGGAGGCGACAATGCTTTAAAGGTTGTATCCGGTGTCGCAACAATATTTAACATTTATCTGACATACTATTTTACTGAAGGACTTATCCTTGAAGCTAAATTTCAGGATAAATCAGCTCTCACACGTTCTCTCAGATTAGTATGGGCATTATATGGCATTCTTATTTTCGGTAATTTCATCGCACTTATGTCAGGAATCGCACTTGTATCTACACTTGTTCAGATTGTATGTGTAATATTTTCTATTTACTACTGTTCATCTGTTTTTACTTCATGCAGCCAGCTCTACATGGAAGGGCTTCCAACAAAACATATGGATACAGAAAAATAATCTAACTGAAAGGATTTTGATATGAAAAAATTAGAAATAATCATCCGCCCTGAAAGACTTGACGATTTAAAAGCTATTCTCAATGAATGTGATGCACATGGTCTTATGATTACCAATATCATGGGATATGGAATACAAAGAGGCCACAAACGTGAATATAATGGAATTGATTTGAGTGGAGTCACAATAAAATATTTAAGTAAAGAAGAATCAATAAAACGAACAATAAATTTAAGAGAAAAGCTAGAGAGAGCACCAAAAAGAAAAAAAGACCAAATACAGAAACAAATAGATAGATATGGAGATGTTATGGTAAATAGTTCTAATTTGTTTAGACATTTAAGAGATAGCATTGCACATAATAATTATAATATAGACTATAGTAAGTATATAAATACAAGAAAATTAGATGATATTATTATAACTTTTAGAACTTATGAAAAATATACTGATGAATTAGATTTTGAAGTAGAAATATCAGTAAAAGAAATAAAAAGATTAGTAAAAGAACTTCAAAATAGTATCAATTTAAGTATTGAGCTATCAGATGAAGGAAAAAACTCAGAAGTTAGTTTTTTAAGAGAAGCATTAGTTTTTAGAAATCTTGGATTAGAAGATATAGAAAAAGAGTCTATATCAATGAAAGAAGAAGAAAGATGATTGATGAAACATATAATGAAGTTTGGAAATTATTAAATAATATCCCTTTGAGAGACTACCTAAAAATTCCAAAGAAAGAAATTAGTGAAATATTAAAAAATAAAATTCCTAATTATAGTGATAGAAAGATAAGTGAAGAAAATATAAAAGCAGTGAGTACGGAAGCATTAAAAATTTATACAAGGTTATATTATAACTATATAGCAACTAAAGAAGAAAAAAATAAAATAGAAGAAATTTTAAAAATTAATAGTAAAAATAAAGCGAAAAAAAGTTCGCAAAACTATTGACAAAAATCAAAGAAAAACATATAATACTTTTCGAACAGACATTTGATATTTAACTTACGAAAAGTATTATTATTTTTTTGGAGGATTGCCATGATTACAAATTTACATATAAAAAATATAGGAATAATAGATGATTTAGAAATAAATTTAAACAAAGGAATGAATGTATTAACAGGAGAAACAGGAGCTGGTAAAACATTAATAATTGATTCATTAGGAGTAATTTGTGGTGGACGATTTTCAAAAGAAATGATAAGAAAAGGTGAAAGCCATTCATATGTAGAAATATGTATGTATGAGCCACAAGATATAAATTCAGTAGATGGAAATATTATTGTAACAAGAGAAATATATAGCAATGGAAGAAATACTTGTAAAATAAATGGAAGACTTGTAACTGTATCAGAATTAAAAGACTTTATGAGTAAATATATAGAAATACATGGTCAAAATCAAAATCAACAATTATTTGATAGTTCAACACATATAAAATATCTTGACAATTTTATAGGAGAAGAATTATTATCATTAAAAAGTGAATACAGCTCAAAATTTATAAGATATAATGAAGTAAAAAGAGAAATAAGAAATAATTATGGAGATGAAAAAGAAAAACAAAGAAAATTAGATTTATTAAAATATCAATTAAATGAAATACAAGAAGCAAAATTAAAAAAAGATGAAGAAGAAAAATTAGAAGAAAAAAGAAAAATAATGTTAAACTCAGAAAAAATAGCAAAAAACTTATCAGAAGCAAGTCAAGCAGTTGGAGAAAATACAATAGATGTAATAAATAGTGCAGTAAGAGCATTAGAAAAAATAGAAGAAATAGATTCAAAATATAGTTCAACAATAGAAAGTTTAAGAAACATATATTATGAAATGCAAGAAATATCAAGAGACATAGAAACATATTGTGAAGATGTAGATTTTGATGAACAACAAAGAGAAGAAGTAGAAACAAGATTAGACATTATATATGATTTAAAAAGAAAATATGGAAATAATATTGAAGAAATATTAGAATATGGAAAAGAAGTTGCAGATGAGATAAATAAAATAGAAAATGCAGAAGAAATAAATGCTAAACTAAGAAAAGAAAAAGCTGAGTTAGAAACAGAGCTAAATGTAATAGCAATGAAAATAAGTGAAATTAGAAAAAAATATGCAACAGAATTAAATCAAAGAATTAATAAAGAATTATTAGAATTAGAAATGAAAAATGCAACAATTAATGTAAAAGTAGAATATAAAACAAATGAATATTTTGAAAATGGTAAAGATTCTGTTCAAATTTATATTAGAACAAATATTGGCGAAAATGAAAGTGAACTAGTAAAAATTGCATCAGGAGGAGAAATGTCAAGAATAATGCTAGCTATAAAAAAAGTAATAGCAGAAGCGGATGAAGTACCTGTTATGATATTTGATGAAATTGATACTGGAATAAGTGGAAAAGCTGCTAATGCAGTGGCTGATAAAATGAAAAGCATTTCAAAAAATCATCAAGTTTTGTGCATATCACATTTGGCTGCAATTGCTGCAAGTGCAAATTATAACTATTTCATAAGTAAAAAAGTAGAAAATGAAAGAACAGCTACAAAAGTAAAATTATTAAATGAAGAAAAAGTAATGTTAATAAAGAAATTGCATAAAATAAATGATAAAAAATTGATTTATGTTAATAGTTTTTGGAAATTAGAATATGGTAAAGAATTAGCTAAATATGATTTATCTAATACAGGTGTATATGAAATTGCTGATAGATTTTTAAATGTACAATTGACTAAAGCGGAAGAAACAATTTCAGCGAAAGCTGCATCTAAAGAAGAGGCAACTCTTTTGGATATAAAAAAAGGAGAGCCTGTATTGTTGATGGAACGATTAAGCTATCAAGACAATGTTCCTATAGAATATGCATATAATGTTTATAGAGCAGATAGATATCGTTATAATATAACTTTGCATAAAAATCAGATAAATAAAGAAATAGTAATTGGTTAATCAAATGGTATAGGTCTTCTAAAATATATCTTGAAAAATATATTTCAATGAGTATAATAATAGATAAGGATAATTTTAATTTTGTTGAAAATGATTTAAATATGATAAGGTGGTAATAATATGGCTTTAGTTACATTAAAAGAACTTTTAGGAAATATAAAAGATAAAGGTGCTGTAGGTGCATTTAGTACATATGATTTATTTACAGCTCAAGGAATTATAGCGGGAGCGGAAAAAGTTAACATGCCAGTTATTTTAATGATTGGTAGCGGTCCATTAAGTAAACCAGGTAATTTCGAAGTAGGAAAATTGATGGTTAAATTAGCTCAGGAAGCAAAAGTTCCAGCTGCTGTATTCTTAGACCATTCAAAATCTTTTGAATTATGTATGAAAGCTATTCAATTAGGTTTCAGTTCTGTAATGATTGATGGTTCTCATTTACCATTTGAAGAAAATGTAGCACTTACTAAAAAAGTAGTAGAAGCTGCTCATGCAGTAGGCGTATCTGTAGAAGCTGAATTAGGGGCTTTAGCAGGTATTGAAGATGGTGAATCAGTAGCTAATGCAAAAGTTACAGATCCAAAAGATGCAGCTAAATTTGTAGAATTAACAAATGTAGATGCAATGGC
>OGLE01000972.1_pt1 | contig 25431 bp, 19 predicted proteins | sample 1572671 | NCBI WGS metagenome assembly OGLE01 (sample SAMEA2581923, study PRJEB24529) | metagenome | biome: Human gut stool | place: China | collected 2011 | reverse complement strand
TTACCCACATTTTGACACAAGCAGTCGATGAGCTATCGGAAAGCGAATCATACAAAGGACTGTTTCACCAGCATACGGACGGCAACCCGCTGCCTTCGGCAAAAGTGCTGCGCGACATCATCGAACTGGCGCGAGCCATCATCTTCCCCGGATATTTCGGAAATTCTACGGTCAACAGCCGTACGGTGACTTACCATATCGGTGTCAATGTCGAACGCTTGTTCGACCTGCTGACCGAGCAAATCCTTGCCGGCCTCTGCTTTGCAGGCGACGGCGAATGCAACTGTTGTACCGAGCTCCAACGGGAAGAAGCCGCCTTATTGGCTGCCAAGTTCATCAGCAACCTGCCGGCAATGAGACGTACACTCGCCACAGATGTGGAAGCCGCCTACAACGGTGACCCCGCCGCACAGTCGTTCGGCGAAGTCATCAGCTGCTATCCGGCCATCCGCGCCATCAGCAACTACCGCATCGCACACGAGTTGCTCAAGTTGGGTGTTCCCCTCATTCCCCGCATCATCACCGAGATGGCGCACAGTGAAACGGGAATCGATATCCATCCAGGAGCGGAAATAGGTGGTTATTTTACCATCGACCACGGTACGGGTGTGGTAATCGGCGAGACCTGCATCATCGGCAACAACGTGAAGCTGTACCAGGGTGTGACCCTCGGTGCCAAGAGCTTCCCGCTAGACGAAGACGGCAAGCCCATCAAGGGTATTCCCCGCCATCCCATTCTGGAAGACAATGTGATAGTCTATTCCAACGCCACCATATTGGGACGCATCACCATCGGACAAGGAGCCACCGTAGGCGGCAATATCTGGGTGACAGAAGATGTTCCCGCAGGAGCAAGGATTGTACAGACAAAGGCCAAGAAGTAAGTCACAAACAACCAATAAACAATTAAAATCGTAAATAACTCAAATCAGCAGTTCAAGTAGTTAAATGGTTATCAGCCACTAATGAGAGAAACGAGTGACAACTACCCAGATTGCCGATTCACATAAAGTAAATGCATAGATGAGCGAACAATCTTTTGAAATGATTGCCAAAACCTTCCAAGGACTGGAAGAGGTACTGGCACAAGAGCTGACTGCACTGGGCGCCAACGAAATAGAAATAGGCCGCCGCATGGTATCTTTCAGTGGTGATAAGGAAATGATGTACAAGGCAAACTTCTGCCTGCGTACAGCCATCCGGATACTGAAACCCATCAAACACTTCACAGCCAAGGATGCCGACGAGGTTTACGAACAGATTAAAGCCATCCGATGGGAAGACTATCTGGATACGGACAAGACCTTTGCCGTGGACGCGGTTGTATTCAGTGAAGAGTTCCGTCATTCCAAGTTCGTTTCCTACAAGGTGAAGGATGCCATCGTGGACTATTTCCGCGAGAAGACCGGCGAACGTCCCGGCGTGCGTGTCAACAAACCGGACGTGCTGCTGAACATACACATTGCCGAAACCAAATGTACGCTGTCTCTCGACTCCAGCGGCGAATCGCTGCACCGCCGCGGTTATCGCCAGGAAGCAGTAGAGGCCCCGCTGAATGAGGTGCTGGCCGCCGGCATGATATTGATGACCGGCTGGCGTGGCGAATGTGACCTGATAGACCCGATGTGTGGTTCGGGAACCATTCCCATCGAAGCGGCGCTGATTGCACGCAACATCGCTCCGGGCGTATTCCGCAAGGAGTTCGCTTTCGAGAAGTGGGTGGATTTTGACCAGGAGCTGTTCGACACGATATACAATGACGACAGCCAGGAACGTGAATTTACGCATAAGATATACGGTTACGACAACAGCCCGAAGGCAAACGAAATTGCCACACACAATATAAAGGCTGCCGGCGTAAGCAAGGACGTGGTATTGAAGCTGCAACCTTTCCAGCAATTCGAGCAACCTGCGGAGAAATCCATCATCATCACCAATCCTCCCTACGGTGAGCGTATCTCTACCAACGACCTGCTGGGCCTTTACTCCATGATTGGCGAGCGTCTGAAACATGCCTTTACGGGCAACACCGCATGGATTCTTTCTTACCGGGAAGAGTGCTTCGACCAAATCGGGCTAAAAGCCACCTCCAAGATACCTTTATTCAATGGTGCGCTGGAATGCGAATTCCGCCAGTACGAAATCTTCGATGGAAAGTACAAGGAATTCCGTGCCGAAGGCGAGGAATTGAGCAAGGAGCGTAAAGAATTTCGTCCGGCTTCTGGGGAACGGAAAGAGTTCAAACTCGGAGAAAGACGCGAATTCCGTCCCCGATTCAGTGGAGAGAGACGTGAATTCGGTAGCGAAAGACGCGAGTTCAACGGCGAACGCAGACCAAGAGAATTCAAGGACGGCGAAAAGCGCGAATTCCGTCCGCGTGAAAGAAGAGAGTTCAAAGACGGGGAAAGACGGGAGTTCAGACCGAGGGAAAGACGTGAATTCGGTGGAGAACGCAGAACAAGGTCGGGTGAGTCTTACCCGGAAAGCAAAAGAAGAGAGGCGGGAAAGAAGGAAGAAGAATAACACGAACAATGACAAGGAGAATGAATGCAAAGAAAATAAGTAAGAGCATTCTTGCACTGCTGATAACAGTACCTGCTCTGCTTGCAACAAACGCTATGGCACAAGAACTAAAAAAGCCGACCCTGGAAGATCTGATTCCCGGAGGTGAGACCTACCACAAACCGGAAAACAAATCGTACCAGTGGTGGGGCGATGCCGCTTGTCTGGAACTTGGCATCGACAATATAGAAGGTACATGGGCTGTCAAAGGATTAGGTGCCAAGCCCGGAGAGAAATTCACTGCCATCACATTGGAAGAAGCCAACGCGCTGCTGGAAGAAAAAGGACTTGGAAAACTGCGTCACTTTCATGCTGCAAAGGCTGTCAACGTACCCCGAGGCGTCAATCTGGGTATTCAAGTCCAAATAGACCCACTCCTGCTGCTGAACACCGGCAAGTACCGTGCCCTCGTCGACTGGAAGAAGAAAAAAGTCATCTGGAGCCAGCCTTGCCCCGCCCAAGCCGCAAATGAGGATTGGAACGAGGTAAGCCGCCATTTGGCTTATACTATCGGCAATAATCTCTATGTGATGACCGGTGACGGGCAAACCCTGAAAGTCACCAACGAACCGGAAGGTATCGTCTGCGGACAAAGTGTGCACCGCAATGAATTCGGCATTTCAAAAGGCACTTTCTGGAATCCTGCCGGGGACCTGCTGGCCTTTTATCGAATGAACGAAAGCATGGTCACCCCCTATCCATTGGTTGACATCACGACAAGAATAGCACTGGTGGATAAAATACGCTACCCCATGGCCGGCATGCTCAGCCATCAGGTAAAGGTAGGTATCTACAATCCGGCTACTCAAAAGACCATCTACCTGGACATGGGCGACCCAAAAGACCGCTACTTCACCAACATCACCTGGGCACCGGATGGTAAAAGCCTCTATCTGATAGAGCTAAACCGAGACCAAAACCACTCCAAACTGTGCCGGTACGATGCTGAAAGCGGAAAGCTGCAACAAGTGCTCATCGAAGAGAGACATCCCAAATATGTGGAGCCGCAATCTCCCATTCTATTCCTGCCATGGGACAGCCACAAGTTCATCTATCAAAGCCAGCGTGACGGCTTCAACCATCTGTACCTATACAATACGGAAGGGGAACTGCTGAAGCAACTCACCTCCGGCCCCTGGCTTGTACAAGACATCGTAGGTTTTAACCGGAACACGAAAGAGCTCATCATCAAGAGTACGGAAATCTCTCCTTTGCAGAGCAACCTTTACGCTGTCAACCTGAAGAATGGCAAACGCAGCTTGATAGGAGACCCAACCGGCATGCACTCGGCACAAATCTCCGGTTTCATGGGAACTTACCTCATCGACAATGCCTCTTCGCCCACTTGCCCCCGTATCATAAAACTGATGTCCACCAACCCGAAAAAACAACGGGAACACACACTGCTGACAGCCAAGAACCCCTACGAAGGCTTTGAAATGCCCAGCATAGAAGTAGGCACCATCAAAGCCGCAGACGGCAAGACAGACTTGTACTACCGCCTGATAAAGCCTGCCGACTTCGACCCGGCAAAGAAGTATCCCGCCATCGTCTACGTATACGGCGGCCCGCACGCCCAGATGATAACGAACGGCTGGATGAACGATGCCCGCGGCTGGGACATCTACATGGCAAACAAAGGCTACATCATGTTCAGCCTCGACAACCGTGGCAGCAGCAACCGTGGACTGGAGTTTGAAAACGCCACCTTCCGCCAGCTGGGCATCGAAGAGGGCAAAGACCAGGTGAAGGGCGTAGAATTCCTGAAAAGCCAGCCTTATGTGGACGGAGAGCGTATCGGCGTGCACGGCTGGAGCTTCGGAGGACACATGACTACGGCGCTGATGCTGCGCTATCCCGAAATTTTCAAGGTAGGCGTTGCCGGCGGACCGGTTATCGACTGGGGATACTACGAGATAATGTACGGTGAGCGCTATATGGACACTCCGCAAGCGAACCCGGAAGGCTACAAGCAGACAAATCTGAAAAACCTTGCCGGTAACTTGAAAGGACATCTGCTCATCATACACGACGACCACGACGACACCTGCGTGCCGCAGCACACCCTTTCATTCATGAAGGCGTGCGTGGATGCCCGTACCTATCCCGATTTGTTTATCTATCCCACGCACAAGCACAACGTCCTGGGACGCGACCGTGTGCATCTGCACGAGAAGATAACAAGATATTTTGAAGAATATCTTTAATGTACAATGTACCGTACAATTTGCTATGCAGTGCGGGCGTGCAAATAGGGAGTAGATGGTAGAAGAAAGAAGAGAATAAAAGAGAGAATAAATCATTAAGTATAACAATCTGTACAACTTACCTGATGCCCCACAGCACAGACAAATTGTACATTGTAAATTGTAAATGAACCCATGAAAGTATTATTATTAGGCTCCGGTGGCCGTGAACACGCTCTGGCATGGAAGATTGCCCAAAGCCCGAAAGTAGAGAAACTATATATTGCTCCCGGCAATGCAGGTACAAGCGAAGCAGGCGAGAATGTGAACTTGAAGGCGACAGACTTTCCCGCACTCAAGGCTTTTGCCCTTGAGAAAGAAATCGACATGATTGTTGTGGGTCCCGAAGACCCGTTGGTACAAGGCATCTTCGACAGCTTCAAGGAAGACCCTGCCACCTGCCATATCGACATCATCGGCCCCACCGCCAAAGGTGCCACACTGGAAGGTAGCAAGGAATTTGCCAAAGGCTTCATGATGCGCCACAACATCCCCACTGCCCGCTACAAGAGCATCACCGCCGACAACTTGCAGGAGGGACTCGACTTCCTCGCTTCCCTCGAAGCGCCTTACGTACTGAAGGCCGACGGACTGTGTGCAGGCAAGGGCGTGCTGATTCTCCCCACACTGGAAGAAGCTCAGAAAGAGCTGAAGGAAATGCTGGACGGCATGTTCGGCGATGCCAGCGCCACGGTAGTCATTGAAGAGTTCCTCAGCGGCATCGAATGTTCCGTATTCGTGATGACAGACGGCCGCCACTATAAGGTATTGCCCGTAGCCAAAGATTACAAGCGTATCGGCGAAGGCGACAAAGGCCTCAACACCGGCGGTATGGGCAGCGTTACTCCCGTACCTTTTGCCGACGAAACATTTATGGAAAAAGTACGCACCCGCATCATCGAACCTACCGTAAACGGTCTGCTGGAAGAAGAAATCGGCTACCAAGGCTTCATCTTCCTGGGACTTATCAACGTGAAGGGCGAACCGATGGTAATTGAATACAACGTCCGCATGGGCGACCCCGAAACCGAAAGTGTAATGCTGCGTATCAAGAGCGACCTGGTAGACCTACTCGAAGGCGTTGCCCAGGGCGACCTCGACCAGCGTACACTGGAATTCGACTCACGCACAGCCGCTTGCGTCATGCTGGTAAGCGGAGGATATCCGGAAGCCTACGAAAAGGGCAAGGTGATGACCGGATTCGAGAAGGCTGCCGAAACGGACAGCATCCTCTTCCATGCCGGAACAGCCACCAAAGACGGACAGACCGTAACTGCCGGTGGCCGTGTCATCGCCGTCTGCTCCTATGGTGAAACAAAGGAAGAAGCCTTGCAGAAGAGCTACCGCGTGGCCGACATGATAAACTTCGAGAAGAAATATTTCCGTCGCGACATCGGATTTGACTTATAAATGAGAACGAAGAGATTCCAGAACCGGATAACGGCAGGGCGGTTCACACTACCCACCGCTATCCTGATTTCAGTATCCTGCTGGATACTGACCGCTGTTCTGTTGCCCGAGACGGAGACACAGCAAAGCGGATATTCCCTTTGGGAAACATTCTGCGACTTCTGCATCCCCACCTGGGCAAACCGTCTCTTCAGCTTTATTCTGTATGCCGTCATCGGGTACTTCCTAATACAGCTCAACAATACGTTCGCCATCATCCGGATGCGGGCATCGGTACAGACTTCTGTCTACTTCCTGCTGATATCCGTCTGCCCCAGCCTGCACATGCTGTATGCGGGAGACTTGGCAGCCGCCTCCTTCCTGGTGGCACTGTTTTTCCTCTTCAAGAGCTACCAGCAGGCACGGCCCACAGGCAGTCTCTTCCACGCCTTTGTCTTCATCGGACTGGGCAGCCTGCTTTTTCCGCAGCTCATGCTGTTTGTCCCCATCTTCTGGATAGGCGCCTACAACTTCCAGTCTCTCCAACCCAAAAGTTTCTTCGCTTCCTTGGTAGGATGGAGCGTACCCTACTGGCTGTTGCTGGGACACGCCCTCTACTACGGGCAAATGGAACTCTTCTGCCAGCCCTTCCGCGAGCTGGTGACCTTCGCTCCCACCCGGTTCGACTATCAGCCGTGGGAACTCGCCACCCTCGGGTATCTCCTTGTTCTGTTCATCGTCAGCGCGGCACACTGTCTCATTGCCGGCTATGAAGACAAGATACGCACCCGAAGCTATCTACACTTCCTCATCCTGCTGAATTTCTGCATCTTTGTCTATATCGGACTGCAACCGGTATTGAGTGTCCACCTGATGTCCTTCCTGCTCATCGGTGTCAGCATCCTGGCGGGACACTTGTTTGTACTGACAAATAGCCGCAGTTCCAATATATTCTTCATTTGTGCATTTATCGGATTATTCATTCTATTAGGATTCAATATATGGACGCTTTTGTAGATACACTCGTACAGCTGCTGATTGACTGGGGATATGTCGGTCTGTTCATCTCTGCCCTATTGGCAGGAAGCATCATTCCGTTCAGTTCCGAGATAGTGATGGTAGCACTGGTCAAGGTCGGTCTAAGCCCGGCACTGTGCGTACTCTCCGCCACCTTGGGAAATACGCTGGGAGGCATGACGTGCTACTACATGGGACGTCTGGGACGTATAGACTGGATTGAGAAATATTTCAAGGTAAAAAGGGAAAAGATAGAACGGATGCAGCATTTCCTCCAAGGGAAAGGGGCACTGATGGCTTTCTTCGCCTTTCTGCCTTTTGTGGGAGAGGCCATAGCCATTGCACTGGGCTTCATGCGCAGTAATCTGATGCTGACCACCACGTCCATGTTTGCAGGGAAACTGGTGCGCTACATAGCTATGCTGTGGGCACTGCAAGGAGCCATTTCGATGATGAATTATTGACATGTAGTGAGTTTGAGCAATAGATGTATAGATACAACGCGTTGGATGTATAGATGCAACGTGCTGGATGTATAGATGCAGCACGCTGGATATATAGGCGCAACAACACGCTGAATCACAGATAATTAAACTAAATAAAAACATTCAACAAAAGCAGAAGTGATGCAACGAATCATAGAGAAGACGGAAGACGGAAGTGCGACACTGTTTGTACCGGAACTGAATGAACATTATCATTCGGTAAAGGGGGCACGTACAGAATCACAGCACATCTTCATCGACATGGGACTGAAAGCATCCGCTACTGCCCGCCCGCATATCCTTGAAATCGGTTTCGGCACCGGACTGAATGCCCTGCTTACACTGGAAACTGCCGAAAAGGAAAAGAGACCTGTGCACTATACCGGTATCGAACTCTATCCGCTTGCATGGCCGGAGGTGGATGCGCTAAAATATAGCGACAATCCTCTGTTCGAGGAACTGCATCGGGCTGCGTGGGAAGAAGAAGTTGCCATAACTCCTTATTTCACACTGAGAAAAGTGCGGGCAGATGTCGAAACAATAAGCATTGACAGTTTGTTAATGATTAATAAATCTCCGTTCGATGTTGTCTACTTCGATGCCTTTGCACCCGAAAAGCAACCGGGAATGTGGGAGGAAAAAGTCTTCCGGAATATCCATGCCGCCATGAGCACTGATGGCGTGCTGACCACCTACTGCGCCAAAGGAGTAGTACGCCGCATGCTGCAAGCCGTAGGATTCAAGGTAGAGCGTCTCCCAGGTCCCCCCGGAGGGAAACGGGAGATACTGAGGGGAAGGAAAGAGGAAGTGATAAATGGATAAGGAATAGTTGATAATGAATAGTTGATGCCCCCTGCCACAGCGCAGCCAAATTGTAAATTGTAAATAGTAAATTGTAAATGAAAAAGTTTTGTTTTTTACTCCTCATAGCCACCTTGCTCTTCTCGTGCAAGCAAGGAGGCCAACAGAACAAGAAGAATGACGATAAACCCGTGATTACCGTCACCATCGAGCCGCTGCGGTATTTCACCGAAGCCATTGCCGGCGATGAATTCACCGTCGTCAGCATGGTGCCCAAAGGTTCAAGTCCGGAAACCTACGACCCCACGCCCCAGCAGCTTGTCGACCTTGCCCAAAGCAAAGCCTATTTCCGCATCGGCTACATCGGTTTCGAGCAGACATGGACGGAAAAACTGACGGACAATGCTCCCCACCTGCAATTCTTCGATATGTCCGAGAATGTGGAACTCATTCTGGACGATACCCATGCACATCATCATAAAGACGGGCATGTACACGAAGGCCATACGCACGCCGGTGGTGTGGAACCCCACATCTGGAATTCCACCATCAACGCCCAAATCATTGCCGGAAACATTCTGAATGCACTCTGCGCCATAGACAAAGCCAATGAAAGCGTCTACATGGAACGTTACAACGTACTCATCCGGCAGATAGAGCATACAGACAGCCTCATCTGCCAGATGCTTTCCAGCCCGAATGCCGACCGTGCCTTCATGATTTATCATCCGGCACTTTCCTACTTTGCCCGCGACTACAACCTGAACCAGATTCCTATCGAGGCAGGTGGAAAGGAGCCCTCCCCCGCCCATCTGAAGAGCCTGATAAACTCCTGCAAGAAGGAGAAGGTACGCATCATCTTTGTACAGCCGGAATTCGACCGCCGCAATGCCGACCTTATCGCCCAGCAGACCGGAACCCGGGTAGTGGCTATCAATCCCCTCTCATACGACTGGGAGGAGGAGATGATGAATACGGCCAGAGCGCTTGTAAAAGAGTAAACGATGATTCTGTCCATTTAACGAAGAAGAAGCTATGCCTGCATCCCCCATTATAGAGATAAAGAACCTCAGCGCCGGATACGATAACCGGACCGTACTGCATGATATAAACCTGACTATCTACGAACGTGATTTTCTGGGTATCATCGGTCCCAACGGTGGTGGAAAGACTACCCTTATCAAATGTATACTGGGACTGCTGAAACCCACTACCGGGGAGATTCTATATCACTCCTGCCCTCCATCCCCCTCCGAAATTGCCAATTGTCAATTATCAACTGTCAATTGTCAATTATCCATGGGTTACTTGCCCCAGTACAGCAGCATCGACCGGAAATTTCCCATCACCGTAGAGGAGGTCATCCTTTCAGGACTCAGCAGCAAGAAGCCGCTGGCTTCACGCTTCACCGCCCGGCACCGCGAGAAAGCCTCTGCCGTGATAGCCCGCATGGGGCTGGAAGGCATGGAGCAGCGTGCCATCGGCGCTTTGAGCGGCGGACAGTTGCAACGTGCCCTCCTGGGCCGTGCCATCATCTCCGACCCGCAGGTGGTGATTCTCGACGAACCCAGCACATACATCGACAAGCGTTTCGAAGCCCGCCTCTACGAACTGCTGGCAGAGATAAACAAGGATTGCGCCATTATTCTCGTCAGCCACGACATCGGCACGGTGTTGCAGCAAGTCAAGTCCATTGCCTGCGTCAACGAAACCCTGGACTACCATCCCGATACCGGCGTTACGGAAGAATGGCTGGAACGCAACTTCAACTGCCCGATAGAGTTGCTGGGGCACGGGACACTGCCGCACAGGATATTGAAAGAACACAAGCATTCTCACGGATGACTGGAAGCAAAGGAGGCCGACCCATTGTAGAACCGACCTCCCGTTACCCTTCCGAATAACTATCCGACAATCTTCTTACCCGTCATTTATATTGGAAAGCCTTATACGAATGGGGTAGTAATGACAAACGGAAAGAGTTCTTTGGTGTCACCGGACGCCTGCTCTGTACGGGTTCGGCAGGAAGGGGAGCCAGAATATCTCCATTCTCCAGATTTTCCAACCTCGTCACCTCATCATCGGTAACAATACGCACTTCCACCGGTTCATCATTGAAGTTCTCCACCACCAGTGTTTTATTGTCATACACAAACAATCCGACTTTGGAGGGAGCCTCCAGATAGATATCCATATCCCTACTCATAATGCGGCGAATCTCATTCAAGGCTTTTGCCGGAAAATCATATAAATTTCCCATATCATCGGGAATGGTCAATACATATAGATTGCCGGCGGCATAGGGAGCTCTCAACAAAATAGGATACCCCGATACTCCTCCCGTCAACGGACGGCCCGCACTGACTACTTCCCAAGCATCATTCGTATAATACTGAACCTGCGGTATCAATAAATCGCGTCCGGCTTGTCCATATCGGCCAAAATCATTGACAAGAGCTTTCAAATCGGTACAACGCAACTCTACTATTTCGGCAATTTTTTCAGGAATGGCTTTCAGCAAGCCGCTTGTAATCACCACATCCCGTCCGCTTTGCAATTGCTTCCTAATGTCGGTCATGAGCTCCGGAGCTTGAGCCGCCTGGGCAGTCAGCAGCACCACTTGTTGGTCTTTCGGAAAAACGGGACGTATATCCATCGGCAAACCTATCATGCCCAGATAATTCTGCAAGAAATCATCACCCGCCACATGAAAAGGCTTGTAGGACTTGATGCCAATGGGGTTACCCAACTTACCTACCAGTTTATCAGTCTGTTTCAATACAACATCCGCAATGCGTGCCATGGTGGTAGGCTCTATGGAAGTTCCGTTCTTCTGCCGGATAGGGGCAGTCATCTCATCATAATTAAAGCTGGTGCCCATGCCCTGCCAAGGGGTACGGAACCTGGGAGACAACTTCACGCCCAGAAGCTGGTTATAGGCAAAGAGAATGATTTCGGGAGCCTTGGCAAGCATGGTCAGATGCAGCTGCTCAGCATAGCGGTCCATACCCAGATTCAGTCCACCGGAGTCCACCCATCCTCCACCATTGTAGCCCGGACGCAGATTATCAAAATAACGGATAATATTATAGCTTAGATAATTCTGCAGATGCTGGTTGCCGGCAGGGTCCCTTGTTTCGGTACCCGTCCAGACACCGTCAAAGAGTTGGGGACCTTCCTCCAGATTAAAGCCCAAACCTTGGAAATGGTCGTACCAGTTGGGATACTTGATGATTACCTTTACACGAGGATTCACCTTCTTGGCAGGTTTCAGCACAAGGTCGCGCCCGGCTTCAGTCATCAGCTTCAAACGGTATTCCGTCCAGCTCTGCGTACCTTTGGCTTTTATCTCTATGTCCGACTTGCAACTGGTGAAGAAAAAGTCATCCAGAATAAACTCGTCAAAGTGCTTTGCCGTATGTTCTGCAATCTTTCGCACCATCTCACGATGCTCGGGATTGGAATAGCAGAACGTCTCGAAACTGTTCGCCTCGTTGATGGTGTAGGTAATTCCTCCGGCAGTCTCTATTCCCCGGTCATGGAAAAATTTCTTAGCTTGCTCCAGGGTGGCGTCATCCACAATCAGTAAATCACGATGTGTTTCCAGATAAATCTTGTCCACTTCCAACTGTTGTGAAATCACATTCCAAGTCGAATCCAGCCAATGGATGTCCTTCATCTTGTCTACCTCGTAGGCACGTACATAGACCGATACCTTAAAATTGTCATAAGCTTTTGCCTGCATGGCCATAGTGCAGACCATGCAGAGCAGAAAAGCTACAATTACAAACTTATCTACCTTTATTTTACTGTTCATTACCATTCAATATTTTCTGAGATGCCAATACCATATACATAAACCACGTAGCATGTCCGCCCAAACAGTACTCACCTTCCTGCCATAAGAACGGGAAATGAAGTAATTCGGGCAAGTCGGGACGAATCAGATTTGTACCCGGAGACACTCCACCCGGAATATAAGACCAGTCGGCACGGTTGACACCATAGGCGGCTTTCATCGTTTCGGCACCGACTCCCGTTACAAACGCTGCCTGATTACGTCCCGGATGCATACCGAGCAGGTATTGGACAGCATTGAAAATATAGTCCGGTGCAAACAAGTCAGGATAGGCAGCATGCAGGTAACAGTAATTGTAGCCCAGATGCTGGGGTTCCCATGAACCGGAAGAACGGTTACCTCTGTCATGCGGCACTCCATACGGAGTTTTACTGCTATACTCCTGATACATAGCCTGCAACTCCGGCAGTGCTTTGCGAACAGCCTTGCTGAAACGTGCATTTCCCACAGCTTTGTCGAAACGTCCGATGAACCAACCCGTCTGACGGATATTCTTGCAGATGAAATCCTGCTGCTGCAAAACGAAATCACGGTACTCCACTTCCTTTGTCGCCAGATAAAGTTCTACGGCAGCATGTACCTTGGCTGTCAGCACCCGGTTGTTGTCGCAGCGGGTAATCCTGAACAATTCACGGGCTATCTCCAGACAATCCGCTCCCAATGCATCGTTATGTCCCTTCAAGACACGTGAAATACCTGCCAGCCAGGCAGCCACTTGAAGTTCCCTACCAGGGTTGTCCTCCGTAAACACCCAGCGGTCGTCTGCAGTCCCACTGACATGGTCTGTATGGGCCGACGCATCACCCAGGTGTGCATACTGGCGTACGGTAGGACACAGAATCCCTCTGTAGAGACGCCCCAGAGCCTTCCAACCCGCCACTATCGTCAAAGCACCGTTTTCCACCTGCTGCAACAAGTCATTCTTTCCATCCGGCTGGTGAATCTCGACTATCTTCTTTTCAAAATCTATGGAAGTCTCGTCCCAATAGGTACCAAAGTTCTCACAAGCCATGGCAAGTATATAGGCCTCGCCTGCCTGGGATTCCACACGCAGGTCATAGTCCCCCGCATCGTGCCATCCACCCACATTCAGCCCTGGAACCAAATCACCCGGCTGGTACTTACAAAGAGTAGAGGTTCCCTGAGTATATCCGTCTATATGGTTGATATCGGTTTTGGCCATACGTGCATCGTCATGATGACAGAAGTCATGCCATACACGGTATTTTTCGTTCACACGCATGTGGCACATCTGTACCGGCAAGAAGTATTCCACCTCTGCCTGCCAGATACCCTTGTCCCACACATCTTTGGCAATGCGGAACACCGGAGAAGCAGCATCGCCGTACATTACCTGATAGAGCCCTTCTTCCGTCACTTCCGTGAAATCGAACTGCAGATAGTGGTAGCGTTGGAAATCTCCCCAATCCTTGGCAGCCTGCTGCTTTACCAGTTTCCTGCCATCGGCAGCAATGCGATAAAGGGCAGGTTGCTTGAAGTCTGTATCCCGTTTATCCAACTCTATGACAGCCACTTTCTTCTGTCCAGGATGGTAACCTACTTGAGAGGCTTGCACCACCGGTGCATAACGCCAGTCTTTAGTGACTGTCGGACGGATTATCCATTTCACCGCACCTTCCTTTGTCCCTGCCGGGAACTCCGAACGGAGCACAAACCAACCGTTGTTATGATTTATCCTTCCATCATACAGCAGCAAGTCTCCTTTCTCACTTTCAATCGTAATCTTTGCCAAATCATCCTGAGGATTGAGTACAAACTTTTTCCCTGCGGCCAAAGGAGCAGAGACGATATCATCGGCAATCATCGGGTTATAAGTCTTTCTATCCAACAGCAACTGGTCCAAATCAGCTTTCCCGCCAGGGTTGAAATCTCCGATATGCTCCATGTTGGAAGACTGTTTCATGGTGGGCCCCATCGCCTGGTGGGGAAAGACTCCCGTCCGGTTGTCCATAATCCACGGCTTGCCCAGCAAAGTGGAAGGTACCAATTCCAGATTAAAGCCCAACTTGCCGGCAAACCGCTCGGGCACTGGTTGGTCCAAATCAACGGTCAATACCAGATAATCCTTCTCGCCTTTGACCTTAATGGTATAGCCAAAAACAAAATCCGGATAAAGCATCGGATTAAAGCCTGCCATGTGTTTGGCCGAATCCGGATAACTCAATGTGACACGGATTTCATTGTCAGCCTCATCCACCACCCGGCTTCTCATCTTGGGCAATCCCTGCCACTGCCCTTGCGAGATTTCAAAGCGCACATCTCCATTGGCAGCCCTGCGGTCTCCATTCAAAACAAGGGTCAGTCCTCCCTGGTGTCCTTCAGGGTAGACGTCACTGAACACCATCACATTGGCCCCGCCATTCTCAAAATATCCCGATGGATTGATTCTGAAATCCTGGGCGTGCAGCCCCATACAAAGCATCAGTGATGCTGCACCTGCTATAAATTTTTTCATAAATACTATTTTAAACGATTATGTATTTCTACTCCCAAGCGTACCGTATGATATGGGCAACGCCACATACTCACTTTGGGAGTATCCTTCTTGGGTTCTCCATCAAAACAATCACTGTACCATTCACCGTATTCCCGGTCTATCATACAGTCCTTTACGAAAGTCCAAACCGTATCGGCCGATTGCAGATAAACGTCATTCCCGCTGATTTGCCAGGCATTGACACAAGCTATCATCGTTTCAATCTGGCCCCACCATGAGGCATGCCCGGTTGTTCTTCCGCCCTTCTTTTCATACATCATATACCCTTTGTCACTCAGTCCTTCCGCCAAGCAAGCATCCGTCACATCCAGCGCAAGCCGATTCGCCCTATCCATCAGTTGCCGGTCTTCTAACACACGGGCAGCCTCACAAAGCAGCCATCCCGCCTCTACATCATGTCCATAAGAGTCCATCTCAACCAGACTGTTCCATGCATTATCAAAGAACAAATTAAAATGTCTCTTTGAAGAGTCATAAATGCGGTCCATAAACAACTCGGTGCAGAATTCGAGTCTTTTCCTCAGTCCGTCGTCTTTCCAGCACTGATATAAAAGGGTATAAGCCTCCAGCACGTGCAAATGCGCATTCATAGTCTTGGGTGCATTGTTATCATAATTATCCAGTTGTTTCCAATCTTCAGTAAAAGATTCCACATAACCGTCATATTGCGGTTCGCGGCCTTTCTCCTCCAAGGTATGATATAAACCGACAGCCATATCCAGACTCTCGCTGTTACCTGTTGCCAGATAGTGTTCAGCCAGCCCATAGATGGCGTAGGTCATGGCATACGTATATTTGGAAGCATTCAGCACCTCACCGTCAGGATTGACCAGCCAATATACCCCACCATGTTCCTTGTCTATAAATGTATCAATGAAGTAGCGTTGCGATTTATCCGCAAGCTTCAGATAAGCCTCATCCTTAAACGTACGGTATGCGGCAGAAAAACTCCACAGAATCCGGGCATTCAGAACCCCTCCTCTCGGAGCATCCACTACCGGAGTACCATTCCGCAATACAGTTCCATAAAAACCGCCGTCGGGAGCCACTGCATAATCCATCCAAAACGGCAACACGCTGTCTCTGACATTCGTGACAATCTCTGTACGCATGCGTGTCTGCATATCTGTCTCCCCTAAATGCGACCGGCAACCTGCCAGACAATATGCAACCAGCAGTGCTATCCAATAAAACATCTTCCTTTCCATAATTATTCTCTAAAACCATCAAACTTTTCCTTGTATAATTCCCCGTTTATCAGAGACTGGTGTTCGTCGTCTCAAGTACTGGTGTTTGTCATGTCAGACACCGGCTTTCATCACGACAGACGCTGACGTCTATCACAACAACTACTGGTGCCTGACATTTCACTCACAAATATTTTATTATTAAGTGTTTATTTATAATTTATCAATATCCCGGATTCTGGTCAGCCTGATTGATGAGCGGGTTGGTCAGAATCTCATTCGTCGGAATCGGGAAGATTTCCTGATAAGCCTCGTGCTCAAAGAAACGGAATGAGTCACCAGTCTGCAGACAAGCCTCTTGTGAAGAGTTGGCTGCTGTCTTCGGATATTCGGCGGCAAACCATTCTTTGCACATACCCATACGGCACAAATCATGGTAAAGCGAGAACTCGGCATTGAATTCATGGCGACGCTCTATAATCAGCGCCACCTTCCATACCGGAGAAGTATAGCCTTTGGCTGCTTTATAGCTTGTATAATAGGTCTCTGCATCCGGCACTTCCACCGTCTGGGTATTCAACATGTCGGCGGGTAGGTCAATCATCGTCGCTCCCATCTCCAAATTACCCCAAGCACGGTTACGTATCTGACGTATCATGTTCCATCCGGTAGCGTTGTCACCTGTCTCGAAACAACATTCTGCATAGTCGAGCATGATGCCTGCATAACGCTTCAAAGTCAACGAAATAGGATTGAATACTTTGTTGTTCTCACCTGGCTTGCATCTCCAGTATTTCAAGGAATAAACAGTAGGCATATTTTCGGAGCCTTGGAAAAGACCGTCAAAACCACTTGTCACCCCTACAGTCTGCCCAGACGTTATTGTCGGAAGAAATAAAGGAGGATTCAGTCACCGGCCAAGATGTCGTGGAGAAAGCCAAAGAGTTTATCGGAGTGCCTTACCGTTACGGACAAATGAACCCTAAGCGCGGATTTGATTGTTCCGGTTTCACTACTTATGTCTTTAAGTCTTTGGATATCTGTTTGACGCGTTCTTCGCGTTCCCAGTTTAGAGAAGGAGTCAAGATAGACGACCGCCGCGACTTGCAGCAAGGGGATTTGGTGTTTTTCACCGGTACGCGTTCCAAGAAGACCATCGGGCACGTGGGTATAGTGACGGATGTGAATGAAGAAACCGGTGAATTTGAATTCATCCATGCAGGGCGCAAAGGTATTTGCATTAATTCTTCTTCCGACGGCTATTATGACCGGCGATATGTAGGGGCATGCAGGGTGTTGGGGTAATACCTGCCAGATACGAAGAGAGCCGTTTCCGGAGTGCGCAAAAGCATACGGGAACGGCTCTTTTTCGATATAAAGCGGCTGACGGGTCAGAACAAGTCTACCTCTACCGGGCAGTGGTCGGAACCGAAAATTTCGGTGTGTATGGTTGCGCTTTTGAGTTGCGTTTCCAGTCGTTTGGATACTAAGAAATAGTCGATACGCCACCCTGCATTCTTTTCCCGGGCTTTGAAACGGTAAGACCACCATGAGTAGATGCCTTCGCGGTCGGGATAGAAGAAACGGAACGTGTCTGTAAAACCGCTGTCTAACAAGATGCCGAATTTTTCCCGTTCTTCGTCCGTGAAACCTGCGTTTTTACGGTTCGATTTCGGATTTTTCAGGTCGATTTCGCGGTGCGCCACGTTCAAGTCGCCGCAGACGATAACCGATTTCCGGGCATCCAGTTGCAAGAGATAGGTACGGAATGCTTCTTCCCACTTCATACGGTAATCCAAACGTTTCAGCCCGTCCTGCGAGTTGGGCGTGTAGACCGTGACTAAGAAAAAGTCAGGCATTTCAAGCGTGATGACGCGTCCTTCCTTGTCATGTTCCTCCAAGCCGAGGCCGTATGTGACATTGAGCGGGGCATGGCGGCTGAAGATTGCCGTACCGGAATATCCTTTTTTCTCCGCATAGTTCCAGTAGGAGCGGTAGCCTTCAAACTCCAAATCGAGCTGACCTTCCTGCATTTTTGTTTCTTGCAGGCAAAAGAAGTCCGCATCCAAGGCGGCGAAAGACTCTTTAAATCCTTTTTCACAACAGGCTCTCAGGCCGTTGACATTCCATGAGATAAATTTCATAGGCTGTAAATTTGCTGTATTTCTGCTTTTTATTTTCAAAGGTAAGCCTTTTCTTCCGGATGTGCAAACCCCGTCAGAACCGGGCAATGGCTTCTCCTTCCTCTTGAATGTAGAGGAAACGGGTTTGCATTCGTTCCGCTTCCGGACCGAAGGTCATGGCCCTTTCGCGAGCCGGAGGGAAGTGCATCGGGGCAAAATAACGGGTGGGGATATATTGCAACCATTGTCGTGCGCCACGGGCAAAGTCGCTACCCAAACGTGGGTCTACGGGAAACATTACCAGGTCGAAAGCCGTACATTCCTTGCGGATGTTGTTCAGGATAGCCAGAAAGTCGCCTTCCCGTTTTTTGATTTCCTGTGGCGTGGATTCGTCTGCCCAATGCCAGTTGTTCAGGTCGCCTGCGTGGAATATGTCTTTGTCTTCAACATGAACAGCCCAAGATACGCCGGAATCAGTGGAACCGAAAGCATGTACCGTGATGAGGTCGTCGCGGTAGCTTTCTCCCCGTCTCAGGTATGCCGTTACGCCTTCCGTTCCGGCACGTCGCCGACGGTAGATGTCGCGGGAGAGGATGACTTTCTTTTCCCCGTGGGGTACGGGCAGGCTCAGGATTTCCGGATTGAAATGGTCCTGATGGAAATGGCTGGCCAGAAAGTAGACGCGTTTATGCGTTGTGGACAGTGTCCGTTCCACGATACTGTTGTCGGCATCCCGCCAGAAATCAAAAATCAGGATGACCGATACTCCTTCGAGCATGAAGCCGCTGTGGTAGATATAAGTGAGTGTCATTGGATTTTATAGTTTATCTGGGGCCGGAATGACCTTCCATTCCAACACGCCGCCCGACTCACCTTTTTGAAGTTGCGCGGCGATTTTCAGTCCGGTGGTCTTTACCGGTTTGAAGTCGAGACGGTTGTAGGCGTCCTTGGTCGTGGTGTACGGCGTAGTGGCTTCCACTTCTTTCCAACTGTCACCTTCTTTATAATAGAGTCTCCACGAGGCGGGTACACGGAAGTTACCGTCGTAATGGTCGAAGTCCAGCCAGTACACTTCTACACCCGATACGGTGTAAGCTTGATCGAAGTCGTAGGCCAACGTTTCTTTCGTGCCGCGCTTGAGCCACCAGTAATGGTAAGGTTTGGACGTGTCCGACGAACGTTTCGGTTCCCATTGGTCGTTTACGCCCCAAGCCCAACCTTCCGTGGCGGCAGATTCGGGAGCGTCTTTTTGGAGAGGGGCTTGAATCGTCAGCGTACGTGCCCGGCTGGCGATGGTCGGCAAAGGTTCGGGACGGGCATATTCCGGCGATGTGGGAATCCATACGGCCATTTGTGCCGCGCCACGGTTGTTCCATACGGAATAAGGAATGGCTTTGAACGGTACGTCCGTCGTCTTTCCGCCACGTCCGACGGCTTGGGCCGTGCCTTCCAACGTGACGATACCGTTAAGCATATCCGGGGCGTAAGTGGCGGAAATCATCGTCCCGGTAGGAATGAATTTGTTGAAAATCAAACTGTCCGGCTGGTCTTTGTCTTCGATGCAGTAGACAATGGGGCCTCGTTCGATGGCGGCTTTTCCCCGGTCGTCTTCCACTTCGCCACGGGCTTCCACCCGGCGTATGTCCATCGGGAAATCCAGTTGCACCGTGTCGCCTTTCTTCCATTTCCGCAAGATGACGGCGTAACCGTTTTCCACACGGAACTCCGCGTCCTTGCCGTTGACTTGTATGGTGTAGCCCTTTCCTTTTCCGGTGTAGTGATACAGGTCGGTCGGTATCGGACGGTCTTGTGCCCATCCCGGGATGCGGCATCGCAGGGCAAAGGTCTGCTTCTTTTCAGGATGTACGGTCATGCGGATTTTTCCGTCCCATGGATAATCCGTTGTCTGGCGGATTTCTATTTTGTTTTGGGAAGTAGAGAGATGGGCCGTACTTTGTATATATAGGTTGACGAAGACGTCCTTGCCTTGTGTGGCATACATGTAATTAGGAACGGAAGCCATGAAACGGGTGACATTGCCCGGACAGCAGGCACAACCGAACCAGGCCTGCCGTTCGTGCTGCCCCATGCTTTCCAAAGGATTGTCGTAGAAGAAGCGGTCGCCGCTAAGTGACACGCCCGAAATGACCCCATTGTAGAGAGCACGTTCCAATACATCCTCGTATCGGGAGTCGCCCGTGGCAAGGAACATGCGGTGGTTCCAGTACACGTTGGCGATGGAGGCGCAAGTTTCGCAATAGGCCGTATGGTTGTTCAATTCATAATCCGGGCCGAAGCCTTCGCCTTGGGCACGGGAGCCGATACCGCCGGTGAGGTACAATTTGCGTCCGGCCATGTTTTCCCAAATGCGCGTAAGGGCATGGAAATAAGCCGTGTCGCCGGTCAGTGCGGCCACGTCGGCCACGCCGGAATACAGGTAACCGGCCCGCACGGCATGCCCCACTATTTCATTTTGTTCGAGAATGGGTTTGTGGTCTTGGCTGTATGCACTGGGGGCATGTCCGTCGGTGCATCGTCCCGTTTCTTCCACGAAATACCGGGCCGTGCGGAGGTATTCTTCTTTTCCGGTGACTTTGTATAGCTTGGCCAAAGCCATTTCCACGATGGGATGCCCCGAAGGCACATGTTTCTGTCCTTCGTCGGGACCGAATACCCGGCATACCAAATCGGCGTTTTTGATAGCCACGTCCAATAGGGAACGTTTGCCCGTGGCACGATAGTGGGCTACGGCAGCTTCATAAAGATGTCCTGAATTGTAAAGTTCGTGGCTGTTGATTTTCTCCCAACGGTGTGTCCCCCACCAACCCGAAAGACGGGTACAGCGGTTGGTCACACAAGTGGTCAGGTAACCGTCGGATTCCTGTGCGGCGGCTATCAGTGCGATGACGCTGTCCAGATAGGCATCCAGTCGTGCATCGTATTTCACGGCCAAAGAGTAAGACGCTCCTTCGATGATTTTATATGGGTCGGTGTCGTCGAACGAAAAGTCGCCCCGGTGTTCGCCTTCTTTTAGTCCGCCTGCGATGGCGAAGTTGTCGAAACGGCCGTTCTTCTCGCACTCCCGGAAGGCCGAGGGAATGGACACTGTGCGGTTCGTCTCGATGCGCGGCGACCAGAACGCGTCCTGGATACGTACTTGGGTGAACGGCACTTCCATGATTTGTGCCGTGTTTTGCCCGTGGATGGCAATGGAAAAAGCAGCGGTGCAGAAAGTCCATGCGGTTCGTTTCAAGAATAAGATTTTGTTTCTCATGGGTTAATAATTCTATGGTTTCATGCTGCAAAGATAATTAGTTTTGCTAACTTTGCCGTGAAATCAATATTTTTATTTTTTACCTACCATGAAGAAAAAATTGCTGACTGCTATTTTCGTGTCTTCCTTGTGTGGAAGCATGCAGGCGCAAGATGCGCCCCACGGTTATCCTTATTCTCCCGTACCTTTCACGTCCGTCAAGGTGACGGATTCCTTTTGGGGACAACGCTTGAAGGCGAGCCGTGAGGTTACCATCCCTTTGGCTTTCAGTAAATGCAAAGAGAGCGGCCGATATGAGAACTTTGTCAAGGCGGCTCATCCGAGTGAAAATTATGAGGTCGGGGGATATTCCTTTGATGATACGGACGTGTATAAAACGATAGAAGGTGCAAGTTATTTGTTGCAGACCTATCCGGACAAGAAACTGGTGGCGTATATTGACAGCGTGCTGGCTATTGTGGCTGCAGCACAGGAGCCGGACGGCTATCTGTACACGAGCCGTACGATGAATCCCAAACATCCGCACGCCTGGTCGGGAAGCCGACGTTGGGAAAAAGTGGAGGACTTGAGCCACGAGTTTTATAACCTCGGCCACATGGTGGAGGGTGCCATCGCGCATTACCAAGCCACGGGGAAACGGAACTTTCTGGATATTGCCATCCGTTATGCCGACTGCGTGTGTCGTGAAATTGGTTCGGGGGAAGGGCAACTGGTACGTGTGCCCGGCCATCAGATAGCCGAAATGGCCTTGGCCAAACTCTATATCGTGACGGGCGACCAGAAGTATCTGGACGAGGCGAAGTTCTTCCTCGACCAACGCGGCCACACTTCTCGGCGCGACGCTTACAGCCAGGCGCACAAGCCCGTGGTGGAGCAGGACGAAGCCGTGGGGCATGCCGTGCGGGCCACTTACATGTATGCCGGGATGGCCGATGTGGCAGCCCTCACGGGCGATACGGCTTACATCCATGCCATCGACCGGATTTGGGACAATATCGTGGGCAAGAAGTATTACATCACCGGCGGTATCGGGGCTACAGCCAACGGCGAGGCTTTCGGTGCGAATTACGAACTGCCCAACATGTCGGCTTATTGCGAGACGTGCGCGGCCATCGGCAACGTCTACGTCAACTACCGTTTGTTTCTCCTGCACGGGGAATCCAAATATTATGATGTATTGGAACGTACCTTATATAATGGGCTGATTTCGGGCGTTTCGCTGGACGGCGGCGGTTTCTTCTATCCCAATCCCTTGGAGAGCCGGGGGCAGCATCAGCGTCAGCCTTGGTTCGGTTGTGCCTGTTGTCCGTCCAATATTTGCCGTTTCATCCCTTCCTTGCCCGGTTATGTATATGCCGTGAAGGATAAGGACGTATATGTCAACCTGTTCATGTCCAACGAAGCCAATCTTGAGGTGGACAAGAAGGGGGTCGTCTTGGAGCAACAGACCCGTTATCCTTGGGATGGCGACGTGGCCGTGAGCGTGAAGAAGAACAAGGCCGGTGCGTTTGCCATGAAAATCCGTATACCCGGTTGGGTGCGCGGACAAGTCGTACCGAGCGATTTGTACCGTTACAGCGACGGCAAGCGCCTGGGATACAGTGTGAAAGTGAACGGCCAACCGATGGAAAGCGAATTGCAGGACGGTTATTTCACGATAGAACGCCGGTGGAAGAAGGGCGACAAGGTGGAAGTGCATTTCGATATGGAACCTCGCGTGGTGAAAGCACATGCCAAAGTGGAGGCCGACCGCGGGCGTGTGGCTGTGGAGCGCGGCCCGTTGGTGTACTGCGCCGAGTGGCCCGACAATGATTTCGACATCACGAGTGTGCTGGTGAACCGCCGCCCGCAGTTCGAGACGGTAGAGAAACCGGACATGCTTTGCGGCCTGACGGAAATCAAGACCGGTGCGCAGGTGTTGGGATACGATTCCGAAGGCCGTCTGACGGCTTCGGATGTCGAACTGACGCTTATTCCTTATTATGCCTGGGCGCACCGTGGTTCCGGTAACATGATGGTATGGCTGCCGCAGGAGGTGAGCGCGACAAGCCCGTCCATGCCGGCCACGTTGGCCTCGGAGAGCCGTGTGGATGCTTCGCACAAGACTACGGCCTTGTCTGCCATTAACGACCGTTTGGTTCCGGTGGACGAGAACGACCGTTCCATGGCCTACTATCATTGGTGGCCGAAAAAGAACTCGACGGAGTGGATTACTTACGAGTTCCCGAAACCGTCCAAGGTGTCTTCCTCCACCGTATATTGGTTCGACGATGAGCCGTGGGGAGGTTGCCGCGTGCCTCAAAGTTGGAAACTGTATTACAAGGACGAACAGGGCGGTTGGACACCGGTGTCGGCAACCGGCACGTACGGGACGAAAAAAGGCGTGCCCAACACGGTGGAATTCACGCCGGTGCAGACTACGGCCATGAAGCTGGAAGTCGTGTTGCCAAAGGACAATTCGGCCGGTGTTTTCGAGTGGGAAGTCGAGTGAGATATAGGAATGTAGAAGAGAGTGTGCCGCAAGAGATGTATTTCTTTTCGGCACACTTTTATTTTTGCCCCGTCGTCTTATGTCCGTTTCGTGAATATCCCGGGGAGCAGGGGCATGGCTCCTTTTTGCGTACATACGTAAGCCGAAACGTCTACTGCGAGGCGGTGTGCTTCGCGGACGGCCTCGCCGGAAAGGATGGCGGCCGTGAAGGCGGCTGTGAAGGAGTCGCCTGCGCCTACGGTGTCGGCCACTTCCACTTTCGGGGTGTTTTGATAGGATGTCTCTTCCGGGGTGAATACGAAGCTGCCTCGTGCGCCGCAGGTGAGAATCAAAGCCTTCAGCATGTATCGCTTCAGCAGCGTCCTGCATCTTTCTTCCTGGCCCGTGCCGGACAAGGCGAACAGCCGTGTCACGATGTCGAGTTCTTCGTCGTTGATTTTAAGAACGTTGCACTTTTGCAGACTGGTGGAGATAATCTCCTGTGTGTAGAAACCTTGCCGGAGGTTGATGTCGAATATCTTGTATTGCTCGTCCCCGTCCGGCATGGTGTCAAGAAACCGGTGGATGGTGGAGCGTGAGGCGGGATGCCGTTGGGCCAGCGAACCGAAACATACGGCTTGCGTCTGGCGGGCCAGTTCTGCCGTTTGCGGCGTGAAGGGAATATGGTCCCAAGCCACGTCTTCCCGGATGTTGTAGCAGGGGATGCCCTTTTCGTCCACTTCCACCTCTACGCTTCCTGTGGGGAAGTCCGTTTTTTCGATAAGTCCTTTCAGCGATTTGTCCCGTAAGTTCTCCAATAGCTCGCTCCCCGCCATGTCCTTTCCCACGGCACTCACGACCCGGCTGTCTATTCCGAATTGCGAGATGTGGTAGGCGAAATTGGCCGGTGCGCCTCCTATCTTCTTGCCTTCGGGTAGCATGTCCCACAAGGCTTCTCCCATGCCTGTTACGATGGATTGTTTCATGATGATGCGGTTTGATGGTTTGTTTCTTGTGTATGCCGACGGCGGCCTCAGTACAGTCCGGTGGCATGACGGTACAAATATACCACTTTTTATGCAGTGGCACGGCATGGGCAAAGTGTCAAAATGTTAAATCCGGTTGTCCGAGAATCCGTTATTTCCGTCCGGGAGAGAGAGGGGGTGAAAATAACGGATTCTCGTGCGGCGGTTTTTTGTCGTTTTGTAACGAAAGAAGGTCTTGTACCGTTCTTTTGTCGGTCGTGCCGGAGGTTTGTGCGTACGGTTTTACGGTCGGGAAAGCGGCAAGCCTGTTTCGTTGTCATTCTGTTTTCTGTTTTTGGAGGTGTTTCCGTTTCAATTAGAGGTAAAAAGACGGTTTACGGCTTATTTTTATTTCCTTTTCCAACGATTTATGGTATGGTTGGCGTAGGACTTGCTTTCATTGTGCGCCGACCGTAAAACCGTTCGCTTCCGATTGATTTTCCGTTTGGCTGAGACGGAGTGTATGATATACGGT
>OGLE01000958.1_pt1 | contig 25772 bp, 17 predicted proteins | sample 1572671 | NCBI WGS metagenome assembly OGLE01 (sample SAMEA2581923, study PRJEB24529) | metagenome | biome: Human gut stool | place: China | collected 2011 | reverse complement strand
CTTTATATGGTAGCATGGCTGCTAACGGAGTGATTCTTATCACTACTAAAAAAGGAAATTCTGTCGGGCAAAGGAATATTAATTTCTCTACGGGACTAACTTTCGAGAAAGCATTCAGCCTGCCTAAAATGCAGGATCGTTACGGTGTCAGTGATGTGGTAGACAGCTGGGGTGAGAAAGATAATCTGACGGCTCATGATAACCTGAATGATTTTTTCCGTACCGGATTGACCTCAATGACTTCTGTGTCCGTCAGCTATGGAAATGAAACTCTACAAACTTATTTCTCCTATGCCAACACCACCGGAAAGGGGATTATGGATAAAAACAAGCTGAAGAAACATAATATAAACCTACGCGAAACGGCTACCATGTTCAACAAACGTTTGAAGCTGGATGGCAATGTGAATGTAATGAAACAAACTGTTGAGAATAAGCCGGTATCGGGAGGCTTTTATATGAATCCGTTGGTAGGGCTTTATCGTTTTCCTCGTGGTGAGAATCTGTCTTATTATAAAGACCATTTTGAAACCTATGACGAAGAACGGAATTTGAATGTGCAAAACTGGCATACATTTACCGAAGACTTCGAACAGAATCCATATTGGATAGTGAACCGTATACAAAGTAAAGAAACGCGTACGCGCATTATCCTTTCCCTTTCGGCAAACTTTAAGATAAATGATTGGTTGACTATTCAAGCTCGTGGCAACATGGACTACTGGGCTGACAAGTTGCGTCAGAAATTCTATGCGTCTACCGCTACTGCCCTGTGTGGAGCGAACGGTCGATATATTGAAATGGATTATCAGGAAACGCAGATGTATGGTGATGTCATGGCGATGTTTAAGAAAACCTGGGGAGATTTTACACTGGATGCGGCTATTGGCGGTAGTATAAATGACCGAATCAGAAACTCGACCCGTTATGATTCCAAGAATGCTTCTTTGAAGTTTGCTAATGTATTTAATATTGCCAATATCATCATGAACAGTTCCGCCAGTATTGACCAGAAAATAGATGAGCATCGTCAGCTTCAATCTATTTTCGGTACAGCACAGATTGGCTACAAGGAAAAATTATTTCTTGATTTGACAGCTCGTAATGACTGGGCATCAACATTGGCTTATACTGAACATGAGAAAGCGGGATTTGCTTATCCTTCCGTCGGTCTTTCCATATTGCTTGATAAATGGGTGAAGCTGCCCGAATGGATTTCTTTTGCGAAACTGCGTGGTGCCTATAGTAAAGTGGGGAACGATATTCCTGTATTTGTCACTAATTCCACTTCTCATATCGGTGCCGGTGGCGAGATACAGGCAAATGATGCAGCTCCTTTCAAAGATATGGAGCCGGAAATGACTCATGCCATGGAATTCGGAACGGAATGGAGATTCTTCCAACATCGGTTAGGAATCAATCTGACCTATTATCGTACCAATACTTATAATCAGTTCTTCAAACTTCCTGCTCTTGCAGGTGATAAGTTTGCTTACCGGTATGTGAATGCCGGAAATATCCAAAACCAAGGATGGGAAGTGACACTGAACGGAACTCCAATGCTAACTTCTGATTTCACCTGGAAAACTTCCATCAACTTCTCTACCAACAAGAATAAGATCGTGAAGCTGCACGACGAGTTGAAAGAATTGGTCTACGGACCTACGAGCTTTTCTTCCAGTTATGCAATGAAACTGGTGAAAGGTGGTTCTATCGGTGATATCTACGGTAAAGCCTTTGTACGTGATGCCGCAGGAAACATTGTTTATGAAACAGAAGGAGATTACAAAGGACTTCCATTGGTGGAAGGTGACGGAAATACGGTGAAAGTAGGAAATGCCAACCCTGTCTTTATGATGGGATGGGATCACACATTCTCTTACAAAGGATTCAGCCTTTATTTCCTGCTTGACTGGCGTTACGGAGGAAAAGTCCTTTCGCAGACACAAGCGGAAATGGATCTCTATGGCGTATCGGAAATTACGGCTGATGCACGCGACAGAGGATATGTGATGCTTGAAGGTCAGCAGATCGATAATGTGAAAGGATTCTATAAAAATGTAGTGGGCGGGCGTGCCGGAGTGACAGAGTATTATATGTATGATGCCACTAATTTACGGTTGCGCGAAGTATCGTTGAGCTACAATTTCTCAAAGAAGTGGATACAGAAAACGAAGGTTCTGAAAGATGTGCAGCTTTCGTTTGTGGCCCGCAATCTATGTTTCTTATATAAGAAAGCTCCTTTTGATCCGGATTTGGTACTTTCCACCGGGAATGATAACCAAGGGATTGAAGTATTCGGAATGCCTACAACCCGTAGTTTGGGCTTTACTCTGAAATGTGAATTTTAAAGGTAGGAGAGAGAAATGAAGAGAAAATATGTATATTTATACTTGCTGGGCTTACTGCTCTTTTCTGTAGCATGTACCGGTAATTTCCGTGATTACAATACCGACTTGTCCGGAATCACGGATGATGACCTGATTATTGACGACAATGGTTATGGAATCCGTTTGGGCATTATTCAGCAGGGTATTTATTTTAATTATGATTTCGGAAAAGGGAAGAACTGGCCTTTCCAGCTGATACAGAATCTGAACGCAGATATGTTCGGTGGATATATGCATGACGGTAAACCCTTGAACGGAGGTTCGCATAATTCCGACTATAATATGCAGGATGGTTGGAACAGCGCCATGTGGACGCATATGTATTCTTATATTTTCCCGCAGATATACCAATCGGAGAATGCTACCCGGAATACACATCCTGCTTTGTTCGGGATCACGAAAATATTAAAGGTGGAAGCCATGCATCGTGTGACGGATTATTATGGTCCCATCATTTATAAGAATTTTGCGAATGCGGAAAAGCACTACCGTCCTGATAAACAAAAAGATGTTTATTATGAGTTTTTCAATGAACTCGATTCTGCCGTGGTTGCCCTCACCGGTTATATAGAGGAGAAACCGGAATTCAATGGATTTGCACGTTTTGATATTTTGTTGGATGGTAAATACCCTTCCTGGGTAAAGTTTGCCAATTCGTTGCGTTTGCGTCTAGCTATGCGTATTGCCTCTGTTGCCCCCGATAAGGCACGTGCTGAAATACAGAAAATAAAAGAAAACGATTACGGCTTCTTTGAAGCGGAAACAGGCGGAGCTGTTGTTTCTACCAAATCCGGATATACCAATCCATTGGGAGAACTTAATCGTGTGTGGAATGAAACTTACATGAGTGCGAATATGGAATCAATCTTGGTGGGATATAATGATCCCCGTCTTGGAATTTATTTCGAACTCTGTACGGATGAAACCCTGAAAGGACAATATCGTGGAATTCGTCAGGGGACATGTTTTGCTCATAGTCATTATTCCGGATTGTCGAAGCTGTTTGTCAAGCAAAGCACCGATGCGCCTCTGATGACTGCTTCGGAAGTCTGGTTTCTGCGTGCCGAAGCTGCATTGCGCGGGTGGACGGATGAAGATGAAGAAACCTGTTATCAGAATGGTGTAACTACTTCTTTCCATCAATGGGGAATCTATGGCGTAGAAGATTATCTGCAAAGTGAACGGAAAGCCTCTGACTTTATAGACACGTATGATGAAGAAAATAATATAGAAGCCCGTTGTAAAGTCTCTCCCAAATGGAATCCGCTGGATGATAAGGAAACGAAACTGGAGAAGATCATTACGCAGAAGTGGATTGCTATGTTCCCGGAAGGTTGCGAAGCTTGGGCAGAACAAAGACGAACAGGGTATCCCCGTTTATTTCCCGTACGATTCAACCATAGCAGAAACGGTTCTATTGACACGGAGATTATGGTGCGCCGTCTAAACTTCCCCGGTACCTTGCAGACGGAAGACCCGGAACAATATTCCGCGCTTGTGGAAGCTTTAGGAGGAAACGATCATGGAGGTACAAGACTTTGGTGGGACACGGGAAATAATAACCTGGAATAAAAAAAGATAAAAGTAGTGTGTTTATATGTGTAGCTTTAACTATTTTTGCATCTTCATTTAAACACATTTACTTATGAAACAGATTATCTCTGCTCTTTTCCTTTGTATGTTGCTCTCTGCCGTACCGGGATTGCAGGCGCAAAACATCCAGTTACATTATGATTTTGGACGTTCTTTGTATGATAAAGATTTGCAAGGTCGTCCGCTGTTAACTTCCACAGTAGAGAAGTTTCATCCTGATACTTGGGGAAGTACTTATTTCTTTGTCGATATGGATTATACCTCCGAAGGTGTCGCTGCCGCTTATTGGGAAATAGCCCGTGAAGTGAAATTCTGGAAAGGTCCTTTCTCTGCGCATCTTGAATATAACGGTGGATTATCCAAAGGTATGTCTTATAAAAATGCTTATCTGGCAGGAGCCACGTATACCTTTAATAATGCCTCCTTCTCCAAAGGTTTCACACTGACCGCCATGTATAAGTATATTCAGAAACACTCATCACCCAACAACTTCCAGTTGACAGGTACATGGTACGTAAACTTCTGCCGTAACCTGCTCACTTTCTCCGGCTTTGCCGACTGGTGGCGTGAAGAAACGAACTACGGAAAGACTATCTTCCTTTCCGAACCACAATTCTGGGTAAACCTGAATCAAATCAAGGGAGTAAATAAAAATTTCAATCTAAGCGTTGGCTCCGAAGTCGAATTGAGCAATAACTTCGGTGGTCGCGATGGCTTTTATGTGATCCCGACGCTTGCTCTGAAATGGACGCTGAACTAAAAAAAACGAACCAAAAAACGGATTAAAAAGCGAATTAAGAGAAATAGACTAAAAAGAAGTCAGGCTAAAAGAATCCGAATTTCAGAGGAATCTCCGTTTATCCCTCTGTCGAACTTACAAAATATATAGAACAACCTATTAAATGAAAACTGATTTAATCTACGGCGTAGAAGACCGTCCCCCTTTTAAAGACGCCCTGTTTGCGGCTTTACAACATCTCTTGGCTATTTTCGTAGCAATTATCACACCGCCGCTTATCATAGCGAGTGCCTTGAAACTGGATGTAGAAAAGACAAGTTTCCTAGTTTCCATGTCCCTTTTTGCTTCGGGAGTATCTACCTTTATACAATGCCGTCGTTTCGGTCCGATAGGAGCAAAGCTGCTCTGCATTCAGGGAACCAGTTTTTCTTTTATCGGTCCTATCATCGCCACAGGAATGGTAGGCGGATTGCCGTTGATTTTCGGTTCCTGTATGGCTGCCGCACCTATCGAAATGATTGTCAGTCGCACATTCAAATATCTGCGTAATATCATCACTCCGCTGGTTTCCGGTATTGTCGTACTGCTTATCGGATTGAGTCTGATAAAAGTAGGTATCGTATCTTGCGGAGGCGGATATGCAGCTATGGATAACGGTACGTTTGCTACCTGGGAAAACCTGTCTATTGCAGCACTGGTACTTCTTAGCGTCTTATTTTTCAACCGTTGCGGGAACAAATACCTGCGCATGAGTTCCATTGTACTCGGACTTTGTCTGGGTTATGGTCTGGCATTTGTTTTGGGAAAAGTGGATATGAGTGCGTTGAATGTGGAAATGCTGATGAGCTTTAATATTCCCCAACCTTTTAAATATGGTGTTGATTTCAATGTGTCTTCTTTCATAGCCATTGGTCTGGTCTACCTGATAACTGCCATCGAAGCAACAGGTGACGTGACTGCCAACTCTATGATTTCCGGACTTCCCATTGAAGGAGATTCCTATTTGAAACGAGTTTCCGGTGGAGTAATGGCAGATGGATTCAACTCCTTCCTCGCTGGTATATTCAACTCTTTCCCCAACTCCATCTTTGCACAGAATAACGGTATTATCCAACTGACCGGAGTAGCCAGCCGCTATGTCGGTTATTATATCGCAGCAATGCTTGTTCTTTTGGGATTATTCCCTATCGTAGGTGCCGTATTCTCCTTAATGCCCGATCCTGTATTGGGTGGTGCAACCTTACTAATGTTCGGTACAGTAGCAGCGGCAGGAATCCGTATTATCTCCTCACAAGAAATAGGCCGTAAAGAAACTCTGGTATTAGCAGTCAGCCTCTCCTTAGGCCTAGGAGTAGAACTAATGCCGGATGTATTACAACAAGCCCCGGAAGCAATTCGAAGTATCTTCTCTTCAGGGATCACCACCGGAGGCCTAACTGCAATTATTGCAAATATAGTAATACGTGTAAAAGAATGATGAATAAGTATTAACCGACAAGTATCAATCAACAAGTATTAAGTATTAATCGACAAGTATCAAATAGCAGGTATTATCCAGCAGCTTCGGTAATACTTATTACTTAATACTTATTTCTAAATTACTCATTTTATCAGTAGTGCGGAAAGGGAAATCAGGATACTCGTAAAGACTAAAGCGAGGTTCGGTTTCTCCTTTCGTATAATTCCAGATAGAAGCATAATCTTCCGGATCTTCTCCCATCTTGGCTAATTGGCGCAGATAAGCGGCCAGTGATTTATTTTCTACAATATAAATCTGTCCCATCTGGTCGATAATCGGGCTATGATGACGAGTGCCGTCATGTTCGAAGCGTAGAATCCGTTTTCCTTCTTCCGTCAGTCCCACCAATTGGAAGGTCATACTCTTACCGATAGCCGGCAAATTCAATACACTGCGATCCGTAGCAAGGAAAGGCAAATGATGTTTTCTCATGAAACGTCTTAATTGCTTGGCAACATCTTCTTTCGTCTCCTCTTCCGTTCCGACTTTCGTCTCTAATATTTTGTATAATTCCTCCGCCTGTTCCAGTGTCATCCGACCATAAATCTTTTCCTCCTGTTGTTCCTGCATCGAACGGCTGTTGGGAGCAAATACTGCATAATTCTCATTGAATCCCTTCACCGAGAAAGTATAATAACATACCACCCCCAATGAATTGAGCACCTGGCGAAGCCGTGTCGTATGTCCCCGACGCGAAGCAGCCACTGTATATACCAACTGATTCGTGATAATCCATCCGGCAGAAAGAATCTTCCGAATCGCCTCTTTAGCTTCAGGCGTGACCTCCAGCGGAGTCTGAAAATGAGTCTGGATAATAAACTGTTTCACCCCGATAGCCGAAGCCTTTTCTTTGAATTCCCGCAGAATATCCACCAATCCGTCATTGATACGCATCGGCAAATAAGCCAACAACCGTGACCCCAGCCGTACTCGTTGCAATTCCGCATATTTCTCTCCTTCCGGTCGTTCGAGATTTGCCTTCTGCTTGCGTACCGCCATCCGATACACCGCATCCAAAATATTCTGAAGCGTCTTATTCTGACTCATCAGCGCATCGCCCCCTGTAATCAGAATATCCCGCAACTGTGTATCCTCTTCAAAATAAGTCATCAACCGGCGCAACTTACGATCCCATGACTCCTTCGGGCGTAAAGACTCAAACTCGAAATTCAACCGTTCGCTTTGGAAATCATACATCCGCTGGCAAGAAGCACAAAGTCCCCCGCAAGCCCTTCCCATCGTGTCAGGAATGAGAATAGCCACCTCCGGATACCGGCGATGAATATTATGTCCGTCCGGCAGAAGCCATCCCGCAGCATTAGGTTTACCAACCTCCACAATATCCTCCTTTTCCCACGCACGAATATTTCCATACGTCTCCACCAACCGTGGCGAATACAGAATATAACTCCGGATAGCCTCGTCATTATACCCATATCCCGTGATATTGAGTAACGATAAATAATAAGGAGTTGCAAAAAACGGCATCCCCTTCTTTCGTGCCCGATAAAGCAAATACATAGTCTCCGAAGAAAGAGAATTCCCCAAGAACCGATTCAGTTCTCCCGGACTCTTCACAGCCATCGCCAAATGAAAGCGGAAATCATTCCACCACTCACTCACCAACCTGTATTTCTCCTCATAACTCATTCCCTCCTCAAAGTGGAAACGCACCGAAGGCTTCGACTTCCTGTTCTCAATCTTCTGAATCAGCAAGTGCAACATCCGCTCTTTATTCTCATCCCGTATCTCCCGTACCTCTTCATCCAGTCCGGTTTCCCACCGGTCATTCCGACTTTTGATACGCTGCGGTGACGGCAAAGGCACAACTTCTCCCTTCAACCGTTTAAACATCTGAAAAATTTCAATAAACAAATCCGTCGGCATCTCCATATTCTCCAACGTCCCCGTCAGAAACTCATAAAGCAGCCGAATAGTCTGTACTGACATATCCTGTCCCGTAGACAGTTCATGGACATTCTGCCCATCATAATGGAGTAAGAGTCGAATTTGCTCCCTCGCCTCCTCCGCAGCTTCGTTTTCTATCCTGCAAGTCTCCAACAACCGCAGTATTCCAGCCTTGAAATCCTCAACAGTAGAGCTCTTATCCGCTATCTCCACTATCTCCGGAATCTCCTGACCATAGATTTGTTTCAACTGTGAAAAAGTAAGTGTAAGCATTTTCTTTTGTTTCATAAGCAATCTATCAATTTTTAAATTATATAATAAGCATTTTAAGTTTGAACGACCTCCCTTCCCCCGAACTATATGTCTCAAATCCCGAACGGCATCTCATCCCCTAAGTATCCTCCATCCATAACCTACCAACATAATCATCAAAGCGCAACATAATACACAATCACACCGCATAGCACTCTACACTGCATAGCACTCCACGCCGCATGGCCTCCCGGCCTCGTCTGCACGGCGTCAAGCGGAGGTTTCATTCCCGGCGTTAAGAAGGGCAGACTGTTTGAGCGAAGCGAGTTTCTGCCCTTTAGCCGGGGATGAGACCGGAGTAGCCGGGCAGACGCAGCCTTGATTTTTTCTTTTTGGTACTTTTTCTTTTGTATCAAGACAAAAGAAAAAAGTACATAAAGATAACAAAAAAAGCGGAAGTACAAAACCCCCGCTTTCTCTATCATATTAATCTTTACGCTTTTCTAACATTTAACGCGACTTATTTTTTTGTTTCCGTGTCGTCATCCTTCCGTTTCGGTTCCTTCTTGGCAAGTAGAACGATATTATACACATAATCCGTCATCCACTGCTCCGAGTATCCCAGACGCTCTTTGTATTGGCGGATAGCCGCAGCCGTCTTATGCACATCATCCGCTTTCCATACCATTTTGGTGCAAACATCATGCACCGTCTTCTGCGTCATGCCATACAGAGCCTTTTTAAAGATCGACGGCATACGGAACTTCCACTGCATCAGATTTCCCATCAACATCATCAGATCATTAGAAAATCCCTGATACATGAACAAATAAGATTGAATATCATTTTGAGTGCGGCAGTTACGTTTTACGGAAGCGTCGATTTCCTTGAAGAAATTCTCATTCAGGCCATAATCCTGCATTAGCATTTTGCGTGACGCAGACTTTTCGGCCAATCCCAGTTTACCGTTTTGAGTAGGCACTTTAAACAAACGTTTGAAGTTAGCTACGTCCGGCAAGAATCGGATATTGGTGATACCTAAGTTTGTGGCGATCACTGACTGGAAATACACCCGGGTCAGTGAAATGAAATCTTCTACATTGCCGACTTTCGTTTCATCGGATTTTTTCTTGAATAAACCAAATAAGCCCATTGTTATATTTACAATTTTACAATTTACAATTTACTATTTGAGTGCGTGGAAGGTATATAATATAACTACCATCTGTCAATTTCCGTGCAAAGGTACAAAAACAGTTGGTTTTCACCAACATTCCAAGTCCTTTTCGATGTCCGGCATAGACTCTTTCTTAAAAACAGGACTTTGGATGCCGGCTTTCTTTTGCGCCCGGTAATCATTTAACAGGCGGATCGCATATTTTCCAAGGAAGAGGATAGCGATCAGATTGCAGATAGCCATTAATGCCATAGTGACATCTGCCAAGCTCCATACCATATCCAATGTGGCAAGTGAACCGAAGAGCACCATACCGCCCACTAATATCCTGTAACCATGAAGCACCCACTTCCGGTGAGTGATAAAGCGGATATTGGCCTCCCCGTAATAATAATTTCCCAGAATACTGCTGAAAGCGAAAAAGAAAAGAGCCACAGCAACGAAGACGCTGCCCGAAGAACCGATCTCGTTCGTCAATGCCTGTTGAGTCAACTGCACCCCATTGGTCGATCCATCCAGCGGAGCACCACTAAACAGAATGATAAAAGCCGTACAAGTACAAATCAATAATGTATCCGTAAATACTGCCAAAGTCTGTATCAATCCTTGTTTCGCGGGATGACTGACATGAGCCGTGGCAGCCGCATTCGGAGCCGATCCCATACCGGCCTCATTGCTGAAGAGTCCTCTCTTGATACCTTGCATCAATGCCATGCCGACTCCTCCTGCCAGTGCCTGTTCCCAACCGAAAGCATGACTGACAATTAGCGCGATGACGCCCGGTAAATGAGTGATATTGAGTATAACAATCACCAGCGCCAACCCCACATATCCCAATGCCATAACCGGCACGATAATGCTGCTGACACGGGCAATGCGTTGAATACCTCCGAAGATGATAACCAACGTCAGCAATGTCAGTACCCCTCCCAATATAATATGATTGACCCCGAAAGCATGCTCCGCAGCAGCACAGATGGTATTGCTCTGTACAGAATTGAAAGCAAAGCCGAAAGTGATGCTTATTAATATGGCAAAAAGCATTCCCATCCACGGTTGTTTCAATCCTTTCTTCATATAATAGGCAGGACCTCCGATGAATGAATCCTTTCCGCGTATTTTGTATAATTGCCCTAAGGTAGACTCGATGAAAGCACTCGAAGCCCCTAACAGTGCGATGACCCACATCCAGAAAATAGCTCCGGGACCGCCGATAGCGATGGCGGTAGCCACTCCCGCAAGATTTCCCGTACCCACACGGCTGGCGATAGAGATAGCGAATGCCTGAAAAGAAGATACATGTTTCTCTCCCTGCTTCCCTTTGCCCGCAGATTCGCTTAACAGTACGATCATTTCGCGAATCATGCGGAATTGTACGAAGCGTGTCCGTATGCTGAACCAGGCAGCACATCCCAATAACATGATAATCAGAATATAGGTCCAGAGTATGTCGTTAATCTCGTTGATAAAGGTCATAGTTAAGTATTAAGTATCAAGTATTGTTTGTGGTTATTCGTTTTTTATTCGGAAGTAGAATTTATGATTTTCGAATACGGGTTCCACAATATCATAACGAACAAATTTGGCGAGCAGATGTTCAGCGGCACGTCGTGAAAGTCCGGTTTGGCGACAGTAGCGGTTGAGTGAAAGTAAAGTGCCATGCTCCAGTTGTTCGAGCAGGAGCTGTTCACGTTCGGTGTAACGGATCAGTTCGCCACGGGGGCTGTCGCTCTGTTGCCATACACGGAGATGTATAGGTGTTGCCAGAATATTTTCATCCTTGATGCGGAGATAGGCTAGAGGTTTTCCGGTTTCGTCTTTGGCGTAAACCGGTTTATGTGGAGTCTCTTCGATGGTCGCTACCAACACTTGTCGTCCCTCCACTATATATGTTTGCAATGTGTATTCCACTTCCGGCACGCAATAAAGTTGTGCGGCGGCTTCAATCATATATTTTTCTTCTTCGGAGCGTACTCCCGCGATTTTTCCATTGTCTTTTACGCCAATAAGTAATCTTCCTCCGTCCGTGTTGGCAAAAGCCGAGAGTGTTTTGGCAATTTTGCGTGCGTCGGAAATTTCGAATTTAAAGTCCTGTTGCTGGTGCTCCCCTTCAGCAATCAATGCATGTATATAATCGGTATCTGTAAGCAGTTTCATGGCTACAAAGGTAGGTAAAAATGGTGAAAAGCCCCTTTTTTAGATATTTTTCGAAGAATATTTCAAAAAAAATATTGATTTTATGCTTTTATTTCGGGAAACAGTGTATTTTTGCGGCACATTATTAACGAAAAAAATAAAAGGATTATGAAAGAATTGGTAGAAAAGGTAGCAGCTCTGTATGCTGACTTCTCAAAAGATGCTAACGCACAGATCGAAAACGGTAACAAAGCAGCAGGAACTCGCGCTCGTAAAGCTTCTTTGGAAATCGAAAAAGCAATGAAAGAATTCCGTAAAGCATCTTTGGAAGCTTCTAAGAAATAATTTAGAAGACTACTAAGATATCGAAAAGAGGCTGTCTAAACTTGTTAGACAGCCTCTTTTATTATAGTACATTCAAATATATACGAACTTTAAACTTCTTCGCACACCACCATTTTCATCCCTTGATAAACGACTATAATTTTGTGCAGCGTCGTTGTTCCGATTGCTTTTTGCACCGTTTCACTGGCGGCATAGCGGTTGGCTTGTGTGATAGCCTCTTGCCGGAGTTGCTCCACCTTTTCGTCACTATCCTTTCCTTTGGCATACTTCAGTTCGATAATGTAGGAATGGAGCATGTCTTTGTATATATCCAGTAAGGGAAACATGAAAATGTCGGCATATCCTTCCTGATTCTCCTGTTCGGAGATGGGGCGATAGAAACGGTTCTGTGCGGTCATAGCCAACGTAAATCCATGTACGTATGCTTCGCCTTTTTGCTTGTCTCTCTGGGAAGAATATCGGTGCAGACATTCGGCGATATAGTCGAAGTAGGCTTTCCAGTCGCCACGATAAGCCATAGCGGATGCCAGTTTTCCTTTTTCCCAGTTGTCAAAGCGGAGGTCCGCTTCGTTGTAAGTATCTAGTAAGTAACTGTACAGTTGCTCACGTACTACTTGATTGGGAATGGTCAATAATGTCTTGCCTCGTTTAGTACCGCTGATAGTCAACATTCCGAAATAGAATAATAGGCTGATAAAGTTATCCGGTTCTGCAATTGTTTCGGCAGGGAAGCCAGTTTTCAATTCACCGGTGATGTATCCTTGTTGCACCAATGTCTGGATGGTCGAGGCGTCATGAGCAAATTCTTTGTCTTTGCGGATCAACATTCGTAGTTTGTTGTAATCCACGCGGATGTTTTCTTCTACCATATTGCGTGGCATATAGCCTCCATTCCGGATGTAATTATCCACAAAGTAGAGTACCATATTGGAGTTGTACATTGTAGTACCACCATAACTTTGTTCTGCAAAACAGTAATTATCATACCAAGGCTTCATAGCTTCTATCAGCTCGTCGGTAGAGTGGTGAAACTGGCAGGTAGTGGCATAATAATCCAGCATTGCGCGTACCTCTTCTTCGTTGAATCCGGTCATTTCATTAAATTCCGGAGAGAGCGAATAATTGGTGCCGATATTGAATCCGCTGGTGAGATCGTCCATTGTAACGGGGCTGACACCTGTCACGAAGCAACGTTTGATCGTAGAATAAGTGCCTGCTTTCACCGTATCGAAGAAGCTGCGCAGATAACCGGTTCCGTGTGTTTCGCTTTTATAATCTTCGAGACAGGAAGGTTCTGATAGGATTTTGTTTGTAAAATGGTCGTATTCATCAATGAACAGATAAATCTGCTGATTGGTTTTGACACATTCTTTATATAGATAGTCCAGTTGCTCTACGGCTCCTTTTTTCTTATTCATTTCTTCCTTTATCCCTTCGGGAAGATATTGGGCGTAGACATCGCAGAAGAAATTGAATTCTGTGTTGCAATGTGCGTCCAATGATTGCCGGTAACTATTTAATTCGGCATTAACTACGGCAAAGTTCAGATAAATGATGAGATATGAATTTCGTTCGGGAGTGGGATGCTTTCCTATGTACAGGTCGCCATACCATTTCTCAAACTTGTCCGCTTCTAATATGTTATAATAATGGTGGAGCATGGAGATCGTTAAGCTCTTTCCGAACCTTCGCGGGCGAATGTAAAAGAAATACTTGTTCGCGTTCTCTATAAGCGGGATATAATGTGTCTTGTCCACGTAATAACAGTCGTCTTCGCGGACATCGATAAAGTTCATCATTCCGTACGGAATACGTTTGCGCTTTACTGGTTGGTTCATAACTCTTTCATTTTCTCACAAAAGTAACAATAAAAAATGAATATTGATGGATGGCAGTTATATAAATGATAGAATATCTTTGGATATATCCGGGTGGTAATAGTGAGAATACTTGTATCTTTATTGTCGAATAAATTAATAAATTGAGAAATGTTGAAAGTAGTAACATTTATGAAGCAGGTAGCCATGGGGCTACAGATGGAGGGAAACTTCGGTACTGCGCATGTTTATCGTAGCAGTCTGAATGCCATCATTGCTTATTGTGGGGAAGAAGATTTGCTTTTTAGTGAAGTAACTTCGGAGTGGCTGAAGGGATTCGAAGTTTACCTTCGTAGTCGTGGTTGTAGCTGGAACACCGTTTCCACTTATCTGCGTACGTTTCGTGCGGTTTACAATCGTGCCGTCGATCTTGGGAAAGTTCCTTATGTACCTCATCTGTTCCGTTCTGTTTATACCGGTACTCGTGCCGATCATAAACGTGCGTTGTGTGATGACGATATGAAGAAGGTGTTTGCAAAATTATCTCGTACGTCAGGTGTGCCATTTGCTGTATGTCAGGCGCAAGAGTTATTCATTCTGATGTTTTCGCTTCGTGGTATGCCGTTTGTCGATCTCGCTTATTTGCGTAAGAGTGATTTGCGTGATAACGTAATAACGTATCGCAGACGTAAGACAGGACGACCATTGTCGGTGACATTGACTCCCGAAGCGATGATCCTGGTGAAGAAGTATATGAATCGTGATCCTTCTTCTCCCTATTTATTTCCATTGTTGAAAAGCCGTGAAGGAACTAAAGAGGCGTATCGCGAATATCAGTTGGCATTGCGCAGCTTTAACCAACAGTTGATGTTGCTAGGTGAATTATTGGGATTATCCGATAAGTTGAGCTCGTACACCGCCCGCCATACATGGGCTACGACAGCTTATTATTGTGAGATCCATCCGGGTATTATTTCCGAAGCGATGGGGCATTCGTCTATCACTGTGACGGAGACTTATTTGAAACCTTTTCGGAGTAAGAAAATTGATGAAGCAAATAAACAAGTTCTTGACTTCGTGAAACGCTCTGTTGTGGGTGTAAACGCTTGAAAATTACTCTGTTACTTTGTAGGTAACGGGAATGAATATCGGTGCAAATATGAGCATATTTCTTAAAACAACCAAACGAAATCATACATTTTTTCTAATAAACTACTCAAAATAGGAATTAACCAAATAAAACACGCGGATTCTTTGTATTAGGGCTTTGTTAACTTCTAAATTTTTGCAAAAGATCTCCTTCCCTCTACTGCCTTTCAGAAGCAGGGGTAAAAAAGTTTCATTGCTTATCGTATCATTTTTCAGTATTGACTACTCCCGAAGAGCAGGCACAAAGGTTTCTCCGTTACCTACAAAGTAACGGGCAGTCTATTATTGAAACTTAGTGTTTAATAATATATTATTAATGTAATTTTTAAGTAGTTATGAAAAGAAAATTTGTAAAAGTGATGTTCTTCGGGGCGTTGGCGCTTTCTACTGTCACCTATGTAGGTTGTAAGGACTATGATGATGACATAAAAAGTGTACAGGAACAAATTGACCAGATCAAGTCAAACAATCCTGTAAGCGTGGGAGACATGCAAACTGCCATTAATGTGGCTAAAAGTGCTTTGGAAAGTCAGTTGGCTGATTTAAAGACAAAATTGGAGAATAAGGATTCTCAAATTAAAGATTTGGGTCTGAAAATTACTGATTTGGAGGACAAATTGTCAAAGACTGCTGATAAGGCAACGGTCGACCAGCTGACAAAAGACTTGGCAACAGCTAAGAATGATTTAGAAGCACTGAAGAAACTTCAAAAGTCTGATATTGATGGTTTGACAGCAAGAATTGTAAAGCTGGAAGCCCTTAAAGAGGAATTGGATGGTTTAAAAGTCAATTTCGCTACAAAAGAAGAGCTGAAGAACTACGTTGAATCTGCAAAACTGTCAGGACTTATCAGTGATGAAATTGCCACAGCTTTGGGAGAAGATGGGGAGATTGCCGCTGCAATAAATGATGCTATTCAAACAAAGGTTCTTGCAGACTTTGGCAGTATGAAGGAAGTTGCTGCTCTTGCCGGAGAGGATGCAACTGTAGCAGATGTTATTAAAGAATTGTATGCTGCTATTAATGCTGATAAAACTGGTATCCTTGCTAAACTGACTGCGCTGGAAGACTATCAAACAGCATTGGAAGATAAAGCGGTAGAAAATGGTTTCGAGAGTGTAGAAGCCGTTATTGCAGAGGTGAAATCTCTTAAAACGACTCTTTCCGGTCTTTATGCAAGCGCAGAATTCAGTGAAAAAGTCAAGGCGATTGTTTCAGCAGAACTGACGACTGTAAATAGCCGTATAGATACGTTAGAAGATGACCTTGCAAAACTGGGTGTTGCTATTAAAGGTATGATTCAGAGTGTAGTATATATTCCTACAAGCATAGATCGTAGCGTAGATTTCTATACTTTGTATGCTAAGAAAACTTCAACCTCATCTTCTTATGTTGTTGCAGCGAAGAGTGCAGATGCAAAAGAATTGCAATTCCGTATTTCTCCGGCTTCTGCTGCTATGACATTGGAGGATTTCAATAAAAACTACGAAATCAAGTTAAATGCTGAAGAACGTAACTGGACTCGTGCTGCTGAACCGTTTGCCGTAGAAGTGAAGAACTGTGAAGCTGGTGTTCTTACAGTATCATTAACAACTTCAAGCGAAAAGAGCCATGCGATATCTTTGAATATTGTAAGTACAAAAGATGCGGAAGGTAAAGAAGGATTGACTCCGACAAATGTTAATTCTGATTATATCGCAGTGATACAGTCTAGTTATTATCTGAAGACTGCTTATTATGAGGTAGCAACAGAGAAAGCAGGCGAGATTATCTATGATGCTCCCCAACCGGTTGATTATTCAGGAGTTGGAACTTTGACGGTTTCATATACAACAACTGCAAGTGGAAGCACAGCATTTACAAAAACATTAGAAGAACTGAATGTAGAGAATATCTTTGCGACGACTTATAGCTTGACTGGAACAGATGCAAATCTATTTGAAGTTTCTACTGCAGGTAGCGTTAGTCTAAAAACATCCGGTCTGATTGCTTCTTTGGATAAAACTGCTAATGTTATGGCTAAAGTAACGGCTCCAGGTTTCTATTTGGAAACTAGTTCTGATAATCCTAAAAAGTTAGGAACTGTAAAAGTAACACGTACTATTGATGAACTTACACATGCGTATGCTTTGGTAGAACGTGACTGGACTAATGAAACAGCAGTTGCTGCAGAGGAGAGAGTAGTTCTAAATGTTGCTGACATTTATAACGATCCGGCTGTGAATATCCGCCCATCAGCTTATGAAAGTTTGAGTTTGGTTGAACTTCTTCCTACAACAGGTATACGCTTAGAAAATGGTGCAAATAATGCCTTGACTTTAATCATTCCTAAAAATACAGCTGCTGGTGATTATACCGCAACAGCTAAGTTCGAAGGAGATGGCTATACGCTTGTTGTAAATGTTCCAGTTAAGATTAAGCCTATCACTTTGGCTAAATTGGCTAGAGTGTCGGAAATGTGGTCTTCAGATCAAACTCGTACAGGCTTTACTCCGACAAAAGATTCTGAGACAGCGGCTACTGCTATTACTTCCGAATTTAAGCTTGCTACTATATTCTCCAACTTTGATGCTGTTAAAGCTGCTGTTTTGGCTAAAGGTGGTACTTTCGTAATTACTACTAACATTACGGAAAATAGCATTGCTGGCGTTAGCTATGATGAAAACGAGGCTAAGTTTACGTTTGATAAAGATCTCTATACTGGTAAGATGACTGTTGGTGGTAAGACTGTACCTGCTGTAGTTAAGTTTACTATTAAAGCTAGCTATAATGGTAAAGTTGAGGATACGATTGAAGGTATTGTTGAAGTGAAAGATATTAGTGGAACTTGGGTTGCTCCGACTGCAACGACTCTTTCTTTATCTGATAAGTCTGTAGAATATAATGTTTCAACAGGTTTTGCTTGGAATGATTTGGCAGGTAAGACTATGTGGAAGGATGGTGCTGTGGTAGCAGGAACAGGAAGCAATGGATTTGCAAATTCAGTTACTAATCCTCTTGATATCTATGGTCTGGCAGCTCCTGTTTTTGAATTCAAAGAAGCAGCTGCGTCAACTTATCTGTCTCTTGATGATGCTACAGGAAAGGTGACCTTTACAGCAGAAGGTAAATCTCACCATTTCTACGAAGCTGTAACTTATACTGTAGAAGTAAAAGCTACATCTAAGTGGGGTACAATTAAGAATTATGAAGGAAAGAATACAATTACAGTAACTATTCCGGCAGAATAAGAAGAAAAATTGGAGAGTTGCTTCAAACCTCTTAATGCTTTATATAAGCAAAGGATTGTATTACAGTTGAAACTACTCCAAATTCAGAATAATAAAACCCTTCTTCACCTTGTGTGAAGAATACGCCGAGAAGAAACAGAGTGAAGGATTTGGCTTGTGAAAGTCAATCCTTCCAATTCTGTTCTTCTTATAGAAAGGGATACCTCCCTTATTTCCCACAGGTATCCCTTTTTTTTATTTCATAACATCTCCTTATTTGCACTAGAAACCAATTTGCTAGTCCCTTATTTCCCTATAGATTAAGGAGATGTTTTGAGAATATAGAAAACCCGGGCTTGCGAAAGTCCGGGTTTTCTTATTAGTCTTTATTTATCGGATTGAATAAGATGAAAGTCCTCATCATACAATCCCACGAGTAAACTTTGCCCTTTATCATCTACTTTCAGTCCGCCATATACGGCTTTTTGATAAAGAGTATCCTGTCCTTCTTCAAAGAAGAAAGATTCGGTGCCGAGGAAGAGGCGTCTATTTATTATTTTATATTTGATGACTAGCTCATTGTCGTTTACAGGTTCCAACGTGTTTTGTAATCGTACAATTTCTCCTACCTGATTACTGTCCGTTCGGAGTATGGCATAACCGCGTGTGTCGGTTTGCTCATCTAGCAGATCTGATGAGGCTTCTTTGTAGTTAAGTCTCATATAGTCTCCTTGCATAAGAGAGCGGGGATCGACGGGGGCTAGCTGTAACAAAACCAACTGTCCGTCTTTCAAGGTTTGCTCTTTCTGATAAACCGACCAGTTGAAATACCCCAATAGCAGTATCAGGTTTGCGATAATCAATATTCGGTTATACTTTTTCATGTCTTGTTCTTTTTTGAGTGAAGAAATACCAGGCTGTAATACATGCAATTCCGATGAAGAAAAGCGTTATGGATTTGGTAAGCAGGCTCAAATTCAAATCATAATAGTATTTGGAAACAGCATAGATAAAGAGAAGGAGCGAGGCAGCACACTCCGCTTTGTAACCATAATGGAAACATATTAAAATCAGTAACAAGCTACCGGATAAATAAGGAGCAAACACGGTGGGCAGACAGATAACAATACAAAGAATGTAGATACCAACCTGATTCACCGGATGATCCACTTTCATGACCTGCATGATTCGTTGAACCATGATAAGAATTCCGAACCATATACAAACAGACAGTATGCAGGACACAAGCCAACTATTTGTTTCTGATATCAGGTAATTGATTGATAATCCTCCCAGTGAGACGATACCGGATACGAATAATCCGAAATGAAATGGTTTGTATTTGGAAAGGTAATTCTCTGTTCCTATACACTCAAACAACTTGTTTTCAAAGATGTTGGTAAATAGAAATACTCCAAGGATAGGGACTACGGCTATTTGCAAGGGATAAAACGAAGAAAAGACATGGGCAGCTTCTCCGAAGAAAGATATATTAAACAGAATGATTGAAAGAAAGGGGAGAATAAATCCTCTTGATAATAAGAATGTGAGAATACTGATTCCCATAAGTGTAATGAAGAGGAGATTAATGCTGGCATTTATACCAAAGCCAATCAATACACATCCGGCTATGTATAAAGTGATGTTCATTGCATCCAGAAAAGACTGGACCACCATGCGGCTGATTGTTAGCGTAGTGAGAATTAATATACTTCCAGCAATCAGGCAAGAAATATCGGAGCGGAGGATTCTGGCAAGTGCCAGAAATCCCAAAAAGAAAATAGCCGTCAGGATTCCTCCGATAATGGATACGACTTGAATAGTGAGGTTATGCTTCTGTGCCATACCATTGCTTTTTTAGATGAAGAATGATGTAAATGAGCAAAGTTGTTCCGGTGATGACAATAACTCCTCCGTAGAAGAATATCTGAACATCCCTAAGATTGCTTTGTGATATGAATGTAGTCAATAGAATTATTAATGCGGCAAACGGAATGATAGCCAGATAGAACAAGCTTTTTACTTTCCATCCATACCAAAGTCCCGCAGAAAATAGAAGGACAGTGCTTATGAGGGGAACAGACAATATAGCGTTCTCTTCGCAGATTGCCATCATTAACAGAAAACTGGTGTGTAGAATAGTAGCCAGTGAAAGAAGACTGACAAACCAACGATTGTTTCTGTCCAAATGACCTTTTGTGCTCATCCATTCCGTGATGATCGTTGCCAAGGCGCATATCCAGGTTACTGCATTGGCCAACAAAGTCATTTCCCAAGAGTTGGTATTAGCTATCTGTATATTGTACAACCATATTGTAGTGCAAAGTAATCCGATGAACGTCAGCCACAACGGAGCGAAACGGATAGCAACCGCCCAGAGAATGGTGAAAAGAGTCCATCCCAGGAAAAGATCGTAAGCATCGGCTCCCGTTTGGTAGATTTGTCCGAAGACAGCGAAAAGCGTACCTATCAGGAACGTAGCTCCGGTCAGGAGAATCTGTTTGACGAGCTTATTCCAACGGGTGAATGTAGCGAGCAGGACAAAAGCTACTAATAACACCTCTACTATTCCTAACTTTGCAAATTTAGGTAATTCATCCCAGTTGTAGGCAAAAAAGAAGATAATGCCTGCCACTGTAAAACCAACGCCCACTGCCAATAAAAAAACAGAAAGGAATTGATTCCATTGTTTTTTATCAGCGTACAGCGCTTGTCGGGATAAAGGCGAAGAGTCGGTCTTTTCCATGTGTTTTTACTTTTTGATGATTACAAACATAAGAAAATAAAATGATTATCACCTCAAGATAGACTATAAAAAGGTATGACTTACCATATTGAAATAGACAATAATAGCAAGTCATACTTTGAGAGAGGTAATGAAAATATTAAAAATGGAATAACTTAAAATACCTCCCGTATATGTTTAAAGTTAGAATTGATCGTATCAATCACTTCTTGTGAACGGCCGTTGATTAACAACTTATACATTGACTGCGCAAAGCCCACCATTTGGCCGAATTCTATTTTGGGAGGCATGGCCAGTGCGTTCGGATCGGTCATGATATTAACAAGTACCGGACCATCCAACTCGAATGCATTCAATAAAGTAGTCAACACTTCTTCCGGATCGCTGACATTAAACCCGGTCATTCCCATTGCTTCGGCCACTTGGGCGAAGTCAGGATTCAACATATTCGTCTGCCAGTCCGGCAGTCCGTCCACTTCCATTTCCAACTTCACCATTCCCAATGAACGGTTGTTGAATACGATGATTTTAATTGGCAACTTATATTGTACAACGGTTTCCAAGTCTCCTAAAGTCATCGATAATCCGCCATCTCCGCAAAGCGCAACCACCTGACGATCCGGATAAGCCAACGCGGCACCGATAGCTTGCGGCAACGCATTTGCCATCGAACCATGATTGAAAGAACCCAGCATGTGGCGTTTGCCCGTTGCTTGTAGATAACGTGCTCCCCATACACAAGTCATTCCCGTATCTACCGTAAACACAGCATCGTCCGAACTTAGTTTGTCTATTTCAGACATCACATATTCGGGATGAATCTTATTTACGCCCCCTTTATCTTCTGTGTAAGCGGCCAAATCTTTCTTTACTCCCTCGTATCTTTTGAGTTGTTTCAGTAAGAAAGAATCATCCGTTTTCGGATTCAGCATACGCAATAAAGACTGGATGCTAAGTTTGACGTCTCCGCAAAGTCCGATATCCACCTTTGCACGACGTCCCAGACGTTCGGGCTTTATATCAATCTGGGCTATCTTGATGTTATCCGGCAGGAAAGCAGAATACGGAAAGTCAGTGCCGAGCATGAGAAGCACTTCAGCTTCATGCATACTGTAATATCCCGAAGGCATTCCCAACAATCCCGTCATACCCACTTCATACGGATTCTCATATTGCACCTCCATCTTTCCTTTGAAAGTATATACCACCGGAGCATTCAGCTTCTCGGAAAGCGCGATTACTTCCTCGTGAGCTCCCCGGCAACCGATGCCACAGAAAAGAGTGATACGTGTATGTTTGTTTAGCAAGTCGGCCAATTGAGCCAAATCTTCTTCCGACGGGCAAACTTCCGGTGGGGCAGGATAGTTCCGGACCGACGAGTCGACAGCAACGGCAGAAGCCTTTGCCAAGTCTCCCGGTAGCCCGATGACGGACACCCCTTTACGGGTGACAGCCGTTTGTATGGCCGATTGGAGCATACGTGGAAATTGCTTGGGAGTAGTGGCTACTTCATTATAATAACTGCAATCGTTAAAAAGTTTGATTGTATTCGTCTCCTGAAAATATTCCGTACCGAATTCTCCGGTAGGAATCGTAGAAGCGATGGCGATTACCGGTGCCCCGGAACGGTGCGCGTCATACAAACCGTTGATAAGATGAACGTGTCCCGGTCCGCTACTTCCCGCGCAGCATCCCGGACGGCCGGTCAGTTGTGCTTCTGCAGCAGCGGCATACGCTCCTGTCTCTTCATGGCGCACATGTATCCATTTTATTTGATCGTTTTTTCTGACTGCTTCGTTTACCTCATTCAGACTGTCGCCTGTTACGGCGTAAATGCGTTCAACTCCGGATTTAACCAAAGTATCTATCAGTTGTTCTGCTATTTTTTTTGCCATAGCTGTAATTGGTTTAGGATTGATTTTTATGTAATAACAGATGTCTGCAAGGAAAAGTTCTAATTTAACATATGCTAATAACGCCTTTGTGTCGGGACACATCACCGCTTTTATGTTAAAAATAATTCTGTAACAACTTTTTAGTAAAGACGTATAAACAATTGCAATATCCTTTTGTTATCTTTATAGGCGAAATCTTAACCTAATGTATTAAACCTCTTAATTACTCTAGAAAAATGAATAGAAATGAAATCGGTGTAAATGCCGGTAAGGTTTGGCAACTGCTTAGCAATAACGAGAAGTGGAGCTACGGACTTCTGAAGAGAAAATCCGGGTTGAAAGATAAAGAGCTGGGTGCCGCTTTAGGGTGGTTGTCAAGAGAGAGCAAGATTGAGTTCGATCAGTGTGATGAAGAACTCTATGTATATCTCTGTGTGAATGTTTATATTGGCTAAAAGAATTTGGCACTTTAACGAAAACAGCAGAATCTCCGGAGGGATGACAGCCCGGTCAGCCCTTCGGAGATTCCCGTTTTTTATCCTTTTTCCTTTTAATGTATCTTCCTTTCAATTGATTTCCGGAAATAATTCTGTTACTTTGCACCACGAATTAAAATGCAAGAAACAATGAGAAGTTTTGCCTCTGACAATAATTCCGGTGTGCATCCGTTGGTAATGGAAGCCTTGAACCGGGCCAATATAGACCATTCTTTAGGATATGGCGATGACAAATGGACAGAAGAAGCCGTAGCGAAGATTAAAGAAACCTTCACCCCGAACTGTGTCCCTTTGTTTGTATTCAACGGAACAGGCAGCAATGTGGTAGCATTGCAACTGATGACCCGCCCGTATCATTCTATCTTTTGTGCGGAAACTGCTCATATCTATGTCGATGAGTGTGGCTCTCCTGTGAAAATGACAGGTTGTCAGATTCGCCCGATTGCTACTCCTGACGGTAAACTTACCCCGGAATTGATGCAACCTTACCTGCACGGTTTCGGCGACCAACACCATTCGCAACCTAGAGCTCTCTACATCTCCCAATGTACGGAACTTGGCACCATCTACACTCCCGAAGAGTTGAAACGCCTGACTGACTTTGCCCATCTGAATGGTATGTATGTACACATGGACGGAGCCAGAATAGCCAATGCCTGTGCCGCCCTGAATCTTTCCCTTAAAGAACTGACGGTGGATTGTGGAGTCGATATTCTTAGTTTCGGCGGAACGAAGAACGGACTGATGATGGGAGAGTGCGTGATTGTATTTAATAAAGACCTGCAACCGGAAGCCCGTTTCATCCGTAAGCAATCCGCCCAGCTCGCTTCGAAGATGCGTTACCTCTCTTGCCAGTTTACGGCATACCTCACTGACGACCTTTGGCTGAAGAATGCCAGCCACGCCAATGCGATGGCTGCCAAACTTCGTGCGGAATTAGAGAAACTGCCCGAAGTCACTTTTACTCAAAAAGCCGAGAGCAACCAACTATTCCTCATCCTGCCCCGCCCGGTTATCGACCGGATGCTGGAGTCTTATTTCTTTTATTTCTGGAACGAAGAGAAGGATGAAATCCGTTTGGTAACTTCTTTTGATACGACAGAAGAAGATGTAGACGAGTTTATAAGACTTTTAAAACGTTAAAAAGGAAATCCGGAACAACAAAAGCGCCTGAATATCTGTTTTTATAGGAAGTTTGAAACTAACTTTGTCCGCAAAGTTTTCTACTTCTTATGATTATGAATACTAGACAGAACAGGCTAATCATATTCGCGCTTTTGTTGTTGACACAAACCCCGTTGGGCGCACAGCTGCATTCTACTAAAATTGAACTGCCGGAGGATTCTATATCTGCAACCATGGAAGATTCCATTCCGGCAAAGCGCAGTTTCTTTAAAAAGTTTCTTGATTACTTCAATGACGCCAATAAGGAAAAAAAGAATAAAAAGTTTGATTTCAGTGTGATAGGCGGCCCACATTATTCCAGTGACACCAAGTTCGGACTCGGACTGGTGGCAGCCGGACTATATCGCACCGATCGGAACGATTCGCTTCTTCCTCCCTCCAATGTCTCTCTTTACGGAGATGTGTCGACTGTCGGCTTCTATCTGTTGGGAGTCCGCGGAAATCATCTGTTTCCAAAAGATAAATACCGCTTGAATTACAATCTCTATTTCTATTCTTTCCCCAGCCTGTATTGGGGACGGGGATATGACAATGGAGCCAACCCTGATAATGAAAGCGACTATAAACGTTTTCAAGCACAGGTGAAAGTCGATTTTATGTTCCGGCTGGCAAAGAACTTCTACATCGGCCCGATGGCCGTATTCGATTATATCGACGGACGGAACTTTGAGAAACCGGAACTATGGGAAGGAATGGCCGCGCGAACCACTAATACCAGCCTGGGACTTTCCCTCCTTTACGATTCACGTGATTTCCTGACAAATGCATATCATGGCTATTATTTGCGGATAGACCAGCGGTTCAGTCCGGCTTTTCTCGGCAATAAATATGCGTTTAGCAGTACAGAACTGACTACCAGTTATTATCAGCCGGTATGGAAAGGTGGAGTGCTGGCAGGGCAATTCCACACATTGCTTACCTATGGCGATACCCCTTGGGGATTGATGGCAACATTGGGAAGTTCTTACTCCATGCGCGGATATTACGAAGGACGCTATCGGGACAAGGGAGCAATGGACGCGCAAATAGAACTCCGGCAACACGTCTGGAAACGGAATGGAGTAGCTGTATGGGTAGGAGCGGGAACGATTTTTCCACGACTTTCCGAGTTCACCCCGAAACACATTCTGCCTAATTATGGCTTCGGGTATCGTTGGGAATTTAAGAAGAGAGTAAATGTACGTTTGGATTTAGGGTTTGGCAAACACCAGACCG
>OGLE01000951.1_pt1 | contig 25993 bp, 17 predicted proteins | sample 1572671 | NCBI WGS metagenome assembly OGLE01 (sample SAMEA2581923, study PRJEB24529) | metagenome | biome: Human gut stool | place: China | collected 2011 | reverse complement strand
CGAACAGTGCACTCTCACGGTCCGGATAGTCATAATTATCGGGATTGCCTTCCTTACCGGGGACATTGACTTCGGCATCTTCCGCATCGGGGCCGTAGCCAGGCAGCAGAGCCGCGGCAGGATACGGTACACGAACCATTCCGGTGACGATATATCCGTTGCTGTCGAAATAGTAGAAAGAGTCTCCAATGTTATCCCAACCAGCTCCATGCATAACGCCATCCTGATAATATGTTGTGCCTTGATCACAGGTAAACCATCCATTGAGCTGCAGGATGCAATTACTGTCGAACGGATACTTGCCTTGCGGGAGCAATCCATTGGTTTTGCTCAGATAGTAGGTTCCGTTGGCCTTTAACGTGGCATCTGCGTTCACATAGATCATGCGACCGTCCGCCATTCTGACCAACCCAAGGTCATACTGGACATCATCATTTACATAGTAAACCAGCACACCGTTACCATCGAGCGGCAGAATACCGTTTTTGGCAATCATTCTACCCTGTGCATCAAACTCTCGCTGATAACCGGCTTTGACAATACCATTTGTTTTGGTGACCCAGTACTTTCCGTTCTTGGCTGCTTTCAGATTTGCATTGATGTAATAGAGATACCCATCATCACCATAGACAAGGCCAGCATAAATTGCCATGCCATTTTCATCAAAGCAGACAATATCGCCTGCACTGAATCCACTGGCGATGTGGGACAAATCGCTGCTCAGCTGGTACAATCCAGACTGGACAATCAATGCGCCCTCTGCATCAAACAAATAGTAATCAGCACCCTGACCGCTATTGCCTCTCGGAACCTCACTAAACCCAGTGAGGGCATCGCCGTGGTCGCCAAAGAAATAGCGGTCACCGTCTACTGTCCACCACTTTCTGGCAATCGGCTGTCCTGCCCAGTAATAACGACGACCGGTACTGACCGTGATCCAGTCTCCTCGCACCAGAACATGATTCGCAAATGTATAGTTTAAGTCCTTGGGGTATTGCTTGCCATTTTCGGTGATCATCGTGCGTATTGTTTGAACACCATCAACCGCCTTGAATGTAGTTGGATCAAAATAATAATACTGACTGCTTCCATCGGATGTTTCGATCTCACGCCAGCCGTCCTTGGTCTTGCCGTTGACGGCATAGTACAAATCATTCTCGTAGGCAAACAGTCCGGTTATCTTTCCGACAGAGATACCGTCCGAGCCAAGATCGTACCAATATTCACCGGTTTCACCATCCACATTGCTGGAAAGCTTATGAATGCCGGTCAGCGCAGCGCCGTCTTGCCAGTAAGACCACTTTCCGTTTTCCTTGACCCATCCGTCCTTGGTATTCTTTTGCAGCTTAAAGCTGTCTGTGAAATCCGTAACGGTATCAAAGAAATGGGCGCCGTAGTCTCCGTTGATATTCTCGCTGTTGTCATAGGGGTACAGACCATATTTGATCTGATATTCTTCCTGCTGTGCCAGTGATTTCAGAACATGGAAGTGTGCATAAATGTCATAGCCGAGATCACCGCTAACCGTGCAGTCGAGCAATCCGTTTTCGTCCCATGCTGCGCTGTCTGTGGGGATAAGCTTCAAGCCGCTGAGTACGCAAAGCGGGTTTGCAGTAGCGGGGTTGATCGGTTCGCCCTGCTGAATGAAGTTGCAGACGACCGTCAGCTTATTGTCCTCCACCTCGGCAGAGGTCATGGTGAAATACTCGTTTGCCAGACGGAGCTTGGAGGTATCGATCGTAACGCCTTCCGGTGCGGCCAGTGTGATCGTGACCGTCGTCAGGGGGCTGATACGCTCGGCAAGCTGCAGCAGGAAATCCCATGCTGTGCGTCCCTCCTGATCGCCGCCGGGGAGCATATACAAAAGCGCCGTAAGCTTCTCCGGGATCGGCATCTTGGACATATCCACTGCAAAGGTATAGGATGCTTCCATTCCGGCTTGAGAATCAATCTGGTAATAAGTCTGCTCGTCTTCTTTATAATTTGAATTGGAAACGGTACGGTTCCATGCGAGCAGGCCGCTACCGCCGGTTGCATGGTTGAAGTCGAAGTTCGCCTCGTCACTCTTATACAGGTAAGTCGTAATCTTTGTTGCCGTTTCCAATGCTTTATTGATCGCGGCCGTCTGCGCCTGAATTGCGGCTTCTTCATCGCTGTAGCCCTTGCCTTTAGCTTCCTGATATGCACGGGCATATTCCTGATTGATCGTCGCCTGGAATTCAGCCAGTTTGTTTTTCAAAACTGCACCAATCGTCAAAGTACGCAGTTCGCTGTTTGCATTGGGCGTGAAATCAAAGCCGGAAATCGTACCTGCCTCGGGGTAATCGAATACCAATTCCGTTTTCGTGGTATTGACACTCCCACCCTCGATTTCACCGATCGATTGCAGTGTGATCTTCAGGAAACCGAACTGCACATCATTGGGGTTGATCTTTACGAGGTTGCCGTTATAGGTAGCCTCCAGCGGGAGCTCGGTCGATTCGCCGTAGACTGCATTCAGGCTGTCTTTGGTGAATTTCAATTCCGTCGGTTCGACAATGTGCAGCGTTTTTGTGCCCAGCACGCTGCCGTCTGCTGCAATAAGTTGAATCTGCACATCACCGAGCGCCTTTGCTGTGAACACATCGCCCGACAGCGTACCAAGGCTTTCATCGGACACCTTCAGCGCAGAACCATCGGGGAGTGCAATCGCACCGCCGGTAGAAGTGACGCCGGATGCTTTGACGGTCAGCTCGGTTCCGACAGTCATATAGTCATAGTCCGCAGAAACGACTGCATGGTCGAATACATTGGAGGGCTTTGCGGTCGAAACAACAACAAGCGTGGAGCTGACAGAGCGTTCGTAACCATCCGAAGGACGGTTCACAACAGAGATTGTTTCCGAGCCTTCACCCTTGGAGGCAAAAGTAGAGGAGCCGCCGCCGTCCAGATTCATTGCGGCAACACAGCCGGCATCCTGCATAATCTGTGCGATCTCGATGGCACTGCCGCCCGCGGAGAACGGCTCCTGCCGTCCGTCGAGCACCATCAGCACGACCTGACCGTCATAAGTAATACCAACGCAGGTACGGGAAACACGACCTGTGTAATAATCGCTGGTTGCATTCACGACGATCTTGCCGTCCCGGACGAGCCACATGGAACCACCAACAGCCTCTTGAATCTCGCCCTTGTGTGCATCCCACTCGGCACTTCCACCGATAATCGGCGTTCCGTCCTTGAGAATGCCGAAGAAGTTTTCGCTGGCGACACCGTGATACTCAACGCCCTCCATAACCAAGGCACCGGCAGGCGCGCCGTTGCTCATGTTGTAGAAGTCAGCATTGACACCGACGACAGCGCTGTAGTTGGGAATATAATGTTCCGTATCGTTCGGGTCGGTATGCTTTTTCTCGGCAGCATTCATCTGATCCGTCAAGCGAGCCATCTTCCATGCGGAGCCGTCATTGTCATTATAGTTGGCATAGATATTGACATCGCTGCGTGTGATATCCGCAGTTGCGAGATAATAAACAATCTGCTTATCATCCTTCGTCAGCGCCATTTTCACTTCCTGCTTAATGCCGGGAGCCAGTATGGAGGAGGTGCTGGAAAAGACCTTGTAATAATCGTTTTCCAGCTGTCCCTTTGCCGTTTCGTAGAGATAATCGGCAAAAGCATAACAGCAGGCACGGCGCAGATCGGCATTGACGCCATTCGGAAGGTAACTGCCTTCCAGCGTGCGGATGCCCTCGTTTCCGTAATAGGTATCATAGACGGAAGCACGAATGTCATCCTTCGTTGAAACTCCACCGAAACGGTTGTCCAGAAAGAACTTTGCGCGTGCGGCATCGGTCAGGCTGGTTGTAAAGTAATTCTTCATAACCGAGCTAATCGTCACGCCGGTGCCGATCTTCTTCAAAATGTAAAAAGCGTCAAGGTCGCCGTACAGGTCGAGAATACCGAAAGAGTGAACCTCCGGATCGGGGTTGTCATACAGAAAATACTTATCGTTATTTGTCCGGATTTCTTCGGCCATTTCCTCGACTGTACCTGTCACGCCTGCATTGGTCGTGAGCTGAAGCAGGTCGCAGATATCGCCGGCCCAGCTGCCAAGATCAGCAGTGCTCTGATTACCGGTGTGGTACGCCATGTCCATTGCGCCGAACATATGCGCAAAATCGACCTCATTCCCGTTGGGTACCGTGAAAACCTCCAGGCTGCGCAGAGTAACGGCATTTGTTCCGTTGGCTGCGTCCTGCTCGGACACATAACCGGTAAAGGCTGTATTTTCTGGACCGCAGAAGGTCGTCCATGTGCTGGATGTGTATTTTTCCACGCCACAACGAATGTAGTTAATGACAAGCGCTGTAGCATCCTCGCCGGAATGTTCCCGGGCGTAAGCGTCGGCATATCCCTCAAGGGTGGTCAATGAGGATAGGAAGTCAGTATACCGTGCATCATCGGTTGAGGTATCTACCGCAAATACAGACAGCGGGAGAATACTGAAAACCATCATGACCGCCAACAGGAGAGAGATCCATCGCAGTGAAAATGATTTTTTCATATGAATTCCTTCCTGGATATTTATTTCAAGTTTTCGACAACGACATTCACAGCCTCCTGCATGGCATAAAGCTGATCCTGCTTGTCCTGTGCCAATTCGCTGATGTCACCGAGGTCGTAAACCGTAACATATACATCGCGAGAAGTACCGCGTTTGTCGGTCAGTGTTCCGGCAAGCTGTCCAACTTCTTCGCCGATGCTAAGGTCGAAAAGAGTGTAGGTCTTTCCGTCTTGTTCAGTAATGAACTTGACTGTATCGCTGTCCACCTCAGCTTTCAAAAGCTGTTCGTATTTTTGAGGAATATATAGCGTTCCGAAGTCGGTGTTGATTTCCGAAAGTGTCGTGGTATCCTCAGTTTCTTCTTCCGGCGGTGTGCTTTCACTCTGATTTACTGCAGGATCTGCAGTAGATTCCGGAGTCTTTTTCCCGCACCCGGCAAACAAGCTGACAATAGAACAAATCACAAGGAGCATTACACTCCATTTACGAATTCGCGATAACTGCATATGCACTCCTTTCGTTGTGAATACAGTGGTATACAGGGAGGGAATTTCCCGCCCTGTATACACACTTGTCTCTTACGGATTTACGACCATCTTACCGTCTTCTCCAAAGGTATAGGTGCCCTTCGGGAGTAGATCATTGGTTTTAGAAACATAGTAGTTGCCGACCGCAAGGTTTGCACCGCTGCGGACATAGATGTAGCTGCCGTCGTCAAGCTGTACGAGGCCGGTACCCACCTGACGCACATTGTTTACATAGTAGAACAGATACTCGTTTCCATCGCCGAGTTTCTCGCGATAGATGCCGTTTTTGATTACCATTTTGCCGTCCGCATCGAAAGTATAGGTTGCGCTTGGCATCAGGCCGTTGGATTTGGTGACATAATAGCTGCGGTTACAAACCACAGAGCAATCACTCTTAACATAGTAATATTCGCCGGAAATCTCGATCAGGCCGGCATAATTCTTCACTCCGTCCTTGTAGTAATACTTCGTGCCGTTTTCTTCGCGGATACCTTCAAGGTACATCGTGCCATCCGCGTTGAACCAGTACCAGCCTGCGGATTTCAGGCCATTGGCCTTATCTGCAAAAACATAGTGCTTGGCATCCTTTACTGCTTTCAGGTTACTGGCGATGTAGTAATAGTTGCCATCCCATTTGATCAGACCGGCCGTTGTTTTGGCTCCGTCCACATAGTAGTACAGGTCGCCATTTTCTTCGACCAGGCCGCTCTTAATAACCATCTTGCCTTCGGCATCAAAGGTGTAAAAACCGGCAGGCTTCAGATTATTGGCCTTGGTAACATAGTAAGTGCAATTCTTAACAGCCTTGAGATCGCTGGCGATATAGTAGAAGCTGCCGTCCACTTCGACCAGACCGGCATAGTTCTTCACATAGTCGACATAGTAGCAGAGGTTGCCGTTCAGATCTTCATGGAGTCCTTCCAGCTTCATCAGCCTGCCTTCGGCATCAAAGGTATACTTGGCTGCCTTCAGCAGACCGTTGGTTTTGGCTACATAAGTTTCAACACTTGTGACCATACCGTTGCGCTTGAAGTAACGATAATCGTCGCCGTCCTTCACCAGGCCCGCGTGCCATACCAGCATACCGTTGTTGATCCAACGGGTGACGCCGTCGTCATCGTACACACCGCACTGATTCTTCTGGAACACGCCATTTTCGTCAAAGACGAACAGTGCACTCTCACGGTCCGGATAGTCATAATTATCGGGATTGCCTTCCTTGCCGGGGACATTGACTTCGGCATCCTCCGCATCGGGGCCATAGCCGGGCAGCAAATCTGCGGCAGGATAAGGTACACGAACCATGCCGGTGACGGGCCGCTGATTCTGGTAGAAGTAATAGCTGTCGCCATCTTTCCGCCAACCATTATGATAGATCACTTCGCCACTCTTCAGCAATTCGTTGCATACAGAGCAGTATGTATCGCCGGTGTAACCGTCCTCGGTGTCAGTGACTTCCTTTACATTCCGAATTTCTTCAACATGCCCCTTGGCAGGAATCTCTTCCTGCGCTACAAGCACTTCATTGCAAACCGAGCAATGTTTGCCTTCGGTCTTGCCGGGTGTGGTGCAGGTAGCTGCAACAGCTTCGTCGATGACCTCGGTATGTCCCTTGGCGGGAATAGCCGTGCCGGTGCCTATTTTCTCGCCGCAATCCTTGCAGTAGGTGTCGCCGGTATAGCCGGGCACGGTGCAGGTTGCGTCTTTGGCATTGCGAACTTCTGTGTTCGCATGTGCGCAAGTCGTGACGCCCCAGACGCCGCTGACATAGTGGATGGTGTCGCCAGCCTTGGCGTCCTTCGTCTCATAGTAGGTGCCGTCAAGGTTGTGCAGCTTGGCAGCGGTGATGGGGATCTCATGTGCTGTCACACTGCCCTTCTGGGTATACTGATACGTCTTGGTCTCCGTACCGGGGGCGCTCTGCTGGTTGTAGACGCCTGTACCTTCGCTGGAGCAGATATCCGCGCCGCTGGCGGTGGTGTAGATACCGCCGATAGCGGTTAGCGTACCGTTGACGTCCACCTTTACATCCGCTAGAGGCGCACGCTTACCTGTCCGTCCGGGGGCAAAGACTACCGACATGTACTGTACGTCACCGGCACCGCAGTAGCCGCCCCACTCATCCACGTCGTAGATGTAGATGCTCTTGCCGCTGGACACCACCAGCTCGGCGTCCTTGGCGATGGTGGTCTCCACGCCGGGCAGCAGTGCCGCCGTCTGGTTGATAGTCAGCTTGCTGCCGGTGGTCAAATTGATGGTCATGTTGTTGGTCAGCGGCAGAACATAGCTGCTGGAGCTGACGCTCATGCCTGCCAGCTTTAGGTTCAGACTGTTAACCTCCGCAACTCCGTCGATGGTGTAGATGATACGGTCGGTGGCACCGTCATACGCCTTGGTTAGACTGCCGGAGGTCAGCTTAAACATACCCTTGTCGCCGATAAAGGGAATAGAGGTGGGGTTGATTTTCCTTATGGCGTATACCGCAGTATACACCGTTTCGCTGGCGCCGGCGTGCAGGGTCAGGGGTGCCTCCACATTCTGCACGGCGTACTGGCTAAAGGGGAACACCTTGTTGCCCATATCAGAAGATGCCGAGCCGCCGCGGAAGTCCAGAATCTGGTACCACTCGTAGACAGAGCCGCCGGACTGTACGGTGACAGAGCCGCTGCCAGAGATGAAGCCCCATGCGTACAGGCTTGCGCCGGACTGCACGTCGATGGCGCTGCCGGACTCCATTTTGATGTAGCCGTAAGGCCCGACGATGCGGCCCTGCTGACCGCCGGAGGCAGCATAATACTGACCGCCGATGCTGATGGCCGCCCCGTTTGCAAGGGTGAGGGAGCTGCCCGCCGCCATGGTTAGCGTCCGGAAGGGCGTAGCGGCCGGGTAGGAGGTGATGGCTGTCGGGGTACTGGTATAGCAGGTCTTGGCCTCGTCGAAGGGGATCAGCAGGGTGACCTTGCTGGGGATGGTATAGTTCCCCGTGATCTTACCGCTCTCGGCGAGTGTGATGATCGCGGGCAGGTTCTTCTGCGCCTCCGCGATCGCGTCGTTCAGGTCGTCAAACACCTGACCGCCGGCCTCAAAGAGCGCCAGCTCCTTGCTGACGAATCGCGCCGTGATGGTACGGTTACTGTCAAAGTTCAGGGCGGTCTTGGCATCGGTGCTGATGCACTTTCCGCTGGCCACATCGTACCACCCCTTGAAGCGGTAGCCCTCCGCCGGGGTCGCCTCCACCTGATAGGCGGTCATGGAGCTCTGGGTGTGGGTGTACACCTCGGTGATAGTCTTCCCGTCCACAGTATAGGAGCCGTTCTCGGAGGGCTGGAAGGTCACGGTGGCGCTCACATCGGCCACCAGCTTCACGTTGGTCATGGTGATCTTGGTGTCGGCGCTGGTACTGCCGGATTCGATCTCCACCTCAACGCTGCCGCCGGCTGCAAGCTCCTTGCTGAAGCTGCCGCTTGTGGAGGTCGTGGTGTTGTTCACCAGAATCGTACCGTCGCTTACCACGACGGTATAGTCGAAGGACAGCGTCGCCGTCGTGGCCTTGTTGTTGGTGATGGTCAGCGTAGAACGATAGTTACTGCCACCGCCGCAGCCTGCCCCAGACGTAGACCGAGCCTTACCGACGATCTGTGTGCTACTGGCGCTCCACGCATCGTCTGCAGTACCAGAAAAGCTCAGACCGATGTTGGTATCACTCAGACCTGTCACTGTACCACTGGTTGCCGCAAATGCAGGCAGCGTAATGACGGGCAACAAAGCCAGCACCATAACTGCCACCAGCAGCAGAGATAGGAACCGTTTGGATATTCGTTGGATCATGATTGTTTTCTCCTTCTCGGTTTAGATTTTGAGGTTTTCATTTCAGCGTAAATGCTTACGCCGAGTAATAATGTAATGAGTGCCCACAGATGTGCCCGATGGAACAGTCCGGAAATATCCGACTCACGGAAAAATTCGATAATAAACCGAAATGCACCATAGCACATCATGTAGACCGGGTAAGCGCGTCCTTGCAGCCGTTCTTTCCAAATTCGCGGACACAAGACGGCAAGCAGGATCAGGTAAAACACGATCTCCGCCTCACGCGTTGGGAAGCGTATTCCGTTTGTCCCCGGAATCGGAAGCCCGCGGCAGCAGCCGGACAAAATACAGTTGACCCGAGCGCACATGACCGTAAAGACCATGCAGGGAGTAAAAACATCAAAGACTTCCTTGAGCGGTCTCTTTGAAATTTTTGCACCGAGCCAATACGCCAGCGGCATCAGGAACATGCCGCCGAACAGGCTCATGTTTCCAAGGCTGGCTTTGTCAAAGCCGGTTTCGAGGAAAGCAAACGCCTTCACTGTCAGAACGCCGTAGACCGTATGTGCAATCGCTATCATGATTGCTACATACCATGCCATATTCAGCCGTTTCCGCAGCAGTGCGAGCCATACTGCAGTAAATGCTGCGCCGACCGACAACAGAATCAACAGCGGAATTTTATCTTGCAATAGAATCACCGCCTTTCGCCGAAACCAAAAGCGGAGAGTCATCGCCTTCGGTGGTTTGAATATGCCGTTCGAGCTGATCTTCGGAGAAACGATTCTTTATAAAATGTGCCGGTGCGCCGCCTACAATGGTGTATGGCGCAACATCCTTTGTTACAACACTGCCTGCCGCCACAATCGCATCTGCACCGATGTGCACACCTTTTAAAATAATCGTTCCTGCTCCAACCCATGCCCCTTTTCCGATCACCACATCCTGATCATCTTCTGCGGTTTTATCCGCATCCGTCAGTTCTATGATGTGCTTACCGATGATGTCCTTGCGGTGATCTCCTGTAATGATCGTGACGCCAGGGCCAAACAAGGCATAATCCTCTATGTAAATTTTCGCCCTTGTTGTCCAGAAGCGTGCATTCACTCCGATAGAGGCATGGTTTCCAACATGAATGTTCGACAGGGGGAAGAAGTCACCGCCCGAATCAATGTGCGAATCTTTGCCACACTCGGCAAATGAGCGTTTGATATCCGGTTCGATGATCGCGTGATATAGAACAGCTTTCATTTTCCGGATGACCCGGTATATCATGATTTCTTCACCCCTTTCTCTCCGGTATCGATGTATTCCGTGAATGGTCGGTGCAAATCACATTTCACATAGTGATGATGCCCATACTGCTGATCCGGCGGTATTCCGCCTCGCCAGTCTCCGTATTTCTGGGTGAGATAGGCGTCATACTGAGCCGGAACACGAACCGGAATCCCTTCAAACTTCATCCAGATTCCATCGCCATATTGCTCTTTGGGCGCATATTCCAACGGAGAAGTTGAGTTCGCATGATTGCACCAGACAGCACTGTTGTCAGTAGAAAAAGAGGAAATAAAACGGTCAAATACGGCTATTTCCGCAGCGGTGTCATGTTTATACCCAAAAAGGCGGAAGAGCAGCCAATACCAATTGGTCCGTACCATACCGAGGTTTTGCGGTGATAAGCGGTTATAGTTCAGTCTGACACGTCGCGCTGCCTCAAAGATTGCCCGCTTTTTTCGGAACATTTGGTGCTCGCGTTCGGTGCACCACTGTCCATCCAATGGGAATATATCAATGAACACTCCATGGTTGATTTTCAAACATTCCGCCATCATCTCTATGTAGGTCGTTCTGCTGTCGCGTAATTTGCTTCCAAGGAGATAGTATTGGGGTTCGGAATGATAGTTCTGTAGGAAGCACCATTCCGGCAATATTTGGGGAGCTTTCCTGCAGAGTATTTCGTAGTCCTTTCTCGGAAGCGCAACATCAATGTCATCATCCCACGGAATGAAACCGCCATACTTCACTGCGCCTAATGCGCTGCCGCAGACGAGATAGTAGGTTAGATTCAACTGTTCGCATATAGATAAGAACTGTTGCAACAATCCAAACTCGATTTCTTGCAGTTCAGTCAATGGGGTTCACCTCGTTTCTACTTCTTCTTTCCGAATCTCAGCAATCTGAAAAGCACATATATTGCAAGCGTGTTCTCAGAGTGCAAAGCAAAATGCAAAACTCTCCGTTTGTAACCGGATGGCTTTTCCGAAGCAATGGCGGAACGGTATAATGCCGTCTGACGAAATTCACGCCACCACTTTTTGAATTCCGTATAGCTTCTGTCGATGATAAACGGATTGGCAATAATGATAATACTCGCGTCAAACGCCCATCGGGACAATGTCCTGTCGGCAATTGGCAAGGAAAACCGTCCCTTTTCTGACATGACCCCGAAGGTCTTTTCGTATGGCTGTGTGTAATCCCTTGAGGATAACATGGCCGATCCCAGTACAATGGTATAATGGTAACTGGCATCCTTGCTAAAGCGAATTGACTGGCAATGTTGCAGATACTGGAAAACAAACAGCATATCCTCGCCGATAGACAGCTCCGGCAGAAATGCGATGTGCTCTCTGCGAAGCGTCTGTAGAGAAAACAGCTTGTTCCAAACGGAAAAAGCAATTCCATATCTGAGCTGCCCGCAAAAATAGGAATCGACCCAGTCACCATCCAGCGTAATGGTTTCAGGCATAGGACTTAGCGCGGAACCGTCGCGGTCACTGCGAACAACATCAATCACAGGGAGCACGCCGGGACTGTACAGTGCAAGCAATGTCTCCAGATAATTTGCCGATACCGTATCATCACAATCAATAAAGCAAAGCAGTTCCCCTGAAGCGGCTGCTATTCCTGTATTTCGTGCAGAACTGACCCCGGCATTTTCCTGACGAATCAGATGGATACGCGCATCTTGAGCAGCTTTTGCTGCCGCAATTTCTGCTGTTTCGTCTGTGGAACCATCATCAATAATCAGCAATTCAAAATCCGGGTAGGTCTGCCGCAAAACTGTGTCTATGCATCTTCCAATCACACCTGCGGCATTATAAGCCGGTACAACAATACTTATCATTTTTGAGGACTCCTAACACCGTTGTAACAGCCGATCATATACCTGCTGGAGCTGCCGATCTATGTGTTCATCGGAAAATTTACTGTAATCCACCTGCTCTGCACGCCGCTTTATTTCAGCACGACATTTATCGTCGCTCATCTTACGGAGGCCTGAAGCAAGTGCATCTGTCGAAGACGCTGCAATCATCAGCCCATTCTTTCCGCTCTCGATAATCTCGCCGTTTCCGCCTACATCCGACACAAGGCACGGCAGCTTTGCTGCGCATGCTTCCAAAATAGAAATGGAGAGATTTTCATGCAAAGAAGGGGAAAGAAAGAAATCGGAAGCATTCAGATATTTTTGAACCTGTTCTTGTTGACCGGTGAAAATCACTTGCTGCGCGTGCCGCAGCGCGGAACATTCAGCCTGCATCTCCCGCAGATAATCGCCATCCCCCACGACCAATAGGCAAAGCTCCGGCGGCCAACTCGCATCCAGCTGCTTTAACGCATCGACTAAGTAAGACAATCCCTTTTCCTTCGTGACCCTGCCGACATAGATGCCGATTCTTGCATTCTCCGGAAGGTTCAGTTCCTTGCGCAAAGCATGCTTTTCTTCTGCGCTGCAATCGGGATGTTTCGGCATTCGGTTATACACAAACGGAAGCATTTTCTTCTTATAACGTCGAAACACATCGCGCTGTGATGCCTGCTCATAGACGCAGGAAATTCCATCCGATAAGCCAAAGATCATGGGTTCCACCAGATATCTGCATACCCAGCGTTTTATCGGCGAGTAGTACACCAGATCACTGAACATACCATGAACGGTCACAAGGATCTTCCCACGGCCGGAAAGCTTTGCGCCGAGAACTGCATTTAGGCTTTCCATTCCTGCTCCACGTATGTGAACGATATCCGGATCCGCTTTACGAATAGCTCTGCGGTAAAAGCGGATATCCGAAAGGCTGATTCCGCAGTGGCAGTTGTTCAGCACCACCGGGATAAACTCATAGTGGTCCGACAGCGTTTCCCGACTGATCAGCGCTTTATATTCTGTTTTCAATCCGCCATTGCTGGCGGTCGTTACATACTGCTGAACAACTCGGGTCCTTGGCATGTCGAGCCTCCTCGTTACAGTTCATTTTGATTATTTTTTCTGCAATGGAAGATGCCAAAAGATTTTTTGCGGCATATTGCAGAAATTGCGTATACCTTTTTTCTATTTCTTTCTTGGGTGCCGATATGGCTGCTTTTAAGGCATCAGAAATGGCGCAAGAGATATCCCGGTCCGGGTCAACAACATACAAAAAATCTTGATAACACTTCGGCATACCATCCAGAAGAAAGGCAACCGTTGGCTTTCCGCTTGACAGATACTCTATGTCCTTGGAGGGGAAAGAGTATTTCGTATACTCCTCATTGTTCGGCCGAGGATTTACAAGCACTGCAGCGGATGAAATGTATTCCTGCACCTTTTCAGGCGATACTTGCCCCGGGAGAATGATTCTCGAATCCCCCATGGCACATTTCTGCAGATACTCCACTGCGTCACCGTTCCCGCATAAAATCAAGCGATAATTGCTGTCTTGCAGCAGGGAAAACGCTTCTACCAAAGAGCGGATTCCAAACCTGAAATACAACTTGCCGGCATATACGATATTGACGGTTTCTGCACGAGCGGCGCTATTGGGATTCTCAGAAATCGAATCTACGATTCCCTCGGCAATAACATATGGTCGATCCGTTAACTGCAGCGCTTTTGCCATAGCTTCTGTCAGAACCACAGATGTATCGACGCATTTGATATGTTCCTTAATTGATTTGATATCGAACCCTTTAAAGAAGTTATAGAGTAAACCTTTTTTGGCTTCGAGGTTCATATATTGCGGAAGATCGGGAACAATAAAGCAGATCCTGATTTTTGGGTTCAACTTTTTGGCATAGGCTGCTGCCGCTAGAAACGGATCGTGTGCACTGTATACAATGATCAGTTTTTCTTCATTGTCATCCAACGCGAAAGTGCGAACTGCCTTTTTCAAAGCATGTGCCCTGGACAAATTCCGGAAGCCCCAGATATTGTTAAACGAAACATACCGGCATATATGCTGTGGGTTTGTGAAACCGGAAAATTGCAGGCTGTGGCTTTGATTTGGATAATGTCCGATAAAAGGGGCGGAGATCACTTGGGTGTCAGCGACCTCTTTCAAGCCGCTGATCAGCTTTAACTGCATTTGGTTTGCTGAGAATTCTACACTTTTCTTTGCCTGAGCAATCACTTCGGCTTCATTCTCTTTTGCAAAAACACCGCAAAGGAACAGTACATCCATGTCAAACCCTCTTATACTTTCTGAGACCCCGTGCCGTATAGGATAGAAATACGGAGAGTGACTTTAGCAGTGAGAGTTTTTCAACCTTGCGGTAGACCTCCCATCTGTTTTTTGCCGATTGGAGCTTGCTATGTGACCTTGAGCCTTCCACTATCCGATAGTCTGCCAACGGCTCGCAACATGCCGATACAGAATAGCCATTTTTGAGTAATTGAAGCCAATACACCAGGTCTTCGTGATAATAGTCAGCGGAAAAGCGGTTATTATCGACTACGCTTTTAGCCAAAAGAGTCGTAGAGCAGCTAAATACGCTTTCTTTCAACATATCGTCATAGGAAGTCTGCGTCGGCACAATATAGTCGGATATTTTTTGCCCATCACTGCTGATTAACGAGTACGAGCAATAAATGATTTCCGAGCCGGAATTCAACGCGACCGCGAGCTGTTTTTCAAGCTTGTCGCTATGCCATATGTCATCACTGTCTAACAGTGCGACCCATTCGCCTTCGGATAATTCCAAACCTCGATTTCTGGTTTTAGCTGCCCCCAAATTGCGAGTGTTCCGAAAAAGCCGAATTCTATCATCGGTGTTTACAAAGGCTTGAACAACATCAACGGTATGGTCTGTGGAGCAATCATCAATAACCAACAGGATCCAATTGGCATATGTCTGCAATTGTACCGAACGGATTGCTTCCCCTATGTATTTTTCTGCGTTATACGCCGGCATCACAACGGAGACCAATGGATGCTGTATCACTGCCTGCCCGTGACAGGTAGAGGTTTTCTGTAATGTTTCCATTAGCGCGCTCCTTCGTGTGTAAAAATTAACGACACCGTTTTTACAAGGCATTTGATATCCATAAGCACTGACCGTTTTTCTATGTACTCCATGTCATAGACGATTTTTTCTTCCGGCTCCAGCTCATAGCCCCCATTGACCTGTGCATATCCCGTTAATCCCGGTGTTACGACCAGCCGATTTGAAAATCCAATGATGTACTTTTCAAACTGCTCGTAGAAATACTGCCGCTCCGGTCTAGGCCCGACAAAGCTCATGTCTCCCTTTAGAATATTCCAGAACTGCGGAAGCTCGTCTAGCCGCGTCTTGCGCAAAAAGGCGCCAAACCGGGTACAGCGCTTGTCCTCTTTATCCGCCCACTTGGGGCCGTTCACCTCCGCATCATGATGCATTGTTCGAAATTTGTAAATTAAAAATGGTTTTCCATTCTTTCCAAGGCGCTCTTGCTTGAAAATTGCACCGCCAGGTGAATCAAGCACGATGAGCAATGCAATAATCGCCATTGGGATTGCTAATACTATAAGTCCTATCAAAGCGAAGAAAGAATCAAAGAGCCTCTTCACAAGAAGGTATGTCCATCGTTCTTGAATGCGGGGAAGCGCAATATAAACGGTATCTCGTTCTTTGGTTCTTTCGGTGATTTGATAGGAAGCCGTAACTTCCACCATAATTCATCTCCATCGTATCATTCTAATTCATTTTCGCTGTCAGCTGTCTCCACCAAATCTTCTCTTGCATTGGGACGGACGAAACTGTACACCTGCTCAAAAGTCCATTTCGTTGTATCTTCGCTGTCCTTGATCTCACCAGACAGTACTCGGGCTGCAAAAGAAAGCATCGTATCAAAAATCTGATGCAGCAGCATGTCCACATTTGTGTCAGGACGAAATACCGGTCGGATTTCATTAAACAGTGAATGGAAATACTTCAGATGCTCATCATACGCATGTCGTCGGCAACTGGCAGAATAGTAGTATTGCAGGTAAAACCGGCAATCATCTGGTTTATGGAGAATGAATTCCCAGCAAGACTTCCACAAAAGGAAACAACGCTCTTTCCAATTCAGTCCGCGTATCCGCATAACCGGAAGCGATTTTCGCACATGCTCAGCCAAGCACACATCTTCCATATGAAATGTTGCTTGAAGAAGCAAATCCTTGCTGTCATAACAGCGATAGATATATGCCTCATTGATTTGTGCATCTGCCGCGATCAGCTTTGTTGTTGTCCGCTCCAGACCATACTGTGAAACAATTCGGACGGTGCTGTTGAGCAAAGCCTCACGCACTTCATTTAAACTTCTCATACAACAGGCCCTTTCATAAAGTAAGTAATCACTATATGAGTTTCAAAAAAAAGCGGCTCACAACGAGGTAAATCGATAAGCCGAACTTATTTTTCCAAAACGCTTCGTAGAGTATGTCACTCCATGAGTGCAATTCAAACTCTAAAAACACAAGTATTATAACACGCAGCTGTCGGAAAATCAATAGGAAACGCGAAATTTGGAGATGTTTTTAGAGAATAAACCAACTTAGACGGGATCATCATGTTCCAATTCGTGTCAAATTCGGCCATTTGGGCGAGATCAGCGCAGTCAAATAAGCAGTCAGAAATCTGTTACAGATATCGGTTACAATATAGGTACACCCATTTGTGGGTGAAAACATATACCGGAGGTAATTAAAATGGCAAAAGGAGAAAATATTTTCCATAGGAAAGATGGTCGATGGGAGGCACGCTATATCAAAGGATACGAGCTTTCCGGAAAAATCAAATATGGCTTTTGCTACGGAAAAACATACCGTGAAGCGAAGGAAAAGGTTACGAAATATAAAGCCGCACTGGTGAATGGAAAGACCGTTCCAACCAATACGGCAAAGCACCGATTTGCATATTACTGCAACGAATGGCTTCGTCTGAAGAAGGGAAAAATCCGCGAATCCACATACATCAAATATAGCACAGTGCTTGAAAAGCATATCAAGCCAAAGCTTGGCGGATGCTTTCCGCTTGGCATCAGCACAGGTGTTATCGATGATTTTACTCACGAGTTACTTTTTGATGATGGATTGGCTGTAAAAACTGTCCACGACATCCTGGTGGTGCTGCACAGCGTTTTGAAATACACGGCGACTTTGTTTCCGGGGGTCTTCCCGGTAATCGAAATCAATTACCCCAAAGAGAGTCGAAAGGAAATGCGCGTATTATCACGGGATGAGCAGAACCGATTTATGAGTTATCTATTGACAGATATGGATAGCTGCAAATTCGGGCTTCTATTAGCATTATCCACCGGTGTGCGCATAGGAGAGCTCTGCGCCTTGCAATGGTGCAACATCAACATCCGCGAACAGACCATCAAGATCGCCGCTACCTTGCAAAGGCTTCACGATACGGATATGCAGGGAGAAACCCGTACAAGGATTGTGATCGGTGAGCCAAAAAGCGACACCTCAGCGAGAACAATCCCAATGATAAGTTATTTGGCAGATCTCTGCAAAAAGATAGATCCAGGTAATATGGGGGCATATGTACTAACGGGTACGACTGACTATATGGAGCCACGGACATTACAATATCGCATTGAGAAGTACACTCATGCATGTGGGCTGGAGGGTATTCACGCACATACGCTTCGGCACACATTCGCAACACGCGCAGTGGAAGTTGGCTTTGAAATAAAATCTCTTTCCGAAGTGTTAGGACATTCTACCACTACGATTACACTGGAACGGTATGTTCATTCTTCTATGGAACTGAAACGATCCAATATGAACAAATTAAATGTGGTTGGCCTCTAATATCAGCAGTCAAAGTTGTGTGTCATCCCCCCAAAAAACAATTAAATGCGGTGGATTTAATGCTTTTCGATCCGTGCTTCCATTGAGTGACATACTCTACGAAATATAAAGCAAGTAGCTGCGATGATGTTCATCTACAGTTGCTTGCTTTTTCCCGGATTGTTATATTTTCCTTGTTGGTACGATTATCGTCGCTCATCACAAAAGGATGTTTCCAGTAACGAGAATCGTATGAACATTGGCCATTGTCCCCAAGCACATAAAAGCCACCTTCCGGAACCACCAGATTTTCTCCATTCCTTTCGATCAAATCTCCTTCTACTGCTTCGACCCGCTTGACGAGATATTCCTTGTTATGTCGGAACACAATAATGTCCCCTTTTTGAATGTCTCCCCAAACACGCACTCCGAGGAGCAAGCTTCCGGTTTTCAGAGCAGGCTCCATAGATGCTGTCGGAACATATCCAAGCAAAAAAACGAATCGAAACAGAATTAAAATCAAAAGTGAGATTGTCATCGGAAGCAACGACAATCTCACTGCATTTTTTATTTTTTTCATAGGCACCATCAAAAATAGGGACATCGAGATGCTATTTCTCGATGTCCCTTACTATATTACTTATACTCCTTTCAGAGCCAGTATTTCCGGCCGGCTTTTCAGATACTTCCTCGCCTTGGATACCCAGGCGCAAACAAGATTGGCGGACACCCCAAACTCATTTCCGATTTCCTTGCTGGAGCGCCCCTCAGCCATCTGAATCATTGCATCTATTCCTTTTATCACACACGGAGATGCTTTCTGCTTTGCTGCTTTGAGCGCAGCCTGCACATCCAGCTGCGTTGCAACATCTGCAATCGATACGGTCGGATCTTCTGCAGCCAGGGGAATCATATCGCTTGAAAGTTCCGTTGCCTGCCGTCTGGTCGAGTAGATCAGCGCATCGCAGATCTCGTTCCATATCAGGCGGTAGGCGTAAGTAGAGAAGGTCCCGCCTTTGTCTGTTGCCGCGGCCTTGCATAGGCCGATGCAGCCGATCTGAAAAATATCGTCGTAAGTATAGATACCCAACTGATGTGGACCGTGGACTTTATCATTGATCACTTTCTGGACCAGCCGAATATTCTGCTCCACTTTCTTCTGCTGTCCTGCTGTCAGGGTCATGACGCCAGTGCGCCTCCTTTCTGCGCATAATATCGCCCCCGCGTTTTGGCTTTCTGCCGTTCTAAGAGCTTTCTGCTTTCTTCGATCACCTGCTTACAGTAATACTCGCCAAGATACCCAATGTGCGCTTCGGAAAGCGGCACCATAATCAGGCTGGCTAGCCACTGGTATGCATCCTGCTTACTCATATATCCGGATTCATAAAGCTGGTCAAAATAATGGTGCGCTGTGCGGCGCAATGTACGCAGCTCGTGATTGGCCATACTGCCGACCGGAATATTCGTGCCGGTATGGGCGCGTACATACGAGTCACATTCGGGATAGCGGGAACATACGTAAAGCATGGTCCCTTTGGAATTGTCGCGGTAGATCCCGTCTGCACTTCTGTACACAACGGGGCTGCCGCAGTAGGGGCACCGCATCCCGCCCCGGTCAAACCCCTTTCTTTTCTTCTTATTCATCGTTCATATTACCTCCGAGAAAAACAAAAGCCGGAAGAACTGCATTAAAACATACAGCACAAATGATCACTGTATGGATTCAAGCAGCCTTCCGGCTATCATATTCAATTGCCTGCGTTATTGTGGACTTGCTCAGTGCGCAAATCCGTAACGATTCCCTGCCTCTTCCCGAGACGAAGTCTGACGCCATACCATAGACGTATCGAGAGCCTGAACGCAAGCTCCTGCCACGTTTATAGTATAGCAGAGAAGTGCCGAAAAGTCAAGGTTTATCGTCGTTTTCACGCCGAATTTTACGAAAAATATCGCAAATTCTCTGATTTTCTCTGTCAGACTCAGTCTGGGGGATTATTCCTCGTCCTCTTCGTCATCCGGCGCCTCATTTTCACGCTTTTTCTTGAGAATCTGCATGACGATCAGCGTGCCGATTGCAATGACCATACCACCTGCAAAGAGGATGATATGCAGCGTCGGGATACCGGATGCAGTTTTCTCATTTGACTCAGGGTTTTGCTCTGTTGTGGCAGGAGCTTGCGTCTGGGCTGTTGAGTTTGCCGTATCCTCCGGTTCCGGAATCGAAGTTGAGGAATTTATACAGGTCAGAATGTACTGGGAGCTGCCGCCGATCTCAAGGCGGAGCACGCCATCCGTTCCGACCTTGACGGTGCCGGGGTAAACCCCGGCGTCCGTCTTGAGCTGGAACTCTACGCCCGACCATGATGTGCCAAGCTGGATCTCCAGTTGTTCTGCTTTTACCACCTGCAGTTCGCTGCCGTCCGTGCCTTGCTGCGCCGCATAGACCGGTGTGACCGGAATGCAGAGAATGCAAAGCAGCGACAGGATCAGCAGAATGCCTTTTGTCAGTTTTGCTTTCATTGCCTTACCTCCCTTTTCAGTCTGCAAGATGCTTCTTCTTGCGGGAATAAAGGATGGTACCGAGCAGCACGCCAAGACTTGCGAGCATCAGACCCAACCATAGAGCCATATGAGAATTGTCACCGGTCTTCGGGCTGTCCGGATGGTCGGTCGTGACCTTATCGTTATGGACATTGACCGTCAGCGTTTCATCAGCGGTCAGCTCGATCTCAAAAGGATCCGGGCGTTTATATCCGGCGCTGATGCTGTCCTCAACTTCCGTCACGGTATATTTGCCGATGCGGAGGTTTTCAATGAAGATCTCACCGTTTGCGTCGGTCGTAAAAACTTCATCGTAGTTCTCACCCGTGATACGAAAGCTGAAGCCTTCCACACAGCCGTCCGAGGAGGCCTTCACAATCTTCAGATTGCCGACCATATGGTCGTTGATGAAACCGATGCCGGCTTTGTTCTCCACTTCTACCAGCTCTCCATCATTTACGATCTCGAAATAGTAGTATCCGTTATCCTTGACGAAATTAACAGGTGCCTGCTTTTCATAGAGGAAGTATCCGCCGTAACGCAGCTCGGCGAGTTCATACAGACCGGGTTCACATTCCGAAAGGGTACCAACCAGCTCATCCACATCCGGATCGAACTGCTGATTTCCGTTTACATCACGGTAGACCTCAAACACGGCACCGGTAAGCAGATGGTCCGGGTAATCCTTATCGACCTTGGTCGTATGAACTGCGCCATAGATATGGCGGTTCTCGGCCTTGATCTCGATTACGGCACCATCCGTAGTAATGTCGACCGGGAACTCTGTCTCGTTGAGAACGAAGCCCTCAGCGGGTTTCAGCTCGCGCACGATCCATTTCCCGAATCTCACATTCTGAAAGGTGAAGACACCGTCTGCATCGGACACCGCCGTCAGCACGGCGTTTTCCTCTGTGAATTCCGTATCATCCTCCGTAAAGAGGCCAAATAGTGCACCCACAACCGACTTTCCGTCTTCGTCGACCTTGTAGCCTTTGATGTCGCCGCGAATGAATTTGTTCTCGACGGTAATGAAAACGGTTTTGCCGTCCTCGGTGATTTCTACCTCGATCGGTGTTTCATTGAGCACATACCCAGTCGCCGGCTTCAGCTCACGGATGATCCATTTCCCGTATCGGATATCTTCAAAGCGGAACTTACCAGTGCTGTCAGACTCGGTTACACGCACAGCAGTTTCCTCGGTAAACTCCGTTTCGCCTTCACGGAACAAACCGAATACTGCACCGGCGATCACATTGCCGTCCTCGTCGAGCTTGGTACCTTCAATGTTGCCGCGAATATACCGGTTCTCCAGCTCAATGTTTACCACATCGCCGTCTTCGGATACTGTGACCGGATACGCCTTCTCATTGAGAACAAAGCCCTTGGCCGGCTGGATCTCACGAACGACCCAGGTCCCGAAAGGCACCTTTTCAAATTTGAAGGTACCGTCCTGTGCGCTTTCCGCCGTTAAATACGCATTTTCAGCCGTATACTCATTTTCATCATTGCGGAACAGACCGAAAATCGCATCAGCGATCACATGACCATCCTCATCGACCTTGCGGCCGGAAACCATACCGTACTTGAGGTCGTTTTTGATCGGGTCGCCGCCGTTGACAGAGATCTCGATCACCTGAGTTTCCTGCGAACCGTAGGAAAACTCGAATTCATATTGCGTGTCATCCAGAATGTAGCGCTCGTCCGTACTGCGCTCCTGCAGGTAATAGCTGCCCAGAGGCAGGTCGGTACTGACCGTCGCCATGCCGTTATCATCAAAGGTCACGATCTCAATGAGCCCACCTGCCGGAATGATGTTCCCGTCGCCGGCAACCAGGTCAGTCTTGGCATACAGACCGAAGGTGATGTTTTTCAGCTCGCCGTTCATACCGATGCCGAACAGCTCATTCTGCTCCAGCACCTTGCTCAGGGATACTTTGACCTTTTGGCGCTCGTTATAGAGATTACCGGAAGTTTCCGTAATGGCGACCTCCTGACCGGCGTAAGTCAGCTCCACCGTCTGGATTGTGCCGTTCAAAACCATTCCGTGCGGTGCGGTGATTTCCCGGATCTCATATTTTCCGAGATACAGTTCCTTGCTCGATGCTACACCGTCAGACCCGGTCGTGATCGTATCCACGATCTCGCCCTTTGCGTAATGCATGACACCGTCAAGCGTATAAATATCTTCTGCTGCACGGATCTCAAACACTGCGCCGGGCAGACTCTTGACCGCATAGACCGGTTTATAGATCCCGTCCGCTTCCGTGACCGTCCAGAATACTTCGCCGGTCTTAGTGATGCGGATGATGCCTTTCTGCGGCATGTTGGAACGGGTGACTTCAATCAGTGTGATGCCGCCGTCCTCGGTCGCCGAGTCTGCGGTCACATCAAAATAGACCGGATCAGAGTTCAATACATAGCCATACGGGGCATTGACCTCCACAATGGAGTACCCTTTTCCGAACGGAAGAACTTCCGGAGTGATCAGATAGCCCTCCTCGTTGGTGTAGAAGGTGTCGATTGCCGTCAGCTCCGGGTAGGTATACTGCATAGTGACTCTGGTGCCGTCTGGGTTATAGATCTGGAACGCCGCACCTGCATACGGGATACTCAGACCCGATTCCGCATCCGTCTTTTGGATCTTGAGATATCCGGTAAAGGGGGCATTGTTGAGCAGATATTGATAGCAGCATCCGTCTTTATCAATGAAAACATCGAGAGGCGCTGCTAGATCAAAACCCTCCGTGCCTTTCGTCTGTCTGACTGTATAGACGCCGTAAGGAAGCTGCTTCGTTCCGGCATATCCGTGCTCGTCGGTAATCAGGTAGTCTCGTTCCGTATCCCTGGCTTTCTCGTAAGATCCCGCAGTCTTCAAATACACCTCAAATTCCGCTCCGGCCTCAACCGTCTCCAGACCGGTACTGCCGTCATCCATGTGTTTGATGAGATACAGGCTGCCGAAGATGATGTCCTCATAGACATCCAACTCTTCCGTGTTCTTCTCCAGCGTATACTGTCCGGGTGTCACGCCGAGCCAATAGACGGTCTCATCCAAAAGATAGCCTTCCGATGGCGTGATCTCACGGATGTTCCAACCCTCGCCGCAGGGATAGTAGTCGGTCAGGAAATATCCGTTTTTATCCGTCACATAGGTGTCCACAAGTTCATCATAACGATAAACGCCGTAAACTGCTCCGCCGAGTGTGGCATCGCCCTGGGTTTCCCCGTAAGGATAGCCAAGTTTCTCCACAATGCTGTCAGAATCGAGTGAGAGCATCTGCGGATTCGCATGCCCGCCATTGCTGCGGAGAGAAGCATCGACCTTGAGAACATCAGCGCGCCATTTCTTGAGGATATTATTAAACTGGCGCTCGGTCACTTTGTTCCACTCGACCGAAATGTTCTGCACCTCCGGGATCACATATCGCTCGGGGGTGTTCTCTTCGGAAAGTGTGTAGTCCGTACCGATCGGGACGCGCTCAAACACGGCTGTGCCGGCCACATTGGTCGCAACGGCCATATTCACAGGCTCACCGTATTCGGAAGTGCCGGTCAGGCGGAAAGTCAGTCCCTCCACCAAACCGTCTTCGGCGGTTTTGCGGACTTTGACCATACCGTACTGGCGCAGGTTGGCAATGTCTAAAGTGATAAGCGGACTGTTATCGTCGATCGTCACTTTCCACTGTGCATCGCCGTCCGGCTGGTAATTGACCGGAACCTTGGTCTCTTTCACAATATAATCGCCATAGATGATCTCACCGGACTTGGCATAGCCGTTTTTGTCTGTAGGGCCAATCACGGCGATTTCTTCACCGTCCAGATCATAGACAGTGAATTCCGCTCCGCTGAGGTCCTTTCCGGATTCGGCGTCGGATTTCAGAACTTCAATATGACCCTTTTTGAGTCGGTTATAAGCATTGACCGTTGCCAAGCTGCCGTGTGCGGTATCAATGGTGACCTTCCATTCCGTCTGGCCGTCCGGCTCATAGTTGAATGGGAAGGTCGTCTCGACCACTCGGTATGAGCCGTAAGGAATATCTGCGGATTTGGCATAGCCACGGTCGTTGGTCGGTCCGATGGTTGTTACCTTTGCGCCAGACATATCGTAGACTGTGAAAATGGCGTCCTTGAGTGCCTCGTTGGTGCCGGATGATTTTTTGTAGACCTCAATATTGCCTTTTTTCAGCTCATTGACAGCCTCAATCGTCACCACGCCGTTATTGGAAGCGCTGACCGTGCGGGTCCACTCCTTGGTTCCCGAATAGGTGTAGTCCGTCGGGAATACCGTTTCCACAATTCTGTAAGTGCCAAACGGCAGTCGCTCTTTGGTACAGGCGTAGCCGCGGCTGTCGGTAGGTCCGATGGCATATTCTGTTCCGGTTGAGGTGTTGGTGGCAATGAAATAGGCGCCGCTCAGTGCTGCGCCCTTCGGATCCTTTTTATAAACTTCGATTTTGCCGGCCGCCTCTACGAATTCCGGAGTAACAACCTGCACGACGGCTTCCGGATAGTCACCCTTGGACATACCGACAATGGAGCTGATTTCCGGTCCTCTATCGTTGCCGACATGAAAAACAAAGTGGGTTCCGTTGTAATAACCGGCGTATACAGCAACATGGGCGATGTCCCCGGTCGGAATGTGTTTGAAAATGATGAGAGACCCGATCGGGATATCCTCACTGGGGATAAAATTATTGCCGTTCGCATTCTGACTGAAGCTGATGCGGCGTGCCGTGCCGGCACTGACCCAAGCATTCGCAGCAGCGTTATATGCCGTTGCGGTACGCAGATTGTATGGGCGGGTTGCACTGCTGGTGTCAATGCCCGCAATGTTCGGCAGATAGTTGTAGTACACATACGAAACAAAAGAGGCACAGCAAAGGCCGCTGCTCTCGAATCCGGCGATATCCGGTGCGAGCCCGGTTGCCGTACCGCTTTTTGCAACGGTTTCCGTGCCGTACTTATTCAGCCCGTAGGAGATTTTCGAGAGATAGGCGGTTGCGCCGCCGCTGTACTTTTTGAAAATTGTTCCGTCATCTCGTTGCGCCTGTACCTTATAGCCGGTGTACTCCAGCGCGTCGAGGAAAACATTGTCCAGCATCTCTGCCGGAATGTCAGATGCCGGTGCCGCAAAAACGCTTGTCGGCATCATCGAGATGAGCATCAGCACTGCCAAAAGCATTGACAGGATGCGTGAGTTGAATTTCTTGTTCATCTTGGTATCTTCCTTTCTTGATTTGGATATGAAAAGAGCCCCACCGTTTTGGGTGAGGCTGCAATTCCTTGATGGTTCTTAAAGATTGTCCGTGTTTTCGGCAGCAACTGCGATGTCGCAGTACCACATACCGCTTTCATAAGTTACGCCAACGGCAATATAGCCATACTCGGCCGAGCCGATATAGCACCAGTGCTCCGCACTGTTTCTGACCAAGGTCGCAAGCCGATAGGCAACTTCGTCCACCGTACCGACATAACCGGCCTTTGCAATGGCTTCGTTGGCATTTGCACGGTAGTACGGCTCGCCGCTGCCGCCGTAGACGCTCGGGTCC
>OGLE01000946.1_pt1 | contig 26101 bp, 29 predicted proteins | sample 1572671 | NCBI WGS metagenome assembly OGLE01 (sample SAMEA2581923, study PRJEB24529) | metagenome | biome: Human gut stool | place: China | collected 2011 | reverse complement strand
GTGACTGACTACGAATCAGTAGGCCGGGGGTTCGAGTCCCTTCCATCGCACCAAGTAAAATCCCACGATTGACCGTTGAAAATACGGTGTAAATCGTGGGATTTCTTGTTTTACAACGACCCCGAAATGGCTGGAATGTGCCTTATTTTTGCCTTACGACTCAAAAAATGCCTCTCGTGTGCCTTACCGTGTGCCTCATACTGGATGCCCGGCGGGGCGGTCTGAGGGCAAAGAAAAAGCCTGTCCGGCGTGTTCCGGGCGGGCTTTCGTACTGCTTGGGGTGAATTTATCAAGCTGTGTGCTGCTGGGCTACTATCTGGGCGGCTTTCATGGCCGCCTGTTGATAGCTCATACCAGCCGGGGCAAAAACAGAGATTGCTTGGTCAGACACAAAGCTCACGCTTTCCAAACTGGGAAATGCTTTGCTGCGGGTAACATAATACCTACGGCCAGCGATATTGAACAGATAAACAGGATGATTCCCAAATTTCAGCTTGGTCAGCATTTCACGATACCCCCTTCCAGCAGCTTGGCCACGCTCTTGCCGGCCTTTGCTGCGGCTGCATCCAGTGCGGCCAGCTTCCACAGAAACCCGGTGTCTACCTTGGCGGTCAGGCTGTCGCCCTTGTGGATAGCTGCCACGGTATAGCCCTGCTGGGCATACTGCTGCCGGATCCAGCTCTGCGGGGTCTGGTTCAGGCGGTCAAGCGTGTTCATCCGGGCACCATCCAGCACGATGCTTTCCCGGTGCAGGGTACGGGGCTTTGCTTCCCGCTGGTCGATGTACTCCACCTCAAAGGCGTGCAAGCTGATTTTCTTCTCCAACTTCATGGTCATATCCTCCCATCATGCCCGGTGGGCTTCCATCTTCCCGCCGGGGGTCTCTGTTCGTGTTACTGGACTTCCAGCGGCTGCACCTGCGATGCACCGAAGAACGATGCCCGGTAGGTCTGGCCGTCTCCCTTGCTGCTGTGGATCAGCACCGCCTGAAACAGAGCCTTTGCACCATGCTCCACCATGTACCCGGCGGCTTTCCAGCCCGCCCAGGTGTTCACAGGCTCGGTGATCCCGGCGGCCTGCTGGGCTTCCTCGATGCGCTGGGCGTTGACCGGAGCAGCCTTTGCGCTGTTCCATGCCCGGTGCAGGGCTTCGGCAAAGCTGCTCACACCCTTGCGGTACAGCTTCCACGCTTTGTGCATGATCTCGGAGAGATTGTACTTCTTCATTCTGTCCTCGCTTTACTTTGCGGGTCAGCTCCTGTATAATGGGCTTGACCCTTTGGTGGGTTTGGCTCGGTAGTTTCGTTGGTAGCGGACACCGGGCCATTTTCTTTTACACAGCATATCGGGAAGTGGGTTACATCGCTTCGCTAATTCTCGGTATTTGCTCTCCCGGTCTTACTTCGCCCCTTGCCTTCCGGTCGTGCTTCCCTTGCTGTGTCTTTATTATATACCATTGTGCAAGTACATTCAATGCGCGGAATGCACAAAGATTTACCATTGCATAAGTACAAATTGTACACTTGCGCAAGTGTATTAAATGCGCTATAATAGAGTGGAAAAGAGGTGTTAGCATGGGAACAGCCAGAACAAAGGCAAATAATAAATGGAACGCAAAGGCATACGATCGTGTGAACCTCGTTCTAAAAAAAGAAACCAGCCCCACGAAAGATGAAGTTCAGGCGGCGGCAGATGCCAAGGGCGAAAGCCTGAACGCCTATATTGTGGAAGCGATTCGGCAGCGACTTGAATCGGATGTGCCCACAGAGGACACCGCCGGGGAATGAACAGGAAGGACGTGAGAGCATGGCTGACATTCAGAAATACAGTGAACAGACGTTTGAGAGTATCAAACACATCAACGAATACGGGCAAGAGTTCTGGTATGCGAGAGAGCTACAAGCTGCTCTTGAGTATAGCCAGTGGAGAAGATTTGAAGAAGCGATTGAACGCGCAAAAATCGCTTGTGAACAGAGCGGAAACCCTGTTGCAGACCATTTTGCCAACGTCGGCAAAATGGTCAAGCTGGGTTCCGGCTCAGAGCGAGAAGTTAACGATTATGTTCTTTCACGGTATGCCTGCTATCTGATCGTGATGAACGGTGACCCCCGCAAAGAGGTCATTGCTGTTGGACAGACCTACTTTGCCGTCAAAACTCGCCAGCAGGAACTTGTAGAAAACTACGATGAACTGACGGAGAATCAGAAGCGGATTGCAATCCGACACGAGATGGCAGAGCACAACAAGTCCCTTGCAGAAGCCGCACAGATGGCCGGTGTCGAAACAAGTCTGGACTATGCCACGTTCCAGAACTATGGGTACATGGGCCTGTATGGCGGTTTGAGGGCTGCGGACATCAAGGCCCGGAAAGGTTTGAAAAAGAGCCAGAACATTCTTGACCACATGGGCAGTACAGAGCTTGCAGCGAACCTTTTCCGTGCTACGCAGACGGATGAAAAGCTCCGCCGGGACAACGTGCAGGGCAAGGCAGCAGCCAATCAGGTGCATTATCAGGTGGGCGCAAAGGTACGCCAGACCATCAAGGATCTGGGCGGAACAATGCCCGAAGACCTTCCCACGCCTGAAAAGAGTATCAAGCAGCTGGAACGTGAGCAGGGAAAGAAGAAGCTGAAGGAGTAAGGCATACATGACTTGTCTGCTTTGCAAGGGCGAAATGAAGCCCAGCACGACCATTCACACAGTGCAACCCAAGAACTGCGTTGTGGTCATCAAAAACGTGCCCTGCCTGAAGTGCGAACAGTGCGGCGAGGTCGTTCTGTCAGCTGACACGGTGGAGAAGATAGAGCACATCTTGCAGACGGTCGAAAAGGCCGTGGCAGAGATCACCGTTGTGAACTTCCCTGACTGCGCGGCATAAGCCCGCCGGGGCTGCCAGAGCGTAGATAAGACCACGGTAAGGAAAATTACCCACAAGCAACAAGAAAAGCCCACAGGCGCGCGCTGACACGTTCTGTGGGCTTTGTCATGCAGCGATTTTGTTGAGGTCAACAGAATCGTGTGGCTGAAGTGCTGCGCCCGGCGGGTGCTGCACGTTCAAAGGGTTTGGGATGCTGCCCAACAAGTCCTTGCAAGGCAAGGGGCTTTGTACATACAAAGACACTGCTTGCAGCGCCTATGGTGGTACCACGGCGCACTGCTTGCAGTGGCCAGATTTTCACCGCTATTCCACCGCTACGGCGTTAGGCCGCTTCTCAGGATAGCAATCATAGTAGCCGCTCTGTTCCAGCCGGGCGTAATGCGCGGCTTTCATCTCTTCGATGGTGGCGCGATGCTCAGGGGCAAGTTGGGCGGCTTCTTCCAAGAGGGTAATATACTGTTCACTGTTCTGCTCTTCCAGATATTCCACAGTGCGCTCCTGAACGCTGCCGCTGCGCTTCCATGCACCAAAGCCTGTCCCGCGCCATGCCCTCGTTGAAATGATGTCATCGTGCCAACGCTGGAGCTTGGGCAGTTCTCGGAGCTTTCGGATGCAGCAGCGCTCAATTTGGCGGATGGTTTCGCGCTGCACTCCTAGCTCATTGCCGACAGCCTGCAGGCTCTGGCAGTCGTAATAGCGGCGGCGCAGGATATGCGCTTCACGTTCGGTCAGATTCTGGGTCATCGCTTCTTCCAGCGCGGTATGCAGCTCCTCGGTATAGATTTCATCCTCGGAGTTCTGAAACGCCTGAGATGCCGCCGGGTCTTCGGTGATTTCACCTCTGGTGCTGCTGTTTTCATCATCGCTGTCTAAATTCACGTCAAGGCTTGTGCAGTCATTCAGAGGATTCGCAGATATTTGAAGCTGCCGGCCGTCTTGGACGGTCACAAGACGAGTGTGCTCACCACAGGCGGCTTTCCTAATTTGGTTGAGCATGGCATAATTTAGGTACACCGTAAAATCACCACGTTCGGCATTGTAGTGCTTTACTGAATAGACAAGTGCAAAATAACCTTCCTGTACCAAATCTTCAAAGGTCAGGGCCAATCTGTCGGCGGTATCCTTATTCTTGTTATACCACCGCCATGCTTTGCGCCGTATAAAATCTTCATTGATTGTCCAGAGTTGGCCTAAAGCAAAGCTGTTCCCGGCGGCAGCCAGAGCGGCAAGGGCTGCGTTTGTGGCCTGCTGGTCGGTCTGCTGTGATTTCTGTTCCATTATTCGGCCCTCTTTTTTAGGTGTCGGAATTGACGGAAAATAATAGCAGGCACGATAACACGCTGGCCGTGTATCGCGCCTGCAGGTGGATGCTGGGGTGTAAGTGAAGCCGCGATAAAGCTGTGAAAAGCTCCCTGCAAGGGCACACAGACCTTGGAACAAGGTCTAGTGTGTTATTACACCTCGTCCGGCGGGGTGTTTGGCCTCGGAGTTCGCTCGGAGTTCGATACAGGGGGCTGCTCAAGGTCAGCCAAAAAGGGAGAGACTGTTTTCTCGTTTCTTCTCCTCATCTTTCAATAGACGGTCTGTAACATCCTGCCGAGCCTTCAGTAGGGTCTGCGCGGCTTTGAGCTTCGATTCGTTTGGCGTATCGGCGGCCTGCATCACCTTGACGATGGTATCAATGGCGGCTCCTGCTACACTGTTCAGCTTGTCAGCCAACTTGGCGTTGTCAGCAGAGTTCTGTTCAATGATCTGAAGCAGAGTCTGGCTAGCTTCAGAGGCTTCCTCTTTGGTCTTGGGCATGGTTCTATGATTCACTCCATTCTGCATTTGGTTTCACCTGTTTCTCACCTGTTCGGACGAAAAAACGGCTCTCTTTTTAGGGCTTCCCAAAATTCCAAAAATATATTTTTCTCGTTGTTCACTCTCCGTTCGCCCACGGTTCAAAGGACTTTTCCCTCTCGCGTTTTTCTCGCGTTCAGGGGCTGCGCTTCGAGCGTTTGTCGGGCGTTCAGAGGGTCAGGCAGATCTGTGCAGCCTTCATGGCTGCCTGCTGGTAACTCATGTTTGCCGGGGCAAGCACGGCAGCGGCTCCATTGGCAGACGAAAGCGCAACGGTTCCCGTCTGAGGGGCAGAGCTACGGGCAACGTAGTATTTACGGCCAGCGATGTTGAACAGGTGGACGGGGCGATTTTCAAATCTCAGAGTGGTCAGCATGATAAACTCCCTTTCCGTGCCCTCTACAGGCACACGCAAATATAAACACCGCCAGAGTACGGTCGGTGGTTCAGTTGTGCATATACGGCAGCAGCATATGATAGACCACTTGCAAAACGTGCACAGGGATGCTCTGGCCGTGCTGCAAGGCGGTTTCGATACAGGCGATATACTGCGCGCCGGTTGCATCGTAGTGGTACGGCTCCCGGCGGCGTGGGCGGCTTGGGTTGCGCTTCATGTGCTCACCTCCCTTCCAACTCACTCGTGACAGCGAGAAAGCGCTGGCGGGGCTTGTCGAAGGCCAAAGGAATTTCGCCAATTTTGCCCTCCTTATTCTTGGCGAGGATGGCTTGATACTCTTCCTTGTCAGCAGACAGGAGCAAAATAGCGTCCGCGTCCTGTTCCAGCTGGCCGGATTCCTTCAGATCGGCGGTGCTGGGTGCTGCGTGCGCCGCGTTTCGGTTCAGCTGAGCCAGCGCAACCACAAGGATACCAGTGGTCTGTGCCAGCTCATGCAGGGCAATGGAGATACCCGTGATAGCTTGATAGCGGTCTCGCGCTCTGCCGTCTGCCAGCAGCTGCAAATAGTCGATAAAAACGACCTGTGCTTTCATCCGCTGCGCCTGTGCCTTTATCCATCCAACGCCCCTGCCGGATGCAGAGCGGATGAACAGCGGCAGCTTGTGCAGTTCTACGAGGCCGTCAAGGTCAGACTGCGGAACGCTCTTGTTTTTTACATCTGCCAGCGGAACGGCCAGACGGTTCGCAATGACGCGGGCGGTCAGGGTATCCGGGTTGGTTTCAAGGCTGAAATAGCACACCCGGAAGCCCCGCCGGGCTTGCTCGCAGGCCATTTGCAAGGATAAGGCCGTTTTGCCTGCGCTGGGTCTGCCGCCGATGATAAACAAGTTACCCGGGGACAGCTTGAGGTGCTTGTCCAGCACCGGAATGCCGACCGGAATGTACCGTGGTTTCTCGTCCAAATGCCGAACATAATCATCTACCAGCTCCCCGATAGGCTTAAAATCCAGTTCTTCCCGGTCAAGGGTCAAGGCTTCGCCCATTTTGCTGTACAGGTCGGGTAGGTCTGCAAAGGTGGTCCGAGCGCTGCCAGCCTGCAGGGCCAGACTCTGGAACTGGGTCAAGGCTGCCTGTTCCAGTATAAGCCGCGTCCAGTTCTCCACGCTTTCACGGGTTATGCGGATGCATTCGGCTTCGCATTCCTGCGCACAGTCCAGAATAGCGGCTTTTTGTTCCGGGTAGCGGGCACAGGCTCCTACCGCGTCCAGCTTTCCGGTCGCGTTCCAAAGGCCGGACAGAGCCGCAAACACCGGCTGAAGGTCTGCCGGGAAGTGTTCTATCTCCAGATCAGGCAGCGCGTAGGGCGCAAGGTCCGGCTTAATGAGGAGAGCGCCCAATAAAACCTTGTGAATGTTCACAACAACACCTCCATCTTCCGTTCCGACTGCTGTTCCGGCTTCTTCCGGGCTTCCCGGCGGGCTGCCACATCGCCCAGAGTCTGAACGCCATCGGTTTTCCAGCTACTCAGGACACCGTCAACGTAACGCCAGCGGCGCACTCCGTTCTCAGCGGCTTCATCAATGGCCTTGCAAATAAGCTCGGTCGAGAATGATTCCCGGTACCGTTGGAGCTTCTCCAAAGCAGAGCGGGGAAATGGCCCAATTACCGCTTGGAAATACTGCACGATTTCGGCAAGTTCTGAATTGCGAGGGGCGGCGGCAGTGGCGGCATCTACTACTACGCTATTCTTTTCTATACTATTCTGGGTGGTCATTTGGTTGTCACTTGGTATACCAACGGTTGACGGTTGGTTGTCACTTGGTATACCATTGAAAATATAACGTCTGGATGTGCTATCTCTTAACTGAGAAAACTCATCTTGAAATATGGTTGGTTTATGACGGTCGCCGCGAAGGTAATTATTAACTTTCCAGTCGCTGATGACTATGACCCCTGAACGGAACGTAATGATATAGCCGGATTCAACAAGAACTGTCAAATCTTGCTCACTGCATCCAGTAATCCGCATGATAGAGCGCGGGTTAGACACAAAGCCATCATCATCGCCCTGCATTCCCAAATGAAAGTACAGCGCTTGTGCCGTCAGTGGCAGCCCCAGAAAATTGTCGGTCTCGGTCACATCGATTGAAAACATTCTTCTACTCGCCATCAACTTACCTCGCTACCTTTCGGATGCCCTCAACGGACTGGCTGCTGTCTACCGGGTCACCTTCCTCAAAATACCGGGCCAAGCTGTCCAGATTGACCAGCCATCTGTGCCCGGTAGCAACATATCTCACCTTGCCTGTTCGGCAGAGCCGCCGGATAAAGGCCGGGGACAAGCCATAGATTTCTGCCGCTTTCTTTACTGTGGCCATTCGGGGATACTGTATCGTGTCGCCCATCCTTTTACCTCCAAAATTGTTTGTTTCTGTGTCGTTTCGTTCGCTGTGACCGCATATTACCATGGGCGAAAAAGGATTGCAAGACCGCCAAATTTCAACCAGAAATCAAGGCGATGCAGCATTGTTGGAACAGAATCCCTTGCGTCAAAATCCATCTGTTGCCATCTGGTGTCCTCCAGTATCCTCCAGTATCCTAGAGTGTCAAGGATTACCAAGGATTTTCAGAGGGATGCACCCCTGTTTTCTGGATGAATGATGCAATGCAGTTACGCCGAAAAGAACGGATGAAATTGGTTCATCATTACAATGAATCTTTCTCGCTTCCGTTTCAGCCATCCTCATCAACGATGTCGGTAACGTCTACACCCAAGGCAGCAGCGATTTTGCCCACGGTAGCAGGCAGGACGGATTTGCCTTTATTCAAGTTCAGAATGGTTTGAGCTGAGACAATGGCATTGTTACGCAGGTCGCGTTGATTCCAGTGCTTGCGTGCAAGTGCAATATCAAGTTTTCGCTTATCGATTCTCATTTTATATTCACCTCCATGCAGACCAAAAGTGGTCTCTTTTTGATTATAACAGCTCTTTATTGGTCTGTCAATGGTTAAAATAGATATAATTTGGTCTAGACTTTTCAATTAAATGCTGTTATAGTAAAAAAGGGTGATATTAATGTACAAGACCGTAGCGGAAGCTATAAAGCAAGCTCGAACCTCACAAGGAATGACGCAAAAAGAGCTTGCATATAAATGCGGAATGGCTGATTCAGCTATAAGGAAATATGAATCAGGAAGAGTGATTCCCAAGATTGAAACAAGAAAAAAGATTGCAAATGCGTTAAATATTGAAATCCAAGAACTTATGTCATCAGGCGAAATCATGTCTGAGAGACTCGCAGAATCAATAAATAAAGCGGTTGGTATGATAACATCGGCTGTGGACGAAAACAATCGTCTGATTGCTGTGTATCGTTCGATGAATGAAGTTGGAAGAAGCAAGGCTATGGCGCTGATTGAAGATTTGGCCAAAATTCCAGAATATCAAGAGAGCAGTCAAAACAGCAGCCAACGAGCGCCGCTTACTCCAGATGAAACAGAGGGTGACCCATTTGAATACCCTGAGCCAGTAGAAAGCAAGGCAGAGGATTGAACGCCGCCGGGATGTGTCCGAGGGAAAGGATGCTAGAACATGGCTAAAATAACAAAGCGCACAAAGAAGGATGGCACTTGCTCCTACTGCATCCGGGTTTCCAACGGCTACGACCAGCAGGGCCGTCAGGTGCTGGTAAATCGCACTTTCACTCCCCCGCCGGGCTTGACCGGGAAGAAGCTGGAAAAGGAGCTGCAACGTCAGGCAGATGCCTTTGAACAGGAAGTGCACAGCGGCATTTCTCTGGAAGCGTCCATGAAGCTGGATGACCTGATAGAAAAGTGGTTCACCGAGTACGCAGACCGCCAGCTGAAGCCCAAGACGGCCACCGAATACAGAAAGCTGGTGCCGCGTGTGTCGGCGGCTCTGGGGCACATGAAGGTCAACCAGATACGCCCGGCGCACCTCATGGCGTTCTACGCGAACTTGTCAGAGGGCGGAGTGCGGCAAGATTCCACCTATACGGCTACGACTGCCCTGTTGAAGCTGCTGCCGAAAGGCCAGCGGGCAAAGGTGCGGGAAGCCGCCGGGATAGGCGAGGAAACCATGCGCGGCCTGTGCAGCGGCAAGACTGTCAGCCGCAAGACTGCCGAGAAGGTAGCCGATGCCGCCGGGCTGCCCCTGTCCAAAGCCTTTACCGAGAAGGTCAGGGCGGGTGGTAAGCTGGGCGGCAATACACAGCTGCACTATCACCGCTTCTTGTCCAGCGTGTTTGAAAAGGCGGTCAAGTGGCAGCTGATTGATGAAAACCCCTGTCGGCGCACAGAAGCCCCCAAGGCGGCAGAAATCGAAGTAGAAGCCTTGCAGGAAGATGATGTGGCAAAGCTGCTGGAAGCCCTACGGGACGCGCCAGCGCAGTACAGCGTTATCACACAGCTGGCCTTGCTCACCGGCGCACGCCGGGGCGAGATATGCGCCCTGCGGTGGTCAGACATTGACCTTGTCGCCGGGGTGATCTCCATCAACAGGACGGTGCAGAACATCGCCGGGCGCGGCACGGTGTTCACGGCCCCCAAGACCAAGCGTTCCCGGCGGTGCATTAAGATAGGCCCGGAGTGTGTGCAGCTGCTGCGGGAGTATCGCCAGCACCAGAAGGCCGAACGGTTCAAGGTTGGCTCCGAGTGGGTGCGCCGGGTCGAAATTGAGAACGGAAAAACGGTGGACAATGACCTGCTGTTCACCCGCTGGAACGGCCAGCCGTTTGACCCCAACGCGGTTACATCGTGGTTTCCGGGCTTTCTGGCCGCTCACGACCTCCCGGCGGTTCACTTCCACAGCCTGCGGCACACCAATGCCAGCTTGCTGATAGCGGCCCATGTGCCTGTTACCACGGTGTCCGGCCGTCTGGGTCACGCCAAGACCAGCACCACCACGGATATTTACGCAGGGTTCATCCGTTCCAGCGATGCGGCGGCTGCGGACGCGCTGACGGACGTTTTCAGCCGTATCAAGGAAAAGACCCACGCATAACAAAAGACGGCCTACAGGGGCATTTTTGCCGCTCCTGTAAGCCGTCAACTTTTTTGTGCTTTTCATACTGTCCTGTTTATGGGATGATACGCCCTCTGAAATGTGCCTTGTTTGTGCCTTGCTGAATCGAAAAGAAGTGAAACGAAGCTGCACGAAGAATCACGAAAACAACGATGAATCTATATAAATAGCAACGACCAGAAACATGGAAAACCGTATAAAGGCCCTCTACGAATCAGTAGGCCGGGGGTTCGAGTCCCTTCCATCGCACCAGAAAATGCCGTGAAATCGAAAGATTTCATGGCTTTTTTGTTTTTCTGGCAGAGTCTGCACACTTTTGCACATCTCCTGCACACTTTACAAAAAAGCCATGAACTCTTTGCATCGCTTGCACAGCGTGTATTTCGCTGCACAAAAAAGAGAATTTTACGCGAAGAGCACCCGCGTCAGCTCGCGGCGCTCCTCTGCGTCCATCTGCCGGATGGCTTCAAGGATCATTTTACCCGTGATTTTTGTTGCCACCGGCGTTTTGTTTTCCGGGGGTTCCTGCGGCTTTGCACCTGCTACGTCCTGCGAGTAGAAGTCGGCTTCGATCTTCTCGGTCAACTCCAACCGGGGCTTGTCCTGCGTGTGGGCGTAGGTGTCCATCAGGATGCCGGTGGTGGCGTGACCGGTGTTGCCCTGCACGGCTTTAATGTTGCCGCCGGATTCAATCAACTGGTAAGTGGCACTGGAGTGGCGCAGACCGTGGAACACGATCTTCTCAAACTCCGGGTGCTCTGCACGCCAAGTGCGGTACCATTTAGAAAGGGCTTCCGGGGCAACAGGCATACCGTTGGGCAGGCGGAAGAGCTGGCCACAGTTGCGATATCTGCCATCCATGGCAAGCTCGTCCTGACGGAGCTTTTCCAGCCAAGCCAGCAGTTCCTCTTTCAAGGGTTTCATCAGATAAAGGGTGCGGCTGGATTTCTTGGTTTTCGGCTTCTTCAGCACCAGTGCGGAGCTGCTGCCCTCACGCTGGTCGGGGAAGATGTGGTAGATCTGATTCGGGTCGGTCTTTTCCAGTGCAGCCTTTTCGGTGCGCTGTAAGCTCCTGCCGACCGTGATGGTCCCACGTCCATCCGCTGCATCGAAGTCGATGTCTCCCGGCTGCAAGCCAAGGATCTCTCCGACACGCAGCGAGAGAATCATGCTCAGATGAACAGCAAGGTGGAGCGTAGGGTCGGTCATGGTCTGCAACGCAGCAAGCATGGTCTTTTCGTCCCAGATGGCACGTTCTTCCGAGGTCGATTTCGGGGCTTCTCTCGGAATCGGTGACTTGAGGAGCAGACCCCACTCAACGGCATAGGAAAAAGCAGTCTTGAGCATGGCGTGGACTTCCCGGATGGAAGCACCCGTAAGAAACTGCCGCTTCTGTTTGTCGGTGAGCGTTTGCTTGACACCCTGCTTATACAGTCCGCGCGGTGTCCGGCTCAGCGTGGCGTAGAACTGTTCGAGGTCATACGTCTGAACCTTCTGAATCTGTTTCTTGCCAAGATAGGGCACGACAAGATTCTGGATCATGGCTACCGTGTGGGTGTAGGTTTTGGGTGCCCACTTGTGCTTGCTGGACTGGATGGGAAGCCACTTGTACAGCATTTCCGCTACCGTCATTGCATCGGGTATGAGGAACGTACCGTCCAAGAGTTCTTTCTCTACCGAGATCTTGCGGTCTTGCGCTTCCTTCTTGGTTTTGAAGCTCTCCCAGCCTTCACAGATCCGGCCAGCATGGTCTTTGTATTTGAAACGAACGGAGTAGGAATCTCCGCGCCTGAGAATAGATGCCATAGATATTCCCTCCCTCAGACCGCTGCAAACCAATCGTCAAAGCTCTGCTTGCTTACCCGGATGCTGGTACCGAGGCGGATCACCTTGAAGTCCTTCGTGGTGTTGCACAGGTTGTACGCAGCACGGTTGGAGATCGCCAACATTTGGGCAATCTCCTCCACCCGGTAGACAAGCGGGGCGTGTCGGACGGTTTTGCTGGTCTGGTCAGAAGGTTCTACGGCAGGGGTTTGGTCCGAAGTTTCGTCAGAAATTACCATGGAATTTCTGACAGAAAATTCGCATGGAACTGCAAGTTCCTGACGTTTCATTGTAGGGGATTCGGGCGCGATTTTCAAGTCCTCACGGGTCAGTTTGGCGGAATTTTTGCGGACATTCGTCATAGACATGTCTCCTTTGCACTTCTCCAGACCCGGTGCAGCTCCGGTTGAGCTGCACCCTGTGGGCCGGTAAATATGTAAGGGGCTGCCGCTCCTGACCCGAAGCAGCAGCCCAAAAAAGTGCGAGAACTTGAATTTACGCGCCCCACGCGCCCCAAACCACACAAAAGTACCTTCCTGTGCTGATTTTACAGGGCGCATGGCTGAATTGTATGCGTCCTCTTGGGGCGCATCCTGTTTTTTCTCCCGCCCCGAAGGGCGTGTTTCCGCCCCACATCCGCCCGGAAAGGGCAGATATGCGCCCGGAGAAAACAACGATAACGAGTCAAAACAACTGATTTGGGGCGCGTAGGGCGGGAGAATTTCACTTTTCGTGTGTTTTATGCCGCAGCAAAGGCGGGGTGGACGCATACGCCCCAGAAGCCGCAGAACTTGTCGGGGCAAAGCCCCTCCATCTTGCTGCGCAAGACCGTTCGGTCGCTTAAAAGCCCCACTGGGGCTTTCATTGCTCCGCTTCGCTGCGCAAACGCGAACAACGCTCTTTTTGCTCTGCACAAAATCCTGCATCGTTTGGCGTAAAATTGGCGTATGGTGTAGTTTTTACTGGAAATTCATCAAAAGAAAAAGCCTGAAACTTCTCGGTACATCAAGAAGTTTCAGGCTTTGTTTCACTCAAATTGGAAATTTACTGCTCAATCGGCTTCATCGTGGGGAACAGCAGCACATCACGGATAGAGGCACTATCGGTGAGCAGCATCACCAGACGGTCTACGCCGAAGCCCAGACCGCCCGTGGGAGGCAGGCCGTACTCCAGTGCGTTGACGTAGTCGTAGTCCACCTGTGCCTTGCACTCGGGCTCCAGCGCCTTGCGCTCGGCCACCTGACGCTCGAAGCGGCCCTTCTGGTCGATGGGGTCGTTCAGCTCGCTGAAGGCGTTGCCGTACTCGGTGCAGTCGATGAAATACTCGAAGCGCTCGGTGAAGGCGGGATCATCCGGCTTGCGCTTGGCCAGCGGGCTGATCTCCACAGGGTAATCGTAGATGAAGGTGGGCTGGATCAGCTTGTCCTCCACAAAGGCATCGAAGAACTCGGCCAGAATGGCGCCCTTGGTGGGCACCTCGGGCAGCTCCACGTTGTGCGCCTTGGCGGCGGCGATGGCGTCCGCATCGGTCTGCCAGTCGTTAAAGTCCACACCGGAATACTTCTTCACAGCCTCCACCATGGTCAGGCGCTCCCAGTGGCTCATATCGATCTGCTTGCCCTGATACGGAATGACCAGACTGCCGCAGATCTTGAGGGCAAGGCGCTTGTACAGCTCCTCTACCAGATCCATCATGCCATGGAAATCCGTAAAGGCCTGATACAGCTCGATGGTGGTGAACTCCGGGTTGTGCTTGGGGTCCATGCCCTCGTTGCGGAAGATGCGGCCCACCTCGTACACGCGATCCATGCCGCCCACGATGAGGCGCTTGAGGTACAGCTCGGTCTCGATGCGCAGCACCATGTCCATGTTCAGGGTGTTGTGATGGGTGTAGAAGGGGCGTGCAGAAGCGCCGATCTCGAAGGGGGTCAGGATGGGGGTATCCACCTCCAAAAAGCCCTTCTCGTCCAGATAAGCGCGGATCTCCTTCAGGATGCGGCTGCGCTTGATGAAGGTGTCCTTCACCTCCGGGTTTGCGATCAGGTCCACATAGCGCTGACGGTAACGCATTTCGGTATCGGTCAGGCCGTGGAACTTCTCGGGCAGGGGGCGCAGGCTCTTTGCCAGCAGGGTCAGCTCAGTGGCGCGCACGCTCAGCTCGCCAGTCTTGGTGCGGAACACCTCGCCCTTCACGCCGATAATGTCGCCCACGTCCAGCTTTTTAAAGGCGGCGTAGGGCTCGTCGCCCAGCTCATCGCGGCGGACGTAAAGCTGGATATCGCCCTTGTCATCGCGCAGGTGGGCAAAGCTTGCCTTGCCCATGACGCGCTTGGACATCATACGGCCTGCCAGTGCCACCAGCTTGCCGCTGTCGGTCTCGTTGGGCAGTTCCTTAAATTCTTCCTTCAGGTCGGCAGAATAAGCGTCCTGCGGGAACTTGGTCAGGGTAAAGGGGTCGTTGCCGGCGGCCTGCAGGTCGGCCAGCTTCTGACGGCGCACCTGTACCTGCTCGCTCTCGGACAGACCCGCAGCGGGGTTTCTCTTTTGCTCTTCCATGGTTACTCCTACTTAGTTTGCAGAATGGGTGATAGCCAGCACAGTGTACTCCACGGTCTGGCCGGTGGGCAGCAGCACTTCGACCTTTTCGCCCACAGCCTTGCCCATCAGGGCGTGGCCCACGGGGCTCTCATCGCTGATCTTACCGTTGAAGGCATCAGCCTCGGTGCGGCCCACGATATCGTATTCCTCGGCCTCGTCCTCGCCGGTCTCGCGGATGGTAACGTGGGTGCCCACGGAAACGTTATCCACGCTCAGCTCGCTCTCGTCGATTATAACTGCGTTCTTGATGGTCTGCTCCAGTTCGGTGATGCGGTTCTCCACCAGACCCTGCGTATTCTTGGCCTCGTCGTACTCGCTGTTCTCAGACAGGTCGCCGTGGCTGCGGGCTTCCTTGATCTCTTCAGCCAGCTCCTTGCGGCGGACAGTTTTGAGGTATTCCAGCTCCTCCTGCATTGCCTTCAGACCGGCAGCGGACATCTTGATCTCTTGTGCCATTTGAGAATCTCTCCTTGTTATTAGCTGTATTTCTTTCGCGCAGCCACAAAGCCGCACAGGAATGCCATTTTGACTACACTATTATAATAGCAAGCCGGTGCCTTGTCAACAAAAAAGGCGGCAGTATGGCAGAAAAAAGCGGCTCTTACCGCGCGCTTTTTCCATGCTGTCCCGGAAATCGAGCTTTCTCCTTTGTCTGCATGAAAATGCGATCCCGGAAAGTCCGCAGACCTTCCGGGATCGCTCTGACATCTTTTTACTCAGACCAGCTTTGGCACCTCTGCGGTCAGCAGCTCCGCCAGCCGGGCGTGACCCTTGCAAGTCAGGTGCATAAAGTCCACCTCGTTGAACTCGCACTCGGCGGCGTCCATAAAGTGCACGCCCTGCCGCTCGGCTACGATGCGCAGCTGCTCGGCGACCCCGCGGGATTTTTCCACGCAGCCTGCGCCCATGACGGCATCGTGGAAGCCGTCCTTGATGCAGGGCGGCGCCACCACCAGAATGTTAGGCGCCTTGCCGCCCCAGCAGTCCACGCTTTTCACCTTGAGCAGCAGCCGCTCCATGCCCGCGCCGATGCAGGCAGCATTGGCTCCAAAGCGCTCCTTGACGTCATTTGTGCCCAGCATGATGATGAGCAGGTCGATGACCTCGTGGCTCTTGAGCAGGGCGTAGGCCACGCTCAGCGCATCCATGGACTCATGCAGCGGATCCACGAACACGGTGGTGCGGCCGGAAAGCCCCTCCTCGGTGACCAGATACTCCTCGCCCAGCGCCTTTTGCAGGCGGCAGGTCCAGCGCTCGTCCTCGTTGAAGCGGATGCCGTGGTCGGCGCAGTCGTTGGGGTCGGCGCAGTAGCCGTGGGTGTTGGAATCACCCAGACAGAGAATATGCTTTTTCATAACCAAATCACTCCTTTTCCATCGTCTGCCGGAAGTAGTACACAGCGCCCACCATCCCGGCATCGTTGTGCAGCTGTGCGGCACGAATTTCCAGTCCTTCGGCAAAGGCGGGCATGACGGATGCTTTCACCTTTTCAGCGATAGGCTCGATGAGCAGCTTCTGCTGGGCAGACACGCCGCCGCCGATCAGGATCAGCTGCGGGTTGAAGATATGCACCATGCCTGCAAGCCCCTGCGCGATCTCGTCCGTCCATGCGTCCAGCAGCGCCAGCACGGTCTCGTTGCCCGCTTCTGCGGCGGCAAAGATAGCGCGGCCATCCTTCCATACCGGATTTTCCTCCTGTGCGGCGCGCACCAGAGCAGTGGTGGCAGCGTAGCGCTCCCAGCAGCCCTTTGCGCCGCAGGTGCAGTCCACGCCGTCCAGCGCGTGGGTGCGGTAGTGTCCCAGCTCGCCGCCCAGACCCCGCGCACCTTCCAGCAGACGGCCGCCGGTCAGGATGCCTCCGCCCACGCCGGTGCCCAGCGTCACGCCGATGACGTCCGTATAGCCCTGTGCACCGCCGACCCACACCTCGCCCAGCGTCATGCAGTTGGCGTCGTTGGCTACCGTGACCGGCAGACCAAAGGTCTTTTCCAGCTCCGCCTTGATGGGTGCGCCGATGTAGTTGGGCAGATTGCCGCAGGTACCCGCCACGATGCCCTTGCGGCTGTCGATCTGCCCGGTGGCAGAAACGCCGATGCCCGCAAGGCTTTCCGCCGGGACGCTCTGCGCGGCAAGGAAAGCTTGTGCAGCCTTCAGCACCGTGGTCAGGATGGGGGTGCGGTAGCCGTCAAAGCTTACGCTCTCTTCGGCTTTCGCCAGCACTGCACCGGCTTCGTCCACGATGCCCAGCTTGACGGCGGTGCCGCCGATGTCGATACCAAGATAGTGTTTCATAGCAGGCACTCCCCTGTGTTATTTCTTTGCGGCGTTGATGGCACCGGTAAAGCGTGCGGTGATCTCTGCCGGGCGGGTAATGGCACCGCCCACCACCAGCGCAAAGGCACCGGCTTCCAGCGCCTTGACCGCCTGCTCCGGGTAGTGGATATGACCCTCGGCAATGATCTTTGCCGGGCACTCTGCGGACAGCTTGCGGATGAAGTCAAAGTCGATATCATCAATGCCGGTGGTCTCCGGGGTGTAGCCGCGCATGGTGGTGCCTACAAAGTCGGCACCTGCCTCGGCGCAGAGCATGGCGTTTTCAAAGTTATCGCAATCGGCCATCACCAGCTGCTCGGGGTACTTTGCCTTGATGGCGCGGATGAACTGTGCCGAGGTAGAGCCGTCCGGGCGCAGCGCACCGGTGCCCTGCACGGCAAGGATATCCACCCCGCAGGCCACCAGCTCGTCCACTTCCTTCATGGTGACGGTGATGTACATGGGCGTGCCGGGGTAATCCTTTTTGATGATGCCGATGACCGGCAGGTCCACCACCTGCTTGATCTGGGTAATGTCCCGCACGGTGTTGGCGCGGATGCCCACAGCCCCGCTCATGGCAGCAGCTTTCGCCATCAGGGGCATGACCCCGCCCTCCTTGGTATACAGCGGCTCGTGCTCCAATGCCTGACAGGACACGATGAGTCCGCCCTTGATCTGTGCAAACAGCTTTTCCTTATCCATGGTCTTACTCCTCCATTCTGATCTTGACGACTGCCTTGCGCACGCTGACGCAGCCGTGCTGTACAAGGCCGGGCTTATGCAGCTCCTCCGGGAAGAACAGCACAAAGCGTCCCTCGCCCAGTGCACCGGTCACTACGCTGGCGCTGGCCTGAAAGCCGCAGTCCCCGGTAAATTCCCCGATCTCCGCGCCGGGCACATTGGTGTAGCCCCAGCCCTCGCTGCCGGTAAGGTCTACCTGTAAATCAGCGTAACGCCTGTGGTACTCCGGGTGGTAGCCCGCGTCCGGGTGCAATGTGGCGTCCATCAGGTTGATGAACACCTTATCGCCGTCCACCTCGGTGCGCCCCAGCGGCAGGGCGGCAAGGTCGTGGGTAAGCAGATAGTCAATGGCGGTATCCAAGTTGGGGTGCAGTCCCCTGTACCGGCCCAGATGCTGCAGGGTATCGCAGATCATTCGCGTTTCCTCCAATAAAAGAAGCGCCCGCCTCCCCTCTGAAAAAGAGACGGAGAGGGGCGCTTTTATCCTGTTACAGCTTTGCGATGGCAGCTTCGATCATGGCCTGTGCCTCGGCCACAACGGCTTCATCCTCGGGGATCAGGCCGGGCATCGGGGCGCGCACGCTGCCCAGTTCCAGCCCGTACATCCGGCGCAAAATCTCCTTTTGCACCGCATACAGGTTGCCGTGGGCAGAGCACATCTTATAGATGATGCGGTTGGCCTCGTACTGGATGGCACGGGCCTTTGCGATTTCGCCCTTTTCCAGATGGGCGTTCATAGCCAGATACAGCTCCGGCATTACGGCATAAGTGCCGCCGATGCCGCCATCTGCGCCGATGACGCGGCCGGAAACAAACTGCTCGTCCGGGCCATTGAACACCACAAAGTTGCCCTCGCCGCGGGCGGCAATGCCAGCATCCTTGAACATCTGGATGTCCTGCGTGGGCATGGAGCTGTTTTTCACGGCTACCACGTTGGGGTTCTTCAGCATCTCGTTCAGCAGGCTCATGGTCAGCGCCGTGCCTGCCAGCTGCGGGATGTTGTAGATGACGAACTCGGTGTTGGGTGCTGCTGCGGACATATCGTTCCAGTACTTGGCAATGGCGTACTCCGGCAGGTGGAAGTAGATGGGCGGGATGGAGGCAATGGCGTCCACGCCCACGCTCTCGGCGTGGCGTGCCAGCTCCATGCTGTCGGCAGTGTTGTTGCAGCCAACGTGGGCAATCACGGTCAGCTTGCCCTTGGCCTCGCTCATCACGGCCTCCAGCACCGTCTTGCGCTCCTCGACGTGCTGGTAGATGCACTCGCCGGAGGAGCCGCCCACATACACGCCCTTGACGCCCTTGGCGATTAGGTGACGGGTCAGCGCCTTGACCCCCTCCACCGAAATGTTGCCCTCTGCGTCATAGCAGGCGTAAAAGGCAGGGATGACACCCTGATATTTTTTGATATCTTTCATGTTTCAAGCCCTTCTTTGCAATCAGTAATAATTCAAGATAAAATAGTCGTTCGTATCAGGTTCTGAGGCTTTTTGCTCCGGGCGGGGGGTATTTTTGCCCTCTTGCCGCTGTCGCAATTTTAGCCCTTGACCGCACCCATTGCGATGCCCTTGGTGAAGTACTTCTGGAAGATGAGGAAGATGATGATGATCGGCACTGCGGCCAGTGCGGCACCGGCCATGATCAGGCCGAAGTCGGTGCTGTTCTCTGCCTGCAGCTTTGCAATGCCCAGCGAGATGGTCAGGTTGCTGGTGCTGGACAGCATGATCAACTGCATGAAGTAATCGTTCCAGCTGTTGATGAAGGTAAAGATGGCCAGTGCGCCGATACCGGGCTTGACCATGGGCAGCACGATCTTGACAAAGGTGCGTGCCTCGCTGGCGCCATCGATGCGGGCAGCTTCCAGCATTTCGGTGGGGATGCCCTCACTGAACTGCTTCATCAGGAACACGCCGAACGGCCAGCCCACGATGGGGAAGATGACCGCCCAGATGGTATTGTACAGGTTCAGTGCGCTCATCTCGCGCAGCAGGGGGATCAGGATGACTTGCTTGGGCAGTGCCATAGCGCAGACGATGAGGGTGAACAGCAGCTTGCGGCCCACAAAGCGCTTTTTGGCCAGCGCATAACCGGCCATGGCGGCGGTCAGGCAGGTAAGGATCATGGACATAACGGCCATGAACACAGTGTTGATCATCCAGCGGATGGCAGCGGGAGCCATGGGGCCTACCGAGAAGTAGACGGGCTCGCCGTTGGCGCTGAACTTGGAGCCGAAGGGCACGGCCAGCTGCCACAGCGGGGCACGCTTACCGGCAAACAGTTTCTGGTAGTTGGTCAGCACCCACTGGCTGGGCCACCACTCGGGGGTAGTGGCGTTGATAGCGGCACCGGTCTTGAAGGAGCCGGTGATGATCCAGTACAGCGGGAAGGCGAACAGCACCGCCATGATGCTGATGAGGATGATTGCCAGAATGGCGTAGGCGCTCATCTTTTTCAGTTTACTGGGATGGCGCTCCAACGGTTTTTGCTTTTTTGCAGCAGTTGCACGCATTGTTCCGCACCTCCTTAATTATCCTTGTTGCCCAGCTTGAACTGGACAGCAGACAGAATGGCGATGATCACCGCCAGCACCACGCCCATGGCGTTGCCGTAGCCGTACTTGTACTGCTTGAAGGCGGTGTAGTAGATGTAGTACATAATGGTATCGGTCTTGTGGTTGGGGCCGCCGGAGGTCAGCAGCTGGATCAGTGCAAAGCACTGGAAGGAGTTGATGGTGGTGATGACCAGAATGTACAGGGTGGTGGGCATAATGGCCGGCCACTTGATCTTCCAGAAGCACTGGAAGTCGGTCGCGCCGTCCACCTCGGCAGCCTCCACGATGGACTGATCCACGTTGCCCAGTGCCGAAACGTACAGCACGATGGGCTGACCCACGGAGGTAGTGAGCAAAATCAGGATGATACAGCCCAGTGCAAACCGCTCGTCACCCAGCCAGTTGATGTTTTTGTCCAGAATGCCAAGGCTCTTGCCCAGATAGTTAAAGATACCGTAGTAGTTGTTGTACATCCACTTCCACACCACGGTAACGGCGACAGAGCCGGTGACCACGGGCAGGTAGAACACGCAGCGGAAAAGGCTGGTGGCCCACTCCGGCAGGTCTACGATGGCGGAGGACACCCACAGCGAGAAGATGCAGGTGATGGGCACCGACACGATAACGATGACGAAGGTGTTCTTTAATGCACCAAGGAAGATGGGGTCGGCAAACAGGGTCTTGTAGTTTGCCATCCCCACAAAGATATCCGCGCGGTTCATGGTGGAGTCAAAGAAGCTGGTCACCACGCAGAGGATCATGGGGTAGATGACGAAGCCCAGAAAGAAGATCAGGCTGGGCAGCAGGAAGCAGTAGGAGGCGAAGGTTTCGCGCCGTACCAGCGCACTGCTGCGTTTGGGCTCTTTCATTGCCGTCTTTGCAGCCAAGAGGATCACCAGACCTTTCGTTTGAGAGTGTTTTTTCCGTAAAAGGGCCCCTCCCTCACCCGGAGGAAGGGGCCTTGCGGTTCAGCTGTAATGCAGTTCAGAAAAAGTAGCGCTTATGCCTCGGCGGCAGCGGCTGCGTTTGCGTTGTCCACAAAGGTCTTGACGGCAGTCTCGACGGCCTCGCCGGAGCCCACGCGCTGCAGCATGTTCCACCACTCGGTGCGGGCAGTGGTCCAGCCCGGGGTGATCTGGTAATAATCGCCCAGATAGCCCATAAACTTGCTGTACTCGCTCATGACCTCGTTGCCGGCGTAGATGTCGCCCACGCTGGTGCGGACGGGGAAGTAGGTGGAAGCCAGCACGCTGTCCTTGACCTGAGCGGGGTCGGCAGCGATGAACTCAATAAAGGTCTTTGCAGCCTTGATCTTGGCCTCGTCGCCGTTATCAAAAATGCCGAAGCCCCAGATGCCGCCGCACAGCTTCGGGTCGCCGCTTTCGGTGGGAAATGCCATGGGGAAGATCTCGTCGCCGCTGATGGTCTGGCCTGCGGCAGCGGTGTCAGCGTTCAGCTGCTGTGCAATGTTCCAGCAGAAAGCCATCTGCAGGGTGCCGTTGCGGAACAGGGTGATCTCCTCGCCGCCGTTGATGGAGGGATCGAAGTTGACGCCCTTTGCATCGTACAGAGCCTGAATGGCCTTGATGTTCTCGGCAGAGTCGGCGGTGTACTTGGTGTGGGCCGCATCGGTAAAGGTGCCGCCGTACATATTGTTGATGATGGCGCGGGTGCCCTGGTCGCCGCCCTGACCGCTGCAGTAGATGGCTGCTACGTTCTCGTAGCCGCCCTTGTACAGTGCGTCCACAGTGTTCAGGAAGCCCTCGGTGCTCCAGGTGTGCTTGTCGGTATCAATGTACTTGTCCGCGCCCACTTCCTTGACCTTGGTCATGTTCACGGCCATGCAGTGTGCGGTCATGCACAGGGGATACTCGTAGTAGTCGCCCTTCTCGTTGTGGCAGGCAGACTCCACAGAAGCGTAGATGTCCTTCTTGGCGTCGTCGGTCCACAGGTCGTTCAGCGGAGCCATAACGCCCTTGGCACCCCAGTTGGCCACCAGACGCTCGGGGCCTTCCATGACCAGATCGGGTGCGCTGCCGCCCTCGATGGCGGTGTTCACCTGATCGTCGCCGTTGGTGTAGTCCAGATACTCCACGGTCACCTTGATGTCGGGATACTTTGCGTTGAAGCTGGAGATCAGGTTCTGGACGGTATCGTCATTGCCCCAGCCGCCGATGGGGTATGTCCACAGCTTGATGCTTGCGCCGGTGCTGGCTGCACTTGCAGCAGCAGAGGAAGCGGTGGAGGAAGCAGCAGTGCTGGTGGAGGAGGAACCGCCGCAGGCGGCCAGTGCACCGGCAGCGCCCAGAATACCGGCAGCCTTCAGGAAGGAACGGCGGGAAATGCAGTTTTTCATGGTAGATTCTCCTTGTTCATCTTCTTCGACCCATCGGGGGATCGTACTCCGTTTTGCTCGTAGCGGCTGCTCGTGTCCGCAGCCGTTGTTTGTAGCCCAATTATAGAAAATTATTTTCATTTTGTCTATTCGTTCTTTTCATAAATTTTCATTTTTAAACCCGGCAGTCTGCACAAAATTGTGGGATATCAGAAAAAACACAATATTTTCATCCACTTTACTTGTCAAAATAGTTACAAAATGGTACACTTTCCCCAGTTGTTCTGAAAATCACTTTCAGCTTCGAAATTGTAAAAATGAAAAGCATTTTCACTATTTGGGGCATTTTTTCCTTCAAAACTGTGCCCTCTGCACAGAATCGGCGGGTAAAATGTGTTCATTACGCCTCTTGCACAGCGGCGCGGTTTCTCTTATACTTTTATATAAGAAGGTAAGCACGAACACGGCACCGGCACCGCCGGCGGCCTAAGTCAGGAGAGGGAAGAATGTCTACAAATTTTTGGGAGCTGCTGCAGCAGCATCAGGGCGACCTGACAAAATCCGGCCGCACGGTGGCCGAATATCTGGTGCAGCACGCTGCGGAGGCACAGTATCTGTCCATATCATCGCTGGCCAGAGAGTGTCAGGTGGCCGAGGCCACGGTGTTCCGGTTCTGCCGGGCGCTGGGCTTTGAGGGCTACCACGAAATGCGCATTGCGCTGGCGCAGGCCAATGCCACCGGTGTGCTGGTAAACCAGCAGGAGCCCGCCCCGGACGCCGACACTGCCACCCTGTGCGAGCACGCCTCAGCACTGTTCATGACCGCCATCAATGGCACCCAGAACGCCCTTTCGCCGCAGGCGGTGGATCAGGCTGTGGCGCTGCTGCACAGCGCCCGGCAGGTGTTCTGCATGGGACAGGGCGGCAGCATGGCCGCCGCCAAAGAGATCTGCGCCCGGTTCGCCTGCATCACCAACAAGTTCCGTGCCACCGCCGACAGCCACATGCAGGTCATGGCGGCCAGCCTGATGACCGAGCAGGACGTGGTGCTGTTCGTCTCCTACTCCGGCGCTACCCGGGACCTGATGGAGACCCTGCGCACCGCCAAGGCCAACGGCGCAAAGATCATCCTGATCACCCACTACGAGGACTCCCCCGGCGCAAAGCTGGCAGACATCGTGCTGCTGTGCGGCGCACAGGAAAGCCCGCTGGATTCCGGCAGCATCCCCATCAAGGTGGCGGTGCTGTATGTTGCCGAAGTGCTGGTGCTGCGGTACATTCTGGACGATAAGCCCGGCAGCACCGAAGCGCAGGAGCGCACCACCGAGGCGCTGGCTGTAAAGATGCTTTGAGTATCAACTTAAAATTTCAGGTTCCATCATAAAAGTTGGGGTCGGGAGAAAATCCCGACCCCATTCTTTATAGAACAAAAAAATCGGTCAGACCAGCAGGCCTGACCGATTTTTTGCTTATCAATGATGTTGCAGCGCTGTACGCTTAGTCGCGGCGGCGGCTGTTGAGACCCAGCAGACGCACCACATACAGGAAGATGTTGATGAAGTCCAGATACAGCGTCAGTGCGCCGTAGATGGAAGCCTTTTCCGCCAGCTCGCTGTCCCCTGCGTAGTAGGAGTACATCTGGCTCAGCTTCTGGGTGTCGTAGGCGGTCAGCAGCATGAACACCACCAGACCGATGCCGGAGTACAGCACCGTGCCCATAAAGCCCATGCCAAACAGCACACCGACGAAGCCGGTGATAATCAGCGCAAACAGTGCCATCATCAGTTTGGGGCCCCAGCCGGACAGATCTTTGTGGGTGGTGGTGCCGTAGACTGCCATCAGACCGAAGTACAGCGAGGTGGCAAGGAAAGCCAGCACCAGTGTGCCCAGATCAAAGGCAAGGAAATAGTAGCTCAGTACCATGCCGTTGAGTAGGGCGTAGCCTAAGAACACCCCTCTTGCCGCACCCACGGACATATTCTGCACCCGGGCGCTCAGCACGATCACCAGCGCCAGCTCGGCAATGGTGAACAGCAGGTACAGCGAATTGACCACATAGAACAGCGGGGTGGTGGCGGTGACAAACGCCGCCGCAAAGGTGATCAGCAGTCCCAGCGCCATCCAGCGGTAGGTGCGGGTCATATAATCAGCCGAGGTCATTGTAGGCTCTGCATAGCCACGGTTGTAATTGTTATAACTCATCTGGGTTCCTCCAGTCTATTCTGCGGAGCATTTCTCTCTTGCTCCGGTCTACGGAATATAGTATACTGCATAGAAATGAACGTTTCATGAAAAAGGCTGTGATATTGTATGTCCCTTGGACTTTATCTGCATATTCCCTACTGTTTTTCCAAATGTCGGTACTGCGATTTTTATTCCCACCCCGGGGAGCGGGGCGTACCGGACGCCTATGTGGACGCGCTGCTGCGGGAGCTGCACCGCTTTGCGCCGGATGCGCCCCTGCGGCCGGACACCCTTTATTTCGGCGGCGGCACGCCCAGCCTGCTCACCCCGGCGCAGGCAGAACGGCTCATCCGGGCAGCAGAGCCTGTGCCCGGTGCAGAGATCACCTTGGAAGCAAACCCTGAGACCGTCACCGAGGAGAGCCTGCGGGGCTTCCGGGCGGCAGGAGTGAACCGCATCTCCTTCGGGGTGCAGTCTGCCCGGGACACCCAGCTGCGCACCCTTGGCCGTCCCCACAGCGCCAAGCAGGCGCGGGCAGCCTTTGCCGCTGCCCGGCGCGCCGGGTTCGAGAATATCAGCGGCGACATCATGCTGGCATTGCCCCACTATACGCAGGCCGAATTTGACGAGACACTGGAGCTGATCGAAAAAGGCGGTGCCACCCACATCTCGGCTTACCTTTTAAAAATCGAGCCGGACTCTGCCTTCGGCAAGAACCCGCCAGAGGGTCTGCCCACCGGCGATGAAGCCGCTGATTTCTACCTTTATGCCGTGGAGCAGCTGGAACACCACGGCTACCGCCAGTACGAGATCTCCAACTTTGCAAAGCCGGGCTACGAGGGGAAGCATAACCTTATCTACTGGGACTGCGGCGACTATCTGGGCCTTGGCCCTGCGGCACACTCCTGCATGGGCGGCAAGCGGTTCTGCTACGCGCCGGACACCGCCGCCTTTCAGCAGGACGCCGCCGCACCCATCATGGACGGCAGCTGCGGTGCAGAGGACTACCTGATCTTGCAGCTGCGGCTGCGCAAGGGGCTTGACCTCGAAGCCTACAAAAACCTATACGGCAAGCAGTTTTCCACCGCGCAGCTGGCCTTTGTGCAAAACTGCGTCCGCGCCGGGTACGCCACCTTCGATGGCCGCACCCTTGCCCTGACCCCCGCCGGGCTTATTGTGCAAAACAGCATTCTAGCACAGCTGCTCTGATGGGAGGGCGAAGCAGAAATAGCAGGAAAAAGCATCGTAAAACAAAACCGCAGCGTATTTTGATACGTTGCGGCTTTTTGGTGGGCGCGGGTGGATTAAAGGAACCCGGGTCGCGGCTCCCAGCGGCTGCATCGTGCCTTGGGCGGCACGCGCATCCTGCTGGCCGCAGCCCCAACAGCTCCTCCC
>OGLE01000936.1_pt1 | contig 26351 bp, 18 predicted proteins | sample 1572671 | NCBI WGS metagenome assembly OGLE01 (sample SAMEA2581923, study PRJEB24529) | metagenome | biome: Human gut stool | place: China | collected 2011 | reverse complement strand
CTACTTGAATCAGACGGGCGTAGCAGCCGGTGTGATGAGCCTGAATAACAACGAGCTGACGTTTGAACTGGCAGAAGGCAGCCAGCTCCCTGAGGGCCTGACTTTGTATTCGAACGGTGCCATTTTCGGAACTCCCAAGGCTTCACGAGTTCAGTCCTTTGATATCATCGCTCATGCCGCAGGCTGCGAGGATCAGCGCAGAACCTTCACGCTGAACATCATGGGCAGCCAGGTGGGCTATGACAATTCCATGACGCTTGAGGGCGCAATACGAGGAGAAGCCTTCGACCGTTCGGTTGCAACAGCCTACGCGGGTGAAGAGGTGATCACCTATTCTGTGGACGAAAAGAACGCAGCAATCCTGAAGGAACTTGGACTTGCGCTGAGCAGCGACGGTGAGTTGACCGGCACGCCTACTCGCTCCACGAAACGCGCCCGTTTTACTGTCATTGCCTCGGCAGAGGGCTATTCTGAGGCAACATGCACCGTCTATATGAATATTCAGGAGCCGATGACAGAAACCACGGTTTTTGAAGCGGAATACCTGAATCTTGCCGGAAAGACAGGTGTCGGTTACTCCGGCGCTCCTGCTGATGAAGGTCTGATTTGCCGCAACGAGACGGCAGGCAACCATTTCTTCTTGGGTTATCTGCACAGCCCGAACATGTATTTTGAGTACACGATCTATTCTGGGGCAGATACAGAAGGTGAATTGCTGCTATCCCTGGGGCAGGAGTTGGGCGATGACATCTCTTTCGACCCGTCTACACTGGATGTCTCTGTCAATGGTGTATCCTTGTCCTTTGGTAGTTTTCATGTTCCGGGAGCCCGCCAGAGCTATACGGTTTTTGAGGAGTTCAGTGCCGGAAAAATCAAGCTGAACGCCGGTGAAAACAAGATCCGGATCACAGTCAAACCCAATACGCTTTTCGGTGGAGCGACCGGCGGTCCTGGACTGGATTATATCCGAATTGATGGCGCGTCTGCACCGCTGATGTGGCAGCCGTGTTTGTACAACTTTGATCTTGTTGTGATTTGAGGTGAAAACATGAAGAAGCAAAAAAAAACCGGCATTCTGCATATGCTTTGGAAACAATGCAGACCGTTTATGATTATCGCACCTTTGCTGATTGTGCTGTTTGGCACAGTATCTCTGGTGGCGACGCTAAATCCTTTCCTGGCGAATACGATTTCAACCGTACTGGGCGGTGAACGGCGCGTATTGCAAAGCGGCGATCCGAACGCCGTACAGTATTACGACAAGACTGCCAGCTTCAAGCAGTTTGATTCCGGCATCAAGGATTTTGAACGGAATGCGCAAGGTCAGGAGCTCTCTTCCGGAGAGCAAAAAAAGCAGGCGCAGATGGCTGCGGGAATGTTGAATCAGGAGATTTGCAACGTAGTGAAATCGCATACGGCGGTTGGTTTAATCGTGACAAATTGCCGGACATACCCGGAAAGGTCTCCATGGCACGCATGTTGATTGACGCGTGGTTGGAAGGGAGGCTTGCGGAAGGATGTGGCGGGTGACAAACAAAAAGCGGGAAGTGCTTTTCATTGCATTCCCGCTTTTCTGATTTCTTTGCTAAGTGTAGGCTTTCTTTTATTCTGTGGCAAGGAGTTCTTCGGCCAATTCTTCCATTTGCAAGAGGTCGGCTTTCTTCATGCTGCTTTTAATCGTGACCATGTGTTCCATGATTTCCATGTTTTTCATTTCCGACAACATGCACGACATCATGCGTCCGGCGGTAGGTGCCCAAGAGCCGTTTTCGATGATGCCCACCCGGCGTTTCTGGAAATTCTTGATTTGCAGATGGTGCAGGAAGTCGAACATCGGGGGGAATACCCCTGCATCGTATGAGGATGCGGCCACAATCATCTTGCTGTAACGGAACGCACTTTCCACGGCCAGAGCCATGTCGTCCCTACAGAGGTCAATAAGCATGACTTCGGTGGCTCCTTTTTCGCTTAGGATTTCAGCCATCCGGCGTGCGGCGGCAGCCGTATTTCCATGTATGGAGGCATAAGCCACGACAACCCCTTCCGTTTCCGGTTCGTATTTGCTCCAAGTATCGTAAAGCCCGATGTAATACCCTAAGTTTTCTTTCAAGACAGGCCCGTGGAGCGGACAAATCATGGCGATGTCCAGACCGGCGGCTTTCTTCAGCAAAGCCTGTACTTGCGCCCCGTATTTTCCGACGATGTTGAAGTAGTAACGGCGGGCTTCGTCTATCCATTCCCCCTCATGGCAGAGTGCGCCGAACTTGCCGAAAGCATCGGCGGAGAACAGGATTTTCTCACTTTCTTCATACGTCAGCATCACTTCCGGCCAGTGTACCATCGGCGCCATGATAAATTTCAGGGTATGTTGTCCCAGACAGAGCGTGTCGCCCTCCTTGACGGTTTGCGTACGTCCTGCGAAGTTGACTTCTTCAAAAAACTGAGGCATCATTTGGATGGCCTTGGCACTGGCTACGATTGTGGCCTCGGGATATTTTTCGGCAAACCATCCGATGTTGGCCGCATGGTCAGGTTCCATATGCTGCACGATGAGATAATCCGGCGTCCTTCCCTCCAAGGCTTCTTCCAGACGAACTGTCCATTCCTCCGTTTTACGCTGGTCTATCGTGTCCATCACGGCTATCTTTTCGTCCGTGATAACGTATGAGTTGTACGAAATGCCTTGTGGTACGACGTATTGGCTCTCGAATAAGTCCAAATCCTTGTCGTCGGCGCCAATGTATCTGACGTAGGGTGTGATATTGTCGTTCATATTGCTTGATATTGAAGTTTAAAATCCGGTGCAAATATCGCACTTTTCTCCGGATTTTACAACATATTTCCTTATCTTCATCCCATTCTCATTTGTTGCAACAGCTCTTTTTGCCTTTCGCTCAGGCTGGCAGGGAGTTGCACGTTGTATGTCAGAATCAGGTTGCCGCGCGTACCGTCGGAATGCATGTCGCCTTTGCCTTTCAGGCGGACTTTGGCGCCAGGCTGTGTACCGGGCTTTATTTTCAGTTTCAATTTGTCGCCTTCCGGGGTTTGTACGATGATGGAGCCGCCCAGCAACGCCGTGTACATGTCGATATTTACCGTGCACTCACGGTCGGCATAACTTACAGTCCCGCTTTCGTTTCCAAACGGGTCGAATCCCCGTTTGAAGCCGCTGCGGTAGCTGCGTGCGCGTCCACCGCCTCCGCCGAACATTTGCGTGAAGAAGTCCGAGAAGCCTCCTCCTGTAAACTGGCTGAAATCAAATCCTTCAAAGCCGCCTGCGTCTGCACCGCCTGTGGCACCGCCGCCCATGCCTGCCATTTTCCAGTGTTCGCCGTATTGGTCGTATTTGGCCCGTTTTTCCGGATCGTTCAGCACATCGTACGCTTCATTCAGTGCCTGGAATTTGGCTTTGGCTTTAGGGTCGTCGGGATGCAGGTCCGGGTGGAACTGTTTGGCCCTTTTCTTGTAAGCGGCCTTGATGTCCTTTTGCGGAGTATCCTTGCTGATACCCATTATTTTATAATAATCGATAAATGCCATAGTTAAAAATCTCCTTTCTGCATAATTTGCAACAAATAAGATGCCAATCTGTTTGTAGAAGACGGCATTATTGTTATTTTTGCATGGAAGATTCAATTTCAGAGGGAAGATTATGGCAAATAGTACGGCAGAGAGACAGATAGTGAGTTTAAAAATTGTGCATACCAGTGACGTGCATGGCAGTTTTTTCATGCGGGATTATGTGAACAATCATGCCGTAAGGGGAAGCCTTTCGCGAGTGTATGCCTACGTGCAGTCGTTGCGAAAAGTTTATGGCAAAAGGTTGTTGCTGATGGACGGCGGGGACATATTGCAGGGAAGCCCCGTGGTGTATTACAGTAATTTCGTGGCTTCTTCCGGAAAGAATCTGGCAGCGGAAATCATGAACTATATGGCATACGATGTGGGTGCGATGGGGAATCATGACATCGAGACGGGGCATGCGGTGTACGACCGTTGGACGGCCGCCTGCCGTTTTCCGGTGCTGGGGGCCAATGTGATAGACCGGGCGAGGGGCGGATGCTACTTGCCTCCCTATTGCATATTGGAGCGTTGCGGTGTGAAAGTAGCCGTAATGGGGATGACTACCCCGGCTGTGCCGAACTGGCTTCCGCCGGCTTTGTGGGACGGCCTGGAGTTTGAGGATATGGTGTCTTGTGCAAAGCGGTGGGTTCCCCTGATTCGGGAGAAAGAGCAGCCGGATGTACTCGTCGGACTGTTCCATTCCGGCAAGGAGGGCGGCATCGTTACGCCGGACTATGCGGAGAACGCGGCTTTGGACGTAGCTCGCGAAGTGGCGGGATTCGATGTCGTGTGCTATGGGCATGACCACATGAAGAACTGTGAAACGGTGAAAGGTCCCGACGGCAAAGAGGTGCTTTGTCTGGCTCCCTCGAGCATGGCCGTAACGGTGGGCGAGGTCGATATAGACGTAGAGACGGGACGGGAGGGCAACCGTGTGGTGTCCGTGAAGGGGAAAATAACGGATTTGTCGTACTATAAAGGCGAAGAATCCAAATACATGCAGCGTTATTTCAGCCGTTATATCCGCAATACGGAGTATTACGTAGGGCAGAAAATCGGAAGGTTCGTGCATACGATAGAGAGTCAGGATGCTTATTTCGGCCCCTCGGCTTTTGTAGACATTGTCCACCGGGCGCAGTTGGAAACCACGGGTGCCCAGGTGTCGTTTGCCGCTCCGGTCTCTTTTGCGGCCAGCATCAAGGAGGGAGACGTGTGCGTGCGCGACGTGTTCAATCTTTACCGTTACGACGACGTGCTGTACACCATGCGGCTTACCGGACAGGAAATCAAGGATATGCTGGAGATGAGTTACGGACTCTGGACGGCGCAGATGAAAGCGCCGGACGACCACGTGATGCTTTTGGACTATGTATTGGACGAAGGCCGGCGTTTGGGTTTCAAGCATCTGGCCTACAACTTCGATTCGGCTGCCGGCATTTGTTACACGGTGGACGTGACGAAACCTTACGGTGAGAAAATCCGCGTGACGGGGATGGCGGACGGAAGTACGTTCGGACTTGAAACGTGGTACACGGTGGTTGTCAATTCCTACCGTGGAAATGGAGGAGGGGAACTGTTTACCAAAGGTGCCGGCATTCCTCACGAGAAGTTGAACGAACGCTTGCTGTCCAGTACGGATAAGGATTTGCGTGCATGTATCATAGAATATATCAAGGGCAAGGGCGAGATTGACGCCCGTCCTTTGTACCAATGGCGTTTCGTGCCGGAAGCATGGGCCGTCCCGGCCTGCGAGCGCGACCGTCAACTGCTGTTCGGTAAGCGTGAAAAGGAAGAATGATATACAAAAAACGTTCTGCGCCAAACGAAATTTTGTTCTGCTGAGAATGATTTATCAATCTGCTGAGAACGATTTTCCGTTTGGCGCAGAACGTTTTTACAACCGTAATCGGTTGTAAATCAATGATGTTCTTCTGGTAAATAATATGTACGGAATACCGGATGCCTGGCACGTCCGACCGATGACGCTTCGTGGGGCAGGCGAAGGAAACGCGTTCGCTGCGCGTCAATAGCGGAACTTGTTTTTGGTACTTTCCTTGATGAAACCGTGCCGGTAGGCATAAAGCAATTCTTTCAGCTCTTCTATCTGGCTTTCCAGTTCGGCACCCTTGTCGGTGTCCCTCACCATCATACGTTGAGTGCTCATTTCCACGATTTGCGTGGTGCTCACGATGTCCGTCCCGTTTTTGATGGCCTCTTCGGCCGATGTGAACGGTTCGTGCTGTACCAACTGGAAGCCCCGGCTGTGGAACACCAAGGTGTAGCCCGCTATTCCGGTCGTATTATGATAGGCCTTGGCGAAGCCGCCGTCGATGACCATCAGTTTGCCGTTGGCTTTGATGGGTGTCTCTCCGCGCCCTACGCGTACCGGGACGTGGCCGTTGATGATGTGGCGGTGCTGTCCCGTGACTCCGAACGAATCGAGAATCATATCGCAGACTTTCTCGTCGTCCCTCAATCTGTAGTAGTACCCTTTCTCTTCGGTATGGGTGGTTTTGTCCTCCAGAAAATAGCGTTCGAAAGTAGTCATTTTGGATTTGTCGAACAGGGGAGAGTCCACGCCGCACCACAGATACCAAAAATAGTCGACGGCAAACTTTCTTTCTTTAGGCTCGGTGTCGCTGTTGAAAGCGGAGCGCAAGACCAGGCCTATCTTGTCCAGCAAGGCCCGTCCTTTGACTTTTTCTCCGTTGATGTCCACTTCCTTCAGGCTTCCGTCGGCATTTAGCGGTACGGAAGCGTGGAACAGCAAATTGGAGTTGAATATCCCGTACATGCAACCGTGGGAGAACAGGCATTGTATGTGCTTGTTCAGCTTGTCGCTCACACTGAAAGAGTGGTGCAGTTTGTTGACCAGTTCTTGCTCCTCGGGCGTGAGTTTGTAGGGCGATTTCGGGTCGATGGTGGGGAAATAACAGTCGCGCATGGCGTATTCCTTCCCGTCGCGCACGAAAACTTTTCTTTCAAAATCAATGTGCTCCAGTTGTTTCCTCTCTTTCATGTGCCATTCGGGGCGGCTGTCTATCATGGCAGCTTCGAGCTTGAACTGGATAATGCTGATGGCCTTGTGCATCTGTGCGATGAGGCGTCGGGCTTTCTGGTTATGCCTCGTGTCGTCTTTGTCCAGTTGCGGCCCGAAATAATGACAGGGGTCGTCGGCGTATGTTTCCATGGCGAACGTGGCAAGCGGCACCAGGTTGATGCCGTAGCCGTCTTCCAGTGTGGCGAGGTTACCGTAACGGAGCGTCAGGCGCAGCACGTTGGCAATGCAACAGTCGTTGCCGGCTGCCGCCCCCATCCAAAGCGCGTCGTGGTTGCCCCACTGTATGTCGAAGTTGTGGTAATTGCACAGTGTGTCCATGATGATGTGCGCTCCGGGGCCGCGGTCGAAGATGTCGCCGAGGATGTGCAACTGGTCGATGCTCAGGCGTTGTATCAGGTTGCAGATGGCGCAGATGAATTCATCAGCCCGTCCGGTGGACACGATGGTCTCGATGATGCGGTTGAAGTAGGCCTGTTTGTTATAGTCTTGCGGAGACTCGTGCAACAACTCCTCTATGATATAGGCAAATTCCTTAGGGAGCGCCTTACGCACCTTGGAACGCGTGTATTTGGACGAGACCGACTGACATACGCTTACGAGTTGATGAAGGGTGATGTTGTAGAAATCGTTCAGGTTCGTTTCGGAGTTCTTGATGTATTGCAGCTTTTGTTCGGGGTAATAAATCAGGGAACAGAGTTGCCGGATTTCCGACTCTCGCATCGTGGTTCCGAATATTTCGTTCACCTTACGTTTGATATTGCCCGACGCGTTTTTCAAAATATGCTGGAAGGCCTCGTATTCCCCGTGTATGTCGGCCAGGAAATGTTCCGTGCCTTTGGGCAGGTTCAGAATGGCCTCCAGGTTGATGATTTCCGTGCATGCGGCACCGATGTTGGGGACGCTTTGGGAGAGCAGTTCCAGAAGTCTCATGTCGTTCCGAATCTTTTCGTAGGAGTATATCTGAGTCATGGTATTTATATTTCGTTTGTTCATTAAGACAAAATTACGCAAATCTTTTGTTCCTTACAATGTTTGCTGGCGGTTTTTCGTGACAAACAGGCTGATAGGATGTAGAAATCATAGTGTTAATTCTTTTAAGAAAGCATCAATATACTGAAAACAGTAGCTCTTAATGGCAAAAAAACTGTAATTTTGCAACTTCATGGAATAAGAAATGCGGAATAGATTCTTTTGTACTGTGCTTTTGTACGGGCTGTCTTGCATGTTTGTTCGGGCTGTCGGAGAAGGTGGGCATGCCTTCGCTGAGGTGAAAGACAGTATAAAACCTGACGCGGATTCTGTATCTTCAGTTGTGGAGCCGGTTCGCAAGACGCGCAATCCGCTCAAGTGGATAGGGCGTTATCTGAGTAACACCAATAAACACGAAGACCGGCCTTTCGATTTCAGTATGTTGATAGGGCCGAGTTATTCGGCTGCTACATCTGTCGGATTGGGAGCTACGGCCTCCGGTCTGTATTCATGGGATCGTTCTGATCCTTTGTTGCCCAAGTCCAATGTTTCGGTGTACGCCAATGCTTCCCTGTCGGGGATGTTGGCTGTAGGGTTGCGGGGAAATAATTTTCTACCTCATCAGAGATACCGTTTCGATTATCAGTTGTCGTTTTATACCTTTCCGGGAAAATTTTGGGGAATAGGTTATGAGAACGGTGCCAGTGATGCGAATAAGAGCGACTATGAGCGTGTGAAGCTTCAGTTCAAGCCCAGTTTTTTGTTTCGCCTGAACGAATCGGTCTTTTTGGGGCCGGTCGTGGACGTAGAATGGGTGAACAGTTTCGGTTTTGAGAACGAGGCGTTACTGGAAGGACAAGACAAATCGGTGGCGAATTACGGAGCGGGATTTAATTTCACGTACGATACGCGAGACTTTGTACTGAATGCCTACCGCGGCAATTTCTTCCGTTGGGAACAGATGTTCTACCCGTCCGGTTTCGGAAACGACTACGCTTTCAGTTATACCGACTTGACTTATAGCACCTACCATCAGGTGTGGAAAGGCGGCGTGCTGGCCATGGAATTGCATACCTTGTTCAATTATGGAGATGTGCCTTGGACCATGATGGCCCAGGTCGGGGTGTTGGGGCGCATGCGTGGGTATTATGAAGGGCGATATCGCGACCGTAATATCATGGAAGGGCAGTTGGAGCTGCGCCAACATATCAAGGGGCGCAACGGAATAGCCGTATGGGTGGGTTTGGCCAACGTGTTTCCTAATTTCGGTCATATATATTATGATGAGATGCTTCCCAACTATGGTATCGGCTATCGTTGGGAATTCAAGAAAAGGGTGAATATACGTTTTGATTTGGGCTTTACCAAAGACAGCCCGAATTTCACCTTTAATATCAATGAGGCTTTTTGAAAAAAACTAAAAACAGAGATATAAAATGAATTTTAAGAGTGTGTATGTCTCAGGGCTGTTGGCTGTATGGCCCGTGATGCAGGGCATGGCCCAGTCGGAATTGATTAAGTTTGGTGATTTCGATCAATGGATAGTCCGCAACATTAAGGAGAGCGGCATTATCGGTGGAGATACCAAACAGTTGTACGAAATCGGTCCGGACGCGGTCTGGAACGAGAACAAGGCTTATACGAATCAGGGAGGTTCGCCGTGGGCAACGTCGAATGTGATGGCCAAGGTTTGCGGAATCACCAAGACGAATACTTCGGTTTACCGGGAGAAACGGGGAGACGGTTATTGTGCCCGCCTGGAGACTCATGTAGAGAAAGTGAAAGTCATGGGAATTGTGAATATAGAAGTGTTGGCAGCCGGTTCTGTTTTTCTGGGCAGCGTGCCCGAACCGATTACCAATACGTCCAATCCGATGAGCAAATTGGCTGTGGGCATACCTTTTACCAAACGTCCGCAGGCTATCAGTTTCGACTATAAGGTGAAACTTTCCGACGAACCGGACCGTATCCGTCAGACAGGGTTTAGCCGCGTGACCAAAGTCCAGGGAAAAGATATGCCCGATGTGGTATGTTTGCTCCAGAAACGTTGGGAAGACAAAAAAGGGAATGTGTACGCCCAACGCATAGGAACGATGATTCATCGTTTCAACCACAATACGGATTGGGTAAACGGTGCAAAATTTCCTATTAAATACGGTGATATTACCAAGCAGCCCGGGTTTCAAAGTTATATGGGATTGATATCCGGTGACAAGACACAATACACCCGTAACAGCAAGGGGAAGATGGTGCCTATCAAGGAAGTGGGTTGGGCCGATGCCGGTGAAACGCCCACGCATATCGTGTTGCAGTTCGATTCCAGTTACGGAGGCGCGTACGTGGGTTCTGTAGGAACCACATTGTGGTTGGATAATGTGCATGTCATATATTAAGTAGGTAAGTGGGCAGCATGAAGACAGACCGTTTTACATACGAAGGTGTGCCGACACCGTGCTATATCATAGAGGAAGATTTGTTGCGGCGTAACCTGGAGCTGATTCGGGATGTATCCCGAAGGGCGGGAGTGGAAATCATTTTAGCCTTCAAGGCTTTCGCTTTATGGAAATCGTTCCCTGTTTTCAGGGAATACATCAGCCATACCACGGCCAGTTCCCTCTACGAGGCCCGTTTGGCGGCGGAAGAGTTCGGTAGCAAGGCACATACTTATTCTCCGGCGTATACGGAACGTGATTTCGACCGGATACTCTCGTGCAGCAGTCATGTCACGTTCAATTCCATGAGCCAGTATGTCCGTTTCTATCCGCGCGTGGAGGAATACAACCGTCTGCATCCGGAGGAGCGTGTCTCTTGCGGGCTGCGCATCAATCCGGAGTATTCGGAGATAGAAGTGGACTTGTACAATCCTTGTGCGCCCGGCTCCCGTTTCGGCATGATGGCCTCGCAACTTCCGTACTGCCTGCCAGCCGGGATTGAAGGATTCCATTGTCATTGTCACTGCGAGAGTTCTTCCGAAGCACTCGAACACACTTTGCAGCATATAGAGGAGAAGTTTGGGAGATGGCTGTCCCGATTGAAATGGCTCAATCTGGGAGGCGGCCATTTGATGACGCGGAAGGATTATGATGTGGAGCGTTTGGTGGCCATCCTGAAAGGCTTGAAGGAACGCTATCCCAACCTTACGGTCATTTTGGAACCTGGCTCGGCTTTTGCCTGGCAAACCGGTCCGTTGGTTGCTTCGGTAGTCGATGTTGTGGAAAATAAAGGGATACGCACGGCCATTCTCGACGTGAGCTTCACTTGCCACATGCCGGATTGTTTGGAAATGCCGTATCAACCGGCGGTACGTAACGCCGAGACGATGGAACCCGATGCGGTGAAACGTGCGGCTCCGGAAGAAAATGTCTATCGTTTGGGCGGGAACAGTTGTTTGAGCGGTGACTACATGGGCGCATGGCGCTTTGGCCATCCGCTCGCGCCGGGCGACCGGATTATCTTTGAAGATATGATACATTATACTACGGTAAAAACCAATATGTTCAACGGCATCCGCCATCCGGACATCGCGATGCTGCATAGCGACGGGACTTTGGAATATTACCGGCGTTTCAGTTACACCGACTATCGGGACAGGATGTGTTGAAAACAGAAAAAATGAAATAACGATTGATTTTTTTCCATACAGATGCTTGCGCTTTAAAAAAATAATTGTACCTTTGCAACCGCATTCAGGGGAATGCAAAAACTAATGAACTTAATGGAACAAGCATCTTTTGCGGAAATAGCTCAGTTGGTAGAGCACGACCTTGCCAAGGTCGGGGTCGCGAGTTCGAGTCTCGTTTTCCGCTCAGGCAAAGCTGCCCGTGAGGGTGGCTTTTCTTGTTTTTATACATTCCGGTTTCATTTGTTTTCTTCGTTTCGTTTACGGTAGAGTTGGTAAGAGTTGTAGATATTGTGCCAAATGCTGTAGAAGCCTCCGGCTACCGATGTGACCGGAGTCATGAACGTATACCCCATCCAAATGGCAAATACCGTGTTCTTTTGTCCCAAGGCCTGACCTGCGCTGATGGAATCATTGTAACAGGTTCCGATGCGTTTCCCCGCCCAGAATTGTACGACGCAGCAAACAAGCGATATGCCGGCTATGCCCAATTGGTAAAGCACCGATACTTCGCTGTGGACAATACTCTTCACGGTAACCCCGATGGCAATGGCCAGTGCCACGGCCCACAAATAGAATGCCAGGTCTTTGCAGCGGACGACCAGTTTGTGTACGCCCGGAAGGCAGTAGCGAACGAATAAAGCGGCCAGGAACGGGCAGAACAGGAGAGGGAAGACTTTGCTTAATATCAAGGAAAAGGAGACACCGAATGTCAAATCGGGGTGGGGGTGAATCAAGGGGACGAATATGGGGACTATCAGTGCTGTGACCAGATTGATTAAAATGGTATAGGTGGTCAGGTTGGCCGCACTGCCTCCCAATTTTCCGGTGACCACTGCTGCCGCCGTAGCTGTCGGGCAAATCATGCACAGCATGGCGGCTTCTGCCAAAACCTGGCCCGGCAGATGGGGAAAACATTTCAAAAGTCCGGCAAGGAGGGCAAAACAGCCGGCCTGAATCAAGAGCAGCCATCCATGCCAACGGCAAGGACGGAGTTCTCTGGGATTCACTTTACAGAACGTGATGAAAAGCATGGCAAAAATCAATGCCGGTTGCAGGATGTCGATAAACCGGGCTACGTAAGGCTTCGTAGGTTCCAGGGCAGGAATCCCGGTGTAAATGAAGTAAGACAATGCTCCCGCGAGCATGGCGATGGGGAGAGTCCAGTTTTTAATGAATCTGATGATAGGCATGTTCAAATTATCATGAATGGTTGTGCAAAGTTACTTATTTTGTTATCGCCGGGGCGGATTAAACCAGACAAAATTTGTCCGGACGGGAGATTTTATATAATTTTGCACCGGTCTCCGACTAATTATATCCTTGATGTATAATTGTTCGGATTTTATGGTTTTATTTATTTAATGAATTGATGAATTTATACATTCGCTATTTTGACGAGGAGTGCGTGGTGAGTTCGGCGGAAGAGGCTTTCGATTTCCTGTCTTCTCTGCCGGGTATTACGTTGGATGAGGCTTTCGTGAAAGATTTGCGCCAATACATGGATAGTCCGATGCCTTATCCCAAGCGTTATAAGGTACGTCCCCGTGTGTATTTTATTGTGATTAAGACAACGGCTACGACTTTGGCCGAATTTAAAGTGAACGGAGGCAGGACGCAGTCTTTGGCCGAAAGTTCGGAGAAGGAACCCGCGGCCCGTTTTTCCATCAACGACCGTCCGGGATGGTATGAAGGGGAAATCCTTTTCAAACGTGTGGTTCCCATTCCCGGCACCACGAAGTTCCAGTATAAGGATACGCGGTTCAAGGCTCGTTGCAAGGCTCGTAACGCGCAGGAATGTTACAATCGCATAGTGGAGCATTTGCGTTCACGGCAAGATGTGGATGCGCGCAGCCAGTTTCCTTCCGTAAAGGGAAAGAACTTCTCTTGTTCATATTTGGGCATGACATTGGAAGAGGAATAGAACCCAGAGGGGGAGATGTGCCCCGCGTTTGTATAGGAACGTTTTCCTTACGTACGGGGATTTTGTTTTAAAGATAAAGGGATGCCGGTCGCGGCATCCCTTTTTTGTGTATGGCCTCGTGTCTAAACTTGCGGTGCCATGCAGGCTTTATGTTTCACAAGTGCGTCCTGCGTCATTTCACCCAGATTTTCCGGCAGCTTCCGTCAGCTTCGCGTACGATGTGTATGCCCTTTGCGTTGGACGGAATCATCCGGCCGTTGAGGTCGTAATGTACGGTTTTTCCGGACGCTTTTCCTTTGAGGACGCCTTGTATGCCCGAGGGGTCAAACTCTTCGCAAAGGTAGAACATGTCCCATCCCACGGCTGCGGCGTAACTTGCGGTGGAGCCGGTCGGGATTTTCAAAGTGCAATGCTCTGGATTCACGCCATCGAAAACCATGGTCCAGTTCTCGCCGTAAAAAGGTTCGCATACGGGAGGTACAGGATTGAAAGAAGTAATTTCTTTCAGGCCGAGGCAGCTATAAAAGGCTTCGTCGCCAATGTATTCCACACTGGCCGGAATAGAGATGGCAGCCAGTGCATAGCAACGGGAAAACATGGAAGCCGGAATCGTTGTGAGGTTTTCGGGCAGCGTGGCCGAAACCAGCTTGTCGCACCCGCTGAATGCGCTTTCGCCGATGGAGTCGATGCGGGAAGGCAGTGAGACGGACAGCAGGCCTGTGCCGCTGAAAGCTTCCTTGCCGATGGTTTTCAGGCTTTCCGGCAGGTCGATGCCTGCCAGGTTCCAACAGTTGTTGAAGGCCCGACCGCAAACGTCCGTCGTCCCGTCAAGTAGTGCAAGGGTAGTACCTTCCGCCATCGTACCTTTATATTTATAGGCAAACGTGGAGAGGTAGACCACTCCGTCGGGCTGTGCGTTGAGCCATGCCGTACCGTCGAACGCGCCGGTACCTATACCTGTCAAAGAGGCGGAGAGGTTGATGTCGGCCAGTTTGGTGCATCCTTGGAAGGCGTAATCCCCGAGGCTAAGACCTTCTTGCGCCAAGGTGTTCATAGCTTTCTTTGCAGGTGAAGCCACGGTCACGGACACGAGGTTCGGACAGTTGCTGAACGCGCTTTCTCCTATTTCACGGATGTTTTCCGGAATGACCAATGAAGTAATCGACCAACATCTGTAGAAGGCATACTGCCCTACGGAGGTGAGGGTGGAAGGCAGTACCAGTTCACTGCATATCTCGCTGCCGCCGATGTACAGTTTGCCCGAGGCGGACGGGTTGGCACTCGCGGAGGCAAAGTATATGCGGCACCATTCGTCCAACGTTCCTTCATATTGCGTTTGGGTCGGATTGACATAATTAAAGGACATGGCACCGATAAAATTCACTTCTTTGCCGATGACTACGTTTTTCAGGCGGTTGCAGTAGAAAAAGGCGTATCCGCCGATGCGCTGTGCGTGTATCTCGGCTTGTGCCAGTTGGGTGCAGTAGGAAAACGCTTCTCTGCCGATTTCTTTCACGTGGGCAGGGAATACGGCCGACGTCAGCCCTTTGTAACCGGCGAAAGCGTAGTCTTTCACTGCGGTGATGTCCTCCGGGACCACCAAGTCGGTCACGATTTGCTGGTCATCTGTGCCGTAGTCCACGTAGAGGCGTGAGGCGAAAGACAACGGGCAGGTTTCTTCCGGATACGTGTCCGCCAGCATGTCGATGCGCATCCATCCGGACAGGCTTCCTTTGTAGCACACGTCGGCCAACGCCTCGCAATTTACGAACGCCCCGTCGCCGACGCTCTTTATTTTGTCGCCCATCGTGATGGAAGTCATCGCCGTGCAGTTGGAGAAGGCACTGTATCCGATGGTTTCCAACCCGTCGGGCAGGACGATGCTGCCCAATGAGGTACAACCGTTGAACACATACCTGCTGAGGGCCTTCAATCCGGCAGGAAGTTCTACGGACTTCAGCGCGGTGCAGTTCTGGAAAGCATATTCGCCGATGGAATCCACGGAAGCCGGAAGGCAGACCGTCTCCAATGCGCATTGTTTGAATGCCCCGTTGCCTATCGTCGTCAGCGTGGACGGCAGTTCCACGTTGGAAAGGGAAGTGCATTCCAGGAACATGTATTCGCCTATCACGGTTGCGCCCTCTTCCAACCGGACACTTTGCAGGTTGGTGCAGCCCGTGAACACGGCCATTTCTATGCTGTCTACGCCCGATGGTATGACGATGGACTGCAAGGCTGTGCAGCCGCTGAATGCGTCGGATTTGATAGTTGTGACACTTTCTCCGATAGCTGCACGAGTCAGGCCGGTACAGCCTTGGAACATGGATGAAGGGATGGTGGTAGTTTGGCCCGACACGTCCGCCGTTTCCAAGGTGGACGTGTTCCACGGGCACGAAAATCCGTAGAACGACAGGTTTCTCCCCACCCGCAACTCGTGCACCGGGAGGTTGGTGAAATCCCCGTCGATGATCAGCGAATCCTTGCTTTCGGCAAAAGCCAGTTCCGTCAACGAGGGGCAATCGTTGAAAACTCCGTATGTCATTTCCTTCACGCTGGCCGGTATGGTGATGCTCTTCAGGCTCGTGCAGCCTGAAAACGTGCCGGAACCCAGTTTTTGCAGGTCTGCCGGAAAGCGCACGTCCTCCAGGCTGCTGCAACCATTGAAGGTTCCCTGCAATTCCGTCATGCCGTCCGGCAGCGAAACCGACTTCAGTGCAGTGCAGCCTTGGAAAGAGAAAAATTCTCCCGGTTGCACCTGTAGGACGACGGAAGTAACGTCCGTGTTATATCTGAACATTTCATCGTCCACTTCTGTCACGCTGTACGTCTTGCCATCGTAGGTGAACGAAGCCGGAACTGTTATGTCCCCAGAATATAGTCCGTCATCTAAAGGCATAGCCTTGGCTGTTCCTGCATTTTCGTTGGTTTCATACCTGATGCCTCCCACGGTTACGTCGTCGGCCATCGCTGTGCCGCTACTTCCGCACCATGCCCCGAAAAGGAGCGTAAATAAACATGTTTTTGTTCTCATAACCACTATATTTTAGTATTTGTTGATGCTTGTTTTTGTATGGTTTTAGTTTCTCTCTTACGAAGAGAGCGACCACAGGAATAGAAGTCTGAATGTCATAACTTTTAGGTTGTAAGAACTTAGATTTTCATTAAATATGTTTATTAAGTTGGAATGTAAGATAAAAAATAAGATTTGTGATTCACTTATATTCACCATTTTATGTAACTTTCTGACGAGACGGTCGCTCTCTTCGTAAGAGATAAACTCACGGCAGATTCATTTTTTCATTGAACTTCATTTTGAGTCTGCCAAAATGTCAGTTATAATGAGCTTAGGTTTGGTTTTTCGGGAACGGGTGCAGGCGTGTGCGAAAATAATGGATTCTCGTGCCTTTTGCCCGGGACAATATGTAACGGATAAGAAGCCGGATCATGCTTGAATGTAATTTCCGTTTGTCTTTTACTTACCTTCCGTATCCGGGTATCCGGCATAGGCGAGGGGGAAGCCATACAAAATGACAGTAGCTTTTTGTCGGGGAATAACGTCGGAATAGAGAAAAAATCCCTTTTCCCCGTAGGATGTTTTGCCCTTTTCTTCTTGTTTTTGGGGTGGGATGAGGACGATGACGGAAAGTTATGCGGAGAAAAATTAATCGCTTTCAGCCGAATGAGAAATCAATCTCTTGCAATTGATTGTGAATATTCCATAATTCTTATTGGGATATGCCGCACAAATATGTATGTTTCTTAAAAAGAATTTTCCAGATGAGGCTGTTTCCGTCTTTTTTCTCTCTGAGAGTGGGGCGAAAAACTGCCATTTTGTCAGTCTACGCCTGCGGAGTGTGAAGGGGAGAAGGGGCGGGCGGTGCAGCGGAGTAGCGGGATGGAGGGCCGCTGTCTTTGTTTCCACGAAGATAGGATGCGGCTCGGCAGTTCCTCGCTCAAAAGCAAGCTTTAGGCTTAGAACTGCACTCGCCTTTCGCTATCTTTGCGTACGGAAAGAACCGTTCAAAAGAAAGGAGACGATTATGCTTGCATACACGTTCGTAGAACAAGGGAGATTCGAATTAAGGGAAAAGCCGCGTCCGGAGTTGCAGGACGGGCGGGATGCCATCGTACGGGTGACGTTGGGAAGCATCTGTACCAGTGATTTACACATCAAACATGGGAGTGTGCCGCGTGCCGTACCGGGAATCACGGTAGGGCATGAAATGGTCGGGGTGGTGGAAGAAGTAGGCCATGAAGTCACTTCGGTCAAGCCGGGCGACAGGGTGACCGTAAACGTGGAGACATTTTGCGGGGAATGCTTCTTTTGCCGACACGGATACGTGAACAACTGCACCGACCCTCATGGCGGATGGGCTTTGGGTTGCCGCATCGACGGAGGACAAGCCGAATTTGTCAGGGTTCCGTATGCGGACCAGGGCTTGAATGTGATTCCCCCGTCGGTGACCGACGAGCAGGCTTTGTTCGTGGGCGACATCTTGGCCACAGGCTTTTGGGCGGCGCGTATCTCGGAAATCAAGGAAGAGGACACGGTGTTGATTATCGGCGCAGGCCCCACGGGGATATGCACTTTGCAGTGTGTCATGCTGAAAAATCCGCATCGCGTCATCGTTTGCGAACGGTCGGAGGAGCGGTTGCGTTTCGTGCGCGAACACTATCCCGGGGTGGAGGTGACGACTCCCGAAAGCTGTAAAGACTTTGTGTTGCGCCATAGTGCCCATGGAGGGGCGGACGTGGTGTTGGAGATGGCCGGTAGTCAGGACAGTTTCCGACTGGCCTGGGAGTGTGCCCGTCCCAATGCCATCGTGACGATTGTGGCGCTTTATGACAAGCCCCAGTTGTTGCCGTTGCCGGACATGTACGGGAAGAACCTGACGTTCAAGACCGGAGGGGTGGACGGTTGCGATTGTGCCGAAATCCTTTCCCTGATAGAGGCGGGCCGGATTGACACCACGCCGCTCGTCACCCATCGTTTCCCGTTGGAACGTATTGAAGAAGCCTACCGGATTTTTGAGAACAGGCTGGATGGCGTCATCAAGGTGGCCGTCACCGGACGGGAGCGATAGAGAAAAACGAACCCCGGTTTCCGATGCTTGTTTGAGGCTGGAAACCGGGGTTCGTATAAGTGAATGTTTACCGACGCACTACCGGACGATGACTTTTTGCCGGTCTACGATATACAGCCCTTTAGAAAGGCCGCGCACTTGTTCGTGCCCATCGACGGTCACTTGCCGTACCATGCGTCCATCCGTTCCGTAGATGGAAACGGTCAGCACTTGTCCTTCCGGACCTTGCAAACTGATGCAACCCTCTCCGCCGTATGCTTTGACGGTAGCTGTGCCCTTACGTACGGAAGTGACGGAGGTGGTGCCGTCGCCCAGATAATACAACCTGAAGTTGTCGGCCTTATACCATCCGTCGTTACCTTTGATGCCGAGGGTGAGCATGCCGTCCGTCACGTGGATGCTGTCTATGACGGTTTCCCGCAGGTAACGTCCGCCGAAACCGTCGTCGGTCATCGTGGCCATGGCCTCGTTGGCAAAGAGCGTGACGCTCTGTCCTTCGTCAGTGGCTATCCATGCCTTCACGCGGTAGAATCCGTTTTTCAGTCCCGTGGCTTTCTGGCTCAGCGTGACGCTGCCTGCCCCGCTACTGGAATAAGAGTAGAACACGTAACTGCCATCGGCATCCACCATGTAGTTGTCTAAAGAGGAAACGTCCGCCACCTTTGAACTCTGCCCTGTCTCGCGCGTGATGTCCCAGCCTGTGGTGCGTCGGCTTTCAAACGAAGCATTGGTCAGGTAGACATCCGTGAGGTCGATGGGCGCATCTGTGGGGATGAGGTTCTGTCGGCAGGCTTTGATATTCTCTTCCAGAAGGGCGGCGGCTTCGGCTATCTCCTCCGCTTCCGGATGGCGGGTATAGCATGCGGCTGCGGTGTGGATTTGGCCGAGGAACGTGTTGAGGTCTTCCGCAGACAGCTGCCCGTCGGAATTTCCAGCCAAAATGTAGGCTTGGTTCAGCAGTTCGCCGAGCTCTTCGCTTTCCTTGTCTTTCTTTTCGTATGCGTAGATGTTGATGCTTACGTCCTTGTCGTACGTAAGGTAACCGCTGAAAGCGGGGATGGTGGTGCCCTCGTCCTCTACGAAGGTCTGTATGTCGGCCTTGTTCAGCATGCGGAGTCCTTTCCGGGCCACTCCATTGCTGAAACTGTAGGACAGGGTGTCGGACGTAGCCGTTCCGTGCCCGTCATCGACGGTCACGTCGGTGGCCGTAATCCGGTCTTCGCCCGGCCGGGTAGTCCGGTAGAGGTAAGGCGTGCAAGCCTTTAACGTTGTGTTTACTTCGTCTGATTCCGAGATAAGGATGTTGCTCAGTTTCTTGATTCGCCGTGCGCGGCTACCTTCGGGTACTTCGCAGTCGAAAGGCAGGGCGATATATTGCCATTTCGTCGACGAGGACTGCGGGTCGAAGACGGCGCGGCGGGCGGTGAAAGGTTGCTGTGCGTAGTAGTCGTAACCCATGGTTAGGTAGAGTTCCTCGCATACCCCATTCTTGATGATGTTGCGTCCGGTGACGTCCGAGGCGGCATCAAGATAAAACAGTATGTTCGGGTTCGCTACCTGCGGCAGGCTGTCTATGCCAGTCACGCGTGTCAGGTCGTAGTGCAAGGCCGGGGTCGTGGCCGCCAGTTCCAAAAACTTGTCCCTGTTCCAATGGCCGAAGAAGACGGTTCCCCGGTTGTCCGTTTCGGCCATGGTGAGGTCGCAACCGGCTATCTTGAAATAGACCATGGTGTCTTCCGGTGCTGCCTCCATCGTCCGGTCTTCTCCTCCGGCCTTGTAGTCGCGGTGTAGTGCGACAGCGTATAACACGTCTTTTTCCATGTCGTTGAAGTTGAACGTCACGTCTTGTGTCGCGCCTTCAGCAAAGACGGTCTCCCTGTCCGACAAATCCTCGCGTATGACAAAGGCCGATTGTCCGGCATCGTATTGGTACAGGTCGCATTGCAAGGTCGGCGTGGTGGCGGTAGCTTCTTGGGCGTTCGTTATGGAAGCCAGGACGCAGGCTGCGTCGCTGTACACCTTATTATATAATATGGTGCTCTCTTGTCCGCCGATCACGATGGATGTTTTCTCGCTTTCCTGAGCGGCATCGAGCCGGAGGCCGTTCAGTGACAAGACGGGTTCCTGTACGGAGGCTTCGGTCGTCAGGCGTGCCAGGATACGGGCATTACTGTCCATGAGGTACATGTAATACGGCCCGGCGATACTGGGCCGGTAAGTCAATTCCACAGTTGCCGTTTCTCCGCTCGGGACGACCGTGTTCACGTCTCTTAGAAGTGCGTCGCTTACGTCTGTCGGTTCCTCTTCTTTTCGCTCGATGGCAAGGTATATTCCCTTGTAGTCTGTGGTTCCATGGTTGGTGATTTCCACTTCGATGGCGTTTTTCATGCGGGTGTACATCTTGCCTGTCCGGATTTCACCTTCCAAAGAATAGGTACGCGGATGTATGGCGTGGGTCATGCCTTGCTGCCCGTTGAATCCGTTCATACCCGTCAAGTCGTCCACGGTGTAATACCCGTCTCCTTGTCCTCCCCATCCGAAATTAAAATGGAAAAGGTTGTCCGAGGCGCGGTATCCGTCTACCACTACGGCATGTCCGCCTGATGTCGGGGATACTCCGCTGTACACGATGGGCCAACCTTTTGCCAAGTCGTCGTACACCATGTCTTCCCATTCCGACTGGCTGATACCGGATTTGTACGTGCATCGGCTGTCCATGAGGAATTGTCCGGAGAAGGTGTTGACCAAGTCACGGATTTGTCCCGACGTGGACGAACCGTAGGTGAGCCACGTGGAGGTTCCCGTGATGGCCATCAGCGTGGCCACGGCCGTGTTCATGTCCTCGGGCGTGGAGCCTCCGTAGTTGTCCTGCATCAGTTCCCATTGCAAGGGAGTTCCTTTTGGGAATGATTCGGTGACGGGAGCGTCGCCGTAACCGTAAGTCGGCGTATCATACTGCGAACGGTCGGGCAGCTCTTTTCTCCAGTAATATGCCACTTGCGCGGCAGCCGTGGCCACACATCCGGTCAGCGCGCGGCCTGACCCGTTTGACATATACGGGCATAAGTTATTGTAAGGAGCCCCTTGCGACCAGTGTGCACTGACCAATGGGGCGATGTTTTCCTTGTCGTTGGCTCGTGTTTGTACTCTCGGCCCTAAACCCTGGGCTTGTGCTGCTTCTATCATTCGGCTGTATCCTTCCAACCAGTCGAGCATGGCAGGCGGGAGAGTTTGCGGGTCGAAGTCCCCCTTTTCGGTATATCCCAGTACGTAGGGCATGCAGTCGTCTCCGGATATGATGACGAAGCCTTGGTCGTTTCCACGATTGAAAATGTAAAGAGGGGCATGTCCGTCAGTTCCCTTGCGTTTGGCAATAGAAGTTTCTATAAGTTCAGGGGGTTGATTTCCACGCATATAGGCCGTAGCTATTTCTTTGGCCTTTGCCCTGTCTACCGGATCTGCCCAGATACATAACGAGGAGGTAAGAAGTGTCAAAACTGTCAATAATGGTTTCTTCATAGGTCTGTATTTTTATTGATATTAGATTAATACGGTCAAAGGTAACTTTTTTTATGGACATTATGCTCGTTTTCTCAAAAATACTTGTGGTAGAACGTATTTATTTTATTACTTTTGCCAAAAAATTAAAGAGGAAAGAATATGCAGAAGAAGAATTACTATTTGGAATCGGTTCTCGATTTGAACGCCAGTAATGTATGGGGAACGGAAGCCCAAGAACTTTTGGATTTGTGGCAAAAGGATATTAAGGAAGAAGGTTTTTCTTCATCTGAGGAAAAAGTGCTGAACGTCATCCGGCTGGCCTTTGACGTATATCATTTCGACCCGAAAGACGACCGGGAAGTCATGAGGTATAGCGACGGCAATTATGTCATCCTTCCTTGTGTAGACAAACGAAAAGGTGCCGTGGCCATACGTAAGAAAGAGATTCGCCGGATTACGGATCTCTCGTATGAGAACATTAAACATATTACGGCGTCCGACCTGCTGAAGTTGATAGAAGGTAATTTCGGCGGTGGTTGGGATTCCATATCTTTGACGATAAAAGACATTATAGAGTCGGCTTTCGACATTAGTACGACAACTCTGCCTGCTTCACGCATCCATGCTGCAGGCGGTACGTTGGAACGTAAAGTCGCCGATGGTTATGAAGGCTTGGAGATTGCGAAAGGAACTTGGGTAGAGGCTATTTTTGCCAAGAAACGCGAACCGGTAGAGAAATTGCGTTTTGTGCCCGAACCGGAATATGACGAAGACGGCAACCGCCGCATTGTGGACGAAGACACTGAAACTGATTCGGAGTCGGAAGAAGAGGGCGATACGGCCGGAGATGATACTTTTTACGGAAGCTATACCCCCGAGGCGGACATCAAGGATGTGGAGGAAGAACTGGCGGACGAATGACCTTTGGGCCGGAAAAGAATAAAACATGAAAATTGAAAAAACGGAGCGGGAACGCATCATCCGGTTGGTGAAGCAACAGGTGGTGCCGGCAATGGGATGCACAGAACCTATATGCGTGTCTCTTTGTGTGGCCCGCGCGGCAGAGGTGCTTGGAGAAAGACCGGTCGCAGTCAGCGTCTTCCTCAGTGCGAATATACTGAAAAATGCCATGGGTGTGGGAATTCCCGGTACGGGTATGGTGGGACTTCCCATAGCTATAGCTTTGGGCGTAGTGGCAGGTAAGTCTGCATACGGGCTGGAGGTGCTGAAAGACGTGATGCCGACAGACGTAGAGCTGGGCAAACAATACATAGCGGAGCGGCGTGTCAAAATATCATTAAAAGAAGGCATTTCGGAAAAGCTGTATGTCGAAGCCATAGTGGAGAGTGAGTCCGGTCATAGGGCTACGGCTGTCATTGCCGGTCAGCATACGCATTTCGTCTATGTGGAGAAAGACGGGAAAGTGCTGTTGGACAATCGTATGCCACAAGGAGAGGAAGCCGGAGAGGACGAATGCGAACTCAACTTGCGCAAGGTGTACGATTTTTCAGTAGAAGCGCCGTTGGAAGAAATCGAATTTATCCGGGAAGCACGCCGCTTGAACGAATCGGCCTCCCGGCAAGCTTTGAAAGGGTGCTACGGACATGAGTTGGGCAAGACGCTGAGCCGTCCTTTGGGGCGCGGTATTATGGGGGATACGATATTCTCTCATATTCTGTCGAGCACCTCATGTGCGTGCGACGCCCGTATGGCCGGGGCTATGATTCCGGTGATGAGCAATTCCGGAAGCGGCAACCAGGGGATTTGTGCTACGATGCCGGTCGTGGTTTTTGCCGAAGAGAATCACAATACGGACGAAGAACTTGTTCGCGCGCTTATGCTGAGCCATCTGACAGCCATCTATATCAAGCAAAGTCTGGGTGTCCTGTCGGCCTTGTGCGGATGTGTGGTGGCTTCTACGGGATCGAGCTGTGGTATCACCTACCTGATGGGAGGAAAGTACGAGCAAGTCTCATACGCCGTGAAGAATATGATAGCGAACCTCACGGGGATGATTTGTGACGGAGCCAAACCGAGTTGCGCATTGAAATTGACGAGCGGGGTTTCCACAGCCGTATTGTCAGCCATGCTGGCCATGCAGCAGAAATGTGTGAGCAGCGTGGAAGGCATCATCGACGATGATGTGGATAAGAGCATACATAACCTGACAAGTATAGGAGCCGAAGCCATGAACGAGACCGACCGTAAGGTTTTGGAGATTATGACGCATAAAAGTTGAAGTATGGATTAATTTTTTTTAAGAAGAAAGCGGGTGTGAGCCCGCTTTTTCTGATTTATATCAGATATTTGTTTCGGAAAAAGTGTTAGATTTGCACTTGATATTCATTAACCAATTTTTGAAGTATTATGAAACAAAGAATCAAATTGCTTTTCGCATGCAGTTGTGTGGCGGCTTGGTCTGCCGGGAGTTTGGCACAATCATTCACGTGGTATGCCAGTACGGAAGGAAATACGTGGAAAACGTCTACGGTGAAGATGTCCAAGAAGGCTGCGGATGCCCATGTGACGGTGGAAGAGAATGTGGCACCGATTGTGGAATTCAAGGCGTGGGGTGCCACGTTTAATGAATTGGATTGGGACGCATTGGGCATGTTGACCCGTGACGAACAGGACGAGATACTGAAAAACGTATTTTCTCCGGAGGGGGATTTGCGTATTTCCCGTGGGCGTATTTCCATGAACGCCAACGACTATGCCCGTTCTTGGTATAGTTGCGACGAGGTGGCCGGGGATCTGGAACTGCGTTATTTCAATATAGACCGCGACAAACAGTCCATCATCCCCTTCATACGTGCGGCACAGAAGTATAATCCCGAACTGACGTTCTGGACATCTCCGTGGTGTCCACCCAGTTGGATGAAAATCACGGGAGATTATCCTGTGTTGAGCAGCAAGTTCAACCACATGCCCGAAAAGATGAATTACATCCTTTACGGTAATGTGAACGATAAGGTGGATCCTGATGAAATGAAACTGGTCGGTAGGAGAGGGGATAAATTCCCGCGCCAGTTGGCTACCACGGACTACTTTATACAGGACCCGCGTTACTTGCAGGCGTATGCCAATTATTTCTGTAAGTTTATCGACGCTTACAAGGAACAGGGGGTGAATATAGATATGGTGATATATCAGAATGAGGCATACAGCTACACGCCTTACCCCGGTTGTGCATGGACGGCCGAGGGAACGGTGCGGTTCAATCGCGACTATCTGGGTCCCACGCTCAGACAAAAACATCCGGAGGTGAAGCTTTATCTCGGGACGTTCAACACCAATCGTGTGGACTATGTGCAGAAGATTGCTTCCGACACGAAGTTGCAGGAATACGTAAGCGGCATGGCATTTCAATGGGAAGGCCGCGAGTCGCTCCCCGTACTGCGCAAGGAACATCCCGAGTGGAACTATATGTGTTCGGAAAGCGAATGCGGACGGGGTAGCTTCGACTGGGGAGCAGGCGAACATACCTTTGAACTGATGAACCATTATTTGGGTAACGGATGCAACGAGTACACTTTCTGGAATTTCATCTTGGCCGACAATGGCGAGAGTCCGTGGGGATGGAAACAGAATGCCCTTATCCGGGTGGATTCCAAGGCACGCACGTTTACCTATACTCCGGAGTATTTTGCCGTGAAGCATTACAGCCATTTCATCACGAAAGGCAGTCAGGTGGTGGCTTACAAAGCCCAAGGGGACGACAGGATGCCGGTATTGGTCAGCCGCACGCCTGAAGGAAAATATGTGGTCGTGGCCGGAAATTTCAAGGACGAGGCTTCTCCGTTGGTGGTCAAGATAGGAGAGAAGAGCCTGTCCGCCGAACTGGCAGCGCATTCTTATAATACATTTGTGATGAAATAATACGGTTTGCACGCCGGAAAGATACGGTGGCAGGGGCCGGCTTCGTAAGGAAACGGAGCCGGCCCTTTGAGTATGTGACGGTCCGTACGGCTTGTTAAAGCTTGTTATATTCGGCGGAGGAGAGATTTTGCGAGTAAACCTTATACTTGGAAATGGGTCATACTTCTGTGAAACAAAAAAGAATGGTTTAATTAAAAAGGAAACAACTATGAGAAAATTGATGATGGCCGTATGTTTTGCTTTGCTGGCCGGAAGCACATTGTCAGCCCAAGAGGGCGGAAACACGCCGCGCATGCGGACAAATCCCGAACAGATGGCCAAGCGGATGGCCGGGAAACTGATGTTGGACGACGAAACATCGGCAAAATTTATTCCCCTTTACGAGGACTATATGCAAAAGTTGGCGGAATGCCGCGTGCCCAAAAAGGAAAAAGGAAGTCAGGCGGCACAGTCGGATAAAGATATAGACGAGAACATAAAGGCTCGTTTTTCGGCTCAGGAGAAACGGTTGGACGTGCAGAAGAGCTACTATGACAAGTTTAAGAAAGTGTTGACGATGAGACAGGTGCAACAGCTTTATGAACGTCCGGACATGGGAAGTCGTCCGCGTTTTCAGGGACAAAAACCGCATTCTGCTCCGCGCCGCTGAAAAGCAGGCAGGAGGCTGGAAAACCGTTTGCCGCAGAACGGAAAATCAATCTCAGGAGATTGATTTTCCGTTCTGCGGCAAACGGTTTTCCAGCCTCCTGC
>OGLE01000930.1_pt1 | contig 26527 bp, 19 predicted proteins | sample 1572671 | NCBI WGS metagenome assembly OGLE01 (sample SAMEA2581923, study PRJEB24529) | metagenome | biome: Human gut stool | place: China | collected 2011 | reverse complement strand
TGTCGTAGTAGGTTATGGTGCACAGAAAAAGGTGAACCTGACCGGTGCGGTGGCTTCCGTGGATGTGAACAAAACAATTGATAGCCGTCCTATCACGGATATAGGCCGTGCCTTGCAGGGGGCGGTACCGGGATTGACCATTACTACTAACTCCGGTGAGATAGGTGGTGCGCCTACTATCAAGATTCGTGGTAGTATCGGTTCTCCGAATGGTGACTCCAAACCGTTGATTCTGGTAGATAATGTGGAAGTAACGGATATTTCTATGGTGAATCCGGACGATATTGAAAGTATTTCTGTATTGAAAGACGCCGCTTCTGCTTCTATTTACGGTGCCCGTGGTGCATTTGGCGTATTGCTGATTACCACAAAATCAAGAAGTAAACATGAACGTCTCTCTGTAAAATATACCAATAACTTTGCATGGCGTACGCCGACCAAGACACCCGAACAACTTCCGGGATGGCAGCAGGCTGATATTAACTTGCAAGGTGTAATCAATCAGACTAAGGGGTCTACCGCATTTTATAACGTAGTGGGTAATATGCGTGTGGATGCTACACATGTGCAGAAAATGAAGGATTACTGGGACAAATATGGCTATGGTGACCAGTTTGGTCGTGAGATGGAATTGGGTCGTGACTTTGAGTTCCGCGATGGCGGTATGTTCTTTATCCGTACTTGGGACTGGTATGATGAATACATCAAGGACTGGGCTCCGCAGCAGAACCATAGCCTTTCTATCAACGGTGGCAACGGAAAGACTAATTACAATATCGCTTTGGGATATCTGAGCCAGGATGGTATGATGAAAGTCAATTCGGACAACTATAAGCGTTACAATGCCAATATCTCTTTGAACTCTGAATTAAACAAATATGTGTCTATCCGTACAGGTGTCATGTTCACCCGTTCTGACTACGACAAGCCATTCAACTATAATACTGATCTTTACGACCCGATGTACTATCTGTATCGTTGGCAGCCGATGATGCCTTACGGTACTTTTGAAGGCAAGGAGTTCCGTAACGCCTTGACCGAACAGAAAAGTGCTCCTATTACCACAAAAGAACGTGAGTATCTGCGTTTGACAGGTGGTGCAACTATCAAGCCTATCAAAGATTTAACACTGGATATAGATGTTGCTTATAGCAGCGTGGAAAATCGCTATAAGAAGTATGGTACACCGAGCTTGACCAGTGGTTATGAAATCTTCACTGCCCGTCCGTCTGTTGAGGCATTACGTGATTCTTATGGCAGTTATCTATCTGCTGCTACTTATGATTATGTATATCAGGAAACCGGACGCACGGAGAATCTGACAGCCAATTTCGTGGCAACTTATGCCAAACGCTGGGGAGATCATGATTTTAAGGCAATGGCAGGTTCCAGCCTTGAAAAGAGCGAATATGAATATTACTGGGCGCAACGCAAAGGTCTGCTCGACCCCGCAAAACCGGAATTGAATCTGGCTACAGGTGACCAGACTACAAGCTCCTCGCATACTTGGTGGTCTGTAGCAGGCTTCTTCGGACGTCTTAATTATTCTTATAAAGACCGATATATGTTGGAACTGAACGGCCGTTATGACGGTTCCTCCCGTTTCCCCTCTGGGAATCGTTTCGGTTTCTTCCCATCCATGTCTGCCGGTTACCGTATTTCTGAAGAACCGTTCATGCAGTCACTGAAGCCTTATCTGAGTACGTTGAAGATTCGCGGCTCTTGGGGTATGATTGGTAACCAGGATGTAGGTACCGACCGTTATATCTCCACTCTGTCCACTTCTGTAGACAGTTGGATTATCGATGGAAAGAAAGTACAGTCAACACAAAAACCGACTATTGTGTCTTCAACCCTTACTTGGGAGAAGGTTACTACACTTGACCTTGGCTTGGATGCCCGTTTCTTCAATGACGCTTTGGGAGTAACGTTTGATTGGTATAACCGTACTACCAGTGATATTTTGACTACTGCCAACCTACCTGCCACATTGGGTGCTGACGCTCCATATGAAAATATGGGTACTATCCAGACCAAAGGATGGGAACTTGCCATTGACTATCGCCATACCTTCAAGAATGGTCTGCACTTTGGCGTGACGGCTTCTGTTGCCGATGACAAGACTGAAGTAACCAAGTGGACGTATAATACAAAGATTCCTTCTTATGGAGCTACCGGCTGGTGGGATAAGAGTGCTTATAAAGAAGGTATGGTTTTGGGAGATATCTGGGGCTTGCAGTTCGACCGTTTCTTGACGGAAGATGACTTTAATGCTGACGGTTCTTTGAAAGCCGGTTTGCCCGACCAGACTAAAGTATTCCCTGCCGGTTATCAATTTGCTCCCGGTGATGTGCTTTATAAAGACCTCGACAACAACGGTGAAATCGTAAAACAGACCAATACAAATGACAAGGGTGACCTTAGTGTTATAGGTAACGCCCTGCCGCGTTTACAGTTTGGTTTGAATCTGGATGCTGCTTGGAAAGGCTTTGATATAAGCATGTTCTTCCAGGGGGTAGCCAAAAGAAAACTTTGGGCGGCAGGTAACCAGGTATTACCAGGCTTTACTACCGGTGAACCCTTCTACAAAGGTGCTGAGGATTATTGGACTCCCGAAAACACAGATGCTTTCTATCCCCGTCCGATGGATTACAAGCAGTCTGCTTCGGGTAACTATAGCGTGAATGACCGCTATTTGCTGAATATGGCTTATCTGCGTCTGAAGACGTTTACTGTAGGATATTCTCTTCCTAAGGTTTGGTTGAGTAAATTCAAAGTGCAAGGTTTGCGTGTTTATTTCACTGGTGAAAACCTTTTCACCATCGACGGTGTGAAACCTGCTATCGATCCGGAAATAGGAATACGTACGGCCAGTGGTAAGAGTGACCAGCGTAACTTTGGCCGTAGCTATCCATACCAGAAGACAGTGTCGTTCGGTATTCAGCTTAGTTTATAATCTAATAGTAATTGCAGTTATGAAAAAGAAAAATTTATTATACATCGTTTGTGCGTTGGCAATGGGCTCGCTCTGCGGTTGCGACGATTTTTTGAATAAAGACCCGCAGGACAAGCAGACCAATGACACTTATTGGCAGACTGAAACTTCTTTGCGTACTTATGCGCAAGACTTCTATTCTTCCTACTTTACAGGATATGGTACCGACTATACTGTTTTTGCCGGTTATTTCTCTGGAGATGACTATACGGATGATTTTATCAATCTGAATAATGCAAATACAAACGGTTCAGGATATATTTATTTCTCCACTTCTGCCACTACGGACTGGAATAGCCAGACAGGAACTTGGTCGGGCAATTATAGTGTTATTTATAAAGCCAATGTCATGCTTGAGAAGATTCCCGGAATGAATATTTCGGACGAAGCCAAGAGACACTGGGAAGGTATTGCACGCTATTTCCGTGCAATGGCCTATAGTACGCTGGCAAAGTATTATGGCGGTGTTCCTTACTACGATAAGGTGACAGACCCGGCAGACCCGGCTCTTTATAAAGACCGTGATTCTTATTTGTATGTAGCGCAGAAGATACAAGAGGATTTTCAATATGCATTGGATAATGTACGTACGGATGATACGAAGCGCCAAGTCAACAAATATGTGGTTGGTGCGTATATGTCACGCGAAATGCTGTATCATGCCACATGGCTGAAGTATCACGGTACTACTGTAGGTCCTACTTCAGAGAAGGTGGCGGATGGTGATATTAAGAACTTGCTGCAAGGAGCCATTAATGGTGCAGAGGTAGTGATGAACTCTGGTATCTATTCAATAGGCAATACCTATAATGCTTTGTTTACTACGGACGATTTGGCTAACAATCCGGAAGTCATCTGGTATCGTGAATATACAAGCGGTTTGCAGTGTAATGCTTTGATGTCCTACAATGGTCCGGAAGATCAGACTCAGGGTGGTGTGACGCAAGATGTAATCAACACTTATCTTTGTAGTGACGGTTTGCCGATAGGTCAGTCTCCGCTGTATCAAGGTAAGGAAGACCCGAGTATTCAGAAGTCATTTCAAGACCGTGACCCGCGTTTGTATCAAACAGTTGCCGACAGTCTTCGTATCATGAGCGCCATGGGGACAAATTATACCGAAGGTACATCACCAACGGGATATCCTACCAAAAAGTTCTTGAACGACGAGTGGTGGGTGGCTGGTCTGGATTATTGTACCGGTAGATTAAGTCCGGCTGATGCGCCGTGCATCCGCTATGCGGAAGTATTGCTGAACTATGTAGAGGCGCGTTATGAGATTGCCCAAGTGGGTGGTAACGCTTTCACTCAGAGTGACCTTGACAAGTCTATCAATGAACTCCGTGACCGTCAGCTGACGAAGTGGGGAGATACTGAAGCCAAGACAATGCCGAAAGTTCAACTGAATGGCGGCAACTTGAGTGTGAATGGAGTTGTTATCAATGACCCTGCCCGTGACCCTGATGTCAATCCGGTTTTGTGGGAAATCCGTCGTGAGCGTCGTATTGAGTTGATTATGGAAGGCCGTCGTGGTGAAGACCTCCGTCGTTGGGCCAAGTTTGAATACTTAAACTCAGAAGATGCAAATGGTTATCCTGCCATGTCTTTCCTGGGTGCTTATGTCAATATGGCCGATTATCCGGAAATATCTTCAAAAGATGATTCCGGCAAGAGAGTGCTCTATCTGTTCGACCCGGAGAATCCGGGTAATGAGGATACTGAAAAAGGGTATATTTATTATCTTCGTGAAAAGGAACTTCGTATATTCAAGGCTGGTGAATTGAATTCGGAACGCTACTATTTGCGTGCCATACCGGCTGCACAGCTGACTATTTATGAGAATAAAGGTCAGGTGTTGACTCAGAACCCAGGCTGGTAATACCATAAAGTGGATTATAAAAATAAGGGATGTCATTTCTAGGACATCCCTTATTTTTTATTCATTGTTCTCTTACAGTGCCTTTTCCTTAATCAGGTATTCTGCAATCTGCACCGCATTCAGTGCAGCGCCTTTCTTAATCTGGTCGCCCACAATCCAGAACGTCAATCCGTTTTCGTTGCTGAGGTCCTTGCGGATACGGCCTACGTAAACCGGGTCTTTGCCCGCGAGGAACAACGGCATGGGGTATTCCTTTTCTGCCGGGTTGTCCATCAACACCAGTCCGTCGCCTTTGGCAAATGCTTCGCGGGCTTCTTCGATGGAGATGGGACGCTCGGTTTCTACCCAGATGCTTTCGGAGTGGGAGCGGAGAGCGGGAACACGTACGCAGGTAGCACTGACTTTTACGTCAGAGTGCATAATCTTACGGGTCTCGTTGAACATCTTCATCTCCTCTTTGGTATAGCCGTTTTCGGTGAATACGTCGATTTGCGGAATGAGGTTGAATGCCAGCTGGTAAGCGAATTTCTCAACGGTTACGGGTTCGCCTGCCAATACCTGGCGGTACTGCTCGTACAACTCATCCATGGCAGCGGCGCCGGCACCACTGGCAGCCTGATAGGTAGAAACGTGTACGGTCTTTATATGGGAAAGCTGTTCGATGGCTTTCAGTGCCACTACCATTTGGATAGTAGTACAGTTGGGGTTGGCGATGATGCCGAGAGGACGTTCTTTGGCGTCGGCGGCATTCACTTCGGGCACTACCAAAGGTACATTGTCGTCCATACGGTAAGCGCTGGAATTGTCAATCATCACTGCTCCGTACTTGGTAATGGTTTCGGCAAATTCTTTGGAGGTGCCTGCGCCTGCGGAAGTGAAAGCGATATCAACCCCTTTAAAGTCATCATTGTGTTGCAAGAGTTTCACCTCGATCTGTTTACCGCGGAAGGTATATTTGGTTCCGGCACTGCGTTTAGAACCGAACAATACTAACTCGTCCAACGGGAAATTTCTTTCATCGAGCACTCGCAGGAACTCTTGTCCCACGGCTCCGCTTGCTCCAACAATAGCTACTTTCATTTTTCTTTTGTTTTAAATTAAGTTTATAAAAAAGTGAAATACTATCTCTAAAAAGATAGAATTGGTCGCAAATTTATAACAAAATGCTGTATAACACCGCATAAAGTGAAAAGTTTTTCGTTATTTTGCATTCAAAACCTAAAACTTATAGCCTATGGATTGGTTTGACTTCAGCTTGAAACTTCCCATCACCGACCCTACATGGATATTCCTCCTTGTACTCCTCATTATATTGTTTGCTCCCATATTGTTGAATAAGCTTCGTATTCCGCACATTATCGGAATGATACTGGCGGGGCTTGTCATTGGGGAGCATGGTTTCAATATCTTGGTGCGTGACAGCAGTTTTGAGCTTTTCGGCAAAGTGGGTTTGTATTACATCATGTTCCTTGCCGGTCTGGAAATGAATATGGGGGACTTCAAACAGAACCGGGGCAAAGCGCTTGTTCTGGGGCTCTTGGCTTTTATTGTGCCCATAGGCATAGGCTTGGTAACGAATATAGCTTTGTTGAAGTACGGGGTACTGACCTCTGTCCTACTGGCAAGTATGTATGCATCGCATACACTGGTGGCCTATCCCATCGTGATTCGTTACGGTGTGTCGCGGCATCGCAGTGTGAGTATTGCAGTGGGGGGGACGGCGGTTACGGATACACTCACTTTGCTGGTCCTGGCCGTTGTGGGTGGTATGTTCAAGGGGGAGTCGGACGGCTTCTTCTGGGTATGGCTTGTCATAAAGGTTATCTTCCTGGGTATTTTGATTGTATATCTGTTTCCACGCATAGGCCGTTGGTTCTTCCGGAGGTACGATGACAACGTGATGCAGTTCATATTTGTGCTTGCCATGGTTTTCCTCGGAGCCGGATTGATGGAGTTTGTGGGGATGGAAGGTATCCTGGGTGCTTTCCTTGCAGGTTTGGTTTTGAACCGGCTGATTCCGCATGTCTCTCCGTTGATGAACCATCTGGAGTTTGTGGGCAACGCCTTGTTTATTCCCTATTTCCTGATAGGTGTGGGTATGCTGATTGATGTGCACGTGATTTTCGGTCATGGCGATGCTCTGAAAGTAGCGGCTGTAATGATTGTGGTGGCATTGGCAGGTAAATGGATTGCCTGCTGGCTGACGCAGAAAATATATAAGATGGGAGGGATTGAACGGGAGCTGATGTACGGATTGAGCAATGCACAAGCAGCGGCAACGCTGGCGGCTGTGTTGGTGGGATACAACATCATTCTGCCCAATGAGGAACGCTTGCTGAACGATGATGTTTTGAATGGTACTGTCCTGCTGATTCTTGTAACTTGCATTGTGAGCTCGTTCATTACGGAGCGTGCCGCACGGAAGATTGCCATGGAGGAGGCGCATCTGGAAGAAAACCGCTCCGTGGAAGCGGAGAAGATATTGATTCCGATAGCCAACCCCGATACGATTGAAGACTTGATAAATCTTTCTTTGGTGATACGCGACCCGAAGCAACGGGATAATCTGTTGGCACTGAATGTCATCAACGACGATAGCAGTTCTGAAAGTGCCGAATTGCGTGGGAAACGCTATCTAGAAAAGGCTGCCATGATAACGGCCTCGGCAGATGTGCCGTTGAGGCAAATCACGCGTTACGACTTGAATATCGCTTCGGGCATTATCCATACAGCAAAAGAATATGCGGCAACGGATGTCGTTATAGGTCTGCACCGTAAAGTCAATATTGTGGATTCATTCTTCGGTATGCTGACGGAGAATCTGCTGAAGGGCTTGCATCGCGAGGTGATGGTTTCCAAGTTCCTGATGCCCATTAACACAATTAGGCGGGTGATTGTGGCGGTACCTCCGAAAGCCGAGTATGAGGCGGGATTCCTGAAGTGGGTGGAACATTTCTGCCGGTTGGGGAGTACTTTGGGCTGTCGGGTGCATTTTTATGCCAATGAAGAGACTACCGCCCATCTTCAAGGGCTGGTGAAAGCCAAATATGGACAGACATTGACAGACTTTTCCCGCCTGGACGACTGGGGAGACCTGCTGATACTGACCGGACAAGTGAATTTCGACCATCTGCTGGTCATCATCAGCGCCCGCCGCGGCTCCATCTCCTATGACAGCTCCTTCGAGAAGCTACCGGCACAAATCAGCAAGTACTTTGCAAATAACAGCCTGATAGTACTCTATCCCGACCAACTGGGCGAGCCGCAGGATGCGGTATCCTTCTCCAACCCGCGTGGCAACAACGAGTCGCAGCACTACGAGAAGGTAGGCAAATGGTTCTATAAATGGTTCAAGAAGAATTGACGATTGACAATTGATAATTGACAAAAATCTGTGTAAATCCGTGTAATCTGTGGTGAAAATGGAAGATTGGCAACAACGAACGCAACTTTTATTAGGAGATGAAAAAATGGAACGCCTGCGCCGGGCACATGTACTTGTCGTAGGACTGGGTGGTGTAGGTGCTTATGCGGCCGAGATGCTATGCCGTGCCGGAGTGGGGCGGATGACGATTGTCGATGCCGATACCGTGCAGCCTACGAATATAAACCGTCAGTTGCCGGCTCTGCATTCTACCCTGGGGCAAAAGAAGGCGGAGATATTGGCATCACGTTTCAGGGACATTAATCCGGCTCTGGAACTGAGAGTGTTGCCCGTATTCTTGAAAGATGAGAACATACCGGAACTGCTGGATGATGCGGCTTATGACTTTGTGGTGGATGCCATCGATACGCTTGCTCCAAAATGCCACTTGATAGCGGAAAGCATGAAGCGGCATATCAAGATAGTGTCCAGCATGGGGGCAGGAGCAAAGAGTGACATTTCGCAAGTGCGCTTTGCCGATATCTGGGATACCTATCATTGCGGGTTGAGCAAGGCTGTGCGTAAGCGTCTGCAAAAAATGGGCATAAAGCGGAAACTTCCAGTTGTTTTCAGCACCGAACAGGCTGATCCGAATGCCGTTTTGCTGACGGACGACGAGATGAACAAGAAGTCCACCTGTGGAACAGTGAGCTACATGCCCGCAGTTTTTGGCTGCTATTTGGCCGAATATGTAATTAAAAGACTATAGTAATAGCACTTGAAAGAAAACTATCAAATAGTAAATAGTAAATTGTCAAATTGTAAATAGCCTAGTGATTCATTTAGAGAATATAACGAAGAGTTTCGGTAACCTGCAAGTGTTGCGGGGTATTGACCTGGAGATAGAGAAAGGGGAGATTGTCAGCATTGTAGGCCCCAGTGGAGCGGGTAAAACTACCTTGCTGCAAATCATGGGTACGTTGGATATGCCGGATGGCGGTTCGGTGGTTATTGACGGTACACAAGTCAACCGTATGAGGGAGAAGGAACTTTCCGCATTCCGCAACCGCCATATCGGCTTTGTGTTCCAGTTCCATCAACTGCTGCCGGAGTTTACGGCTTTGGAGAATGTAATGATACCAGCCTTCATTGCCGGAAGAGGACAGCAGGAAGCCAAGGAGGCGGCTACGGAAATTCTTGAATTCATGGGGCTTGCCGAACGGGCCTCCCACAAGCCGAATGAGTTGTCGGGAGGTGAGAAGCAGCGTGTGGCGGTGGCCCGTGCTCTCATCAATCATCCAGCAGTGGTGCTGGCAGATGAACCTTCCGGCAGCTTGGATACCCATAATAAGGAAGAACTGCACCAGCTCTTTTTTGATTTACGTAACCGTTTCGGACAAACGTTTGTTATCGTAACCCATGATGAAGGACTGGCGCAGCTCACCGACCGGACGATACATCTGATTGACGGGGAAATCAATAAAATGGTCTGAGCCTATTTCCCCGTGCCCATTACTCCCGAGTCATTGTCACTGTTGTTTACCTTCCGCTGTGCTGTCTTGAAACTGCGGCCGAACGAGAAGTTGTAGGAAAAGTTCACCAGGAACATGCGGGAGCTTTCTTTTATATAATTATTTGTCTTGTAGGATGCGAATTTATTCCAGTTTTCGCTTTGTACTTTATAGTTGTCGGTGAAAGGATTGAATGCACCGACTCCTACCCGAAGATTCTTATGCTTGTAATATACAGCTAACATCTGGATGTTTTCTCCTCCCGAGAGGGTTTCTCCCCAGAAATTGTTCCAATTGGTGTTTATCTGCCAGAACAGAGAGAACTGTTTGTAGTTTAATGAGGCTTCTGCCTCACAAAACCAGTTGGTGTAGGTATGCGAGTAGTGATTGCCATGGCTCATGTAATGGTTGACACCGCCCGTAAAAGAAAATTGCAGAATGTCGCGGATGGGTCCTACGCGGAGCATGGCACGCCCGGAGAGTTTCTGCCAATCCTTCTGATTGTCCCAAGTCTGCACTATTTTGTTGCCTTCTTGAATCTTCTCGTCCATAATGGCATTGGGACGATAGTCATAGGCTCCCCATAGATTGGTATAAAAGATGCCTTTTTTCCATTCGTAAGTCAGTTCCGTATGATAGCACATATATGATTTCAGATGCGGGTTGCCACGACGTATCTGGAATGAGTCCACTGCTTGCTCCACATCGCTGAGGTCGCCCAATGAAGGAGAAGCGTTATAGATGTTTCCCTTCCAGCGGAGGTAGGAGTTGTCTGACATGGCATAGTGCAGAACGATACTCGGGTTGAAACTGTAGTTCTCGGTAGATTTGTCCTTGCCGCTCTGATTATAGTAGAAACGAGTCATGGCCACTCCCAGCCGGTAGTTTAGTTTGTCTATCTTTCCACGGTATTCTCCGAATATGTATGTGTTCTCTTGGTGCATATTGGTTTCATAATAATGCCCGTTTCTGTATTCATTGTTAGAGTAGGACTGTGTATGGCTCAGACCGAAGCTCAATGCGTTCCCCTTGGAATATTGCTTCTCATAAATGGCCTCGGCAATCAGGGAGTATTTGTTGCCTCGGATATTGTTGTCAATATCGGTCAATATGTTCCCCGGGGTGCTTTCTTGGTAGAGCCGCTGCGATTTTTCCCGATTATAGGTGCCTACTACATTGAATACCAGGGTTTGCTTGTTTTTCAGATTCTGTTGGTAGTACAAATCCAGTGAGGGACGTGTCCAGCTCTGGTCGGTACGGTCGGTCATGTCTACCACGTCCGTTTCATCATTGGCATTATAGAGAGTTCCTTTATAATCCCAGTGTGGCTGATTGTTTCCTCGAAGGCGGAAGGTGGCGCTGAAAAGGGAATTCTCAGAAGCCTGCAAACTATAATTTACGTTTAGGTTGTGCTGGCACATGGTTGCCTTGCTGGGCTCTCCTTTCTCCAGGCGTCTGAGTGTAGTGCCGTCTGCCAGGTGGAATTCTTCTTCATTGTCGCGGTACATGCCGTTAAAATCCCGCGGTCCCATGTAGTAGGAGAAGCCGAATTCTGATTTTTTATGGTTTACTTTGCCGTACAGATTATAGTTTCCCCACATCGTGTTCAATCCTTGGGAAATGTCGGCACCGAAGTTTCCGCCCGTTTCGGGACGGCGCACTATGTAGTCCAAAACGACTTCGGCATTACCGTAGCGCAGTCCCGGATTGTCATGGTACTCTATACGTATAATGTCGGCAGGGCGAATGGCTTTTATCTCGTCTATTTCGGCTTTGACTCCATTGATGCGTAATTGCAGTTCTCCACCGCCGGACAATCCAATCTCATTGTTCATGGGGTTGACCAGAATACGTGGCAGCATCAGTTCCTGCAACAGATTCACTCCGTTTGTGGAAGTTTTCATTTGTCTTTCGGATGGGAAAACCAGTTTGCGGTCTGCACGGCTGATTTGGCTGGAGCCGGTGATAGTCACTCCTTCCAGTGCGATAGAAGCACTGTCTAATACGATTGGTCCAAGGTCGGTATGGCGCTTTACTCCATTGAGGGTGATGTATCCGGTATTATACCCGATGCTGGAAAGAACAAGTCTGTAATCTCCGGTAGCCGTGTTCTTGAAGATGAATTCTCCTTCTGGACTTGTGGTCACACCGGCGACAAAAGTAGAGTCGATGGTCTGTAATACCACATTGACATACTCTATACTCTTGTCGGAAGCATCGCGGACGGTTCCTTTTATTTCTATTTTTTGAGCAAAAGCATTCTGTGCCATACTGCCCAGCAGCATGGTTATAATCATTAATTTTTTCATATTGATACGATGGTTCTAATCCTTATTGCAGTAGGCCTTCCTGTTTTTAGGGTGTTTCTGCTTGTTAGACGAAATGACTGGTGAAAAGGTTGCATCAGACATTGAAAAATGTTGCATGATGCTGTTATTCAAAGCAAACGTAGTGACTGATTTTCTCCAAATCGGTATCGGAGAATTCCTCGTAAAGTGCAAAAGGTTTCAGACTATGAAGGTCGCCTTTCTTCTTCCGGTATTCTACAAAGGCCTTTGCCTGGTAGAAGTTGATGTAAGGATGGTGGCGCAGCCTCTCTATGCTACTACGGTTCAGGTTGATGAGGTGGATGGCCCGGGTGTCGATGGAAAACCAGGACTGCAATTGGGTGGTGTCCAAATGGATTTCTTGTAATTGCGTGATGTTGTAGAATCCTCCCAAGCGTTGCCGATAACCGATGATTAGACGGGCAATGCCACTACCGATGCCTGGTATTTTCTTCAGTTCTGTGGTGTCGGCGCGGTTCAGGTCGACAAGGGTCCCAGACGGATATTTTTCCGGTGCAATTCGGAAAGTAACGGCGCTGTCATTGCTTGCAGGAGAGCTGTATAACTGGACGGTTCTTGTTTCTGTGTCTTCCGGAGTGATGTGGATATAGGGTAGGAGTGTCTGATATTGTTTTTCTGTCATTCCATATATTTTCCGGAAATCTTCTGCCTTATGGAACTTCCCTCCTTTACTACGGTAGCGGAGTATGTTCCGCGCCATCCATCCGGGCAGTCCCAGTCGGCAAAAAATGACGGAGTCGGCGATATTGGGATTGAAACGGGCCAAGGAGACGGTTGTCGGTTGTTTTTGGGAGGAAGGTTTAAGTCTGTTGTCCCATTTTTGTTCCTTTTCTTGTATGGATGCGATGAACGATTCGTATTCTGCCATGGCAGTGGCCTGCCGCCGGATTACTTCATCGGAGAGGGGGCGGTTCTCTCTTTGGTATATATAAATATACCCGGAGAGAAAGACGAGAATAATGCCGGTAATCAAAACCAGTATTCCGCGCCTTTCTCCCCGGGAGAAATAAAGGAATTCTTTAAAGGGGTTCTGCATGATGGCCTATTTCAGAAAACCCAGTTCATTGATAAAAATCAGTGCAATTCCTATCGGAGCAATATATTTCAGGATGAATATCAATAGCTTGTAGACGGATACTTTCAGAGTGCCATTGTTGCTGACTTCTTCCCATACGATTTTCTTGTCCAGATACCAGCCTATGAAGATGGAAATGAAGAAACCGCCTAACGGTAGCATTAGCTTGGCCGTTACAAAGTCGAACAAATCGAATAGGTTTAGCCCGAATACGGTATAGCTTTTGCCGATACCGAGAGACAGTGAGCAGAATACTCCTAAGAAAATACAGCCCGCTGTCACGTATCTGGCTGCCTTGCTGCGTGAGAACTTGAACTCTTCATGTAGATAGGCAGTTACCACTTCGTGCAGGGAAATGGTGGAAGTAAGTGCTGCCAATGCCAGTAGGATATAGAACATCAGAGACAGCAGTATCGCCAGCCAGGGAATATTGCCGAACGCTTGCTGAAAGACATTAGGTAAGGTGATGAATAGCAGACTGGGACCCGCATCCGGTTTGATGCCTACAGAGAAGGCGGCAGGGAAGATGATGAATCCTGCCAAAATGGCTACCATGGTGTCGATAGCCGCCACGTTGAGTGCCGTTTTGGGCAGGTTCGTATCATTGCGGAAGTAAGAAGCGTATGTACAGAGACATCCCATCCCCAAGCTCAAGGAGAAAAATGCCTGGCCCATGGCTCCAAGGAACACATTGCCGTCCACTTTGCTGAAGTCCGGTTTCAACAGGAATTCAATGCCTGCTCCTGCTCCGGGCAGGGATATGGAGCAGATGGCAAGGATTATCAATAGGACAAATAGCATTGGCATCATGATTTTGGCTGATTTTTCAATACCTTTTTCCACTCCTTTGACAATGATGAGATGGGTGGCCAGCAGGAACAGCACCAGCCAGATGACCGGACGCCAGGGGTTGCTGACAAAGCTGTTGAAGGATGCGATGAAATCGGCTGCCGACTTCCCGGCAAAACTGTTGGTAGCCGCTTCGCCGATAAACTCAAGCGTCCATCCTGCCACAACGGAGTAATATCCCAGAATAAGGAATCCGGCCAGTACGCCCATACGTCCTACCCAGCGCCAATGCGTGCCGGGTGCCAATTTCTGATAAGCCCTTGCCGTATTGGCACGCGAGCGCCTGCCGATGAGGAATTCTGCAATCATGATGGGGATGCCGAGAATGAGCACGCAAACCAAGTATACAAGGATAAATGCCGCACCTCCGTGATTCCCGGTCTCAAACGGGAAACGCCAGATATTGCCTAAACCGACTGCGGAGCCTGCCGAGGCAAGTATGACGCCTAATTTGCTTCCGAAGTTGGCTCTGTCACTTTTTGTCATAAAACGTAGATTTTTCTTTCAATTCGTTATTAATACCAGCTAAAACATGCAAATATAGAAAATGTTCTGTACTTTTGCGCACAGTTCGTTGATAATTTGGTATATGCTATATTATATTAAGAAATATCCGGTGTCGCTTTTTATTATTCTGACGGTGATTTATCTTTCATTCTTTAAACCGCCTTCTACAGAAATAAGCAAGATTCCCAATATAGACAAGGTGGTGCATATCTGTATGTATTTCGGCATGTCAGGAATGCTGTGGCTGGAGTTTCTTCGCGCTCACCGGAGAGACAACGCCCCTTTATGGCATGCATGGGCAGGGGCGTTTGTCTGTCCCGTTTTGTTCAGCGGAATGGTGGAGTTGCTGCAAGAATACTGCACGACATACCGTGGCGGAGACTGGCTGGATTTTGCGGCCAATACCACGGGAGCGGTGCTTGCATCAATGGTCGGCTATTTTATTTTAAGGCCAAGGATGAAATAGGATTATAAGTATTCAACTGTGGAACTTAGCTTGATGCCGTTCGACCCTTTTATCAGAATAGTTTTCCCACAAGGTTTCTCCCTTTGCAGCTCTGCGATGAGTGCGGTCACATCGGGATAACTCTGATAAGGGTGGCGTGTGGCGGCAAACAATTCCCCTACAAGAACTACATCCTTGAATCCGCATTCTTCCAGATAGTCTGCAATCTTCTGGTGCTCGTCGGCACTGTCTTTACCCAACTCCCGCATATCTCCCAATATCAGCATTTTGTTTTCGGCCTGCATGTTCCGGAAGTTGCTGATGGAAGCCATCATGCTTGTGGGATTGGCATTATAGGCATCGATAATCAGTGTGTTGTCCGCTGTTTTTTTCAGTTGTGAACGGTTGTTTTGCGGGGTATATCCGGCCAGTGCCTTGTCTATTTTCTCCGGTTCCACACCAAAAAAATGTCCGATGGTGACAGCTGCCAGAGCATTGGGGAAGTTATATTCACCGATAAGCCGGGTTTGTACTTCGTGATATTTGCTTTCGTTGTCCGTTTTCCACTCGAAGGTGAGGTAAGGAGAATTGCCGGTGACGTGTCCGTTGATGTACAGCCCGTCCTCACTGCCGTAGGCAATCTGGTGGAGTCCGTAGGCTATCTTTTTCAAGTAGGGGTTGTCGTTATGGATAAAGATGGTAGCTTCTTTCCGCGTCCGCAGATAGTCGTACATCTCTCCTTTGGTCTTGATGATTCCTTCAAAAGAGCCGAATCCCTCCAGATGGGCTTTTCCTACGTTGGTAATGATCCCGTAGTCAGGTTCGGCTATCTCTACCAGCTCCTTGATGTCTCCCGGGTGGCTGGCACCCATTTCCACCACGGCAAGGTCGTGTTCAGGGCGCAGGCGAAGCAAGGTGAGGGGAACACCGATGTGATTGTTCAAATTTCCCAAGGTATAGAGCACGTTGTGAGTTTGCGAAAGTACGGTGGACATCAGTTCCTTGGTAGTAGTCTTTCCGTTTGTACCCGTAATGCCGATGATGGGTGTACGCATCTGCCGACGGTGGTAATTGGCAAGTTGTTGCAAGGTTTTCAAGCTGTTTTCCACCACGATGTATCGTGTATCGCCTGCGGGGGCATAGGCTTCTTCATCTACTATGGCATAAGCACTTCCGCTTTCCAGCGCTCGGGCGGCAAAGGCATTTCCGTTGAACGACTCGCCTTTCAGCGCAATGAATAAAGAGCCTTGGGGGCAGTTACGGCTGTCAGTAGTGACACTGGTGCATGTTAGGAATATCTGATGTATAGCTGTTATATCCATGACTTTATAATTAAATCAATCTGTGTGAATCTGTGTAATCTGTGGTAAACCATCGTGCAAAGATATAGTTTTAATCCTCTCCCTTCCCGGGTACAAGCAAAAAACTTATCAGTTTTATGAGTTTATGTATTTTGAAACCACTTTTTTGTTTACATTTGCAGGTACTATATAGAACAGACTGCCTATGGAAATTACAACTGCCCGATATATAAATGTCAACGGTTCGCTGCTCGACCTCTCTCAACCCCGTGTCATGGGCATACTGAACGTTACTCCCGATTCCTTTTATGCCGGTAGCCGCACACAGACAGAGGTAGAAATAGCACGCCGGGTGAAACAGATAGTTTCGGAGGGAGCGGCCATTATTGACATAGGCGCTTACTCTTCCCGTCCCAATGCCGACAATGTCTCTGCCAGGGAAGAGATGGAACGGTTGCGTATGGGCCTGAAAATACTTTTTGAGATACAGCCGGATGCTGTGGTGTCGGTAGACACTTTTAGGGCGGATGTGGCAAGAATGTGTGTGGAAGAGTATGGTGTTGCCATCATCAATGATATTGCGGCCGGTGAGATGGATGCGAATATGTTCCATACCGTTGCGGCATTGAACGTACCTTATATTATGATGCACATGCAAGGCACTCCGCAAAGTATGCAGCAGCATCCTCATTACGACAATCTTCTGAAAGAGGTTTTCTTGTATTTTGCGCGCAAGGTGCAGCAATTACGTGACTTAGGTGTAAAAGACATCATTCTGGACCCCGGTTTCGGCTTTGGAAAGACAATGGAGCATAACTATGAATTGCTGTCCCATCTGGAAGAGTTCCGTATTTTTGAGTTGCCTTTGCTGGTAGGCGTTTCACGTAAATCGATGATATACCGCTTGTTGGACATTACTCCTCAGGAGGCGCTGAATGGTACTACGGTGCTCGATACCATCTGTTTGCTGAAAGGTGCTGACATTCTCCGCGTACACGACGTGAAAGAAGCCGTGGAAACCGTACGGATTGTGCAAGCTATGCGAAATAATTCCTAGTCCCTAACCCCTAATCATTCGATATCGTGTTTTTTGAATTTGGAATAAAAGATTTTATAGATATTCTGTTAGTGGCTTTTTTGCTGTACTATACGTATAAGCTGATGAAAGCCTCCGGCTCTATCAATGTGTTTACGGGTATCCTGGTGTTTATCCTGATATGGCTGGTGGTGTCGCAGGTGCTGGAGATGAAATTGCTCGGCTCCATCTTCGACAAGCTGGTCAGTGTGGGCGTGCTGGCGCTTATCATTTTGTTTCAGGACGAGATACGGCGCTTCTTGCTGACACTCGGCTCGCATCAGCATGCCAGTGCGCTGGTACGCTTCTTCACCGGCAATAAGAAAGAGAAGTTGGAACATGACGACATCATGCCGGTGGTAATGGCATGTATCAGTATGGGGAAGCAGAAGGTTGGTGCCCTGATTGTCATTGAACATAATCTGCCTTTGGATGATGTGGTGCGTACGGGAGAGATTATCAATGCCGATATAAACCAGCGTCTGATTGAGAATATTTTCTTTAAGAACAGTCCGTTGCACGATGGAGCGATGGTTATCAGTAAGAAACGTATCAAAGCGGCGGGATGTATCCTGCCTGTTTCCCATAATCTGGACATTCCTAAGGAACTGGGGCTGAGGCATCGTGCTGCCATGGGGATTTCCCAGGTGTCTGATGCGCATGCCATCATTGTATCGGAGGAGACCGGAGGTATTTCAGTGGCTTACAAAGGACAATTCTATCTGCGTCTGAATGCAGAGGAATTGGAAAGTTTGTTAACAAAGGAAAGCTGAGGTGTGACAAAATCTCCTATTTTTACGTCATATAACTATGATATAAAAAACAATATCTTATAACTAATAACTGAAAAGGATGGATAGACGAAATTTCTTGCGGACGGGAAGTCTGGCGATGTTAGGTTCGCTGGCAGTACCCTCGTTGGCTATGCCTGCGTCAGTACGCGGAGCTTTAGGAGGAGCAGATAATCAGTCTGCCGTAGCTTCGGCAATGGTTCACTTCGGTGTGACGGAGGCTGACTTGAAGAAAGTGATGGCTGCCGCTCTGGAAAAAGGCGGCGATTATGCTGACCTTTATTTTGAACACACATTCAACAACAGTGTGGTTCTGATGGACGGCAAAGTAAACAACTGTGGAGCTAACATTGACTTCGGTATGGGCGTACGCGTATTGGCAGGCGACCAGACGGGTTATGCTTATGTGGAAGGGGTAACTATGGAAGAAATGCTGCGTGCTGCACGTACTGCTGCCCGTATCGCCTCTTCGGGCAAGGCCGGAAAATCTGTAGGACTGACGGAAAAGACAATTGCCAAAAGCCGCTATGCCGTCACTGAACCTTGGGAGGACGTGAGTGTCAAGGCAAAAATACCTTATTTAGAAAAGCTGAACGAAAAGATTTTCTCTTTGGACAATCGTGTACGTAAGGTGCAGGCTTCTCTTTCTGACAGTACATCGCACGTGCTGTTCTGTAATTCCGAGGGCGTGAGCTACTACGACTACCGTCCGATGGTTTCTTTTATGGCAGTCTGCATCATGGAAGAGAATGGAAAGATGGAGAACGGTTATGCCGGTCGTTCTTACCGCAAGGGTTTTGAATTCATGACGGATGACATCGTGGATATTATTGCACGTGAGGCGGTGGATAAGACTGCTATCTTGTTCAAGGCTGTGAAACCCAAAGGTGGCGAAATGCCCGTCGTGATGGGGGCTGGCGGTTCGGGTATCTTGTTGCACGAAGCCATAGGACATGCTTTTGAGGCTGACTTCAACCGTAAACGTACTTCCATTTTCTGCGACCTTTTGGGAAAGAAGGTGTGCGATGAGCATATCAACGTGGTGGATGACGGTACCATCGCCTTCAATCGTGGAGCCGTGAATTTCGACGATGAGGGTGTGGAAGGTCAGAAAACCTATATCGTGAAGGAAGGTATCCTGACCAGTTATCTGCACGACCGCATCAGTGCCAAGCATTATGGGGTGGCTCCTACTGGAAACGGACGTCGCGATACTTTCCGTAATACTCCTATCCCCCGTATGCGTGCCACTTATATGGAAGCCGGCAATATGAAGGAAGCGGACATTATCTCCACCGTGAAGAAAGGTATCTATTGTGACCAGTTTACCAATGGCCAGGTGCAAATCGGTGCCGGAGACTTTACCTTCTTTGTGAAGTCGGGTTACTTGATTGAGGATGGCAAGCTGACGCAGCCCGTCAAGGATATAAATATCATCGGTAATGGTCCGAAAGCATTGGCTGACATCACGATGGTGGCAAATAACGATAAGATTGACAACGGTACTTGGACTTGTGGTAAAGACGGTCAGTCTTGTCCCGTTACCTGCGGTATGCCATCGGCACTAGTCAGCAAGCTGACTGTAGGAGGAGAAAGTTAATTATCAACTATCAATTAAAGACATGATTACAGACGACAATAAGAAATTGGCACAATGGGCAATGGAATATGCCTTGAAGAACGGTTGCCAGGCAGCCAAACTGGTGCTATATACAAATTCTAATTCTTCTTTTGAACTGCGTGACGGCAAAATGGACCGTTTGCAGCAGTCTACGGAGAATGGTTTGGGATTGAATCTTTATGTGGACGGACGTTTCGGCTCTTTTTCCACCAATCGGCTGGATAAGAAAGAATTGGAAACTCTTATCACGAATGGTATAGAGTCTACCCGCTATCTGGCGGTGGATGAGTCGCGTATGCTGGCCGACCCTGCACGCTACTATAAAGGAGGCAAGCCTGACTTGCAGCTTTTTGATAAGAAACTCTATGAAGTCAACCCGGATGATAAAGTGGCGATTGCCCGTGCTGCTGCAGAGGAGGTATTGGGCAAGGATGAGCGTATCATTTCGGTTGATTCTTCTTATAGTGATGGTGAGGGTTCTTCCTATCGTTTGATAAGCAACGGATTTGAAGGCGAGTCGAAGAGTACCTGGTTCTCTGTCTCAGCCAGTGTATCCATTAAGGGAGAAGGTGAAGCGCGTCCTCAGGATTACTGGTACGACTCGGCTCTGTTCTATGATAAATTGACGAAGGCGGGAATCGGTGCCAAGGCATTGGAACGCGTATTGCGCAAGCTGGGACAGAAGAAAGCAAAGTCGGGTAAATATACAATGGTGGTTGACCCTATGAATGTGGGAAATCTGCTCAGCCCGATGCTAAGTGCATTGTATGGCAGTGCTTTGCAACAAAAGAATTCCTTCCTGATGGACAAGCTGGATACGAAAGTGGCTTCCGACCTCTTCACGTTGCGTGACGAGCCGCATGCTATCGGTGCAAACGGTTCACGCTATTTCGATAATGAGGGTGTGGCTACCGAACCCCGCACTGTTTTTGACAAAGGCGTGCTGAAAACTTATTTCATCGATACCTACAATGGTAAGAAGATGGATATAGCTCCTACTATCAGTGCACCTTCACGTCTAATTCTGACACCGGGCGATAAGGACCTGAACGGATTGGTTGCAGATATTAAACAAGGCATCTTGGTTACGGGCTTCAATGGCGGTAACAGCAATAGCAGTACCGGTGACTTCTCTTATGGTATAGAGGGTTTCCTTATTGAAGACGGCAAGCTGACACAGCCCGTCAACGAAATGAATGTGACGGGTAACATGGTTGCTTTGTGGAATTCCTTGGTTGCTGTGGGCAATGACCCTCAACCGAACCGTTCATGGCAGATTCCTTCGCTGGTATTTGAGGGAGTCGACTTCAGCGGATTATAATGCTAGTTCAACATCAGGCTCATATATGGGCTTGATGTTGCAAATATTTTTTCGGTGAGTTCACCGATTGTAAGTGCCAAGTGGCTGCCCGGCAGACGCTTGGCACTATTCATATATTTACCATTGTTCAGGTAGTAGTAGCCGTTATTGGCACTGACCTGCTCATCGGTGAGATGAATGCTGAGTTCCAGTTCCGGATGGGCCGTAGCATAGAGTTGCAGCATGGTTTTGGCATTGATGATGCGTGCCATGCCCAAAAGTTGGCTTTCACCGGTAGCGGGAGGAGTGAGAACCCGGATGGACGGGAGATTCAAGCTTTGGCAGATATGTTGAAGCAGTAAAGTTTTTGTTGCGGGAGTATCCGACACGATTTCTCCAATGCGCCAGTTGGCTTTCCCTATCGGATAGGTAATGGCCAAAGCCGTGATTTCCTCCCCATTGCTCAATGTGCAAACGAAGCCCTGTCCCAGTTGTAAATCGGCAATGATAACCTGGAAATCCTCTTCCGTATGCTGGATGCAGCAAGGGCGCTCCCGCAATTTCCGGTCGAGATATTCATATCTTTTTTCAGTATATTCGGCAGACATTTCCAAAGTAAGGCCCGTATCGGCTGTCGGTGTACCGGAAGCGATAAAGGTCTCTTCGGCATAGCGGAATACGGGGGCATAACCGCTGCGGCCATAGTAGTCGAACAGCCACGGTTCTGCCGGTATCAGGGTGGATAAGGCGACATTATTGTGTAGCATCCGTGCAAAGGCTTGTGATAACAGCTCGTGCATTACGCCCCGGTTACGGTAATCAGGGTGTGTGCAGGCGCCGGATATATAGGCCGTATGAATATCTTCTCCTTCGAACGTCATAGGATAAGGCAACATCTGTAGGGCGGCAATCACTTCTTCGCCGCTTTGGATGGCAATATTGATATCATTGTTGTAGCGGAGCCGAAAATACAGTTCAGTAAATTCCTCGCTATCATTGAAACAGAGCTTCCATAAGTTCTTTACCTTTTCCCGTATCATCAATCCCTTATCCTTTTAATCCTTAATCTCTAATCCTTACTCTCACCATTTGATAGCTTCCACCGGTTCATCTTTCAGGCATGCCACGTATTTTTCCAGAATAATGGCAGGCTGGTACGAAAGTTTGGCCTTGCGCAATCCTTCAATACCCAAATCCTCTTCACGGTTGAGGTAGACATATTGTTCGGGGATATGGTTGGCAAATTCATAGTTAATCATTGCGTACGCTCCGTCTATGCTGGTGTCGGCCTTTTCCACATGTACTCCGAAGGTATCTTGGTTGATGGGCATTCCGAAAGTGAAGGCGGCAATTTTGCCGTCTACATGCAGGATGCCTCCGGTCAATCCCAGTTCTTCAAAATTGTGGAGGGCGTAGACCAGTGCGCGACGTTCGTTGCCCGTTCCTTCATGCTGGTCGCAATTGTTGGCCTTACACCATTCGGCTTCCAGGTCCAGACATTCCTGGATGCGGTCGGGAGTGATGGGAGTATATTCGTAATTATAGGTGCGTTTGAATTTGTTGACATGATTCCGTTTGGACTGGAATTTCTTTCCGGCAAGCGTGGCGAGGTCTGTACGCAGATAGAGGTAATCGGCATAGTCCCGGTCTGCTGTGAACTGGAATTTTCCGGGCATGAAGGCTTCCAGTTCCGAGCACATGCCCGAACATATTCCCAGCAGGCAGAAAGGTTCCCCTTCCCGGTGTGCGTCTTCGACCAGTGCGTCCAGTACTTTTGTCAAATCTCCGTTACCTATCGGCATCATGTACACCAGTTCGTCGTTTGCCCAGAATTTCAGCAGGAGGAAGCCGTCCATGATGGCAAACTTTGTATTGTATAGAAAACGCCAGCTGCATAGGTTGGAGAATGAGAGGTCACAATTCCGTCGCGGACTGTTCTGTGTATAGGAAGTAATCAGTTCTTTGTCTTGTAATTCGATATCTTTAAATGAAATCATACGTTGTTTTTAGTTGGTTATGATTATAGATAACAAAAATAAGAAGATTTTGTTAGAGTAGCCCTAATAATCGCAGAATAGTTGGGGTCAGCAATGCAGTGAAAATACCGTTCAGGGTCAGGCCGAGGCTGGCGAATGCGCCGTATTTGCGGCTGATGTCCATGGCTGTGGAAGTTCCTACCGCGTGGGCGGCGGCTCCCAAGGAAAGGCCTTGTGCCATAGGACTGCCGATGTGGGTCAGTTTCATGGTCTTGAAGCCCAGTATTCCTCCCAGCAAGCCTACACAGACCACTACGGCGGCGGTAAGTGAGGGAATGCCGCCCAGCGACTTAGTTACTTCCATGGCTATCGGCGTAGTGACCGACTTGGGCGCCAGGGAGTAGATAATCTCGTCGGAAGCCCCCATCAATTTAGCTATCAGCACGACAGAGATAACTCCCACAATGCAGCCGGCAAGTTGTGACAGCATGATGGGGAGCAGCTGTTTCTTAATCGTTTCCAATTGGAGGTATAGGGGGACTCCCAGGGCTACAACAGCGGGTTTCAGCCAGAATTCTATCAGATGTCCTCCTTCATTGTAGGTCTCATAACTGATATGTGTCATCTTCAGGAAGACAATGAGGATGGCAATTGTCAGCAGGATGGGGTTCAGCAACATGATGCCGGTCTTTTTCTGCAGGAGTTTGGCCAGAAAGAAAATCCCGAAGGTGACAGCCAATAGGAAAAATTCGTTTTCTAAAAAGTTCATTTGATTTTACGTGTTAGTTGATGAACCCATCCGGTGACTACAATCACCAGCAGGGTGCTGATTATGGAAGCGGTCACTATCGGCCAGAACTCGGAGGCGATGACATCGAAGTAAAGCATGAGAGCTACACCGGGCGGTACGAAGAAGAAGCCCAGGTTGGCAACCAGGAAGTCGGACATACCCTGCACCCAGTGCAGTTTAATCCAACCCAATTTCAAGAATAGGGTGAGCAACAGCATACCGATGATGCTGGAAGGTAACTTGATACCCGTAAAGAAAACAATCAGTTCACCCAAAGCTAAGCATCCGAAAAGGATGGCGCATTGACGAATCATATTATTATAATACCTATTGTTATACGTTGAAAACGCTGCAAAGGTAGGTATTCTATGTATTGCTTGTTATCGTTGTATCCTGATTTTTTTTATGTCGTTTGTAGAGTCGGGCGGGTTGTTCCTGCCGGACGGGTAATTGTTTGTTGCAGAGGGGCACGTGTGCGTACACATGAATGCTGGGAATACCTAATGTTAAATATTATAATAATTATGGTCTGAACGGTAAAAAGACCGATGTTTGCAATGTAGATATTGCAAAATTGTGTACTTTTGCGGCGTGAATAACACATACTGCCGATTCTTAATAGACAATTAAAATATCATGCAAAGATTAATTAACGAAATTGTTGAGCGTGCCAAAGCAAACCGCCAACGAATTGTTCTTCCCGAGGGTACGGAAGAGCGTACACTGAAAGCTGCCAATCAAATCCTGACTGACGGAGTAGCCGACTTGATTATCCTTGGAAAACCTGCCGAGATAGAGGCTTGTGCCAAAGAGTGGGGGCTGGGAAATATAAACAAAGCTACCATTATCGACCCGGAAGACCATCCTAAGAAAGAAGAATATGCCCAACTGCTTTGCGAGCTCCGCAAAAAGAAAGGCATGACCATCGAAGAGGCTCGCAAGTTGGTTGTCGATCCGCTTTATCTGGGCTGCCTGATTATAAAGAACGGCGACGCTGACGGCCAGTTGGCAGGTGCACGCAACACTACGGGTAATGTACTTCGCCCTGCTTTGCAGATTATCAAGACTTCCCCGGGCATCACTTGCGTTTCGGGTGCCATGCTGCTGCTGACACATGCTCCTGAATATGGAAAGAACGGTATCCTGGTGATGGGTGACGTGGCTGTGACTCCGGTGCCCGATGCAGAACAATTGGCACAGATTGCCGTATGTACGGCACGTACAGCCCAGGCAGTTGCCGGTCTCGACCCGAAAGTCGCCATGCTGAGCTTCTCTACGAAAGGCAGTGCCTCTCACGAGATGGTCGACAAGGTTGTCGAAGCTACCCGTCTGGCAAAAGAAATGGCTCCCGACCTGAAGGTTGACGGAGAATTGCAGGCCGATGCCGCTTTGGTTGAAAAGGTCGCTTCATTGAAGGCTCCGGGCAGCGATGTTGCCGGACAGGCTAACGTTTTGGTATTCCCGACTCTGGAAGTGGGCAATATCGCTTATAAGCTGGTTCAGCGTTTAGGAGGTGCAGAAGCTGTAGGTCCTATCCTGCAGGGTATGGCTGCTCCGGTTAACGACCTGTCTCGCGGTTGCTCTGTTGACGATATCTATAAGATGGTTGCGATTGCATGTAACCAGTCGATAGGTTTGAAAGCAAATAAATAATTTGATTTATGAATTATGATTTATGTGACGATGATAAATCATAATTCATAAATTCCTAAAATCCCAACTCATAAATCATTAAATCATGAAAGTATTAGTATTAAACTGCGGTAGTTCGTCCATCAAGTATCAATTACTGAATATGGATGCAGTACCTGTCGTGCTCGCCAAAGGTATTGTAGAAAAAATCGGTTTGACTTACGGTAGTTTTACTTATAAACCGGAAGGTAAAGACAAAGTAGTCGCCGAGCAACCGATTATGGATCATAGTGTCGGTATGGATCTGATCCTGAAAGCATTGGTTCATCCTGACCATGGAGTATTGAAATCTCTGAACGAAATCGATGCTGTCGGCCATCGTGTTGCACACGGAGGTGAATATTTCTCCGAGAGCGTGAAAATCGACGATGAAGCCAAAGCTAAAATCAAAGCTTTAGGTGAAATCGCTCCTCTGCACAATCCGGCAAACCTGAAAGGGATCGAAACGATGGAAAAATTGCTTCCTTCCGTACCTCAGGTGGCCGTTTTCGATACTTCTTTCCATCAGACTCTGCCTAAAAAAGCTTTCATTTATGGTATTCCTTACGAATATTATGAAGAATACGGAGTCAGAAGATATGGCTTCCACGGTACTTCCCATAAATTTGTAGCAGAGAAAGCATGCCGGATCTTAGGTTGGGATATTACCGAAAAGAAAATCATCACTTGCCATTTGGGTAACGGAGCTTCGATTACGGCGATCGATAAAGGTAAATCGGTCGATACCTCGATGGGATTTACTCCTGTAGCCGGACTAGTGATGGGAACGCGGGCCGGAGATCTGGATTTGGGTGCCCTACTCTATATCTGTGAAAAAGAAGGGCTGGACCTTCCCAAAGCCAACAATTTGATTAATAAGAAATCAGGGGTTCAGGGAATCTCCGGTGTTTCTTCTGACTTCCGCGAATTGCAGGCAGCCATGGAAAAAGGCAACGAAAAAGCGGCCTTGGCTCTCGATGTCTTCTGTTACAATGTGAAGAAATATATCGGAGCTTACGCCGCAGTACT
>OGLE01000892.1_pt1 | contig 27160 bp, 21 predicted proteins | sample 1572671 | NCBI WGS metagenome assembly OGLE01 (sample SAMEA2581923, study PRJEB24529) | metagenome | biome: Human gut stool | place: China | collected 2011 | reverse complement strand
AAACATGAAATGACATAACTAATATAGTAAAAAGTATAATGCGTCTGCCCTGCTTTGTTAGAACAAGACTCTGTTCACAGTGCGCGAATATACATTCGCAGTCTTTGAATACATATCCGCAACCTTTGAATACATATTCGCAGGCTACGGATAGAGATTTTCACCGGTGATGAATGACGCACATATAATCTTGGAGCTGATGCAAGAAGGGAGGGACTTTCGCCTCTCCCTTCAACGCCTGAAAACTGTTCGAAATATTGAAATGAAAAAGAAACTTATTTTTTGGGTAAATTACACTGTTCCGCTTTGCGGGCACGGATGAAATATTGTTCGGCAGTATCATAGTTTCCTTCCATCAATGCCACGATACCTAGGTTATTGATGGTTTCGGCGGCATTCGGGTCGGCTTTGGCCAGGTATTTCTTGGCTGCTGTCAAGTCACCGCCACGCTGTATCTCCATGGCTGCGGCGTTGAGGTTGGCGGTCGGGTCATCCGGGAACATGAGAACGGCTACTTGGAAAGCGTGGTTGTACTCTTCACTGCCCGGTTGGCAGGCCTGCGCTAAATTATATATTTCCTGCAGGCTCAATTGTTGCGGGTGCGTCTTGATGAGTACACGTGCTTCGTCCACATTGAATTCGCGCACTTTGTAGGAGATGACATAGTCGGAGTGGCGCAGCGCCGGATAGCATTCTTGCAGCAAGTAGCGATAGGTTTTGGCTCCAACGAAGCGTGCGATGCGGCGTTCCTTGGTATCCATGTCTTTCTCGTCGAGATCAATGATTTGCAGGATCTCCTCCTTCTGCGGCAATGTGGAGTTTGCGATGAACTTGCGGAAGCCTGCCCAGTCTTCGGGAGTAGAATCCATGGAAAGCAACTTTTCGGGGAAGTCATAGTAATGGCGTACATAATTGAGTAATGCTTCTGCACGCCCTTTTGCCAGTCGGGCGTTGTTGGCATATCCGCCCTCGGGCGACGCATATCCATGTATGCGGATACCGGTGATGGAGATGTTTAAATCGGTACGGATAGTGTCGATGGTGGTACGTATCTTGGCCAGTTCCGCCTGGTTGCCGCGGTATTCCGGATAAATCACGGTTTTGTTTACCGGAAAGTCCAGGAAAGCGCGCCCCTCTATAGTGCGGTATTTCACCTCTTCCGCCTTTGGAGGGATATAGGCGATGTTTGCCTCTGTCCCGGGCGGTTCAATGTTCAATGTGGCGATACGGTCCAAAGTGCCGGCTTCCACCAGGTCGCGGCAGCCGCAAAGGTCAGCGTCCATTACCAGGCCGGCATGCTGCATCCATGCCTCATAGGGCACTTGTACCAGATAGTTTACCCGTTGCTCCGAATGGCGCTTGCGGCGGACAATGGCAAAGGCATCTTGGGGTACATTGTTGTTGCGTTCGTTCACCAGTTGGCGGCGACGGCCGTAAACGACTATCGGTGGAAGAGCCTTGTTGGTGCCGTCAAGTTCCAATATAGGGGTGAGGGTGGCGGCATGATTCGAGGTAATCTTCATGTTCTCCAGCAGAATGACATTCATGGATATAGTCAGAAGGTTGTCGGCATTGCGGCTGACGGACTGGTTCTCGATGCGTATCTGTTCTTTGTAAACCACATTGGACTGTGCCTGGGATTCCAATCCCGTTAACATGGCTAATAATATAAGGTATAGTATTTTTTTCATATTGCCTGTAGAGTTTGTTTCAGAATAAATAGATTAAGCTTACGGCGGCCTTGGTGGGGCCGAAATAATTTTTATGCCCCTCATCCACTTTTTCCCCGCAATCCACACAGGGATATTTCTCATATCGGGCACGGACATAACCTATGCCGATATTGGCCTCGATATTCCAGTGCTTGCCCATGAGCCATTGGTAGCCGTAGGAGATGCCGGCTCCGTAGAAGTGTCCTTTGTAGCGGTGATTCTCAAGCTCCTTCCAAAGTCCGAAAGGCATTTTGATGCCTGCTGTCTGATAGATACCGCCATGTGCATGGATACCTATGAAGTGCCCGTTGAAGCGGTCGCAGAACCAGTAGCGGTATTCGGGCTGGAACGCGAGCATCTTGAACATCTTGTAGTTGTTGTCCTTCCAGGGATTGTAGTTGGCGTACACGTCCAGGGTACTTTGGGACGTCAGTCCTATTTCCACTCCCAAGTTGATGGTTTTCGTGATATCCATCAATACATTTGTTTTGATTCCGACTACCTGTCCATATAATAAGGTAGTGGCGGACAAACAAACGAATAATAGCATTTTTCTTTTATTTTCCATATCCGGCGGGTTTTGTTTGGTTCGAATCAAAGGTAGGATGAATATTATTATCTCTCGATTGGCGTATTCATCTTTGTTCGGAGGTGATTCTTGCATTTGTATGTTCCGGGCAGTGGCGAATTTTTGCTCGGGTGGCGTTTTCTTCTTTTAGGCGGGTAAATCATTCTTTTCTTGGCAGATGGTGAATTTGCATTTCTTTTATGAATGAAACACCGGTGGATGGTGTTTCATAAGTTGTATATTCTGTTGTATTTACTTGAATGATGTGCGTTTAATTCAGAAAATAGGGGTAAATAATTCATTTTTTAAAAGAAAAGTTTTTTTAATACGAATTATATACCTACGTTTACGGCGTAACAAACGAATAATGGTCCCCCTTGAGGAATGCAAACAAAGCGGATTTTAGTTTTTCATTATTTCAACGAACTAACAAACAATTTTAGGAGGACCTGATATGAAGACTTTTTATTCTTTTATTGTAGCGGTATTGGTATGTGGATTGGTATCCTGTACGCCAACGGATGATGAAGTGGTAGGGAAGACGTCCCTTTTTGAGTCTGTAATGAGTGCTTATGGAGTGGAGTATGCTTCATATAATGTATCTGATGTCGATAAGATACCTTCCGTCTTGACCGAAGACATGCGTAGTGTGCTTGAAGCATTGCGGCTGAATAGCAATATGCAACAGGATTGCATCCGGATTTCGGAACATTCGTTCGAAAAGGTGGTGATGACCGGCAATTACAAGGCGATTACCCGTAACGGGGCAGCCAACGGATTTGCATTGAATGTGGAGTTAAAATTCAGTTTCGATAAAGGACAGATATATTATTGGGGTACTGACTATTCTTACTCTTCCGATTTGTTCGGCTGGTCTGCGCACGGATTGTCATTGACTCCGGTGAAGGGCGGAGATGGCTGCACATACGGGTTCGAATCGGAAACTTATCTTTATTTTAAAGTGAGTGATGAGGCCGGCACAGTAGTGAAAGTGCCTGTAGTCTTTAAAGGTTACTACAACTTTCATGCGGAGAAGGGCATGTACAGTTTTCAATTATTAAAATATAGCAAGTAATTGCATGCTCGTAACAAAAAGGAGGAATACGGTTCTTTGGTTCATTTAGCCTGCATTATGTACGCTTAAAGGTTAAAAATATATTTTTTAACTCATTAATATATTGGAACATAGAATTATATTATCTATATTTGTCTTATCAAACAAACTTACAGGCATTGGGTAATAATTCTGTGGAAATGAATAGGAGGCTGATGCATCAGGTACTATTGATGCTCTGCCTGTTGTGGTGGATTCCGTCTGTGGTCTTTTCCAGTAATTCTTATGGATATTCAGTATCTGTATCAATGAAGGATGGGCTGGACAATAACACCATCTATGATATCCATTATGGAAGCAGAGGTTTTATATGGTTTGCCACGGATATGGGAATCAGTAGATATGATGGATTCAGAGTACGGAATTTCCCATTGATATCCAATGAGAATGAGCGTCCGGACATGGCGGTTTCGCGTGCGGTCATATCCATCACTGAAGGGGAGGAAGGATTGCTCTGCCTTCGGTTACTACAAGGAGGGATTGTCTTCTTCGACTCGAACAAAGAAAAATACATTGCTGCTCATTTTGACAAACCTCTGAACAATTCAAGCATCCTTTCTTTTTATCTGACGGGCAAACATACCTTATATATTGGTACTGCCGACGGGTTATATACAGGTGAAATCGTGAGAAGCGGAAGGAATGGTGAAGATACAGTCGATGTCAACCTTTCGGACGGGCCGTTGATGAAAGGTGAAGTGTCTGAACTCGTCGGAAACGGAAAAGGACAGGTATTTGCCTGTATAGACCGGACAAAAATAGTGGCTTATGATCCGGCTTGCCAAAACACGGAATTTATAGACAGGAAAGAGAACGGAAGGATCACCAAGCTTTATCTGCATGGCGACTATCTGTGGATTTGTCCGGCTTCTGCCGAGATAGAGCTATACAATCCGGTACAGAAGACATTGCATAAAATTGAGATGGAGGAACAATACAGGGATTTCCTGTCGGGCACTTCCATTACGGATATTGTCTGTACTGATGACCGGAACTATTTTCTGGCGACCTGGAACGGGCTTGTATCCATGAATTTTGATTCAGGGAAGTTTGATAAGGCAGCTTGTTCTTTTGATTGTCTGGAACAATCTTTTCCTTTTAAAATGGAGAGGAAGATAACGAGTCTCCTCTGGAATGAAGGGCAACGGATATTGTGGGTCGGTACTTTTGGAAAAGGACTGCACCGGATGTATTGTACGGAGAGGACTTATTATTCCTTGGAACAGAAATTTGACGCAGATGTTGTCGGAATAGAGGAAGACCAGCAAGGATACGTATGGCTTTTGACAAAAGGGGGAGAACTTTGGAAAAGTGACTCGAACCAGTTGTCGATGGAGACGAAGTTCAAACGTTGGACTAAAGGTCTGGAGTCCGGTGAAACCTATCGGATGTATAAAGACAAGCATGGGCATATTTGGTTGGGGGATTCCTGGGGCAGGGTATTCTCTATCACAACCTCTACGGAAGAAGTCGCTGCTTATACGCTGGCTCCGGAGGGAAAGTCCGGATTGTCCGAAGCTGTCCTTCAGTTCTGCCTGGATTCCAGAAACCGTTTGTGGATTGTGACGACGGGGCATCTGGTGCTATTTGATTATAAGAAGGAGGAGAGCCGTCTGGTCTCGCTGGAGTATGAGGGCCAAAAGGTGAAAAAGGTATATTCCATCGCTGAAGATAAAGAAGGAAATATCTGGCTGGGGACGGACATAGGATTGAAGCGCATGGACAATCAAGGGCAGTCCATACAGCTGCATGGCAGTTATGAACGTGATGCAGGTCTCCGTGTTTCTCCGGTATATTCTATCTATGTTAATACTTACAACCAGATATTGGCTTCCTGTTCTGATAAGATACTTCGTATTGACGGGCGTGAGAAAGGCAAGGTCGAAAAAATCTTCACTCTGTTCAACGGGTTAAGCAGCAGCCATATCTATTGCATGGTGGATGATGAGAATGGAAATACCTGGGTGGGCAGCAATTCCGGTATAATAACAATCAGAAACGATAGGGATTTGCTTTTTAATTATGCGTCTTTCGGTTATTCCAGTGAGGTCTGCCGTCTCAGGGACGGCCGTCTGCTTTGGGCAAGTTCTTTGGGACTGACTGTTTTTGACCCGCAAATGGTTAAGACGGAAGGTCATAAAAGTGCGTTGCGTTTGGCCGAGGTTTGGGTAAATGGAGAACAAGTGTCTGTCGGAAAATCGTTGAATGGGCAGGTTGTACTGAACGTAACCTCCAATCAGCAACGGGATTTTGTGTTCGGGGCGGGGAATGACTTTTTCACTTTCTACTTCTCCGACTTGCAGTACGGCATTATGCAATGCAGGCAGGCCTATCGTTTATTGCCCGATGAAGACTGGAAAGTAGGGGAACTGGAGAATGGCGTTTCCTTCAGGCGGCTTCCGATAGGCGACTATACCTTGCAGGTAAAGTTAATCTATCCTGATGCCAGCGAGAGTGAGGTTGTGGAGATACCTATAAGGATAAATACCTATTGGTGGGACACTGTATGGGCAAGATTCGGATATTTTCTGGCTGCTTTGGGAATAGTGGGCATTGTATATGGTTATGTGGAGCGTCGTGGCAGAAGAAGGGTAATGCACAGGACGCGGGAGATGAAATTGCGGGAAAAACTAAATTTGACAAAGATAAGGGAAGAGCAAAAACGGGAAATGGACTTTATGCGCAATCAACTGCTTAAAAGGTTTATGGAAGAACTGCGCACTCCGCTTTCACTGATCATTGCGCCGTTAAAAGAAATGTCGCAAGAGCAGAATCTGCCGATAGGCGTTCTCTCCCAACTGCGTGTAGCCTACCGGAATTCATTGGGGATGCTTGATTCCTGTAATCAATTGTTGTCCATTTATACCCAAGACTCTTTGAATGGAAAGCTGAAAGTAGCTCCCTATGCGGCAGACAAGTTTATGGATAAAGTTGTATTTTCCGTTAATGAGTTGGTGAGAATCAACCGGATAGATTTTAAGTACGATAAGAGAATAAAGAAAGACCTGGAAATCTGGGTGGACAATCAACGGATAAGTTTTGTGTTGCATAACCTGCTTACCAATGCTTTTAACCATATACGCTTTTCAGGGATGGTCTATTTTTCGTTGCAGGAAATGATGCGTGACGGGGTGCGTTATTGCGTAATCACGGTTGAAGACAATGGAAAAAACCAAGTGAAAATCACTAATGATGCGTTACAGTTGGACTTGACCGGTGCAGAGCTGGGATATGATGTGATGGAAAAGATTATCCAGCTTCATCACGGTACCATTATGCTGAAAAGTACGGAGAGAGAGGGCACGGAAGTGGTAGTTGAGCTTCCGGTCAATAAGGAGGTACTGCAGAATGACCCGAATATACTGTTTGTAGATCCGGAATCGCTGGATGAGTCGGGGGATACTTCTGTATCGGCAGAAGAAAAGTCTCGGGAAGTACCCGTACCCGAAGAGACTGTGATGGAGATGGCCGCTTCGGAACCTGTATCGGTTCAGAGGGAAAAGAAAAAGCTTCTTATCGTGGAAGACCATAAAGACATCCGTCTGTACTTGAAGATGCTCTTCGGCAAGGAGTATGACTTGCTGATAGCGACCAACGGGCAGGAAGGAGTGGAGCTTGCTGTCAATGAGTTGCCCGATTTGATTCTATGTGACGTGATGATGCCGGTGAAGGACGGTTTTGAATGCTGCCGTGAGATAAAGGAGAATCTGGTGACTTGCAACATACCCTTCATCATGCTGACTGCCAAAGTAGAGGACGAGGACGTTATCCACGGACTGGAACTGGGGGCTGATGATTATATTCTGAAACCTTTTACGCCGGGCATTCTGAAAGCCAAGGTTCATAATCTGATTAACGGCCGGGTTCATCTGAAACAGATGTACACCCAATTACTGATGCCGCCCGAAGACGGTAATTCCGATGCATCCAGCATTGAAGAGAAGGTAAAGGTGGAAGATCCGTTTATCACTGCGGTAGTGAAGATTATAGAGGAGAATATGTGTGAGGCGGATTTCAATGTGAAGAAGTTGGCTTCGGAACTAAATATGAGTCAGCCGACTTTGTACCGTAAGGTGAAACAAAGTACTGATTTTACCATCATCGAACTGATAAGAGGGGTACGCATGCGTAAAGCCGCCGTATTGCTGAAGCAGAAGATATATGCGGTACAGGAAGTAGTCGAGATGGTAGGGTATAATGATATACCTACTTTCCGCAGGCATTTTGTGGATGCTTTCGGCACTACACCTTCCACATATCCTAATTCGGAGACTCCATAAGTTACTATTTCTCATTTTATTTTAAACCGCATGGTATAATAAGAACCTTTTCCTATCTTTGCCTTCCGAAAATAGTAACCCGTAAAATTGTAAAGACCTATATGTTTTCCGGAATAGTAGAAGAATGCGCCACATTGGTGGCAATGGTCAAGGACCAGGAAAATGTGCATTTCACTTTCAAATGCTCGTTCGTTAATGAATTGAAGATAGACCAGAGTGTATCTCATAATGGCGTGTGCCTTACTGTAGTCAGCATGACGGATGATACCTATACGGTTACTGCCATGAAGGAGACCTTGGAGCGTTCGAACCTCGGTTTGCTGAAGGTGGGGGATGAAGTCAATGTGGAACGCAGCATGATGATGAACGGCCGTCTTGACGGGCATATCGTCCAGGGTCATGTGGATCAGACTGCAGAATGCATTGATATCAAAGATGCGGAAGGCAGCTATTATTTCACCTTCCGGTATGCTTTTGACAAAGAAATGGCCAAGCGCGGCTATATCACTGTCGATAAGGGATCGGTTACTGTGAATGGTGTCAGCCTGACGGTATGCAACCCCACGGACAATACTTTCCAGGTGGCCATTATCCCTTATACTTTTGAACATACCAATTTCCATACATTCAAGGTAGGCAGTGTCGTCAATCTGGAATTTGATATTATAGGTAAGTATATCAGCCGCTTGGCAAACTGTCAGGCATCACCATCCAACTGATGAATACGGACTTTTTGCAGTTGGCGGCATCTCGCCAAAGTGACCGCGCCTATGACACGGGGCGTGTTGTAGAACCGGAGAAGCTGGAGCATATATTGGAAGCTGCATGCCTGTCACCTTCTGCCTGTAATGCGCAGCCGTGGAAGTTTGTGGTCGTAACGGATCCCGGACTTGCGGCGAAGGTGGGCAAGGCGGCTGCCGGACTGGGGATGAACAAGTTTGCCAAAGAAGCTCCTGTTCACATTCTGGTTGTGGAAGAATCCATGAACATCACCTCTTTTCTGGGAGCTAAAATCAAGGATAAGTATTTTCCGCTGATAGATATCGGCATTGTTGCCGCACATATCACTTTGGCTGCGGAGAGTGAGGGATTAGGCTCCTGCATCTTGGGCTGGTTTGATGAGAAGGAGATAAAAAGGCTTACCGGAATCCCTGCGAACAAGCGTCTTTTGCTTGACATAATTGTCGGTTATCCTGCTAAGGAAAAGCGGAAAAAATCACGGAAGCCGAAAGATAAAGTGATTTCTTATAATCATTATTGATTGGGGTATCAAGGGTGCATGAGCGTTTATATAATGCTTGGAAGAGCATTGCAAGCGTTCTGCACATTCTTATAAGTCCTTGAGCAACACCTTGCTTGCATTTTCGTAATATTCTTCCCGTGCCTGCAACAATGCTTTCCATTGGGCGCTGAATTCATTGTCTTTGTCAATCTTGAAATCCTCGGAGCCGTGCGTGTCCAGCCTGTCCAGCAGTAGGGCAACATTCAGTTTGTTGATGTCCATAGACGGCTGGTAGGCAATATCCTCGCTTTTTTCATCTGTCACTACTTCATGCAGCAGGTTGATTTCCTGTAATTCGTAAAGGGCCTTTTGAGTCAGCCGGATAGGAATCTGGCATTCCTCTGAAATTTCCTCTGCCGTATAAGGAGGATCGTTCTTCTCAAAGCGCTTGGCTATGAGAGACATGATGAGAATGGAAATGAAATCCCGGTAACGGCGGCTGATGTTACGCGTGTCTTTATCGAAACTGAAGTTTCTGATGTTCTGTCCGGCATAGGTCAGTTCGGCACCGAAAAGACAGATAGTCCAGGAAATCTGCAGCCATAGCAAGAACATGGGGAGTGCGGCGAAACTGCCGTAAATGGCATTGTAGCGGGATACCCATAACTGGCTGCTGATATATAGGAACTGGAATGCCTGGTGTGCGGTACCTGCAAGGATACCCGATATCAGTGCATGTTTAAGTTTTACTTTCGTGTTGGGCATGAAAACATATAATCCCGTAAACATGAACCATGTCAATGCAAACGGTATGAGTCTGACCAGGAATTTGCCGATAGGAGCCAGCAGGGTAAAATCTTCCACATTTTTCAGCATGGTACTCATGAAGATGGAAATACCTCCCGACAGGACAAGCAGGATTGGTATCAGCAAAAGCATGGAAAAATAATCTGTAATTTTGCGGTACATGCTGCGCGCTTTCTTTACCTGCCAGATGCGGTTGAACGTGATTTCCATATTATTGATCAGGTTGAGCACCGACCACAATAACATCACCAGGCCAACGCCGATGAATATGCCGCTTTTGGTTTGTGACAGATAAGAGTTCACAAACTGAAGGATGACCGTCGTGGTTTCCGTCGGACCACCAAAGCCGCTGATTATCTGGTTTTCCATCAGGTTGTCAAACCCGAATCCGCGTGCAATGGCAAACACGATGGCAAGTATAGGGACAATGGCAAGCAGTGTGCTGTATGTCAATGCGGAAGCTTTGTTGACAATGCGGTCTTTGGTGAATCTGTTGATACAGAGATAAATGGTTTTGATGATATTGTAAACCGAGAAAGTGGTCCGGGTAACTTCATCTTCCGTAATACGCCAGATGTCGTAAGTGAGGAATTTCCAAAGGGCGGCAATACGTTTGTTCATGGGATACGAATTATGAAATTAAAAAAAAGCAGTCGGTCTGTAAGCCGGGTTCTGTTCCTTGTTTCACGAAGAATTTTTCATTATTCATTCTTAATTTTTCGTTCATCAAGGCGTCTGTCATTTATCTGAGCCGCATGTCACCATACAGGCTTTAGCGGTCCACCCTCCGACATGGAGCGAGCAGCTCTCATAACGTCGGTTTACATGACCTTACAACTCCCAAGACACACAGCCCTTGTGTCGCCACAAGACTGGTGGGCTCTTACCCCACCTTCTCACCCTTACCGTAACCCGGAGGCTATGGCGGTTATTTTCTTCTGCGTTACTCTACCCTCGCGGACAGCTTTCTGTTAGGAAGTAGGATGCTCTATGTTGCCCGGACTTTCCTCATACGCACAAGGCGCAAGCGACAGACCGACCAACTGCTTTAGGGCGGCAAAGATAGGGAAAATTAATGAAGAATGAAGAATGAAGGATGAAGAATTTAATTTGTGTCACACTTACATGGTGCAGTTGAATTATTCAAGTCAAGTAAATGCCTGCACATGATACTTGTACTGTTAAAACATGTAGATTGTATCTTCCGCAATAAGGGGTGCTTTGTTCCGGGTTGTATTCATTATATAGAGCATTACACATGTACCGAGTCTGATTGTTAGAACAGCTTTCTGCAAATGGAGCTATTTTAAATGAATCTTGTAATTAGTCTTTGACTTGTTACTGTGCAAAAAAGAATGAGAATATGCAGCAGGCAGTATCTGAAAATAGTCAATTGACTATAATTATCCCCTTCCTTAATGAGGGAGACGAAATAAGAAATACAGTGCTTTCAATAAAAAGTACCGCTACGGGTAATCCTTGTATTCTTTTAATTAATGATGCCTCTACCGATGGCTATGATTATGAAAGGATAGCAAAAGAAGAAGAGTGTTTGTATATTCTCAATGAAGAGCGTAAGGGAGTTGCCGCTTCGCGGGATTTGGGTATTGGGCTGTGTTCTACTGACTATTTTCTACTCCTCGACGGACATATGCGTTTCTATGAATCCGGTTGGGATGAACGGCTTATAAAGTTATTGCAGAGGCATCCCGAATGCATTTTATGCGGACAAACCAGAAAGTTAGAGAAAGTGGTAGCGGAAATGTTATCAGTCTAGAGCATCGTACATGTTATGGTGCTTATATTGAAATGGGCAGCGATGGACTTTTCAAAACAAGCTGGTGTTATACAAATCCACAGCCTGCCAATAATGATACATGTGTCGAAATCGCTTGTATCCTTGGTGCTGCTTATGCGGGGAGTAAAGACTTCTGGCTTCGTCTTCATGGTCTAAGTGGATTAATGTATTATGGGGGTGACGAAGAGTTGCTAAGCACTAAAGTGTGGAGTATTGGCGGCAAATGTCTATTGGTCAAAGACTGGATGACAGGGCATATTTATCGTTCATCATTTCCTTATGAAGTCCAATCTAAGGAATTATTTTACAATAAATTACTAATTGTCGAGTTGTTTTATCCATATAAGGTAAAACGTAACTTATTTCTTAATATACAGAAACAATGCCACACCGCTTTTGAAGAAGCCTATGAATTGTTGCGTAAGAATTATTCTTTTGTCAAGGAGGAGAAAATGTATTGGAGGTCTATATCTAAACGGCCGAAAGATGATTTTGTCCAGAGAAACATTGATTTAGAGCATTCATGCACTAGTAAATAAACTAATTATTAACTTTAAATTTATTATTCAAATGAAAGATTTACAGAAAAAACAGAGTTTGTGCGAAGAGTTGAACATGAACTTTGATGAAGTAAACGAATTGTTTGCTGAAGAAACATTACAGAGTATGCAAATGGCTAAGATTGTGGGAGGAGGTACTGATGGTGGTCTTATTAAAAGTATATATGAAATAATATCAAAAGCAAATACTGTGATTGAGGCTTGGGAGAATATTAAAAAATATATATTTGAAGTACCGACAAAAGATCCTGATATGTCGGGAGGTACACCAATATACGACAACGGTACAATTAAAATACCTGAAGGGACTATAGAATTTACAGCTGACTCCATTACCATTAGAGGTGCTTTTGGAGTAAAAATACTTATGGGACCCACGCCAATTCCTCAACCTACTCAATACAAATAAAAATATATCCAAAATCACTACTGTCCCGTAAAAGTGGATAAATAGTTCTTTGAAATAATTGAAATATAGTCGATTAAGTGGCGTTTTGAAATGAAACGGATTTGAAATTCTATTTTTGCAGCTATAACGATGGCTGCATATGAATCAAGATCAATACGTTTTTTCTCAACTTTCCACTTTTTTGAACAGAACTCAGTTTAACAACTATGTTCGTAAGTACGATGGCAACCGTTATGTGAAGCATTTTACTTGCTGGAACCAGTTACTTGCAATGATGTTCGGTCAACTCAGTAATCGTGAAAGTCTTCGTGACTTGATTATAGCTTTGGAAGCTCATCAAGGAAAGCGTTATCATTTGGGGTTGGGTCGTGAACCCATTGCCAAAACCACGCTTGCATCAGCCAATCAGAATAGGGATTGCAGAATCTTCGAAGACTTTGCTTTCTACATGATGAAGGAAGCATGTGAAAAACGAGCTACTAATATCTTGGATATTCCAGGAAGAAAGTATGCGTTTGATTCCACTACGATTCCTTTATGTCTGGCTACATTCCCTTGGGCGAAATTCCGTAAGAAGAAAGGTAGAGTTAAAGCTCATGTCCTTTATGACATAAAAGCACAAGTCCCTGCCTTTTATACAGTAACGACAGCATCCAAACATGATTCAACTGTAATGTCTGCAATTAATTATGAACCAAATGCCTATTACATATTCGACAGGGCGCATGACTCGTTTAAGGAACTTTATCGGATTCACCTTACAGGTTCTTTCTTTGTAGTCAGGGCGAAGTCAAATCTAAAGTGCAAGTTCTGTAAATGGAAGCGTAGAATGCCGAAGAATATCCTTTCTGATGCGGAAGTGAAACTGATTGGGTACACCTCTGAAAAGAAGTATCCTGAATCATTCAGAGTCATCCGCTTCTATGATGAAGAGGATGAACGTGAATTCACTTTCCTGACGAATGCCAAACACATATCTGCACTTGATGTTGCCAATCTTTATAAAAAAAAGATGGCTCGTGGAACTGTTCTTCAAATGGTTAAAACAGCACCTCAAGATAAAGAGGTTTTGGGGTACAACTGAGAATGCAGTTCGAATACAGATAAGTGTTGCTATCATCACCTATTGTTTGGTAGCTATTGTCCAACATGATATGCAGCTGAACCGTTCAACTTATGAGATTTTACAAATTCTCAGCATCTCATTGACGGATAAAATACCTTTATAAGATCTGTTCAATAAGACTAATTTCAAGGACGTCAAAGAACAATTTAATCCCTTTTTTCCGGGATTGTTTGATTAATTATTAACTCGTCCCGATTTTAACGGGACACTAATGATCCAAAATCTAAATTATTAAAACTCCCATAGTACGTACATGTATTTTAAATATATACTATCAGTATTGCTATTTATTTCTTGTAGTGAGGCAACAGTTCAGCCTATTTCTGTATGCAAGTTTGAGAATGACGTTCGTTTATATTGTCCTGTAACAATAAACGGGCATACATTTAGTTTTATAATAGATACAGGAGCTGATATGTCGGCTATTGATTATTTCAAAGCAAAAGAAGCAGGCATCCTTCCGACTGACTCTTGTATGAAAAGTATTTCTTTCTATCATTGTGATTGGAAAGGAATAATATACAATATTAAAACAGAGATAAAAATAGGAGATACATTCATGCCTTGTAATCTTACTTTTCTTAATCAAAAGGATGCTCCTGCCCTTGATCTTAGAGAGAGGGATGGTGTTATCGGAATGGATGTCATGTCGCATTTAAACTGGTTTGTAGATCTGAAGAAAGATAGTTTGTGGCTCTCAACTCAAAAGATGGACTATCCCGTAAAATCAGAACCGTCTTTTACTATTGAGATGCTTGAAAATCGAACTGCTTATGTACATATTACTTTATGTGACTCCATAGAACGGAGATTCTTGTTTGATACGGGGTATTCATTAACTAATCCTGTCCAAGATTATAATTTATCTACTGTACTGGTTTTGCCAGATGATTTACTTAATAAATATCTGAATGATACAGCTAGAATGTGTCATATATCTTTCGAAGCTAGAACATGGCTCATTTATGATGATTTGAAAATTCAGAATCTATCACTACCTTATGCGTTGTTGGATAATAATTTGGTAAATAACGGAAACCCCGTGGACTATTTGGGAATTTTAACATGCGAATTTCTTGCTTATTTCGACTATATGGCATACGACAAGGAAAAGAGAAAGATATTTCTCTATAATTATAACAGTGACATAGTGCGAACTAAAGATATGAAGGAAATTTATCATCGGATAAGAAGGGCCTATAAAGAACAAAAGAACTATAATACAATTTTTAAAAGACAACAACCGTGAGAACAACAACATTTGCTATTATTTTAGCCGTCTGTGCAAGGAAAATTCAAACAGGAATTTAATTCTTAAATTCTCTGAAAATATGTGTCTGTTTTGGAAATATTTTGTAGCTTTGCTAACACTAACAACTCCCAAATCAATATAGTCCATGAAAAACTTATCCTCTGTTTTGGCTTTATTTCTCTTTATTCCCTTTTTTACGTTTGCTTCGCCGGTCGGTGATCGTACTGTTCCTATGGAAGTGACCCAGCTCTCTGACAGCTTGAAACGTGTGTATGCTCCGGACAAGCGTGTGGCTTTGTTCGATGTAGATTATTCTTTTGCCGGTAAAAATGTGATGCTGCGTGGTGTTACAACTTCAGCGGAGGCGAAAGCCGCATTGTTGCAGGGATTGGCAAAAGCAAACTACAAAGTGATGGATTGCCTGCAACTCCTGCCTGATGAAGAAGGCTTGGAAAGTAAAACCTACGGTATTGTAAATGTATCAGTAGCTAATCTGCGTGTAGATCCTGATTTCTCCTCGGAGATGATGACCCAAGGATTGATGGGTATGCCTATCCGGGTACTTCAACGCAATGGCTGGTATCGTATTCAGACCCCCGACAACTACATAGCGTGGGTTCACTCGGTTGGTATTCACCCTGTTACCAAAGCAGAATTGACTGCGTGGAATAATGCAGAAAAAATAGTGGTGACTTCACATTATGGGTTTGTTTATTCCCGGCCTGATCAAAATTCACAAACTGTTTCAGATGTTGTGGCGGGTAATCGTTTGAAGTGGGAGGGAACCAAAGGCGCTTATTATAAAGTGACTTATCCTGATGGCCGTCGTGGTTATATCTCTAAATCCATTTCTATGCCCGAGAAAAAATGGCGTGCAGGTTTGAAGCAAGATGCAGCCGGCATTATCCGTACTGCTCACACATTGATGGGCGTACCTTATCTTTGGGCAGGTACTTCTTCCAAAGGAGTGGATTGTAGCGGATTCATGCGTACCATACTTTTCATGCACGACATTATTATTCCGCGTGATGCATCCCAGCAAGCATACGTAGGCGAGCATATCGATATTGCTCCGGACTTTGGTAATCTGCAACCCGGTGATTTAATTTTCTTTGGACGCAAGGCGACGCCCGACCGCAAGGAACGTGTTGTACATGTAGGCATGTATATAGGTAATAAACGTTTCATCCATTCGCAGGGGGATGTGCACGTCAGCAGTTTCGAACCTGCCGATGAATTGTTTGATGAATATAATCTCGGACGTCTCTTGTTTGCAACCCGTGTATTACCTTATATAAATAAGGAAGCACCGCTGAATACAACAGCTACTAACCCATACTATAAATGGTAGCCGGAACATTGGCAATTAATCATTAAATAGAATACTATATGCAAAACAGAAGAGACTTTCTGAAAACCGCTGCTTTTGCCGCACTTGGCTCTGGTGTAGCCCTTAACGGTGTTTTTGCGGCAGAAGGCAAGGTTCCCGCTTTGTTCAATATCAATAAAAGCGGGATTGTTCCAAGGATGAAGCTGCGTTTTTTCCCTTATGAACTGAAACTGCGTCATGTGTTTACAGTGGCTACCTACTCACGTACTACTACTCCGGATGTGCAAGTGGAGATAGAATATGATGGAATCACCGGCTATGGTGAAGCCTCCATGCCTCCTTATTTACAGCATGAGTTAGGTACGATGGATAGCGTGCTGGCTTTCTTAAAGAAGGTACAGGATACTATCGGCCAGTTTTCCGATCCTTATCAACTGGAAGATATTCTGGCTTATATCGACAGCCTTTCTCCCGGGGATGCCGCTGCCAAAACTGCGGTAGATATAGCCCTTCACGATCTTGTGGGTAAGATGCTGCAAGCTCCATGGTACAAGATATGGGGCTTGGATAAAGAAAAAACGCCTTCTACTACATTTACTATCGGCATAGACACCCCGGAGGTAGTGCGCGAGAAGACAAAAGAATGTGCCGGAAAGTTTAATATCCTCAAAGTGAAATTAGGACGGGAAAACGACAAAGAGATGATTGAAACCATACGCTCGGTTACCACCCTTCCGATAGCTGTAGATGCCAATCAAGGATGGACCGACCGGAAGTATGCACTCGATATGATTCACTGGTTGAAAGAAAAAGGCATTGTCATGATAGAACAGCCCATGCCGAAGGGACAATTAGACGATATCGCTTGGGTAACCCAACAAAGTCCGTTGCCGATATTTGCCGACGAATCCGTACAACGCCTGAAAGATGTTGCTGCATTGAAAGGTGCATTTACAGGTATCAACATCAAATTAATGAAATGTACCGGTATGCGTGAAGGTTGGAAAATGGTGAATCTTGCACATGCTTTGGGTATGCGTGCCATGGTAGGCTGTATGACTGAAACCTCTTGCGCTTGTTCTGCTGCCGCCCAATTCTCTCCGGCAGTTGACTTTGCCGACTTGGATGGAAACCTGTTGATTGCTAATGACCGATTCAAAGGAATGGAAGTGGTGAAAGGCAAGATAACGTTACCTGATTTACCGGGTATTGGAGTTGTAAAACTATAATCCTCTCTACTATTATGAAAAAGTTATTATATGCTATTGCCTTGTTTCTTTTGGCTTCTGCCTGTAATACGAAGCCGGCAAGTAAGCCGTATAGTTGGGACGACGATTTACACCAGCGCCTGCTTACAGATTTCTGTATGACAGAAACTCAAGTGAAAGATTATATCCGCAAGTATATTCCTGATGTTACGGATGAACAGATGCGCCAATGGGAAGCTTCCAAGGCGTTGGAATGCATGACCTTGGATGGAGAAAAACGCTATTTCCGTAATGCCGGTCCAAATTTGTTCCGTGTGGATTCTGCCTGCTATGATATTAAAATAGCAAAAGAAGGAACCGCTTTAGGAGGCAGCGAAAAAGTGAATATGGAAAACCTGCCCGAGATTATTGCTGCGGTCAAGAAAGAAGGAAAATCCATTGTTGCTCCCAAACGGATGCGTGTCACTTATACTTTGACCGTGGATACCAACGCCGTGCCCGCCGGAAAAATCATCCGTTGCTGGCTGCCGTTTCCCCGTGCCGATCAGGCACGTCAACAGGATGTGAAGTTTATATCTGCCAGTGAGCCGGAATATACCTTTTCGCCCCAAGATTGCCGCCATAGCACTCTCTATATGGAAAAACGTGCCGTGCAGGGAGAGCCTACCGTATTCTCGGAAACCTTTGAATATACCTCCAGCGGTGAATGGTTTGATTTGAAGCCGGAAGATGTACAACCTTACGATACAACTTCTACCTTATATAAAGAATATACAGCCGAACGTGAGAAACATATTATCTTCTCGCCCCGTTTGCGTGAACTTGCTGCCAGATTGACAGCCGGTGAGACCAATCCTTATCTGAAGGCGAAACGCATCTTCCGTTGGGTGAATGACAATTTCCCGTGGGCGTCCGCACGCGAATATTCCACCATCGAAAATATTCCGGAATATGTACTCGATAATCGTCACGGCGATTGCGGGCAGGTCAGCCTGCTGTTCATCACGCTCTGCCGCATCAGCGGCATTCCGGCGCATTTCCAAAGCGGATTCATGATGCACCCGCGTGCATGGAATCTTCACGACTGGGCGGAAGTTTATTTTGAAGGTGTGGGATGGGTACCTGTTGACCAGTCGTTCGGTATCCCCACCTTTGCGCGCAATGCCGATGAGGAGTACTTTTTCCTGGGAGGTATAGACTCCTGGCGTATGATTGTGAATACGGACTATGGCATGCCGCTGGTTCCGGCAAAGAAATATCCGCGTAGCGAGACGGTCGATTTCCAGCGCGGTGAAGTGGAATGGGAGGGAGGCAACCTTTATTTCCCGCAGTGGGACTATCACATGGACATTGATTACCTCAATTATTAGGGTATCATACTTCTCTTCTTTTTTAATTCCTATATGTCAGTCTTTTAACAGTCAGTAATCGTACATAAATGCTAATTTGTCAGTCCTTGCCGTTAACCGCTGTTAAGCCCTAAATATTCACTGTTAAAAGAGAACAAAAAAGAGTGACAGGCGGAATAACTGAACGTTTTTTGTTGTTATTTTAACGTCGAAATGTTAAACGGAACATGAATATTAACAGTTAAAAGAATAAAGATGAATATGAAACAGACAACAAAAAACATCCTTGGAGTTGCGGCTATCGTACTCCTCAGCTCAGGAGTTGCGGGTATTACTACCTATAAGTTGCTGAATAGAGAAAGACCTGCTGCGTTCAGCGAGTTGTTTCAGCAAAATCCTGATAATGTACAATTGGCAGCTTTCCATGCAACGGATGCCCAGCCTGTAGACTTGACACAAGCGGCAGAAAACTCTGTTCATGCGGTGGTTCATATACGTGCTACCCAATTGGGAAAAACGCAGACGGTACAGGGAATGCCCGATATTTTCGATTTCTTCTTTGGAGACGGACGTGGCCAGCAGCGTCAGATACAGACCCAACCCCGTGTAGGTTTCGGTTCCGGTGTCATTATCTCTAAAGACGGATACATCGTGACGAATAACCACGTGGTGGAAGGGGCTGACGAAATTGCTGTCAAGTTGAATGATGAACGTGAGTTGAAAGGCCGTATCATCGGTACGGATCCTGCAACGGATTTGGCTCTGATAAAGATTGAGGGCGATGATTTCCCCACTATCCCGGTAGGAAATTCCGATGCATTGAAAGTAGGCGAGTGGGTGTTGGCGGTAGGTAATCCGTTCAATCTGAACTCTACTGTCACTGCCGGTATTGTCAGTGCCAAAGCGCGTTCCATAGGCGGTGGCGCTGCCAACGGACAGGCTGCCAATATCCAGTCTTTCATCCAGACAGACGCAGCTATCAATTCCGGTAACAGTGGCGGTGCGCTGGTCAATGCGAAAGGTGAGCTGGTAGGTATCAATGCGATGCTGTATTCGCCTACCGGTGCATATTCCGGCTATGGTTTTGCTATTCCTACCAGCATCATGACAAAGGTTATCGCCGACCTGAAGCAATATGGTACCGTACAGCGTGCATTGCTCGGTGTAGTATGTACAGACTTGAATATGGGTCTTGCCGTGGACGAAGAGAATAAGGTTATCAAGGAAATCAAGGAGAAAGCCAAAGAATTGGGTATCAAAGAGGGTATCTGGGTCCGTGAAGTGACTGAAGGCGGTTCTTCTGCCGGTATTTTGAAAGAGAATGATGTGATCATAGCCATTGACGGAAGAAAGATACATCGTTTTGCCGATTTGCAGGAAGAACTTGCCAAGCATCGTCCGGGTGACAAGATCAATGTGACCGTATTGCGTGAAAAGAAAGAAAAGACGGTGGAAATCACTTTGAAGAACGAGCAAGGCACTACGAAAGTGGTAAAAGATGCCGGAATGGAAATCTTGGGTGCGGCCTTCAAGCCTGTATCTTCAGAATTGAAGAAGCAGCTCAACTTAGGTTACGGTCTGGAAGTGACAGGAGTTACCAACGGCAAGATGGCTGATGCCGGTATTCGCAAAGGCTTTATTATCTTGAAAGCCAACGGACAGCCTATGAGAACCGTAGAGGATCTGGAAAAGGCGATGAAGGAAGCACGGAAGTCTCCGGAACAGGGGCTCTTCATTACCGGTATGTTCCCGTCAGGAAAACGTGCAATGTATGCGGTTGATTTGACCCAGGAATAAAGGGGGACGATTACAATGTACGATTTACAGTTCGTGAAGTATGGTTGGAAGTGGTTTTGAAGTAATAGGTATTGGATAATATATAGATAGGTATAATCATTGTAGGATTATATCATAATGCAGCAACTTTCATCCCCCTTGTAATTTGTACATTGTACATCGTTGATAGTCGAAAGGATTGTAATTAAAGCAAACAAAAACGAAAAAGAGGGTGTCGGCAAAATACTTGTCGACATCCTTTTGTTATTAAGGATAAGATATAAATTAGGTGAAAAAGTTAGGATGAGATTGTTGTAACAAAATAAAATGTCGTAACTTTGCAACCCAAATCTGTTTTATAAGAATGAGACAACTAAAAATTACAAAAAGTATCACTAACAGAGAGAGCGCTTCTCTTGACAAGTATTTGCAGGAAATCGGTCGCGAAGACCTCATTACCGTCGAAGAAGAGGTGGAGCTCGCTCAGCGCATCCGCAAGGGTGACCGTATTGCGCTTGAAAAGCTGACACGTGCCAATCTGCGTTTCGTTGTATCTGTAGCCAAACAGTATCAGAACCAAGGCTTGAGTTTGCCCGACTTGATCAATGAGGGTAATTTAGGACTGATCAAGGCTGCCGAAAAGTTTGATGAAACACGTGGTTTCAAGTTTATCAGCTATGCAGTATGGTGGATACGCCAGTCTATTTTGCAAGCTTTGGCAGAGCAGTCACGTATTGTCCGTCTTCCGTTGAACCAGGTAGGCTCATTGAATAAAATCAGTAAGGCCTTTTCTAAGTTTGAACAGGAAAACGAGCGCCGTCCGTCTCCCGAGGAACTTGCGGATGAGCTGGAAATCCCTGTTGACAAGATTTCCGATACGTTGAAGGTATCCGGACGCCACATTTCGGTGGACGCGCCTTTCGTAGAGGGAGAAGACAACAGCTTGCTCGATGTGTTGGTCAACGATGACTCCCCTATGGCCGACCGCTCTTTGGTGAACGAGTCTCTTGCGAGGGAAATTGATAGAGCTCTTTCTACGTTAACCGAGCGCGAAAAAGAAATCATACAGATGTTTTTCGGTATCGGACAACAGGAAATGACACTGGAAGAAATCGGCGACAAATTCGGTCTTACCCGTGAACGTGTACGTCAGATTAAGGAAAAAGCTATTAGAAGATTAAGACAAAGTAATCGTAGCAAATTGCTCAAATCTTATTTGGGATAAATAAGAAATATCAATTTCCGACAAATGGAAGGAATTAAAAAACCGTATGTCTTGGTTAGGCATGCGGTTTTTTTTATATCTTTGTCGCGATTCTTATATTCTTAATTCATAATTCTTAATTCATGAAGTACGTTCGTATATTTTTTGCCATAACTTTGGCTTTCATGTTTTTTTCCTCATTTACTCTCAAAAGTAACGAGAAGCCTGTGTATGCATTCGGTGTAGCTGCTTCTTTCAATGATTCGGTAGTATATTATACGGAGATTCAAGTTCTGGACAGCGTTGGACTGGACAAGGCCGGTTTCCTGCCGAAGCGTGACTTGTATGCTTATCAGCTGAAGAATTATCTGGAATATGATTTAAATAAACCGGACTATACCTGTATGATTTATTTTTCAGAAAATAAAAAGAAACTGGAGAAAGAAGCCTCCAAGATAAAGGGCAAATACAAGAAAGGAAGCGGTTTGGTTCTGCAAGCCGTTGAGCCTTCCGCCTTTACTTTCAAGAAGCCTCAGGAATAAATTCAAGACCGGACCATTAAAATGCAAAGACTATGAACTGTAAATCTTTCTTTTTTGGAATATTGGTAAGTTCTTTATGCTTTCTTTCTTCTTGTGCCGACACCCATGAGACTGTCGTGCCGGTGGAAAGCATCATGTTGGATAAAGAAATGCTTCTCATAGAAGAGAATAAGGATGCGCAGTTTATAGTTACCATAGAACCGTCCGACGCTACTGATAGGCGGATTGAGTGGACATCCGAAGATGGAAGCGTAGCGACCGTAAGCAAGGAAGGAGTCCTGACGGCACTGAAACCGGGAAAAACCACCGTTACTGCCATTGCAAAAGGAGGAGGGGATGCGGTTTCATGTGATGTCTATGTGGCGAAAGGCAAACCTTCCTCCGGTTCGGAACCGGCAGCAAAGCGTACTGTATTGGCCTATGTAGTGGCTGACAACAGTTTGGCGGCTTTGGCTAAAAGCGACTTGGAGGAAATGAAGCGGGGCATGGCTTCCGTTGTGTCCGATTTAATGCACCTGTTGGTCTATGTAGATATGGGCGGTGGAGCTCGGTTGATTGAAATTTCTTCTCAGAATGGAGTTGGCGTGGAGAAAACGATAAAGACTTATCCCGACCGTAATTCTACGGGAATAGCGGAAACTTTGGAAGTTTTTGGTGATGTCTTTGCCAATGAACAGTATAAGTCGGAAAGTTACGGATTGATTTATTGGTCCCACTGTGACGGTTGGATTCCTTATCCGGTACCTTCCACCCGTTGGATAGGGCAGGATACGGGTAATAATAGTGATAACCGCATGAATCTTTCCGATTTCGTGCAAATCATGGAGTATGCTCCCCGCTTTGATTTTCTGATGTTCGACGCTTGCTTTATGCAATCTGTAGAAGTGGCGTATGAACTTCGCAACTATACAGATTATTATATCGCTTCGCCTACCGAGACTCCGGGACCGGGCGCACCTTATGATAAGGTCATTCCTTATATGTTCATGGATGATGCCATTGTAAAGATGGCCGAAGTCTATTTTGACGCCTATAATTCCATTTATAATGGAGGATCGGGCATCAGTAATACTAATTGGACGGGTGGAGTGTCTATTTGCGTTTTGAATACAGCCCGGTTGGAGCAGTTGGCAGCCGTGACCAGGCAAGTTCTGCTTCCGGGAGACACCTCCGGGCTCCGTTCTTCTGTTTTTGATTATGACCGGCGCTCAGGCAGTGGGCACATTGGTTATTACGATATGGTAGCCATGATGCAACATCTTACCGATCCTGCAGGTTTTACTGAATGGAAACAAGTTTATGATGCTGCGGTGGCCTATTGGAATACGACCCCCATGAATTATTCCGCTTTTGCCCGCATGTTTTCGATGGAAGGTAGCAATGGCGTTTCCCACTATATTCCTGCTTCCAATAAGCCTGCCGCACGTAATGCTTATGAGAAGACCGGATGGTATCAGGCAGCAGGACTCTCTAAACTTGGTTGGTAAAGCATATATCCGGCTTTGTAGGTAACACGCGTATTTGCATAAGGTAGATTTCTCTATTTATGCAAATACGTTTTTTTTATCCGTATCTCATGGAATATTATTCAGTTAACATTATTTTCCAATGGAAATTATTTAATATAAGAAATTATTGCTTTATTTGCATCATCAAATTATAAAAAGCTGAATAATTATGAAATATGTAATCATTGGCGGTGTAGCAGGTGGAGCAACCGCTGCCGCCCGACTGAGGAGAGTAGATGAAATGTCCGAAATCATTTTATTGGAAAAAGGCCCTCATATCTCTTATGCGAACTGTGGTTTACCTTATTATATAGGTGGGGTCATAACCGATCGCGAGAAACTGCTGGTGCAAACTCCCGAATCTTTCGGAAAGCGTTTTCGTATTGATGTACGGGTGCAGAATGAAGTGCTTGCCATCCACCCTGCAACTAAAACTTTGACTATACGGCGTGCCGGTGGGGAAGAGTATGAAGAAAGTTACGACAAGCTTTTGCTGTCGCCGGGAGCCAATCCGGTGAAACCGCCACTGGAAGGTATTCATTCCGAAGGCATCTTTACCCTGCGCAATGTGGAAGATACCGACCGTATCAAAGCTTATATAACCGACAATCATGTGAAGCGTGCCGTTGTGGTAGGTGCCGGTTTCATTGGTTTGGAGATGGCGGAAAACTTACACCATGCCGGTGTGGCGGTTTCCATTGTCGAGATGGGGAATCAGGTAATGGCTCCCATAGACTTTTCGATGGCTGCCCACATTCATCAGCACTTGCTGCAAAAAGGAGTATCTCTATATTTGGAAGAGGGTGTCACTCATTTCCGGCGTACCGACCGGGGAATCACTGTTTTCCTGAAGAGCGGCAAGACGATACCTGCCGATATGGTGCTGCTTTCTATCGGCGTACGCCCTGCAACGGCGCTGGCACAACAAGCCGGTTTAAAAATAGGAGAGACAGGAGGGATATGGGTGGACGAGCATTTGGAAACTTCCGTGAAAGACATATATGCGGTGGGTGACGCCATTGAATACCCCCATCCGTTGACGGGCAATCCTTGGCTGAATTACCTTGCCAATCCGGCCAACCGCCAGGGGCGTATCGTAGCAGATAATATGGTATCCGGCAATACGGTTTCATACGAAGGAGCCATCGGTACCTCTATCGCCAAAGTTTTCGATATGACAGTGGCATCTACCGGGCTTGCTGCCAAGCGCTTGAAGCAGTGGGGGATGGAATATCAGAGTTCGGTGACTCATTCCGCTTCTCATGCCGGTTATTATCCGGACGCTTTGCCACTGACGTTGAAGCTGACTTTCCATCCCCGGACCGGTAAACTTTACGGTGCACAGTGTGTGGGTTACGAAGGTGTAGATAAACGCATCGACCAGATAGCTGAATTGATTAAACACGGGGGTACGGTATATGACCTTATGGAAACGGAACATGCTTACGCACCTCCTTTCTCTTCTGCCAAAGACCCGATAGCCATTGGAGGGTATGTGGCTTCCAATATCATCAGTGGTGCCATGCCTGTTATTTCGTGGCGTGAACTGGTGGAGCAGAAGGACCGGGTGATGTTGATAGATACCCGTACTCCGGAGGAATATTCTTTCGGCACTATTCCGGGGGCAGTCAATATGCCTTTGGATGAAATCCGGGAGCATCTTTCCGAAATTCCTACGGATAAGCCGGTGGTACTATTCTGTGCGGTCGGATTACGTGGCTATCTGGCACAACGTATTTTGATGGGGCGTGGTTATCGCAATGTCCGCAATTTGATTGGCGGTTATAAGACATATTCCACAAGTGTGGCTCCCGTGCCGATATCTTTGGTTGAGCCTTCTTCTTCTGTCGCGCCAGTTTCACCGGAACCGGATGCCTCTTCTGCTTCCACATCTGAAAAAGAAACATTGAAAATCAATGCGTGTGGCTTGCAGTGTCCCGGTCCCATCATGCAGGTAAAGAAAGCGATGGACAGTATCGCTGTCGGTGAACGTGTGGAGATTGTAGCGACCGATGCCGGTTTTGCCCGTGATGCTTCTGCCTGGTGTGATACGACCGGGAACAAGCTGGTTGAGAAGTATGAGGAAAAAGGGCGCTATACGGTTGTGATAGAGAAAGGTGATCCGGATTGTGCTTGCCCTACTAACTCTCATATAGGTGGAGGCAGGGGAAAGACTCTGATTCTATTCAGTGATGACTTGGATAAGGCACTGGCTACATTTGTCTTGGCAAATGGTGCGGCTGCAACGGGGCAGAAGGTGACCGTCTTCTTCACTTTCTGGGGACTGAATGTACTGAAAAAAGTGCAAAAGCCTAAAGTACAAAAGGACATTTTCGGGAAGATGTTCGGCATGATGTTGCCGTCCAGTTCGCTGAAGCTCAAATTATCGCAGATGAATATGCTGGGTATGGGTAGCCGCATGATGCGATATCTGATGAAACGTAAAGGAGTGGATTCACTGGAGTCTTTACGTTCCCAAGCATTGGCACAGGGAGTAGAGTTCATTGCTTGCCAGATGTCTATGGATATGATGGGTATCCGGCGTGAAGAACTGCTGGATCAAGTTACCATAGGCGGTGTGGCAACCTATATGGAGCGTGCTGACAAAGCCAATGTCAACCTTTTCATATAGTAATGACGTTTGAAAGGGAATATTCTTTATTTTTGCACCGCTAAAAACAGGAAACAATATGGATACTTTATGTAAAATCCGTGATATTTATCGGGCAATTGCTGAGTTTGAGGTTCAATTTATGCAGTTGTATGACCTTTCATTGAATGAGGGAATGCTGCTGTGTACCCTGTTGAACCGTCCTAAACTTACTTCCAGTGAGATAGCGGAGGCTTTAGGATTGTCCGCCTCCAACACATCCAAAGTTATTCGTTCGGTGGAAGATAAAAAGCTGATTACCCGTCTCATTGGCAGGGAGGACAAGCGCCAGATGCATTTCGCGCTGACGGTGGAAGGAAAGAGCAGGATTACGGATATCAAAAATGCTGTTTTTGAGATGCCCGAACTACTGCAACAGGTGGTTCGGCTCGTATAGCCGATAAGGCAACTGCCATTCCTGAAAAATAGCTTTTCGGGGATATTGATACCGTGTCTGTACGAAGTTAACATTGTGCAGGCACGGTATTAATATATTGTACTGCACGATATTAACACTTTGTCTGACACGATGTTAATTCCTTGTCTAGCATGACGTTAACTTTATGTTTTTTCCTATCCTTGGCCAATATGGAGATGATATATCCCCCCTTGCAGTTCACCTTGAGGGGGAAATATAGCATTCCTCCATACATCATTGCCATTTCTTAGTGATTGTTGGTTAATATTACCGTGTCTCCATTTTCCACTTCTAATTTTCCACTTATACGACCGGTCTCCATTCCAG
>OGLE01000888.1_pt1 | contig 27194 bp, 31 predicted proteins | sample 1572671 | NCBI WGS metagenome assembly OGLE01 (sample SAMEA2581923, study PRJEB24529) | metagenome | biome: Human gut stool | place: China | collected 2011 | reverse complement strand
TTATCGAATTTTCCATGAAATGGATTTATTCAGGTATGTAAACATGGAGAGATTACAAATGTTATATCCTGATATTTTTAGAAATCCCAAACCGAAGTCTATCATCCCCTCGCACCCAAGTTGACATACGCACGATGAGTCAACGTAAAATCATATTAACAAAATATGATTATAAACAGACATTTTTAAATAATAATCACCCCTTTTGCATTACAATTTAATATAAGTATCTGTTGCCACGGTTGCAGAAATAGATGTTCCAGCGGGAATTACAGCCTGTTTGCCTTTTAATAATAAAAATAAAGGACAAACAAATATTTTATAGTGCCATTTATAATTGTATATAGAGAGTAGAATTTTGTATTTTTCCACTAAATGGATTTACCGCTTAATATTATTCTTGTAGTAATTTTTCCACTTCATTTTTCAAACGGGGGAGGTGATTGACAACAATACTCCAAAGAATATCAACCGAAAGACTATCATAACCATGTACGATATAATTACGAGCGTCCACGATTTTACGAGCGTTAGTGATGGCTATATCCTTGTTCTCTTTTAATATCCTGTTCATCGCCTCACCGATAATTTCAATGCACCTCTCAATCGCTCTTTGTAAACGTATATCTCGACAAAATTCTTCAAACAATTTTGGTTGTCCCTCGAAAAATGTTTCAATGTCATCAATCGCATTAAGTATATCTTGCAAGTGTTTCTTGGTAAAGTTATCCATATATTAATGCTTTGGTTTGCTCGATAGTTTCTTTCAAATAATGATTACGAATAGCGTGTTCTTCCAGTAAATCAACTTCTCTTCCCAATATATCTTCTAAAGCGTATTTCAAGTCAAAGAAATTACTAAAATAATCTGTTACTTGTGCTTTGTCGAAATTAACTATGAAATCAACATCGCTTTCTTTATTAAAACGATTCGTGAGGATAGAACCAAATACGAATAATTTACTAACCTTGTACTTCTTGCACAAGGCAATGATTTTATCCATATTTAATTCAATCAGATTCATGTAGTCATTCTCTTTTTGCAAATATAGTGATTGTTGAAGACAAAACAAAAACGCTAGAAATAACAGATTATTAAGTGTTGGTTATTTTTGATATATTGTCAAGTGTTTGATAGTAAATAGAAGTAAAAATATGAAATTCAAGCCAGCAACTTTATAAATAATATAAAATACTGGCTTTTCTTTTTTATATTACTATTTCTTACTTTCAGCTTCCCAGATTGTATTTAAAACCTGTTGAAAGTTGGCAAGTGGTATATGCTCTATTGATAAAGATTGTTCCGCACGAGTATCCTTTACATGATAACAGGGGCTATTTTGCTGGTAAGGGTTAAACGTGTCACCATTGAAATTTATTTCCGTTAGTTCGTACTTATCGAATCGTATCGAGTTCACAGGGTCGAGTTTGTCGTTAAAGAATCCCAACGTGACCGATCTGGTGTTCATGTAAGTAAAGTTCTGCCATTTATACATTCCAACTAGACAATGGATTTTTTATATGAAGTTACAGGTAAACCTAACCTTTGAGCAACTTCAAGTATATCTATTCCTTTTATTTTTTTTAAACAAAATGCATACTAATCTCTATTATGCCATAGATGAATCTTTATTATTACATACATATCGTTAGAAATATAAAGGTAATAAATATTTATAACTGCGATATTTTTCCCCTTTTCTTTATATAAATAGTATTCTAATAACTAATATTGACATAAAATAGATTCTAAATCATACAAGTTTGTTTATTGAGATTTTTTACATCAATACAAAGATTATTCATCGCCAATAATCTCCACATCAAACGGTTGGCCGATTTTCATCCGCCCTGCCTGCTGCAGCGCAGGGATAGCCTCCGCCATAAAAATGAGCTTCTCACGACGTTTCGTACTATAAATAACTGGAGGCGTAAACTCGGCCTCAGGGCTGATATAGTTAATAACGCCAGCAATGGGCTCAGCGCAACCATCGCATATAAGTTTTACCTTAGATCCGATTTTAAATTTACCGAGCTTCGCTTCGGGTATAAAGAAGCGTACTTTTATATTCTCAGGAGGTAACAGACTGATTATTGGTTTACCAGCAGAAGGGCGCTCCCCGGCACGATAAATAATATCGAAGACTTTAGCATTGACCGGAGAAACAATCGTCGTTTGCTGGACATCCCACAGCGCCTTATCCCGTTCGAGTTTTGCCGCGGCCACCATTGAGCGCTGCTTGCTAATCTCATCCTGCCGGGCAGGGAGTTGCCGTGCTTTGAGTTGATTAATTAACTCTTCAACCTGTGCGCCTTTTTGAGTTAATTCATCCCGGATATCCTCCCATTCCGCAAGCGATATGGCATGATTGGCGTAAAGATTACGATATCGCCCAAGCTGCCGCTTTACCTGGGATTCTGCCGATTGTGCTTTTTTTATCTGCGAACGTATAATATCCAACTCTTCAGGCCGTTCGCCAGATTCCAGATTTCGTAATAGAGCGCTCTCTGCTGATAGCTTTTCCTCAGCGCGCAGGAAAATATTTTGCGCATCGAAGGACTCAATCTTCACTAACTCCTGTCCTGCGGCGACGTTATCTCCTTTATTGATCAAGAACCGTTCTATTTTTTCATTACCAGAATATGAAAGGTATACAAATTCTCCATGTGAATAACCGGATAACATGTTATCTGGTTTGTTATCACACCCGGTGAGTATCAGCACCGATATCAGTATAATAAATACATTTATTGGCTTTCGCATTAAAACGCATCCATACGCATATCATTTCCCTTATCACTACGGTCTGGATTGAGGCACGCTCGCTCCAGGACCGGACAATCATCGTCAGTTTAATCTCTTAAATAATGCTTAACGTAGCTTTCATTCAATTTATCTATAGAGCTCAGATTTAACCCAGCTATCGAATTAAAAGAATAATCTTTTGTGAATGCAAGAATCGACGATCCGCCCGGGGAGAACCATTTAGCACTCTGTTTAAAAGGCCAGGGAAGTTCATAACCTTCTTCTCTCAGCAGGTGATTAAGCATGCTCCAGTCTGCTCTAAAATCTTCGCCACAAAATGGAGTATCATCCTGTACATTTTCGGCAGTGAACAATGCTATCGGCGTACAAAAATCAGCTGTCGAGGGAAAATATATATTATAGAAACTGATGATGAGTTTCTGTACTTTTTCAGGAAAAGCTCCAGGAATGGTCAGCACACCCAGCAAGTATTTATAGTCCGGATATCTTTTTATAAAGTCAAATATCCCTTGCCATAAATAATCAAGCACCTTACTTTTTTGATAAGGTTTCTGAATAAAGCCGCGGCCAATTTCCACACACTTCTCTAAACAGGAATAGGCATTATCATGGTATTTAAACAAGCTGTTGCTATAGAGGCCTGTTACACCATGTTGGGCCAACTGCTCGCCAACGGGCATAACACGATATGCTCCCAGGATTTCCACATCAGAAGGATCCCACAAAATGATATGATAATAACTTTCATCAAAAACATCGTTATCTCGGTCGTTACCAGTTCCGGCACCAATATCGCGATAACAGCGTTCGCGTAAGCGCCCTAACTCATCAATAATGGGTGAGGTTCGGTTAGTATTACAGCGATATATCACTAGTTTTCTACCGTCTTCAAACTGCCTTAATATTTCGCACTCCTCTATTGCGCTAATTAGCTCCTTTTTACCTGGTTCTAATTCTTGCGGCGCAATCGTATCTAACATAGCCGGGCCATTCTTCGCTATACTCTGGAGGTGCGTCAAACATACATTTGCCGCGGCAGAAAGATCTTTATTGTATTCTTTAAACGAGGATAAGGCTATTTGCTGTCCTATATTGATTTTCACGGTCTTGCCATGATGGCGGAGAGCTTCACGAATAACCATCATATTCGACAGTTGCCGCCAGAATGTTGCAGTAAGATAATAAATCTTACTGTTTGCTCCCGTAATATGAATTGGTACCAATGCTGCATTATTTCTCATAGCAAGCTGTAAAAACCGGGGTTCCACTTATGCTCCTGTAACCCGGAAAGAGACCAGTTAGCCAGCTTACCCGCAGGACATATAATCAATACGCCTCCTTTTCGCAGGTGATCGTTCATCTCGCGGAATTTTTTATGGCTCATCTTACCGGCCATATTCTCAATTCCAATGGTAAGTTCCGATACCTGGGGGAATATAATTGGCAAAACGTGATTGGCTATTATTTTTATATCACTCCTGACTCGGGAGACCGTATATATTAAGCTAAGTCCATCGATAACCGTCGGATGATTTGAAATAACAACCGTAGCCCCATGCTCAGGTATGTTGTTAAATTGGTGGTGTTCGCTTTCACATTTCAACTCAAGGAGTTCAACAACTGCATTAACCCACTCGACCCCACTTTTATTAACGAGTCGCTCGTTATATATTAAGCGAGAAAATACCTTATTGCCAAATGCCGTCCTGAACAGCCATTTTTTCCAAAAAGGTATGGTTGTATTTGGAAAAAATTCCCTTACGACTCTGTCAAAGATAGCGTCCATATTAAAATCCTTTTTATAGAACTCATCTTAAACGACTATACTAGCGTTCTTTCAGTCGGACAATACCGCATAAAACTTAAAAAGGCCAAAACAAAACAATTAGATATAATTAATATAACAGTATTCTCAACATAAATATAACCTCCAAAATTTTAATAAATTTATAGTAATCAATGCAAAAAAAACATACATAATGCTTAAAGGTAATACCCTATCTCATTTCTGGTGATTATACTTCCTAAAACTCACAGAATAGCTTTTCTGGCGGTATATGCATTTGTACAAAGGCATCCGAATTCCATGCCCGCATCTAATATCAGAAAATATTAACTACGGATTCCCATAATATATAACCCCACCTACAGCCCCTGGCGAAAATAACTTTGCGGCGATATCCGTTAAAACAATCGTCCTTGAAGTATTTCATCACTATTCCTGTTAAGTCACCGCCCGCACGGCTATAATCCTTGCATTCATTATTACGAAAACAGGAACGCCTATGATCCGCAGTATGACCGCCTATGCCCGCCGTGAAATCAAGGGTGACTGGGGTAGCGCCGCATGGGAGCTGCGCTCGGTAAACCAGCGCTATCTGGAAACGTACTTCCGCCTGCCGGAGCAGTTCCGTAGTCTGGAGCCCGTGGTACGCGAGCGCATTCGCGCCCGCTTGACTCGCGGTAAAGTCGAATGCACCTTGCGTTTTGAACAAGATCCCAGCGCTCAGGGTGAACTCATCCTCAACGAAAAGCTGGCTAAACAGCTGGTAAACGCTGCCAACTGGGTGAAAATGCAGAGCGATGAAGGGGAAATCAACCCGGTTGATATCCTGCGCTGGCCGGGTGTGATGGCCGCCAAAGAGCAGGATCTCGACGCCATCGCCGCCGACATTCTGGCCGCTCTTGACGGCGCGCTGGACGACTTCATCGTCGCCCGCGAAACGGAAGGCCAGGCCCTGAAAGCGCTTATCGAGCAGCGGCTTGAAGGCGTGAGCGGCGAAGTGGCGAAAGTTCGCGCTCATATGCCGGAAATTCTCCAGTGGCAGCGCGAGCGCCTGGTCGCCAAGCTGGAAGATGCGGAAGTGCAGCTGGAAAATAACCGCCTTGAGCAAGAGCTGGTGCTGATGGCGCAGCGTATCGACGTTGCCGAAGAACTGGACCGTCTCGAAGCGCACGTTAAAGAGACCTATAACATTCTGAAGAAGAAAGAAGCTGTGGGTCGCCGTCTCGACTTTATGATGCAGGAGTTCAACCGTGAATCGAACACCCTGGCGTCAAAATCGATTAACGCCGAGGTGACCAACTCCGCGATTGAGCTGAAGGTACTCATCGAGCAAATGCGCGAGCAAATCCAGAATATCGAGTAAATATTTAAGAGCTATCACAAAGACGCACGAAACCAGTAAAGCCCGCAACCCAGCGGGCTTTTTTGTTATCATCGGCTATCATAAAGACGCAACAAAGCGCATGATTGCCGTGTACACAAAGGTGTACCCAATGAGGTTTGTGTACATCAATTTGGGTACACCCCCTATTAAAAGTTTGGAATAGTTTGGATATTCGCAAAATGCCAAAACTCACAGACATGCAGATCCGCGCATGGATAAAGGCCGGGGAGCGATTCGAGGGGCGGGCAGACGGGAACGGCTTATACCTGCGTTACCGTGCTGCCGACAAAATCCCTACATGGAGATACCGCTATAAACTTGCCGGGAAGTCCCGCGCCATGCTGATTGGCTCTTATGCTGAACTGTCACTATCAAAGGCCAGAGAGACAGCCAAAGAGCTATCGGCTCGCGTTGCGCTGGGTTATGACGTTGCCGGGGAGAAGCGGGAGCGCAAAACCGAAGCGCTGGCGAAGATGGAAGCAGAAAAAAACGCCATGCGCGTTTCAGAGCTTGCCGCTGAATACTTTGAGCGTCAGATCCTGCCGCGCTGGAAGCACCCCGATATACTCCGCCGCCGTATCGACAAAGATATAAACCCCTGCATTGGCAGCATGAAGGTGGAGGAAGTGAAGCCGCGCCATATTGATGACATGCTGAAAGGTATTGTTGACCGTGGAGCGCCGACCATAGCAACGGACGTGCTGAGATGGACGCGCCGCATATTCGACTACGGAATCAAACGGCACGCGCTGGAGATTAACCCCTGTTCAGCCTTTGAGGTGGCAGACGCCGGGGGGAAAGAAGTTGCCCGTGAACGCTGGTTAACCCGCGATGAGTTAATCCAGCTATTCAAAGCCATGCGCACGGCTAAGGGTTTCAGTCGCCAGAATGAAATCACGTTCAAATTACTGTTAGCGTTATGCGTCCGCAAAATGGAGTTATGCGCCGCCCGCTGGGAGGAGTTCGATCTTGATAAAGCCGTATGGCGCTTGCCAGAGGAACGCAGCAAAAACGGCGACGCTATAGACATTCCATTAGCGCCGCCAGCAGTCGAATGGCTGAGAGAGCTTAAAACGTTCTCATGCAACAGCGCATGGGTACTGCCAGCCAGAAAGATGCAAAACCGCATGATCCCCCATATTCAGGAAAGCACCCTGCCCGTTGCGCTGGCGAAGGTTCGCGCTGAAATGCCGGACGTGCCGAACTTCACTATTCACGACTTCCGTCGCACGGCCCGCACCCATTTAGCCGCGCTGGGCGTGGATCCGGTAGTCGCAGAAAGATGCCTTAACCACAAAATTAAAGGTGTGGAGGGTATCTATAACCGCCACCAATACTTTGATGAACGCCGGGCCGCGTTAACACAGTGGGCGGGCTTGCTGGTGGCACTGGAACGCGGCGAAGAATACAACGTTACACCGCTGAGAAAGGCGAAGTAACCAAGATATGTAAAGAATCAGAGGACAGATTGAGCCTAGCCCGACGGGGTGAAAAGCGGGAAGCCTTACCGCCTGGCTCAATCACTTTAAAGGCATGGCGTAAAAGGTAACGTTATGGCACATGGCAAATTAATTAATATCTGGGAAAAAAATACCATCCCTCCATTACCGCGGTGCTCACTAAACAGAGCAGCAACACTATTGAAGTGCGAATTATCAGACTTCTCAGCATGGATGAATCATCTAAATCCTATGATTGAATTTAAACAAAGTTCAGTGGAAGGTACTCTGACGGTTACATTGAATAACTATGATAACCCATATGAGTATGGGGATATTTCAAAAGAATATATTGACCTTATACCTGTGGCATCACGAGGCGGATTGACTCCAACTTCGCCAATGATAGATACCGCATTCACCATTGATAAAAATAAAAAAACACTGGATTTTGTGGGCTACTTTGATGGCATGGCATCCGTTTTGGAAGGGATGTATTTAATTGAAAATGATGAGCTAATGGTCCTTCCGCAAGATTTGTTCTGCGAGATTCCTATTGCAAAACTAGGCGCTCCATATGTTGGTGAAGACTGCCCGGTACTGTCAGTAGATGATATTTTAATTAGACCTGTTTATGCGTATTGCTACGATGCTCAGCCAATTGTTTTGAGTATGAATGATGTTTATCTAAGCAGGGAGGATATAGAGCTAATTTACAATTGCGGAGTCCAAGGTATAGATTTACCAGAAGATAGATTGACCGTGCCTGAATCAATTAAGGCTAAGCCAAAAATTAGGGAAACGGCAAAGCAATCTAGATTTATTGCTTATCTAATAAATGCTCTAGGCGTGAAGCAAGACGAACTAAAAACACTTTCCATCAAAAATATTATGGATAGATTAAGCCATATGGCAAATGAGATTAAATTTCCTGATGTAACGGATGACTCTTTACGGGATTGGTTGGAAAAAGCCGGTTATAGGTAATTATGGTTAGTTTTCGCCAATGAAGATGTGCCGTTAGTTTCAAGCAAACAATCTCATAACTCGGAGGAATTTTCTAAAACTCGGCGAGATTGTGAACTGCTATTGATAGCCTTTCCATCACCAGCTATCACAGGAGTTACGGTACATATGACAGCCTCTCAAACCGCACAATCAGCACTTCCCACTACTGGATACATCCGCCGCTTTCGAATGCCGGCGTTGTTAGGGGTATCAATGCCAACCATTGATCGATGGGTTAAAAACGGCACATTGCCACGCCCGGTGAAACTCACCAATAACGTGACCGCCTTTGATGCGGTAGAGATTAACAACTGGCTGGCAGAGCGTCGGGGAAAGGTGGCCTGATGAAAAAAGAAAACCGCCCCGGACAGCAGGCGGCTAACAACATAGATATTCGCGGATCTGATGTTACGCCACCAGCGCCCACCACACAAGCGCCACGCCGCACACCGAAGAAGCACCGCGCCCGCGTCTATATGCTACGCACTGGGGTAGAGGGATGGACAGAAAACGACATTCTTCGCTATTGCAGCCTTTCGTCTGGAAGGAACTACGCCAGCGAGTTAGAGCGCAGGCTTGATATTCAGCTTGAGCGCATAGACGAAAAGAATCCCGACGGGATCGGCTCACATTTACGCTATCGCTTTACCGGGCGCGGTGACGTTCTAAAAGTTATTCGGCTTGTGAACCATAACGCCGACGCTGGGGGCTATCAGGGACTTTCTCAGCCTGAAATTGCCGACATTCTCAATCTATACCCGGACAATCTCACCGCCGCATAACGGAGCCGAAAATATGACTATCGAAAAAAGCCGATTCAATTCGGAGGCCGCCCCGCAACCCAACGTTAACACGGGAGTAATTAACGGCAACGACTTCGCCGCTATTGTCCCGGTCATTACCGGGCAGATTGGCGGGCGTGAAGCCAATATTGTGAGCGCCAGAGCCTTGCGTAAGGCGCTGGGGGTGGGGCGAGACTTCACCACTTGGATTAAAGGGCGCATTAGTCAGTATGGTTTTGCCGCTGGTGTGGATTACATCACCGTTGAAAATTTGAGCTCACCCGTTTCGGGGAGCGCAAAAACTCGCCAGCAAATAGAGCATGATTATCTGCTATCGCTGGATATGGCTAAAGAAGTGGCAATGGTTGAACGCAACGAGCAGGGCCGCGCCGTTCGACGTTACTTCATTCAGTGTGAGGAGGCACTACAACGCAGCGTTCCAGAGATCGCCGCTCAGTATCGCCGCCAGCTAAAAGCCCGTATCAGTGCCGCCAACCTGTTTAAGCCGATGTGCGCAGCACTTGAAAGCGCCCGCGCAGAACAGGGCAAACAGACACAGCAGCGCCACTACAGCAACGAGAGCAACATGATCGCCCGTATCGTGCTGGGTGGCATGACGGCGAAGCAGTGGGCGCAGACCAACGGCATTGCTGGCGAACCACGGGACAGCATGAACGCCGCACAGCTTGAACACCTCTCCTATCTGGAAAGCACCAATATCACGCTAATTGAGCTGGGGCAGGACTACGACCAGCGCAAAGCTGAATTAATACGACTGTCTCAGCGCTGGTTAGCGAAACGTGCGGGGGTGAACCATGCGTAACCAGAACCCACAGCCGGGAAGCCGTTACAAGGATTCTCACGGGGCTGTAGTGACCGTTGAGCGCGTCGAGCATAACCGCGTGACGTTCTACCGCGACGGATATCAGCACCCCTGCGTACAGCCTATTGAGCGATTCATGAAGGAGTTTCGGGAGGTAGCACCGTGATACTGCGTAAATCAGCCTTCCAGAGCAAGGGCCTCTCACTGGCTGGCCTGTCAGGAGATATAAGCTGTAATAGCTCAGTTATGGATAATAAATTTCTCTCTTTTTCTTTTGGAGTGAAACGGGATCCTGCCGTAGCTGGTTTTGCCCCATCGACTTTAGCGACCAGTACGCGCACGCGCGAAGGTGAGTTTTGCGAGTCCATAAAAAAGGGCTTGCCGACTATCGCCAACCCGGTTTATGGTTATAGCGCACCTGCAAAATCAGGCGCCGGGATTGAGACCCCGAACACACTAAGGGCGACACAGACGCCGAAAGCGTCTTTTTTTGTGTCCAGTCACTACGCACACCTAATCAGCGGCCTAGCCCATACTGTATCAATGGTGGCGTTAGTGGGGCTGCGTTCGCGCAGGCCGGTTTCCTTTGTGTCCGGTAGTCTCAACCCTGCTAACGTCACCGCCAATCATGACATTGAGACGTCAGGCGTTGACTCCTTAAACACAAAGGAGGCTGCCGCTATGCTGGCTACTACCCCTACCCAGAATCCGCAATTTATCTGGTTAATCGCAGCAGTTCGCCGCGATATGCCGACAATTACCGCCAAAATTCACCATATCGCCGCAGAGACTGAGCAGGAAGCCCGCCGTTCACTGGCGCGGGATCACGTTTGCTTTTTCGCCGGACGTATTCGCACAGGGGGCGCACATGCTTAATTACTTCCGTGTTGCAGGATGCGCCACCGCCCGGAGCGGCGAATTAGTCGAGTTCGTTTATATCGTTGACGCCCGCAGCGCGATCAGCGCCAAAGCTGAGGCGCTAAATCAGGCCAGAAATGAACGCCTTTCCCACATCCAGATTACCCGCATTCGTGAGGTGGCAGCATGAGCCTGTACAACGATTTAATGTCCGGCAGCTTTGATGGTTGCACACCTGATGATCTGAAAGGAATTGAGAGCCGCGCCAGTGATGCCGTGAGTGATTTAATGCTGGGCGTCAGTGCCATTGGTAGCCTCATGTTCTGGGCGGCTGATAGCGATAACTACCCGGAGGAAAGCGCTAAAGCTGATATGTACAGATTAGGCGCAATGCTGGGACGTATCGGAGAGGTTACGCAGGCACTGAATGATAGCGCTACAAACGCCGCATTCTTGCGCTCAATCAGTGAAAAAGAAGCCAAAGGGAGGGCGGGCAAATGAACATAAATACCATCTACCGCCACCCGGCAGAGCTGGAAGCCGAAGCGATGCTATCTCGCAAAGAAGCATACCCGGATGATTTTACGCTGGCAGACCGAACAGCAGAACGCATGACCCGCGCCCGCAATGGGCTGGCTCACGTTATGACTGATTTAGCCACTCAACTAAACGATGAACAGGCCGAAATCGTGTATTGCTGGCTGAGTAAAGCCCTGGAGATTGTCGATATGGCCAGAATTGATGCGGAGGGCAGCGCATGAGCAATTTCCGCGTTATTGCCACCTGCTTTGATGCCTCTGGTGCGCCGATCCCGGTCACATGGTACGGCGAGGCAGAGACGCCCGATATTGCCGTTCAGTGCATGAGAGAAGAAGCGCATGGCAACGGATGGAGTATGGGAGCAGTCACCGCTGTTCAGCAGCGTGAATACAGGGAGGTGAAAGCATGAGCAACGTACAGACATTAAAGACGGATAATCCCGACCTGTTCCACGCAGAAGCCACACCGCACGGCGTAAACATCATGACCCGCAATGATGCCGGGATGTATGAGCATGTTGCTCTTATCAACTACGAAAAAGTCGTAGTACGTCTGGATGCGGGTGAGTACGACGATACACCAGATATCGGCTACGCCATTCATTTTGCCGTTGCTGATGGCGGGGCGCGTGGCTGGTTCGACTTTACCGCGCAGCATAACGTCATTATGTGGCGCTGGCTGATTGCAGCCTGTTTCGTTGCCGAAATGAAGCGTGAGAACGGCACCACCACCGTCACGGAGGCTGACGGCACATCATCGCAGGTGGCGATTTACTCCAATGGTAATGCGGGCATGGTGGTATACCCGTTTGCTGAACGGCTGGCGATGGCGAACAACATCGAGGGCGCACTGATTGAGCGCTACGGCGTTGAGCAGGGAACAGCGAACGCCATTGTGTTCTACCGCGCCATGCTGGATGCGGAACGCGGAGAGCTGACCCCGTTCGGACGTGAAACGCTGGCAGAGCTACACGATCACTTCATTGCTGATCTGGATGAAAACGGCTGGCCTGAAATGCCAGCGGCGCACTGAGGGAGCGACACAATGCGTAATATCGACCTTATCCGCGAAGTGACCACCGCCGCCGCTGGCAACTGGCCTTATGTGCTGGCTGGCCTGTCTATCGACGTGCCTGATTCATCACGCCGTCATGCCCCCTGCCCTGCATGTGGCGGTACGGATCGCTTCCGGTTCGACGACAACGGGCGCGGCAGCTTTATCTGCAATCAGTGCGGCGCGGGCGACGGGCTGGATTTAATCAAGCGGGTTAACAACTGCGACACCACGGAGGCGGCGAGGCTTGCCGCTGATGTGCTGGGTATTGATTACCGGGCAGCGGAAACCGACCCGACAGCAGCCAGCCAGAGAAGGGAGCAACTGGAAGCTGACCGCCAGCAGCGTGAGCAGGAGCGCCTGAAACAGGCAGCCGAGGACGCAGAGCAGCGAAGGGCTACGTTTGCCCGTCTGTATACCGGAATGCGCCTGAGATCCATACAGGGAGAATCTGAGTACCTGCAATCAAAAGGGCTGACCGGGTTTAAATACCCGCTTATGCCCGATGGTTCGTTATTGCTGGAGCTGGTGGACGAATCCGGCGCAGTGGCAGCAGCGCAGACTATTACACCGCATGGAGAAAAGCGACTTCTGACGGGTTCGGCAAAGCGCGGGGCATATCACGCCGTAAACGCGCCAGAATCGCCGCAGAGCGTTTTAATTGCCGAGGGGCTGGCAACGGCCCTTTCAGTTCATCTGATGCGCCCGGACGCGCTGACAGTGGCAGCAATTGACGCGGGCAACCTGCTACCCGTTGCCGAAGTGATGCGCCGGAAGTATCCACAGGCACAAATAATCATCGCCGCAGACAACGACCACCACCAAAACGGAGAAGCCAATACAGGCAGGGAGGCCGCAGAGAAAGCCGCCTTATCCGTGGCTGGCTGGGTATCAATGCCACCGACAGACTACAAAGCCGACTGGAACGACTACCACCAGCAACACGGGCTGGAAGCCGATACAGCCGCATTTAACGATTCAATGTACCAACCGCAGGGGGAAGATGTGAAACCGCAGCTACAGGCCATTGAGGGCGGTAAAAAACGCCGGAGCGCAGAGGCCGGGGATATTTCACAGATGGCCGCGAGCCAGAAGGCGCGGCTACTGTCTGCCCGGTGGGAGCGTCTGGCAGTAAACACCGACAGTCAGGCGGTTTATCGGTACGCTTGCGGGGTGTGGGAGAGGCTGCCAGAGGCAGAGCTTGAACGGGAGATGGTGGCAATATTCGACGAACACGAGGCGCATTACACGGAGAAAGGCGTTAAGTCGGTTGTAGCCACCATGAAGCTACAGATCCCGCCCACCGGAGAGCAGCCAGCGGATTGTATCGGATTCAGTAACGGAATTTATGACCTGAAAGCGCAGGAGTTCAGACCGCACGCGCCTGATAACTGGCTGATGAATCACAACGGCATTGAATACACGCCAGCGGAGCGCGGGGAGACCCTTGCAACCCATGCGCCGAATTTCACCCGCTGGATTAATCACGCCACCGGAGGGAATGGCGACAGAGCCGCGCGGATTAAGGCGGCGTTGTTTATGGTTCTGGCTCGCCGTCATGACTGGCAGCTATTTATAGAAGTAACCGGGGAAGGCGGCAGCGGGAAATCTGTATTTAGCAGCATAGCCGTATCACTGGCAGGTGAGCACAACACAGCCAGCGCCAGCATGGGAACGCTAGACACAGCCAGAGGGCGGGCGCAGCTTGTGGGAAAAAGCCTGATTATCATGCCAGACCAGACCCGCTATGTTGGCGAAGGCGCAGGGATAAAGGCCATTACAGGCGGCGACCCGGTAGAGATTGATGGTAAGTATGAAAAACAGTTCACCACCGTGCTGAATGCCGTTGTTCTCGCAACCAACAACGAACCAATGACCTTTACCGAGCGCAACGGGGGCATTGCCCGCCGCCGTGTGATATTCCCGTTCGATAATCCGGTATCAGAAGCGGAGAAAGACCCCGACCTGACAGCGAAGATCCGCCGTGAAATGCCGGTAATTATTCGTCACTTGCTGGCAATGTTTGCCGACCAGAATAAAGCTAAAACGCTTTTAATCGAGCAGCGCGATTCCGCAGAGGCGCTGGGCGTTAAGCGCGGGACAGATCCGGTTATAGACATGTGCGCGGCCTTGTATTTTATGAACGAGCCGAGGGGCCTGATGATGGGCGGCGGAACGTGGGCGGGCCAGCCAGAGCCGAGGGTGTATCTCTATCATCTTTATCTGGCATTCATGGAGTATCACGGGCTGGGTAAGCCGCTTTCCGTCAACAAGTTCTCACGCGCCATTAAATCAGCCGCCAGAGAATACCGGGCCAGCTACCTGACACGCAGCATTAACGGCAGAGCGCAGACGAACGTTGGGATCAATGAGCTGGCGGAAGAGTTTATACCGCGAGCATATGGCAGCAGCACCGCCGAAGGGGGCGATGAATAGTTTACCCCTGATTTATCCCTACCTATCCCTACAAAGTCATTTAAGGCCAGTAATGACGGGGTTTGTAGACTGGTAGGGATATATATATTTATCCCTACTTATCCCTACATATGCCTACTAAACAAGAAGCCACGCATAACCGTTTTTTGGTATTTGGTAGGGATAAGTAGGGTTAAGTAGGGTAAGAAAAACAATTCCCTACTAGCCTGAAAGCCGCGCCATATCTGGGTTTTCCCGATTAGTAGGGTTTGGTAGGGATATTACACCCCAAAAAAGATTTACAGGGGGGGTATGATTCAGCTAAAGGGCGAAAAAATGAACGAACATCATAAAAAGCAGATAGAAGTTATTAGAGAGATTGAAGCGCTGGGGTTCACCGCGCAGGAGGCGGCGGCCTTGTTACTGGCTGGCGAATTATCCCGGCTAAATGACAGCATGGACTACCTGAAACGAGCCGCCGGGAATATTGACAACACGTTATCAAGAATGGAGGGCGCTTAATGACAGCACAACTATCAGCATACGGGCGGCTGGTGGCAGATCCCCAGACCAGAACGACGAACAGCGGAACGAGCATGGCAATGGCGCGGCTGGCGGTGGCGCTGCCGTGCAATGCGGCAGAGAACGGAGAAGCTACCTTCTGGCTGGGCGTTATCGCCTTTGGTAAACAGGCCGACGCGCTGGCCCGTCACGTTAAAGGCGATTTAGTCAGTGTTGCCGGAGCGATGCAGGTCAATCAGTGGGCGGGCAAGGATGGCGGTACACAGCAGGGGTATCAGGTAGTAGCCGACAGCGTGATCAGCGCCAGAACGGTACGCCCCGGCGGGAAGCGGGCCGAGTCAGTCAAAGCAAGCGAAGCCAGCAGGGGCCATACCACACAACCCGCGCCGGGATGGGAAATATACGATACCCCAGACGCCTTTGATCAGCGCCCGCCGTTTGATGATGAAACACCTTTCTGAGAGGCAACATGGATACACAGAACACAGTTGTTGAGATTGGCTACTATCGTTGGCCGCGAGATCTTGCCATTCATGAAGCCGGTCATGCCATTGCTGCATGGTTTTTTGGCAATTCGCAGGTAGAAATTTCCCTAGCAGGTAAGGGAAGGATCGCGAGAACTTATCTTTACGGTGAAGTCGATGAATGTAATGCCGTCGCTGTATGGAGGGTGAATTATCCGCGAACCGCTGACGATATAATGCCTTACCATTTGTCTTCTACTGAAAAGAGGTCTGATCTGATAAATCAAGTGAGCGGAGCAATGGTCTGTTCTCTGGCTGGCATCGTCGCGCAATCAAAGTACACCGGAGAAAGTGTCAATGCCTTGATGAAAACGTCAGGTAAGTATGACATGCGAAATGTTCATAATTTGATCGAGGTGTATCGTGCCGCTGGTGGAAAGGATGCTGATATACAGCACAAATCCCTTTCCCGCGCTCAGGCGTTGATTACCTTGAAATGGTGGGACACTATCGCGCTGGCTAAGATACTGGAGAATCGTAACCACATGCCAGCCAGTAATTTTCAGGCCATTATGGGCACTATTGATAGTTATAGCCCAAAGGTTTTGACGCTGGATGAACTAGATGAATTAGCGGGTGAGGAATGAAGCCAGCCGTTTGATGATGGGTTTTAAGCTGGAGGACAAGCAGCATGATACGCGACAAAAAGGCCGAAGAACTGGAGGCTAAAGGGTTGTTCCGCAGGGCGGCGGCGCGGTGGCTTGACGTTATGGCGGCGTGTACCGAGGACGATGATCGGGAATGGATAAAGCGCCGCCGTGAAACGTGTCTGGAGAACGTGAAGCGACCGCCCGTGAAGGCTGAGGACTTTGGCGACCTGCATAAAGCTGTTACCGAAACGCAGCACCGCATGGGGATAGCGCAACCGAACGGTAACGCCTTTCGGTTAAACGGCGGCAAGAGGCAACGGCAGACCACCAGCGGGGGCGATGGTTCGCAGTAACGTTCGCACAAAAACGGCGGAAAATTTAGTACTGTTTAGTACATATTTAAAACCCTAGCAGCGCCAGACCCGCGCCAGTAGTAGGCTGGAAGCCAAATCGTGATTCAGGACGTCCTAAATATCTGGTTCGCGCTACTGGTACGCAGTACGCAGCCAGGTGCGCAGCAAAACTGCGTATTCAACGTGCGTACTACCTGACGAATGCTAACGGTGGCATTGCGTACAGAAATTGCGAATTCGCAGTAATTTGTAAGCGCGAATTGCGCATTCGCAAAATGGTGGAGAGGCTTGATATTTCTGGCTTGGGCGCTATCCGTTCGCAGTAGATGGCGGAAGTTAGATATACAGTTTTATTAAGGTATTGTTAGGGTTTGTTAAGGTTTTTGCGCACAAAAATGCGCACAGTGAGCCGTTAAATGAAAAAAAATAGCCAACAATCAAGATCGGGCTGGGGTGGCAAGCGGAAAGGCGCAGGCGCACCATTGGGCAATACTAATGCCGTCAAACATGGCGAACGCAGTAGGCGGGCATTCTTCCCATTTGAGGGGGGAGAGGCGCTTTCTCCGCTGGTGCGAAATCGTGCAAGAAACCTCATGCTGGCCGAGAGATACGGGCTATTACTGGCGAATTATCCGACGCCGGGAACAGAAGAATGGCGCGAGATGACATTGATTAACGGACTCATGGGGCTACATGCCGACAGAATCGCACGGCTTGAGCTGAGATTAGCGAGATCCGTTTCAATGCAAGCAAGGCGGGATCTGCGAAGGGTTAAAAAAAGCGGCGCATGTTAGCAATCCGTATAGTCACTGATATTGAAATACTGGACTGTACTGGACGGACTCAAAGCCAATATGAAGAGAGATCCGCGCCAGATAAGGGCTTGAATCCAGTACGCAGATTAACCCGTCATATGTTTTTTTATCTATTCCGCCCTGCCCCGTTCGACTCAGCCAACCCGCTCGCATTCCCCATCAATCGCTTTATCAGCGCCGCCATTATCGCGCACAACGGCACACTGACCGGGTAAACCGTAGCGCACGACCGTTGCGCTAGTTTCACCGCCACGCTTTACCTGCCGGGATTCGTATACTGTCACCCGCTCAAGCAACCCACCAGCAACCATGCTTTCAAGAGTTCGCCGGGTTGATTCGAGCTGGTGGCGCTTATCGAACGACGCCATGCCATGAAGAAGGTAGGCCACGCCCGACACATCGAACGGAGGAGCGCCAATCTCACCCGTCACCCATTCGAGGCTATCCGGCTCAAAGTAACTGAGTATCTCTTTTTTGCGGCTGGTCATTCTCATGGCTGGCTGATTCCTTATTGTGGGATAGAGGTATCATACAATAAGGCGCAAAAGATAAGAGGCCAGAACAGCAAGCATGAGAGCATAAAATGAGCAGCCAAAGGCAGCACCTCAAAATACCGTGTACACAAGGGTGTACCCACTGAGAAAACGCAATACAGCAAACCCATTTACCACGCGGCCTAGAGACCCATACTCTATAAACAAATCCAATATCGAGTAACGCTTTCTCGTTTGTTATCGTATTTCGGTATCCAGGGCCATGATAAATCATGGCCTTTTTATTTATCTCTCTCACGGGCGAATGATAAGTATCTACTTATAAAAAATAGTCGTCCAGTTTTCGGTTGTGGCAAATAAGCACAACGCGGCACAGTCAGGAAAACACTACCGCGAGAGAAAAGAATGGACTTTAATGCGCTTCACCAGCAAAACCAACCTTTGTTGCTTGCCAATGTCTGGGATGCCAGCAGCGCTCAGGCTGCTCAGCAGGCTGGTTATCAGGCGCTGGGATCCTCCAGCGCTGCTATCGCCGCAATGTTAGGGTATGAAGATGGCGAAGAGATGAGTTTTGACGAGCTGTTTTATGTCGTCTCACGCATCAAAACCGTTAGCGAACTGCCGTTAAGCGTCGATTTAGAGGCGGGCTACGGCGCGACAACCAGCCACATCATTGACAATATCCGGCGTCTGGCGCATCTCGGCGTGAGTGGAATAAATCTCGAGGATAGTCATGTGGTGGATGGTACGCGTCGTCTTGACGATGCGGAGCGCTTTGCCGTCAAACTGCAGGAAATAACCCGCGCCTGTCCCGGTCTGTTTGTTAATGTCCGCACCGATACCTTTCTTCTCAACGTACAAGATGCGCTGGTTCAGACGCTCTATCGCGGTCAACTCTACGCCAAACACGGCGCATGCGGTTTTTTTGTGCCTTGCGTCACCCGCGCGGAGGATATTATCGCCATCGTTCACCACGTGCGTTTACCCTTAAACGTAATGTGTATGCCTGAGCTGGCTGACTTCAGCACCTTATCGACACTGGGCGTAAAACGAATTTCGATGGGCAATTTTATTTATGCTGCGACGCAGGCCAGACTGAAAGACTTATTATGTCAGGTGCAAACCCAACACTCTTTCTCAGGTGTTTTTTGACCATGAAAATTACCGACAGCATGCAGTGCGATATCTGGTATCAGGCGCTGCTTGAACGCGCGGTGGAATTCACCGGCGTTTTTTTCGTCGGCGTGAAAACCACCGGCGTATTTTGTATCTCGGTCTGTCGGGCGCGAAAACCCCGGCGGGAAAACGTCGAATTTTATAATGACTTTAAATCCGCGCTGGATGCCGGCTTCCGGCCATGCAAAGTCTGTCGCCCGACGGAGAATGCCCGGACGGCCCCCGCCTTTGTTGAACAAGCGCTCCGCCTGCTGCGAGAAGCTCCAAAGGTCCGCCTCAGCGATAGCGAGCTACGTCAGCACGATATTAGCCCGGAACGCGTTCGCCGCTGGTTCCTGCAAAACCACGGGATCACCTTTCAGGCTTTTCAACGGATGCAGCGTTTGAATATGGCGCTTCAGGAATTAAAAGCAGGCCGCTCAACTACCGATGTCGCTTTCGATAGCGGTTACGAGTCCTTAAGCGGCTTCGGCTATACCTGCAAAAAATTGACCGGTTTCGCACCCAGCGCACAACGCCAGGTTGTTTTAATTCATCGTTTTACCACCCCGTTGGGGCCAATGTTTGTTTGTGCAACGCAACGGGGAATTTGTCTGCTGGAGTTTGTCGACAGACGAGCGCTGGAGTCAGAATTCAGCGACCTGCAGCGGCGGTTCAACGCCAGCATCATCGCAGGTGAAAATGCCCACACCAGGCAGGCGCAACAGGAAATAACGGAGTATTTCGCCGGACAGCGTCAATCGTTCGAGGTGGCGCTTGATACCCCAGGCAGCGAGTTCCAGCGAGCGGTCTGGCGCCGTTTACAGCACGTTAGCTTCGGTGAGACGACGCATTATCAATCGATTGCGATGGAGATAGGTAAACCAACGGCCACGCGCGCGGTGGCTGCTGCAAACGGCGCTAACCGCGTCGCGATTATCATCCCGTGCCATCGAATTATCGGCAAAGATGGTTCGATGACCGGTTACGGCGGCGGCATTGCACGAAAAATATGGCTTATTAACCATGAGGCAACCATCAGGGAAAAACGCGGCTGATTTTACTTTCAGGATCAACGGGCCCCTCCCTGACTTTCACCGCGGCTCGGTAAGCCTATTTTTTATCCAGCACCCGGCAGGTTAAAAACGCCCCTGCCGCGCACAGCAGCACCGGAGCCAGATAGCTGTGATCCATGTGGGTGAACTCCATCACCAGCGCCACCGCGGTCAGCGGCATCTGCATGGAGGCGGCGAGAAACGCGGCCGCCCCCACCACAGCGAAGCTGCTTTTATCACCGCCAGGGAAGCCGAGCTGCCAGAACGCGCAGAGCAGCAGGCTGACCAATCCGCCCACCGCCAGCCCTGGGGTTAACAATCCACCCTCCGCGCCGCCGCGCAGCACCGCCAGAATCACCACCATCTTCAATACTAACAGGACAGCGACCATGGAGAGAGGCAGCCCGTCGCTGAGCGCCAGCTGCATTGGACCCTTGCCATTGCCCGGAAGCTCGGGGAAATAAAGACTCAGGATGGCAAGAAGAGAAAACCCCAGCAGACAGAACACCGGCATCTGCCAGTTACTTCGCGCGCGTGAACGCGCCGCGCTGGTCGCTTTGCGAAAGAGCCAGGCGCCGGTGCCAAGAATCGGGCCCGCCAGAATCGCCCACCAGAGAAAGGTGTGCGGAAGTGCGCTGGAAACAAAATGGTATTGCGATTCATCCCCTAACCCCAGGGTGGCCGTCCAGGCGGCAATCGCCGAGGTCATCATCGCCGCCAGCGTTTTTTCCCAGCTAAACGACAGCAGCATGACCTCAAGGCTGAACAACCCCCCGGCCAGCGGGACGTTATAGACCGCCGCCAGACCCGCGCCCGCCCCACAGGCAATCAGCGTGCGGGTTTCATCTTCCAGCAGGCGCAGCTTACGCGCCACCATCCCCGCCCCCAGCGCGCCCATTTCCCGGGGCGCCACTTCGCGGCCAAGCGGGGAGCCCAGCGCTACTGTGACGATCTGCAGCAGCGCGTGGATCGTCGTGGTGCCCGCGGGCATGGGTACGCAGGGGTTGGCCACCGCCGCCGCAATGGAAATCCGCCTCTGCCCATAGCGACCAAGCAGCCACCAGCCAAATCCGGCGACGGCGCCGCCGGCCACGATTGCCACGATGCGGCGTGGCCAGGACGACTCCGTGACGCCCTGTAAAAATGACACCGAACCGACGATCTGCCCATAACTGTAACCAAAAGCCAGGTGCTGAATCGCGTGTAAAATTAGTGCCAAAACCATGCCGGACAGACCGGCCAGAATCCCGGTTAATACCACGGCTATCAGGCGGATCAGATGATTTTTATTCCCGGCGGCGACGCTCATTTTCTCAGGCCTTGAAAAGGAAAAATAAAAGAATAAAGGACGAGACTTAAACATTGCGTAATCATAGTGTTTTCGATAGTGATACCCATCGCTTCACTTAGCATTACTTTTTCTAATCAATAAAAATCCCTAAAAAATCAATAAACCTTTAACTCAAGCCATCACAGATACTATTTCCATTAATTTTTCCTGGCGTAAATGATTCGCTTTAGAAAATCTCAATCGTGATCCTGCGCACAAATCGTTAACCTGCCCGCCATTACCTGGGGGGATCTATGCTGCTTCATGTTCTGTATTTAATCGGTATCACCGCGGAAGCCATGACCGGCGCACTGGCTGCCGGGCGCCGGCGGATGGATACGTTTGGCGTCATCATTATCGCCACTGCGACCGCGCTGGGCGGGGGTTCCGTTCGCGATATCCTGCTGGGGCACTATCCTCTTGGTTGGGTGAAGCATCCCGAATATGTCATCATTGTCGCCGTCGCCGCCGTCCTCACGACCATTGCCGCTCCGGTGATGCCGCACCTTCGTCGGCTGTTTCTGGTGCTGGACGCGCTGGGGCTGATCGTGTTTTCCATCATCGGCGCGCAGATCGCCCTGGACATGGGCGAAGGCCCGGTTATCGCCTCTATTGCCGCCGTGATCACCGGAGTCTTCGGCGGCGTACTGCGCGATATGTTCTGCAAACGCATTCCGCTGGTCTTCCAGAAAGAGCTGTATGCCGGGATCTCCTTTGCCGCAGCCGTACTCTATATTGCTCTGCAACATTACGTCAGCAGCCACGATGTGGTGGTGCTGGCTACACTGCTGTTCGGCTTTACCGCCCGCATGCTGGCGCTACGCTGGAAACTGGGGCTACCGGTCTTCCACTACACCCATGACGCCCACTAACCGCCTTAAAATCCGGGGATGCGCTGCCCGCTAAGCCATTGCGCCAGCGCCACCACGTCCGGATGGTGCAGGAAAGCCACCAGCTGGCGGGCTCTGATCTCCCCCACGCCCGGCAGCGTGCGCCATTGCGCTTCACTTTTTGCCGCCAGCAAATGCCAGTTCTCGCTTTCGAGCTGCGCCAGCGCCCCCTGCGGCACCGGGATCCCCATCGCCAGCACCCAGCGGATAAAAGGTCGTTTGCGAACGAGATCAAACTGATGCCAGAGGTGCTGCCCGCGGGCGGCGGAAATCCCTGGCAACGCCTGCAGCTGCTCAACGGTAAGCGCCAGCCAGGAAAAGATATGCGTCATCGGGTTTTGCTGCTGAATGACGCGCCATAAATTTTCCCCCACGCCATCGACATTCAGGGCGGACTTTGATGACAACCAGATCAGCCTGGAAAGAAACTGTTCGCTGCACTCAGGGGTGGCGAAATAGCAGGTTAGCGCATTAAATTTCGCCGGCGGCGGCGTCGGTTTATGGCGCTCGGCCGTCCGCCAGACGACGGCGTCGACCCGAGGAATACCCTGCCCTGCCAGACTGATCTGCAGCTGATCGCCAACCCCAATATCCAGCATCTGCCAGCGGGACACAGAGCCAACGTTAACCCGCTGCACGCGTTTATCATCCAGCCGCTGGGGCTCAAGCTCGGCCACCACGTTGAGTCTGCCGCTGCGGCCGGTACTGAAACGGATCGCCCGTACCTGCATCACCCGCGATGCCGGAGGATATTTCCAGGCTGCCAGCCACTCGCCCTTTCCGGGCGACCAGACTCGTCCCGGCGGCTCGCGTCCTTCGCGCACAATCACACCGTCGCTGACGAAGGGCAGCGGCGAGCGATACCAGCGCTGGCGCCACTGCGCCACCTGCTCGATGCGAGACACCGGATGGGTATATTGTCCGCTGTACTTAAACCCCGCCTGCGCCAGCAGCTGCTGACGACGGCGCATATCCGACGGGCCGTCTGGCCAGGCCCAGATAAAAACGTCCAGTTGACTGAGCGCCGCCGCCGCGTCGGCTCGCATCATCAACCCGGCGACTTTCGCCCGCGCATTCATCCCCCCGGCCCGCTGCTGGACATGGCCGTCCCGGCGCAGAAACAGTTCCCCCTGCAGTACGCTGTCGGCCAGTTCACCGGTCATCACTTTCGCCAGCGCCGGGATCTGCCGCGCTCGGGCGGTCCATGCCTCACCGCGTAGACCATCGCCGCGGCTAATGGCCTGAACCAGACGCCCCTGGCGATAAACGAGAGTCACCGCCACGCCGTCCACTTTAGGCTGTATCCACAGGTCGGATTTATTTTTCATCCAGCGGGCAACGCTGTCCTCATCCGCCAGCTTGCGCACGCCGGTATGGGCCACCGGATGACGCGCATCGCCGGTGGGCGGAGGCAGATCGTCATCCTCAGGCGTCGCGCCCGGAAAGCATTGTCGCCACTGCGCCAGGCGCAGGGTGAGCTGGTCGTAAACGTCATCGCTCACTCCGCTGGCGCCCTGCCGCCAGTAAGCCTCTTTCCAGGCGACAATTTGCTGATGAAGGCGGGATGTCTCCTGCCTTCCTCTGGCCGGCGGCCAGTCCGGACACGTCGCCAGCGCGCTGGCAGAGAACATCCCTAACGCCAGCCACCACCCTCCTTTACGCATTGCAGTCCCCTCCTCCATCACCTGGCGGAGAGTCTGCTGCAGAATGCCGCGAGCCGCGACGGAAGCTTTTTCGCCTTGCGAAACGCCTTCCAGGATTTACGCCTCATTGCAGCAAAGGCTGGCGAATGCAGGAAAACGGCAGGCAAAATGAAAGAAACAGCGGCAAAAAGTGTGACAATGACTGCGTCACGCCGCGGCGACGTGTATAATAGGCTCGTATGTAGGACCTCTTTCGATAACCACATACAAAAGACACTCATGGCTCAAGGCACGCTTTATATTGTTTCCGCCCCTAGCGGCGCGGGTAAATCCAGCCTGATTCAGGCTTTATTAAAAACCCAACCGTTGTATGACACCCAGGTATCGGTCTCCCATACCACGCGGGCGCCGCGTCCGGGTGAAGTGCACGGCGAACACTATTTCTTCGTGAATCACGACGAATTCCGCTCGATGATTGGCGAAAACGCGTTTCTGGAACATGCAGAGGTCTTTGGCAACTATTACGGCACGTCGCGTAAAGCGATCGAGCAGGTGCTGGCGACCGGCGTCGATGTCTTCCTCGATATCGACTGGCAAGGCGCGCAGCAGATCCGTAAAAGCATGCCCGGCGCGCGCAGTATTTTTATTCTGCCGCCGTCAAAAGATGAACTGGACCGTCGCCTGCGCGGCCGCGGCCAGGACAGCGAAGAGGTGATCGCGAAACGGATGGCCCAGGCCGTTGCGGAAATGAGCCATTACGCGGAATATGATTACCTGATTGTGAACGATGATTTTGACACCGCCCTGAGCGACCTGAAAAATATCATCCGCGCTGAACGTCTGCGCATGAGCCGCCAAAAGCAGCGACATGGCGCTTTAATCACCAAACTATTGGCAGACTGAACCCACATTCAGTATCATGCCCAGTCATTTCTTCACCTGTGGAGCATTTTAAGTATGGCACGCGTAACTGTTCAGGACGCTGTAGAGAAAATTGGTAACCGTTTTGACCTGGTACTGGTCGCCGCGCGTCGCGCTCGTCAGATGCAGGTTGGCGGAAAGGATCCGCTGGTACCGGAAGAAAACGATAAAACCACCGTTATCGCACTGCGCGAAATCGAAGAAGGTCTGATCAACAACCAGATCCTCGACGTTCGCGAACGCCAGGAACAGCAAGAGCAGGAAGCCGCTGAATTACAAGCCGTTACCGCGATTGCTGAAGGTCGTCGTTAATCACAAAGCGGGTCGCCCTTGTATCTGTTTGAAAGCCTGAATCAACTGATTCAAACCTACCTGCCGGAAGACCAGATTAAGCGTCTGCGGCAGGCGTATCTCGTTGCACGTGACGCTCACGAGGGTCAGACACGTTCAAGCGGTGAACCCTATATCACGCACCCGGTCGCGGTAGCCTGCATTCTGGCCGAGATGAAGCTCGACTATGAAACGCTGATGGCCGCGCTGCTGCATGATGTGATTGAAGATACCCCCGCCACCTATCAGGACATGGAACAGCTTTTTGGTAAAAGCGTCGCCGAGCTGGTAGAGGGGGTGTCGAAACTTGATAAGCTCAAGTTCCGCGATAAGAAAGAGGCGCAGGCCGAAAACTTTCGCAAGATGATTATGGCGATGGTGCAGGATATCCGCGTCATCCTCATCAAACTTGCCGACCGTACCCACAACATGCGCACGCTGGGCTCACTTCGCCCGGACAAACGTCGCCGCATCGCCCGTGAAACTCTCGAAATTTACAGCCCGCTGGCGCACCGTTTAGGTATCCATCACATCAAAACCGAGCTCGAAGAGCTGGGCTTTGAAGCGCTGTACCCTAACCGCTACCGCGTCATTAAAGAGGTGGTCAAAGCGGCGCGCGGCAACCGTAAGGAGATGATTCAAAAGATCCTCTCTGAAATCGAAGGGCGTTTACAGGAAGCGGGGATCCCCTGCCGCGTCAGCGGTCGCGAGAAGCATCTATACTCCATCTACTGTAAAATGGTGCTCAAAGAGCAACGTTTTCACTCGATCATGGATATCTACGCCTTCCGCGTTATAGTCCATGATGCCGATATCTGCTATCGCGTGCTCGGCCAGATGCACAGCCTCTACAAACCGCGTCCGGGTCGTTTTAAAGACTACATCGCCATTCCGAAAGCTAACGGCTATCAGTCTTTGCACACCTCGATGATCGGCCCCCACGGCGTCCCGGTCGAGGTACAAATTCGTACCGAAGACATGGACCAGATGGCGGAGATGGGTGTTGCCGCGCACTGGGCTTATAAAGAGCACGGCGAAACCAGTACTACCGCACAAATCCGCGCCCAGCGCTGGATGCAAAGCCTGCTGGAGCTGCAACAGAGCGCCGGTAGTTCGTTTGAATTTATCGAGAGCGTTAAATCCGATCTCTTCCCGGATGAGATTTACGTTTTCACACCGGAAGGGCGCATTGTCGAGCTGCCTGCCGGTGCAACGCCCGTCGACTTCGCTTATGCAGTGCATACCGATATCGGTCATGCCTGCGTGGGCGCACGCGTTGACCGCCAGCCTTACCCGCTGTCGCAGCCGCTTACCAGCGGTCAAACCGTTGAAATCATTACCGCACCGGGCGCTCGCCCGAATGCCGCGTGGCTGAACTTTGTCGTTAGCTCAAAAGCGCGCGCCAAAATTCGTCAGTTGCTGAAAAACCTCAAGCGTGATGATTCTGTAAGCCTGGGCCGTCGTCTGCTCAACCATGCTTTGGGTGGTAGCCGTAAGCTGAATGAAATCCCGCAGGAAAATATTCAGCGCGAGCTGGATCGCATGAAGCTGGCAACGCTTGACGATCTGCTGGCTGAAATCGGCCTTGGTAACGCAATGAGCGTGGTGGTCGCGAAAAATCTGCAACATGGGGACGCCTCCATTCCACCGGCAACCCAAAGTCACGGACATCTGCCAATTAAAGGTGCCGATGGCGTGCTGATCACCTTTGCGAAAT
>OGLE01000887.1_pt1 | contig 27237 bp, 25 predicted proteins | sample 1572671 | NCBI WGS metagenome assembly OGLE01 (sample SAMEA2581923, study PRJEB24529) | metagenome | biome: Human gut stool | place: China | collected 2011 | reverse complement strand
AGATGCGTTGTATGATTGCCCGTATGCAGTTGCGCAATGCCAACTGTCTGATTCTGGATACCCCGACCAACCATCTTGATTTGGAGTCTATCCAGGCGTTCAACAATAACCTGAAGACCTATAAGGGTAATATTCTGTTCTCGTCACACGACCATGAGTTTATTGAGACGGTGTCCAACCGTATTATCGAGCTGACTCCGAACGGCATTATCGACAAGATGATGGAATATGATGAATACATCACCTCGGACCATATCAAGGAACTGAGAGCGCGCATGTACGGTGCCTGAAGATAAATATTCTTGGAGGTGTGTTCTAAATCTTTATTTTGACACACCTCCTTTTTTGTTGATACGTTGAATAATGAGTATAAGGCTACTGCTTCTCCTTATATATGATTTTGCCTTTGCCTTCCCCGAAGAGGTTATCCCCCAATGTCGTGATCTTGTTTCCGGTAGCCATGACGTAGCGCAGGTTGTCACATCCTATGAATGCGCCGTATTCAATGGCGGTTACCCCGGAAGGCAGCGTCAGTGTGCCGCACAGGCGTCCGCAACCGCTGAAAGCCCGTTGTCCTATACTTTTCAGCCCACGGGGGAGAACGGCGCTCAGTAAATACTTCTTTTGGGTGAATGTATAATCGGGGATTGCGGTAGCATTGCTTTGTGACATATCAATGGAAACCAGATTGGGCATATAATCGCGTATCAGCACGAAATCAGCTTCATCCAGCTTGCCCTCTACGGTCAGGAAATTCACGTCCTTGGGCTGTATGCCCCCTCTGAGCAATTCGCTGGCGAGGCTTCCCATCAGCCCTATCTGTACGGTAACTCCTAACGGCTCCCCTTCAATGAAAGCGAATGTTTCCCACTTCTTCTTGTTCCGGTAAGCGTCGCTGCTTCCCAAAGGAACAAATATGGCCGTGACGCTGTCCGCCAAGGCTTCTGCCATCAGATTGGGAGCCGTTTTCTTGCGTATCTGGCAAATCTTCAGATTATTGCAGTTCTTAAACGCCGCGTCTTCTATATTTTTGGTCTTGTCGGACAATATGACCCTGGTCAGAGATTCCTTGCCGATGAAAGTGCTGTCGTTTACGGGGTTGCAGAAGGCGTAGGCAGGAATGCTGTTTGCCGGATAAATATAGAAGTGGCCGGAATATGTTCCGTTTTTGCCGGCATACATACTGATGGAGGCATTCGATATATCCAGCAGCTCCAGGCTCTTGAATTCGTCACGCAGGTGGCGGAAGTCTGTCGCGTTCAGTTTGCCTTGCAGGGTCAGATGGGTGATTTGATTGGCTTCCGCTTCAGTCATTAATTCCACCAGGGTACCCGGTTTGGCCACATAGTATGTCTTGCTTTTCTGTGCCGAGGCATTCAGCATTAAACCTAATCCGGCTGTAATTAAGAGTATTTTCTTTAGTCTCATGCTTTCAATTCAGATGGTTTGAATTTTCAAATATAAGAAGAATATGTCAAGGATGGATGCCGTTTTTTCTTTTTATTATTATTTTTGTCGGATATTAATCTATAAGAAACCGATGAAGACAGAAGAAAAAGTTGCCGGAGAGCTTGCTGCGGCAAGTAAGGCCGGAGCCGTCCGGCAGGTGATAGTTGATATCGTACTGTTTACTGTACTCACTTTCGTGTTACTGTTTCTGTTTACCATTCCTTTCATGCTCGTTTTCCCCCAGTTGGCGTCAGAAGGGAGTGGAAGGAACATTTATTTCCTGATGCTGAACGAGGGAGTGATGCTGGCGGGCGTGCTCTTCGCCGCATGGCTGGTGTTGACAATCAGACACCGTCCTCTGTCAAGTTTGGGATTGTCTCTGCAAGGCTGTTGGAAAAGCCTGTTGAAGGGGGCCGTGTTTGTTGCGGGGCTATACCTTGTCGGTTTTGGGGTATCCTTGTTGTCGGGGGTGATCGAAGTGGCGGACGTTGCGTTTTCTCCCGTTTCCCTGTTGTTGAGCCTTCTGTTCTTCTTCTTGGTTGCCATTACGGAAGAGCTGATGGTACGCGGGTTTATCCTGGGACGCATGTTGGATGGAGGCATCAATAAATTTGCGGCACTGTTTATGTCGTCAGTGATTTTTTCGCTGCTGCACGTTCTCAATCCGGACTTTGCCTTTGTGCCGTTCCTGAATATCGTGTTGGCCGGTTTCTTCTTGGGAGCTTCCTATGTCTATACGCGCAACCTCTGCTTTCCCATAGCCCTGCACTGGTTCTGGAACTGGATTCAAGGTCCTGTCCTGGGATATAAAGTCAGTGGAAATGAATTGGGCGGCGAGAGCCTGCTAACCCTTCGCCTTCCCGAAGAAAATCTGATAAACGGAGGTGCCTTCGGGTTTGAGGGATCTCTTCTTTGTTCTGGCCTGCTGGTACTTGGCACTGCGTTGATTATCGGATATTATAATAGACATGCATCCGATAAGCTTGGCCGGTAATGCTTATATAGAAGGCAGGTTTGGGAAGTTAAGGGAAAAGTTTCTTTAAGTTGGGAGAAAACCTTCTTTACGTTAAGAGAAAAGTTCTTCCTTGACTGGAATGATCTCTGTTCAAAGCCTGTGAATACATATTCGCAGTGCTTGAACATATATTCAAGCCGCTTGAATACATATTCACAAGCTTTGGACAAAGTTCCTTAATCCTGTGCCACTCCTTTCAGTGTCAGCTGTATGCGCTTGCGCTCTATGTCTATGCTGAGTACTTTGACACGCAGCTGCTGATGAATGGATACTACTTCGTTGGGATCTGATATGAATCTGTCGGCAAGTTGGGAGAGGTGTATCAGGCCATTCTCTTTGATGCCTATATCGACGAATGCGCCGAAATTGGTGATGTTGCCTACGATTCCCGGCAGTTCCATGCCCTCACGCAGGTCGTTGATGGTACGTACATTTTGGTCAAACTCAAAAAGCTTGATGGGACCGCGCGGGTCACGTCCGGGCTTGTCCAGTTCCTGCAGGATGTCTTTCAGGGTAGGCATGCCGACGGTAGGCGAGAGGTAACGTTCCGGATTGATTTTCAGCCGCAGTTCCTTGTTGCTTGTCAGTTCGGTCACGCTACACCCCAGATCCTGTGCCATTTGCTCTACAATGCAGTAGCTTTCGGGATGTACGGCTGTATTGTCCAACGGATTCTTGGCATCGGGAATGCGTAAGAAGCCGGCGCACTGTTCAAAGGCTTTGGCACCCATGCGCGGAACTTTCATCAGCTCCTTCCGGGAGGCGAACGCTCCGTTCTCGGCCCGGTAGTTCACGATGTTCTGTGCCAGCTGCGGGCCTAATCCGGAGATATAAGTCAGCAGGTGGCTGCTTGCGGTGTTCAGGTTTACCCCTACCTGGTTGACGCAGTTCTCGACGGTCTGGTCCAACGATTTTTTCAGTTTGCCTTGATCCACGTCATGTTGGTATTGCCCCACACCGATGGACTTGGGGTCAATCTTCACCAGCTCGGCCAAGGGATCCATCAGACGCCGTCCTATGGACACTGCGCCACGTACCGTCACGTCGTATTCGGGGAATTCATCCCGTGCAATCTTGGAAGCCGAATAAATGGACGCTCCCTGTTCGCTGACGATGAACACCTGTACTTCCCGGTTGAAAGACTGGCGCTTCAGGAAGTCTTCCGTTTCCCTGCTTGCCGTCCCGTTGCCGATGGCGATAGCGTCTATTTTATAAGCTTCTATCATCTTCTGCAGTTTGGAGAATGCCTCCTTGCCCTTGCTTACCGGAGGGTGCGGGTAGATATTCTCGTTGTGCAACAGGTTGCCCTGCGCATCCAGACATACCACTTTGCATCCGGTTCTGAATCCCGGGTCTATCCCCATCACACGCTTTTGTCCCAATGGAGAAGCAAGCAGCAGCTGGCGTAGGTTTTCGGCAAACACCTTGATGGCTTCCTCATCGGCGCGCTCTTTGCTCAGAGCGGCGAATTCGGTTTCGATGGAAGGCTTGAGCAGGCGCTTGTAGGCATCCTGCACGGCTTCCTGCACTTGCTGCCCGCATGCGTTGCCGCTGCGCACGAACTGGCGTTCCAGACGTTCCAGGCACTCTTCGTCGTCGGGGCTGATGCTGACCTTCAACAAACCTTCCGCTTCGGCGCGGCGGATGGCAAGCAGTCGGTGGGAACTGCAACGTTTCAAGGATTCCGAGCAATCGAAATAATCCCTGTATTTGGCAGCCTCTTCTTCCTTGCCCTTGACAACCTTTGCGGTCAGGACGCCTTGCCGTGCAAAGGAGTTGCGTACGCTGTTCCTGGCACGTTCGTCTTCGCTGACATGTTCCGCAATGATGTCCCGGGCACCTTTCAAGGCATCTTCCACATCTTTCACATCCCCTTTCACATAATCGGCCGCACGGCTTTCCGGATGAGGCTCCCGTTGCAGCATGAGCAGGGTGGCAAGAGGTTCCAGCCCTTTCTGACGGGCTGCTTCGGCGCGTGTCTTGCGTTTGGGCTTGTAAGGAAGATAAATGTCTTCCAGGGTGGTATTGTCCCAAGTCTCACTTATGCGTTTCCGGAGGTCATCCGTCAGCTTTCCCTGTTCCTGGATGGTATTGAGGATGGTTTCCTTGCGTTTCGCCGTTTCATTCAGCTTTTCATATTGTGTTTGGATGGCTTCGATCTGCACCTCGTCCAAACCTCCTGTCACCTCTTTGCGGTAACGGCTGATGAAAGGAATGGTGGCTCCGTCATTCAGCAGTCCAAGTGTCTGACTGATTTGTTTTTCCGATATGCCGAGCGCGTCGGATATCATACGGTGAAATAATTGTATCATTTGAATTCTTTTTAATGGGGTGTCAAATGTACGAAAAATAGTTGTTTTTTCGGGATTCTTCCAACTTTATATTGTATATTTGCCGCAATAACAATGGATAGATGGACGTATCTGAAAGCATATATAAAATATTGTCATGCCTGTTGGCGCTTTTCTTTCTTTCCCTGCCTGTCTTTTCCGCGACGGGCGACCACCCTGTGTTGATTATAAGTTCTTACAATCCGGATGCCCGCCAGACATCGGGGAATATCTCGGACTTTATGGAGGAATACCAACGGCTGGGAGGCAAGAATGTCATTGTGCTGGAGAACATGAACTGCAAGAGCTTCTCGGAATCTCCCCGGTGGACCCGGAGGCTGAAAGCATTGTTGGCAAAATACCGGGGGGCGGAGAGTCCGTCTTTAATTGTGCTCATCGGCCAGGAAGCCTGGGCAGCCTACCTTTCCTTGGGCGACTCGATAGAGAGTGACATTCCGGTTTTAAGTGCGTTGTCCAGCAGGAATGCCATCCTGTTGCCGGACAGGACAGACACTTTGAAGACTTGGATGCCCGAGTCGGTCGATTTCTTTGATGATTTTCCTGAATCGCCCGTCAAGGCCGGGTTTATGTTCCAGTATGATGTGGCGGCCAATATCCATATGATAAAGAAACTGTATCCGGAAACGAAGAATATAGCTTTTATATCGGACAACAGTTACGGGGGCGTTTCTTTGCAGGCATACGTCGTGAAGGAGATGAAGAAGTTCCCCGAACTGAATCTGATTCTTTTGGACGGGCGTGTAAACACCATCTACACCATTATCGAGCAGCTGCATGAATTGCCGGAGAATACGGCTGTTCTTCTGGGCACCTGGAGAGTGGATATGAACGATGGCTATTTCATGCGCAACGCCACCTACGCCATGATGGAGGCGGCACCCGATTTGCCCACTTTCTCACTGACATCCGTTGCCTTGGGGTATTGGGCCATCGGCGGCGTGGTACCGGTGTATCGTCCTTTGGGCAAAGAAATGGCGCAGCAGGCTGTCCGGCTCTTGTCGCATGCGTCGGAAACGAAGGATGGCGTGAAGATAATCCCCTGCGAAACGCTTCTCGACTATGAAGTCGTCAGGGAGAAGGAGCTTGACATATCAAGCATTCCGGGACCTGTAAAATACGTGAACGTCGCTCCTTCTTTTTATGGACAGTATAAGTATCAGATATGGACCGTGGTGGTTGTACTGGTGGTATTGGTAATAGCGTTGCTGGTGTCTTTGTATTTTTATTACCACACAAAGAAATTGAAAGATGATCTTGAAGAGTCCGAAGGCGCCCTGCGGGAGGCGAAAGACCGGGCGGAAGAGTCAAGCCGCTTGAAGAGTGCGTTTCTTGCCAATGTGAGCCATGAGATCCGTACGCCGCTGAATGCCATTGTCGGATTCTCGGATGTATTGTCGGCAGGAGGAAGTTCCGAAGAGGAACAGCGTACTTATTTTGAAATCATCAAGACCAATTCCGATTTGCTGCTCCGGCTGATCAATGACATACTCGACGTGTCCCGTTTGGAGGCGGACCGTGTTTCGTTCACGCTGGAGAGGTGTGATGTGGTGCAGGTTTGCCGGCAGGCGACGGCCACGGTGGAGCAGGCGCGTAAGTCCGATAATAAGTTCCGGTTTGAATGCGGGCATGAGTCGGTAGAGATGCGGACGGATATACAGCGTTTGCAGCAGGTGGTGATCAACTTGCTTTCCAATGCTAATAAATTTACAGTGGACGGTACCATCACTTTGAAAATAGAAATAGACCGGGACAGCAATATGGCCGTGTTCTCGGTGACAGATACCGGCTGCGGCATTCCTTCGGACAAGCAGAAACTGGTGTTTGAGCGTTTTGAAAAGCTGAATGAATACGTGCAGGGTACCGGACTGGGGCTGTCTATCTGTAAGCTGATTACTGAGAAGTGGGGCGGAAAGGTTTGGATAGACCCTGGCTACACGGACGGTGCAAGATTCATGTTTACCCATCCCATGAATTTATAAGAAGATGTTTGATATGAAAAAAATGAGTTGTTTCTTTGTCTGTATTTCCTTTCTGGCCGGCATGCTGCCTGCACAAGAAAGGGAGGTGAAACTTAAAATCATTCAGACCAGCGATGTGCATGGCAATTACTATCCTTATGATTTTATCCATGAAAGGGAGGCGTCCGGAAGCCTGGCGCGTGTGTACGCGTTGGTGCGGAAGCAGCGTGAGGTCTATAAGGATAACCTGATTTTATTGGATAACGGTGATATCCTGCAGGGACAGCCCACAGCGTATTATTACAATTATATAGATACCGTCGCTCCCCATGTGACTGCCGGGATGATGAATTTTATGGGGTACGATGCAGGAAACATGGGAAACCATGATGTGGAGACGGGACGTGCTGTTTTCGACCGTTGGGCGGGAGACTGCCGGTTTCCCATATTGGGTGCCAACATCATAGATACCGCTACCGGGCAGCCCCATTTCAAACCCTATGAGGTATTTGAACGGGACGGGGTCAGGATTGCCGTCATGGGGATGATTACTCCCGCCATTCCGGTGTGGCTGTCGGAGAACTTGTGGAAAGGATTGCGTTTTGAGGATATGGAGGAGACTGCCCGCAAATGGATGAAGATTATCCGTGAGAAAGAGCGTCCGGATTTGGTTGTCGGTATGTTTCATGCCGGACAGGCTGCCCAGTGGATGGCAGGCTTGTACCGTGAGAATGCTTCCGTGGAGGTAGCCCGGAATGTTCCCGGTTTTGATGTTGTACTGATGGGGCACGACCATGCCCGCGAATGCAGGAAGATAGCGAATATAGCCGGTGATTCGGTACTGGTCATGGATCCTGCCAGCAATGCCGTTGTGGTGAGTGATGTGGAGGTGACCCTGAAACTGCGTGACGGCAAGGTGGTGGACAAGCAGATTGACGGAACATTGTCCGATACCGGGAACTACGGTATCAGTGAGGAATTTGTCAGCCATTTCGCCCCGCAATACCGGACGATTCAGAATTTTGTATCCAAGAAGATAGGCCACTTCACGGAAACGGTTTCTACACGTCCTGCCTATTTCGGTCCTTCGGCGTTCGTCGATTTGATTCATAGCCTGCAACTGGAAATCAGCGGGGCCGATATATCCTTTGCCGCACCGTTGTCCTATGATACGGAAATCAAGGAAGGAGATGTGTTTGTAAACGATATGTTCAATCTGTATAAGTATGAGAACATGCTTTACACAATGAACCTTTCCGGCAGGGAGATCCGCAATGCCTTGGAGATGTCCTATGGTTTGTGGACGAACCGGATGACATCGCCGGAAGACCACCTCCTGCTTTTCCGCGAGCATCGTCGTGAAGGTGCCGAAGACAGGGCTGCATTCAAGAACTTCAGCTTTAATTTCGATTCGGCAGCCGGCATCATCTATACGGTGGATGTCACAAAGCCGGAGGGTGAAAAGGTGAGCATTGCCGGCATGGCGGACGGAACTCCGTTTGACATGGATAAAATCTATAAGGTAGCCTTGAATTCATACCGTGGCAATGGTGGAGGCGAGTTGCTGACGAAAGGGGCGGGGATTTCCCAGGATGAGTTGAAGAAACGCATCATCAGTTCCACCGACAAGGATTTGCGTTATTATCTGATGCAATATATCGAGCGTAAGAAGAAGATTGAGCCGCGTGCGCTGAATCAGTGGAAGTTTATTCCGGAGGAATGGGTGGCGCCTGCTTCCCGGCGTGATTACGACTCCCTGTTTGGTAAAATTAAAAAATAAATTCCTATCTTTGCGGCTCAAATTCATTGGAACAAGTTTTTGGACGTGAAGCAAAAGAAGAAAATCATAGGGGCATTATGCTTGCTGGTATTGTTTGTAATGTACCAGACAAGCATAACGGCTTTTACCCACGTCCATTATGTGAACGGAGTGCTGGTTACCCATTCGCACCCGTTCCATGATACCCACTCGCACTCCAAGACTTCACTTGTCGTTATCGGGCATCTGTCAACGTTCTGTTCACCGGAAGTGGACGTATATGAGGTACAGCATCCGATGCGTACCCTGCTGGCTGTGCTCAAATCTGCTCCCGCAACTCCTACGGTAAAGGGAGAGATCATCCGGAGTCTGTCTCTTCGTGCCCCTCCCGCTTTCTTTTTATAAATACGGCTCATAGGAAAGGGTAGATTTCCCTTTCAGAATCTATTGTATTATTTATAAAAACAGCGATAGAAGGCAAAAGAGAGAGAAAATCTGTTCTTTTGTTCTTATGTCCCAAAACACACGTTAATTTAATGAAGCATTACATATTGGCGTTGGTACTTGCAGTGGCAGGTATCAGTGCAGTCTATGCCGTTAATCCTATAAAGGAAGGCAACATGATTTCCGGTCACGTGATCGAGAAGGGAACAGAGGAGAATATACCATATGCCACGATTTTGATAGTAGGAACCGGCCAGGGGACGGTATCTAATGAAGAAGGACAATTTGAGTTCCGCAAACTTCCTGCGGGGAAATACAAGCTCCGGGTATCCGCAGTAGGTTACAAGACCCAGGAGAAAGAAGTGGAAGTCAACAAGGATTTCACGGCGGTCATACACTTCCAGATGGCCGAAGAAAGTTTTATGACGGATGAAGTGGTGGTGTCTGCCAACCGTAACGAAGTGAGCCGCAAGGCTGCCCCGGTAGTGGTCAACGTAATGAGTGCCAAACTCTTTGAGATGGTCAACTCCACCGACCTGGCCAAGACGCTGAACTATCAGTCCGGCTTGCGCGTAGAGAACAATTGCCAGAATTGTGGTTTCCCGCAAGTACGTATCAATGGTCTGGAAGGTCCTTATTCACAGATTTTGATCAACAGCCGCCCCATCATCAGTGCATTGAGCGGGGTATATGGTCTGGAGCAGATTCCGGTGAATATGATTGAACGGGTAGAAGTGGTACGCGGTGGCGGTTCTGCCCTGTTCGGTGCCAATGCCGTGGGAGGTACTATCAATATCATCACGAAAGATCCCATCAACAACTCTTTCCAGGTATCCAGCATGTTTTCCAATATGGACGGAAAGTCCTGGGAACAATATATGGGAGGCAACGTGTCCATGGTGGCTAAAGACAATTCTTACGGCATAGCCCTCTATGAAAGTTACCGCAACCGCAATCCATACGACCGCGACGGGGACGGGTTCTCCGAGCTGGGCAAGCTGAACATGAATACTTTCGGTTTCCGTGCCTATTACCGTCCTACCCATTTCAGCCGCATTAACCTGGAATATCACACCACCAACGAGTTCCGTCGCGGTGGGAATAAGTTCGATTTGCAGCCCCATGAAACAGACATCACGGAGCAGACCAAGCACATTATCAATAGCGGAGGCCTGAGTTACGACCTGTTTTGGAAAGAGTACAAGCATAAGATTTCCGTTTACGGCTCTATCCAGCACACCGACCGTAACAGCTACTATGGCGCCCGGGAAGATATGAATGCATACGGCAAGACCAAAGACCTGACCTGGGTAGCCGGCGGAATGTATGTGGGCAATATGGACAATTGTTTCTTCGCCCCTGCTACTTTTACCGGCGGGCTGGAGTACCAGAACAATTCTCTGCATGATATCATGACAGGCTATCACCGTGATATGGAGCAGGATGTGCGCATAGCCAGCGCCTTTGTCCAGAACGAGTGGAAGATGAACTATCTGACCATGCTGGTAGGCGCCCGCCTGGATAAGCACAACCTCATCAACAACTTGATATTCAGTCCGCGTGTCAACCTTCTATATAAGCCTACGGAAGATTTCCAGGCCCGTCTGACTTATTCTACCGGCTTCCGTGCTCCCCAGGCGTACGATGAAGACTTGCATGTGACTGCCGTAGGAGGCGAGGGGGTACAGATCAAGCTGGCGGACAACTTGAGCGAGGAGCGCTCCAATAGTTACAGCGGCTCTGTAGATTGGACTACCCGTTTGGGACATTGGCAGGCGAATATTCTTGTGGAAGGATTTTATACGGACTTGCGTCATGTTTTCGTGTTGGAGGAAATCGGCAAGAATCAATATGGTGATGTTATAAAAGAGCGGCGCAACGGTAACGGCGCCCGTGTATATGGTGCCAATCTGGATGCGAAGATTGCTCATGGCAAGGAGGCGCAGTTTCAGCTGGGCTTTACGGCGCAGCGTAGCCGTTATACCCAAGCAGAGGTGTGGACGAAAGTTGACGGCAAGAACCTTACGACCAAACGTATGCCGCGTACTCCGGACTATTACGGCTACTTTACATTCTCGTCTGCACCGGTGAAGAATTTCGACTTCTCTTTATCCGGCACCTATACGGGCAAAATGGTGGTCCCTCATTATGCTCCTAAGGAGATCTTTGAGGGAGCCATTGTCAATATCGAGAAAGACCGTATGGAACATACTCCCCAGTTCATGGACTTGAACCTGAAGTTGAATTATACATTTGTGCTTCACGACCATATCAAGTTACAGTTGAACACAGGTGTACAGAATATATTCAATAGTTTCCAGAAAGATTTGGATAAAGGGACATTGCGTGATTCCGGCTACTTCTACGGGCCTACGCAGCCCAGAACTTTCTTTGTCGGCTTCAAAATAATGAATTAGGCTCTCTTTTTAATTATTTTTAAAATATTATTCCGGGAGATAACCTTACTTTTGCCCGCAAAGTGCGAAAACGATGGAAACTAAAAGCATACGGAATGTAGATATATCTTTGATACAGCATTTGCCGATGATTGATTTCATCGGCAATGATTTTGCTATTTTTGATGATATAAAGGATATGCCTTTGTCTCCTTATCCCACCCGTTTGAATGCGGCTTGTTTTTGCGTTTGCCTGAAAGGGTGGTGCAGGATGCACATCAACTTGCAAAAGTACGAATTGTCCGAAGGCATGATGGGGATTATACTTCCCGACCAGATTGTCCAGCAGGGAGGGCGTTCGGATGATTTTTCGGGTATCTTTATCGCGATTTCCAAAAGCTTTATTGATGGTGTGCTGCCTACGATGCAGCAACTGTTCCCGTTGTTCTTCCTGATCAAGGAACGCCCGTGTGTCTATATCACTCCGGAAGAGCAGCAGGCGTTCAAGGATTATCATTCTTTCCTGTGGAGCAGGGTCAAGCTGAAAGACAATCCTTTCCGCAAGGAGATCACTCAGGGATTGCTGGTGTCTCTGTTTTATGAGATTTACCATATCTACCAGGGGCATACCACTCAGGAACGCATTCCGAAGACCCGGAAGGAGGACTTGTTTGAACGTTTTCTTCGCTATATCTCCGAGTCCTATAAGGAGAACCGCAGTGTTTCCTACTATGCGGACAAGATGTTCCTTACCGCTAAGCATCTTTCCACTGTAGTGAAGGACGTCAGCGGCAAAACGGCAGGGGAGTGGATTGACAGCCTGGTGATATTGGAGGCCAAGGCACTGTTGAAATCCTCGGAACTGAGTGTCCAGGAGATAGCGGACGAGCTGCATTTCGCCAACCAGTCATTCTTTGGCAAATATTTCAAGCATCACACGGGGATGTCTCCTAAAGAATATCGCAGGCAATAGGGCAACATGTAGGAATATTGTTTAGTTTTGCAGGGATTGATATACTCCCCAAATAAATTGGATAAAGAAAAAAGGCAACATCTGTTGACAGATATTGCCTTTTTTCTTAGTGCACCCTAAAAACTAATCTCTTTGCTCTTATAAAAACGAATGTTCTCTATTGTTTCTTTCGATGCCGCAAAGTTAGAATGTTCTTGCGAGTCAGGATTTGACATAAGTCAAAAATAGCATGCCGATTGAATTTTTTTTGAGGGGGAGCAGGATGTACCGGGACTTCCTCTTTGAACACATCCTCGTAGGTCAGTTTGTCGCGTACCATGCGATAGATCTCTCCCCAATCGGGCAATCCTCCCAGATTCCGGTCGTCAATGAAAAGGTCCGCCTTTAGCTTACGTGAGAACCCGTTGTGGGCCGTTTCTTCCTCCGGATAATCACGGTTCACGGCATAGAACTCCACTCCGCGTTCCCTGCACCATTCCACGGCTTCCTCCAGTAATTTCCCCTCACGTACGGTCCAGAGTATCAACCTGTGCCTGTCCCTTATCAGCATCTTCAACGCTTCGGTTGCAAAAGGAATCTCTTCTCCGATTTCCGGATAACGGTGTTTTACTATCGTACCGTCAAAATCAACAGCTATAATCATGAGTGAATGAATTTTAATGGTTATCCGGGATGTAGATGATCATGGCATTGCTGCCTGTCTTGTTTTCATATCCCATGGATTCGGGTGTTGCCGACTCTATCCTTTCCGGGGCGATGTGGTATTTTTCGGTCAGCAGGCTTCGGATGGCCTCAGTGCGTTTCTTCCTCAATTCCTCTTCCGTTTCTTTATCTTTCAGATTATCGCTGAAAGCCACAATTTTGATCGATGCCGGATTTTCCTTCATCCATTCCCCGATGCTCTCTACCTTGGCAGCCTGTTCCCGGCTGATGAAAGAACTGAATTCTTCGAAACGGATATCGATGGCTACGCTTTCTTTCTGTCCCGGTTCGATGACCAGCTTTTTGCCTTCTTCCATTCTGCGGCGTTCCTGTACATCTTCCTTCAGGACATTTATATCTTCCTGCATCCGGTTCATTTTGTCTTTTATTTCCTGTACGTCTTCCCGGCTGACAGGAAATGCCTCTGTTGGCTGCAACTGTTTTTTTCCGCTTCTGTATTTGTCCTTGAAGCTGTAGGTGATGCCCACGGCCAGATTCGTCTGCAGGTACATGTCCTCATTGTTTTCCTCCTTGTAGTATTTGGGCAGGATGGACAGGGACGGCTCTATGAACAGGCTCACTTTCCTGTTCACATTGTAGGATGCCTGTATGGCGAATGTCCCTCCGATGGTACTTACATCTTTGGACGTGATTCCCAGGCGGTCCGTACTGAAGTAATTGTAGCTGGCTCCCAGGGAGGCGGACAGGTTGAAAGGCCGGTAGCCGTTGTTGCCTATCAAGGTAACCACATAGTCCAGCCCGATGCCGTATTGTTCCGCTTCTTTTGAATCTATGCGGGTTTTCCCGGCAAACAGGTTGGCGCGTATGGCCGAGAATCGGTCCAGATAGATACCGCCGCCTATCTTTCCGCCTACATAGGTATTTCCTTGGGTCTTGAACAACCATTCCCCGTTCAGCGTTCCGGAGACGAACCAGTTGTATTTCTCAAAAAGATTCTTGCCGTCTGTCTCTTGTGCGGCAAGGTTGCCGGCACACAACAGCGCAGTGGCAAGTACGATAGGTTTAAATGTCAGTTTCATTGTTTTTTCTTTTCTGTTAGATCAGTACTATGTTGATGGAAGCTATCTGCTCGTTGTTTTTCTTGCCTCCCGATACGGTGATGGAAGTGATGTAGAACTTGTCTCCGGTCTGCAGTTGTCCGATGATTTTCCGTTGTTCCTCCGATAGCTTGTTGCCTTTGTTTTTCAGGGTGATCACCTTGTTGCTGCCCGATTTTATGAATACGGTTTCAAAGGACAGGATGCGGTAGTCTATCTGCGGCCCTTCCGGGGCGGTGGCTATCAGTTCGCTCATGCTTTGCGCCTTGCTCCGGCTCAGGGGGACGTTGCCTTTGTACAGTTCCTTTTTCCCCTTGTCCGTATATACCACGTAGGGTATCGGGTCGGGCAACTCCTTTACTGCGTAGTCATAGCGTGCCAATGTTTCCTTTCCGTTGCTCACGGTGATGCTTGCTGCCTGCGCGCGGTTGTCGGGTATGGCCAGATACTGTCCGTTCCGTTCGATGATCTTTCCGTGCTGCATGGTTACTTTAAGGTTCTGTTTGGGTACACCGATGCTGATAAAGTGCAGCCTGTTTTCACACTCCTTGTATAAGGTGGAAGTCAATTCCGGAGTAATCTGCACCATGGGCACTTTGATGGTTCCGTTGGGCAGTACATCCGTCGGTTCGCCGTTGATGAATATCTGGTCTTCCCCTATGACGGTGATTCCCGGTTGAGGCTCCGGACGCTTGCCGTCTCCTTCTATCAGGGCCTGTAACGTCTCTTTCTGGCAAGTCAGCAGTTCTTGTTCCATCTTGTCCAATACGGCGATTCCCGCATTGGCGGGCAGGTACGAGAAAGTCTCTTTTTCCCAGGAGAAACCGCTTTTTTCAGGAGTCACGTCCAAGTAGCTGCTTATCAGATTCTTCCGTTCCTCGTTGCCGATGAGACCGGAAATCAGTTCTTTATAAGATTGGATGTTCTCTTTGAGAGACTTCCCCCGTCCGGCAGACAGCATGACGTCCGATACGGCGTTCAGCTCATCTTTGTTTGCCAGTTTTCCCTTCTGATACTTGTCCCGGTCTGCAGCTTGGGCTATTTTCTCTTTCAGCTCATTCAATTCCTGTCTGATGGCTTCCGTTTTCTCGTTGATCTCGCTGCCTGCTGCCTGCTGGTCGGGCCGTTTCTCTTCAAGGCGTGTCAGCAGGTTGGCATTGTATGCCTGCAGGCGGGCAATCTGCGGATGATAATCATTGCTGAGCAGGTCATATCCTTCCAGCGCATCCTTGGATATGTTGATGCCCAGCATGGCTATCAGGACAACGTAAATCAGGTTGATCATTTTTTGCCTTGGCGGCATTACATATTTCGACATGGTTCCGGTTTACTTTGTGGTTTTTACGTTCAATGCATCCAACATCTGCTTGTATTGCCTGTTCAGCAATTCTATGTATTCCGCCATTTGCCGGGTACCGGCGTTCAAGTCCGGTTGCTTGGCACAGTTCAGTTTCTCTACCTGCATGTTCACTTGTTTCAGCTGTGCCTCGTATGCCTCGTTCAGCTTCTTGATGTTTTCTTCCAGCCGTGCCATTTCCTTTTTGTAATGCTCGCCTGCGGTTGTATCCAGTTCCGGCACGTTGAAGTTGACGGCAGTGATTTTGGGGTCCACGTTGGCATTCTTGTTGTTCAGTATCGGAAACACCCTTTCCCATTTATATTCTCTGGCAGGCTCGTCAAAACCGGAGATGAAGAAGATGAATACCTCGGTAATCAGACCGATCATCAAGAACAGGTTGTCGTAAGGGAAGTGTGCTATTTTGGAAACGGCACCTAAGATTACCAGACAGGCTCCCCAACAATAGCAAAAGTTGTAGAGGCGTTTTCCTGTGCGGCTGGCTAAAAATTTTTGTAAACTCATATTTTGAAAAGTAAAGAGGTTATGTGTCTTTATAAAAAGCAGGGGTGAATCAAGCTGCTGATTCACCCCTGCCGGTATGAATAATTAGAAATTGTAGGTTACTCCTAAAGTAAGGGTACCTGCTGTAAAAGGATCGTCCTCGCCATCTGTTTCCCAGTATTTCGGCATGAGCTTGACGCCCGGTTCCACGTAGAACTCCAGTTTTTCCGTCAGTTTCCAAGCCGCTTGCAGACCGAAGTTTCCTGCGACAGTCCCCACGTGCTTCTGGTTGGGGAAGTCATCCGGGAAAGAGTAGTAGCCGAAGTGGATGCCCACTACACCCGACAGGCGGAATCTGCTGTCCTCGTCGGCATAGTGCTTCATCAGGTTGGCAAGCAAGTCAACGCCTGCACCCATGGTGAATGCATTGTATCCGCCCTTCAGCCAGTTGTTGCCGGCGTTCACGGTGACGCGTGCGCCGATAATCTTGTTGAACCACAAACCACCTGCAATCTTGGCGTTGAGCTCGTTGACGGCCGAACCGTTCAGTGCTGCCGAGCCGTTTACACCTCCCGATACAAACCATCTGGGCGTTACCGGATTCATGTTCTTTTTCACGTCACCCTGTGCACTGATGCTTCCGGCGGCTGCCAATAGAACCACCAACAAATAAATTACTTTCTTGTACATATTCTAATCATTTTTGAGGTTGATTTATTCTTCCATGTGTGCTTTCAGATAGAGTTTTTTGGCAAATCTCATATCGTGTGCCACCATGATCCTGACTAGTTCCCGGAAACTGGTTTTTGTGGGATTCCAGCCCAACAGGGTCTTTGCTTTGGTCGGGTCGCCTAACAATTGCTCTACTTCACAAGGACGGAAATACTTGGGATCGACTTCCACCAGAGACTTGCCCGTTTTCACGTCAATGCCTTTCTCGTTTACGCCTTCCCCTTCCCAGCGCAGCTCTATTCCTGCCTCCTTGAAAGCCAGTGTGGCAAATTCACGTACCGTATGCATCTCTCCTGTGGCAATCACGAAATCTTCCGGAGTCTCGTGTTGCAGGATCAGCCACATACATTCCACGTAATCCTTGGCATATCCCCAGTCGCGGAGCGAATCCAGGTTTCCCAGATACAGCTTGTCCTGAAAACCCTGCGCGATCCGTGCAGCGGCAAGCGTTATTTTCCGGGTGACGAAAGTCTCGCCCCGCCGTTCGCTTTCATGGTTGAAGAGAATTCCGTTCACGGCATACATGCCATAACTTTCACGGTAATTCTTCGTGATCCAGAAACCGTATTGCTTGGCTACTCCGTACGGACTGCGGGGATAGAAAGGAGTCGTTTCCTTCTGCGGCACTTCCTGCACCTTGCCGAACAGTTCCGAGGTGGAAGCCTGGTAAATGCGGGTTTTCTGTTCCAGTCCCAGAATGCGTACGGCCTCCAGCATGCGCAAAGTACCTACTGCATCTGCTTCGGCAGTATATTCCGGAACGTCAAAGCTTACTTTCACATGGCTTTGTGCGGCCAGGTTGTAGATCTCGTCCGGTTGCACCTGCTGTATGATGCGTATCAGCGAACTGCTGTCCGTCATGTCTCCGTAATGCAGGTTTACCAGGCGGCTTTTCTTCATGTCACGCACCCACTCATCTAAATACAGATGTTCTATACGTGCTGTATTGAATGAAGAAGAACGGCGCAGGATACCGTGCACCTCATATCCTTTTTCAATCAGGAATTCGGCCAGGAACGAACCGTCCTGACCTGTAATTCCGGAAATTAATGCTACTTTTTTCATGTCTGGTATTTTTGTGCCTATATTAGCTTTGAACGCCTGTAGTACCGCCGGAGTGGTCGCTGAGGTCCTTTTCTTCGTGGTTCACGGTATGTCCGTTGTAACAGTTCAGTTTTACCACGACTGATTTAGAAATGCGGCCTATCTTGACTTTGAACGTATAAGTTTTCTCCGTTACGTTCTGCCGGCTTGAGAAGTACAGTACCTTATGTCCGCTGACGCTTGCGGTATATTCTTCATTTCTGGTATAAGTCTGCTTGCCTTCAATCTTGTTGATATGCTCCTTGATGGTTTCGGCAAGCAGTCCGGTGGCACCGGCAGTGGCCAATGCCGTTTTCGGTTCGATGGTATATTCCCAACCATATTTGGCCTGTACGGTAAGTTTTACATTCTGCATGGCACTGTATTCTGCATTTTCAATTTGTACGGTGCTGTTGTATGTCTTTCCGTTATATATTACAGGATTGTAATCACCGGTTTTGTTACTTACCGACTTGTCGAATTTCAGATTCAGGAAATAGCTTCCGGCAAGTCTGGTACCGGCTTTCATGGTAATCAGGTAGCTGTTGCCGTTCTGGTCGAACTCAACTTCCGCTCCTGCTGCTTTTGTAGCGGGAGCATCCTCCTTGATCATTTCCATGCTTGATTCGTCAAAGTATTCCTCGTCGCTTCCGGGGTTGGTCACTGTAATCTGGTATTCGGTGGCGGCTTTTGCGTCGGCGGGGTCAGTTTCCACGTAGATATTGCTGAAAGCGGCGGCTTCCGCGTTGACGTCAACCGGAGTTTCATAAGCCACGGCAGTTACTTTGGTTCCTTCGTCAACACCTCCCGCGGGGATTTCGATGACGGCAGGATCTGCAGACTCATCCTCCTGGTGCGGAGCCTCGATGGTAGCTCCCTCTGCTGTAGCGGTCACTTCTTCACCTTTGCTCAGGTCCGGAGATTTTGCCAGTGTCACGTTCAGCACGGCTTGGCTGTGGTTGTTGTCTGAAGCAAACTGTGCCTTGGCAGTATAGCTTATCATACCCTCTTTGCTGAAGGATACGTCCTGTGCGCTGCTGGACGTAACGGTCAGCGAGTATTGTCCTCCGTCTTTGGTCGTAGTCTTGTTGTCGTTGCCAACCGATACTTCTACACCGTCCAGACCTCCGTTGGCATCACTTACAGTACCTACAATGTAGTATTGTGTCTTATCCAACGGATTTACTACAATTTCATCTTTCTTGTCATCCCCTCCAATCGTGCAACTGGTGGTACCGAAGGTCATTGTCAATAATAACAATCCTCCAAAAAACAAACTTCTCTTTTTCATAAACTTCGTCATTTAATAAAACTAATTATTTGAGTTATACTTATTTTGATTTCTCTTTTTGCAGTTCCTTGATAAGGAAATAGCGTATGTAGTCCGGCTGGTAGAATCCGCTGCTGCGGTTGTCGTCGGGGCGTGTATTGTAGGTTCTTCCCATCTGCTCCTCTATGTATTTTCCGTCTGCCACCATGCCGTATGCCCAGGCAAAGTAATCGGCGGGCTTCACTCTCAGGAATCCCTTGCGGCTCCATTTCTTTCCGGGCAGGGGGATGGCAAAGTGGAATCCCCCGTTAATCTCTCCGTTGGTATAGATGCCGTACAGGCCTATGGCATACTCGCCGAAGTGCCGGGTACAGTCCCCTCTCACGCCGTAATCTCCATATACATACCGGCTTGCTTTCAAGTCAAACTGTATGTTGGTGTGCGGTTCATAGAGTGATGCGGTCACAGCCGCGTTGAAGCGTTGTCTGGTACCTATGTACCACCCGTCCTCTGCGGTCACAGCCGAGAATCCGGTCGATCCCAGCAGAGCCCCTAATTCCAGGCGTCCGTTGTCGCTCCGGTATTTCATCTCCACTTGTGCGCCTATCCGGTTATTGGTAAAATTGCCTACAGTCACTTTTCCGAAAAGGTTATGCCTGAAACGCACATCCTGCGACAAGGCGATGATGCCCGGTCTTATCTTTTTCATTTCCCCGCCCAGGTTGGTTGCTATGGGAAAGACCACTTGAGCGGTTACTTTCCCGCCTTTCCATAAGTCCATTTCCACGGCAGGATTCAGGTTGACGGCATACGTGTACAACTCCGCAAACGTATTGTTCTCTAAAAACAGGCCGGGATATACCACAAGATCCATTTTCCAGGCAGACGACGCCTCTTCCTTCCCGGCATCCTTCAACGCCTCCATGGCCTTGTCCGTATCCACACTGATTCCCATTCTCTCATAGACCTGTTGCAGGCCGATTTCACCGTTCCGGTATGCCTCTGTCAAGGTGTCCGGCAGACTGACGCAAAGCCTCGGCATCCGGTTTTCCAGTACCACTAATTGCAGGTTTCCTTCCGTATGGCTTTTCAGGCAGGCATCCACGGCTTTGCCCACACCGCTGTATGTACTTCTATATACATTGTTCTCAAAACTTACGGTGGTTGTTTCCGGTGTCTGCGCACATTGTATGTTCTCCATGCCGATTGCCTTCAGGCCTTCCGTCACCTGTGCGTTCACGGTTCCGCACATCACCCACAGACATGCCGCTATCGCCGTTCCTGCCTTTCCTCTCCATTCACTGTTCATACTCCATCATTCCTAATTAATAAATTACGTCAGTGCATCAGTCTGCATTCATACCGTATTCCTCCCGATATGCAGTTGAATTCCTTGGTGAACACATGTATGGACACATGTTTCCACAGTCTGGCGGCGGCTCCCACGTTGAACCCTTCCGAGTCATATTCTGCCATGAAAGCTACCTCCCTGCAGAAAGCAGGAGAGTAGCTGATACCTCCGAACGGTCCTTTCTGTATGCTATGGCTGTTCATCGGGATGTAGTAACCGGCAGTCAGTGCCAGCCGGTCGTTTCCGGCTATCTTGAAACCTTTGGTCAGTACCCCATATACGGTGGCAAAGTAATTGATACCGGTGTCTTTAAAGGGGTCATTGGTACCTATTACTATTGCCGGAAAATACCTTCCTTCTTTCAGTGGGCGTATGCGTGCCGACATGGAACGGTCTTGCTGGAAGTAACCCCTCTTCCCGTCATACCGTGTCCTTTTCAGCAGCGTGCACCGGTAACTCAATTCCAGGATAGATAGAAATGTTACATTAACGAAGTAATTCCCGGTATTGAAGTTGAACGGTGTCATGCCGTCTGGAAGATAATTTCCCCCGCCCATGAAGGTACCCGTTTCCTGCATATCCGCTGTCGGTATGTTCAGCAGTCCGGTATTTCCCATGGAATATTGGGCTTGCATTCCGGTGGCACAGCACAGCAGGCAGCAGGCGATAAACCATTTTCTCAGTCTCATGCGAATTTTTCTTTTAAGATGTTCCACAAGAAAAGCGTATTTCCGATGATGCATCTTCTCTACATTTCGTGCAGGAATAAGTCCCATCCGGCAATGCGTTCTATCTTTTCGTTTCTCAGGAATTTGAATGCTAGTGCAATGCTTGCTCCGTCCGGAATCAGTGCGTCTCCTTTCAGCAAGGCTTCGGCAAAAAGCGGATCCTTTAATGCCGTGTTGTAGGAGTGCGCATTGATTGTATTGACCAACAGCTTGCCTTCCGGCAACGTGTCAAGTTCACTTCTGTGTCCCAAAAGTGAAACGGTTTTTAATTTCAACATGTATAATTAAGGAGTAATATAAAGTCTCTACAGAGTACGCTACGCTGTCGCCTGCCACAAGGAAAGGTGTTTTGAGCAGACTATCAAGATGTATGTAAAAACTGCGACAAATGTAAAGATTCTGTATATAATAACCAAGGAAAAACTAAAAAATGTATTTTTCCTTGATATATTTAGCAGGATGAAGCCCATTCATCCTGTCGTTTTCGACGTATTTTCAGAATATTGGTATCATAGCATGAAAGAGTACCGGCATGAATCTTTCTAGTTGTCATTTCGTTCAACATTCGTGTCTTTTGCATGTCTGCATATCAGTCCAATATAGATATATTCAAGAGATTTCTCATCCCAACAAAAGTATATGCGCAGTTGATCTTTATGCGCTTCTCTGCTGTTAGGTTTATATTTGAGATGTGGTCCACAATATTGTTTTTCACTTCGCCCTTCAAAATAGCAAGACAACTCTGCTTTGGCGTTGGTTCCTTCTACTGATCCTTCGTCTATTCCATGGCGTTTAGCTAATGCATCGAGGAACGTATTTATGTTGTTATGCCCATCTTTTTCTTTCTGTTCAAATTCCTCTTTGAAAAAATCATTGAGTACGGTTAAGCATTTTATTATTTTATCAGATTTTGGCAAGACTTCTTCAATACGTTCCTCCATATATTTTCGGTCTTTGCTTAATTTGATTTTTGGAAAATATTTTTCAATTTCACAAAGAAAGTGCTTTGCATCTTTAGGGTATTTACCAATATAATAGCGTCGGAATGTATAAAAGCCTGTTTTGTTGTATAGTACTTGCTTACACTCATCAAGTTCTGCGATTTTATTCATGGCTATAATACCATTACATTCCTCATCTGTTTCATATTCGGGACGTAACACTTCCAACATATCGTTATAGGAAAAAGTACATCTCGTAAATTTTTGATAATAACTTTGTAATAGATTTAATACGTCCCTTGATATTTTTTCTTTCAGTTCTTGAGTTTTCCAAATGATATCTTGAATGGTAATTCCATCCGGATATACTATTGTCTGGATAAAATTTTCGGTTTGAACATTTAGTTTGTTTTCTGCTTTATATTCGTTAATGGTATCAAACAAATCTTTCATTTGTATGATTTTCTTGTTAACATCAACAATGGTATCTGTTCCGTTGTGAGCAAATGATTTATCACAAATGTATAAGTTGGCAATCATTTTAGGAGTCCGAGTTTTAAAATTTCAGCTAGGTCTATTTCTTGTTGGTCAAAAAATCCCTTAGGCCAATTGTCTATTTGTGCATTTTCATCCATATTTAGTTTGACACAATTGTAATCTATATCAAAGAAATAGAAACATGTATCCTTATGTGTCATAGGTATGTCTTCTCTTAGAGTACAGATTCTGATACCGTTTATGATGTGTTCACTGTGTGTTTCCACAAATAGCTGTACATCTTTTTTTCTTGCAAGTTCTTCGCAGACAAATTTAATCAAGCAAGATTGGGCTTTGGGATGCAGGTGCGCTTCAGGATTTTCTATGAATAATATCCCTTTGTTTATTGTCAAGGCATTGGCAACAATAGCCAATACATAACTGTAGCCATAACCACAGTTTATGGATTTGAACTTGCTTTCAGAACTATTTCTCGTTTTAAAATTGAGGCTTAATACATCTGTTTTCTTGGCATATTCTCCATTGATGGAAATCTCACCTCCATCCATTATATAGCTTACTGCCTTGTTTACTTTTTCTTGAAGAGATTTTTTTTTGGCTATGGCATTCAGTATATTTTCTCCATTTTTACCTATAGGATTATAGGTTGCTAAATCTTTTTTTTCCTCATATAAAGTAGGGCCTCTTCGGTCGGCGGATATATAATTATAATTTGATAGAAGTGAATGGAATAATGTCGGATAATTAGACAATTTATGTATTTCTATCGTCTTATTACTCTCATTTTGTTGTATGGAAGATACTTCTCTATTAAAATAATCTATTCCATCAATTTCCAATTCATCAAGTTTGCCCAATCTTTCACTATCCTCTTTTTCTATATATCCCAATTTTATATTCCGGGCCTCTTTCATGTCAGATTCTAAGTGGAACCGGATGATGCTGTCGGTTGTCTTTTCACAATGAATTAAATCTTCTAGCAGTCCCAATTGGACTAAATCTCCATTTATTTCCAATGTTTCGACGTTTCCATAACGCTGCAGGCTTTGGTTTAAAATCAGAAGGGACTGAAAAACAGAAGACTTTCCTCTTCCGTTGTATCCTGTGAAGACATTGAACTTTTTCAAGCCGAACGTTTTTTTCTCTTTGAAGCATTTAAAATTTTCTAAGGAAATGGATTCAAGCATAATATTGGGAATGGTAAAATTAAAAATTCTTATTGATAAGCCAATCTACGGATGTTTTGTTGAGCCACCCGTTCATATCTTGTTTGTTGAATGGAGTGATAAAGAAGAGATCAGAGTCTGCAATGCATTCTCTTAATTTATTATACACCTCGTGCGTATTTTTATTACAATCTAAAAATATGGCGTTTGATAGAAATGTTTCGATTTCTCCCAGTTCTTTAGCCCTATTTATAAATTTGTCGATGGTTTCGGTGTCCTTAATATCATAATTTATAACGAACATAATATAAAATTCTGATTATTTATTTTGCAAATATACCTCAAATTGTTCATAATCCAAGGAGTTGATTCAATAAAACGACTTTTGCATATATATAGTTTATATAGGAATCTTAATTTTTGTAAGCATCCAATTTTGACGTGTACTCCAAGGAAAGCCTCCACGCGGCGGTTCTTATACATAAACTTGGCTTTTGATTTAGCGAAAGCAAAGTTCTGGCTTTTTTATCGGTTATCCTATACGTCATTTTTGGACGCTAACATTTATCCTGCTTCGTGATGTCACTCAGGGTATTTTGTATTGAACGCTCCTGCCTTATATCGTTCTTTGTCTTCTATGGGATCATTTAATACATAGTCTCTGATATCATTAAATAATGCATAGGTTTCTGTCAAGCGTTTGAAGTTCCCATTCCCATTAGTGGACAAACAGTAATAGAAGATAAGTCCTAATTCATATTCGGATAGTTGTGCTCTTAATATACAGATATAAGAGTATTTCTCTTTTTTATTCAAGACAGGCGATTCATCTACGTATTTTATGATTCTATATAAGTGTCTGAAGTAGTGGTCTAAAAATGATAAATCTTCATTTTTAGCCATATAATTATATCCCAAATTTTTTATATTATGTTTGATTCCACCGTAAACTACATATCCGTCTTTTAATTGGATTTTGCATGAAGTCCCTTCTTCATAAATATGTCTGAATGTCTCTCTTCCGTGCAGAGTGATTTTTTGGGTTGGAAAGTTCTCTTTGCCATCTTTATTTATCACTTCTGCACGTAGTACGAGTTCATTGATAATTCCCTGCTGCATATTCAGCAATTGGAAGAAAATGTTTTCAAATCGATTGATCTCCGCATCTTTTCTTAACTCTTGATTTGCGTCATACTGCATTATGAAAGCTTTGTATGTAAGCCATGCTGCGATGATGGCAATAAAAGGGTTGATTATTCCTCCTATTGTATCCCCTATAGGTCCTGTTGTGTCGAAATGAAAGAGGTTTCCCAAGAACCAGTTTCTGGTTAACAGGGGAGGAAATATAAAGACGATGATGAGTACACTGGCAGCAAATATGGCTCCTGTGTAATTCTTTTTGCTGTTCATAGTTTATTTACCGTTTGAATCAATGACTTATGATTTTTTATCTTCATATAGTTAACGTCAAAAAAGATCCTGATTTTTAATATTTGTTATTGCTCCAGTCCGATAGTCAAGGGTAACAAATGTTCATAATCTCTACGTCCTTTAACAATTTCACTGAAAAATCTCTTGAAATCAGGGGGCATATCTGAATATGGGTCTTCAAAAGGTTTAGGAGTCTCCTCCCGTTCCTTCAATTCTTTTCAAACCTTCGTAGCTTAAATTTTTCTGACTGATATGAACACCATTGCTCATGCGGATATCCACCATTGTCGCAACATAATGCTAATTCCTTTTGGAAATAGTCGATATCAGAAGAGACATCTTTAGCTGTGATTTTTTTATTATTTATATATAATGATATACCTGCATGTAATGGTAGATTTTTGCTCGGTTTGGGAGTTAGTGTTACAGTCCTGTTTTCCAATTCTGTGTCCAGTTCTCTTATTTCGTTCGCTTTCAGCAATGTGTAGCCATATATTTTATCTCCTTGCGTACGTGGTTTGAAGTTGACAGAAACCTGTTGTAGTTTCTCTTCTTCATCTCTCAGTACGGAAATGTAGTCTTCTGCACCTCCCCGTAGTATTTCCAGTCTGAAAGCTTTGGGTGATACCCTTCCTTCTGCAATGTGTGATGGGGAGAATAATATTCGGGCCACCTTTTCTGCATCTAAAATAAAATCCAATGATTTCTTTTTATCAGTCATTTACTTTTTTCAGAATATTTATCAGTGCCTCTTCTGTTAAAATGTTATCATCTTTTTTTTCTAATCTCCCATTCTTTTTTATAAAATAAACGAAAGAACTTTCTGTAACAGTTATTCCGGCAATATCTTTGTTATTGGTGTAATTTAAGTATAAAAAGCCTCGGTAATCAGGAAATAACACCCAATTGTTTAATAGACTATCGTCACATTTTGAGATTACATTTTGCAGTAAATCAGTTATTCCTTTTTTCATGGGTTCACTTCCTTCCCCGTCCCATCCGGCTTTCAGTTGCGATAATTCATTGATTCTGTCCCACATTCTCAGTCCGTTGTTTTCGCTTACAGTAGTCATATCTCCGTTGCTGGTCATTACTATGACTGGGAAATTTGTGTATTCAAAGGTACTTTGTTCTGCTTTAACTGGTTGACAGAATAGTAATATGGTAATTAAAGCCATGGCAAATTCTTTGCTGAAACAATGGGAAAAAGCAGAGAGACAGTCAAGAATCACATTGTTGCTATTTGTATCCGGGAAAAATATATCATTATTCATAACAATTTCTATTTAGTCATCATTTTTATTACATTATCCGAAATAGCCCATCTCCACACATCATAAAGATTTTCATTCATCATTTTAATCTTTTCATGCCAATGTTCTGTATTCACATCTTCATAGTTCGATGTCATAATTCTAAAAGTCAATGAATCAATACCGTCATTCTCTTGGTCTTGTTTTAGAAGAATAGTATTCATGTATTCATGTGTGTTGAAACTTAAAGATTCATCATTTGCAGGATATGATTGGGCAAACTCTTTCGAAAAGAGAGTTTCTATTAACCATTCTTTTCCCTTATTCTGCTCGTGTTTCAATCTATATCTATTTTCTTTCAATATGTGTATATTATTGATGACTTTGATGTTATCAGATTTTAAAATGGTGGTTATGTCTGTTGCAATATTGTTTATGTCATCAAAGCTTGTGTATGAAGGTGCTGAAATTGCTATGACAACTATATTTCTCATAAACATTATGGATATGGAACGATTTTCCTTGTGCAATATATTCATCCTCTGTTCTTTCAGGGGCAATAACTCCCATTTTCTATCTTTCATAAATTCCATAGAAGCCTCTATATTTAAGTCTTTATCTAAATATAGCATTAATGAAACGTTGTGCAGGAATGACTTCTTGAAATGTTCCCGTTGCTTATGTGGAATCTCTATTGCTTTCATCTTATTCTCATTTATAATTTTACAAAGGAACAAATTCTCTTGTAGATATCCTAATCTGCTTTATGTTTTTTCATATATTTGTTAGTGCTCAATTTAGGGCATGCCCCCAATTTTAGGCACTTTTTATAGTGCCTA